>ERZ1292623.287-Hain-H51-01um-R1-287-length-56479-cov-6_pt2 | contig 23991 bp, 55 predicted proteins | sample MGYA00564398_ERZ1292623 | MGnify/ENA primary metagenome ERZ1292623 (study PRJEB36523, sample SAMEA6512633) | groundwater metagenome | collected 2019-01-07 | study: AquaDiva: Metagenomics assemblies of 32 groundwater samples | reverse complement strand
TCTTAGTCTCTTCCTCTACTTCCTTTTTAAGTTCATCTAAAAATAAAGCTGCGGATGGATGCCGAGATAACCAGTATATACTGTATGCATATACATCTAGTAAAGGATGCCTATCTTCTATTAAAGAACGAGGATAATTTTTAATATAATTTTTTATCTGAACACTAGATTTAATTTCCTCTCTCTTTTTTCTTTTTGCAGAGAGAATTTCTCTTTGAACTTCTATAATTTTCTCTACTGGTAATACTCCTAAATTTTCTGTTATATTAAATCTATTGAGAATTTCTCTAGCAATTTCAGGAACAAACCCCCACCCTCCTCCATCAAATCCATTTAATGCTCCTACTACTAACTCTCCTTGAACGCTTTTCCCGGAGCCATGTGTTCCTACTAAACTAACTATCATCTTTTTATTTTACTCTTTCAAAATATAAATTAATTGCTCCAGTGATGAAAGCTACTAATGTAATCTTTACTATCTCTTCACATAATTCTTTTAAACTTTGCTTTTGCATATTTTTCCTACGTCACAAAATTCTTTAAACTGACATGATTCCTTAGGTTTATTTTTACATATTCCACTAAGAACTGGTAATATTTCTTTTTCTCTTTGGGTAGCATTATAGACATTTTCACATAATTGTAAAATTTCATTTACATCGTTAATATAATCCGTCTTACTCATTAGGTGAGAGGCCATCTCACCTGTATCTTTATTAAAATAAACTACTATAGGTTTTGCTTGATATATTTCGGAATATATTCCAGCCTGCCATCTTGCTTTTCTAAATGGTTTAATCTTAGCTCCCCAAGTAGAATTATTAAAATACTGACTTTCTACACTTTTAATTTCAACTATAAATTCTTCCCCTGGAAATCTCTCCCATTCTACAATATGATCAATTGTTCCTGTTAAAGGAAGAACAGGATGTTTTACAGAGTACTCATCGTGCTTTACCACAAAGTTAGGAGATTTAGCAAAATATTCTTTAACTAAATCATGTACTTTATGACCCACATCAAATCTTTTTAATGTATCTTTCTCAAAATCTTTTTCCCCACCGTGGAGTAAATATAAATATAGAAGTTTTTCACATTTTCCTCCTCCACTATATTCATCCCATAATTGGACAAGTGATGAAACTCTCCAAAATCCAGGATTTGATGGGAACTTATTTTGCACAATCCCCTCCTCAAGATCATTAATAAAATAATCCATTGGAGGGGACTTCTGTTTAAATATATTTAATTTCAATCTAAATAAAACCCCGTCTTTTTAACTCACCTGTTGTTTCTATTTTCTCGGTATCATCTTTCGGATTTTTATATCTCTCTAAAAGTTCCACACTATTTTGAATTCTCTCTAGTAATAACTCTAATATTAAATGTTTATTTTTTATTTTATCTCTTACTTCCCGCATAATACCATAAAAAGTAGTGGCAGGTTTTTGTATGCCATTAGTCTTAAAAATAAATAACATATTCACTATTAATTTATCTATGCTTCTAAACATAAATTCAGGAATAGGACTACTCTCTTGAACGTATGAATTTAACTCTCGTTCATATTTATTGAATATCTCGTTATTATCTCCAACCCATTTTAAAAATAAACCTATTTCTTTTCTTTCATCAAATGGATCAATAATAGCACTACTCTCCATTTAAGTCCACATCTCTTTCTCTAAAAATAAAATATCTATTTCCATCTATCTCTAATATAATTAAAGGAGTTTTATCTTCATTTAAAGCTTCTTTCTCTATTTTGAGAAGCCATTCTAGTTTTATAGATATTGATTTATTAGCTGTTGCCTTACTTTCAATCAAATAACCATTTAATCTCATATCTCCTTTTCTAAAAGGAGTTGCTCCAGATGCAGGGGTTGTCTTTGCTCCTAAATCTTTTGCTAATTCTTTTTCTTGTTTTATTGATTTTTCTTTATTGGATTTATTCAACCATTTGGGAAGATTCATACATTAGCCTATAACCTCTAGATAAAATTTTAGTGACATTTTCTGAAGCATCTAGTACATCTTCTATTTCAGGCGGAATAGAATTACAGGGAAACCACACATAATGAGTATCTCCATGATAAGATAAAAAACAATTAAAACCTATTTCTGAAAGATTCCTTTGTAATTCTTGTACTTGCTCTACACCACCACTTACTATAATTTTATATATCTTCATAAACTTATTTAACTATATTAACAATTTGTTTTGGAGGAAGAAACTCAATCATCCCATCTTTCCAAACTAACCAAAAGTTCTCTCCTCTGCGATTATTTGATTCCACTGTAACAATACTGCCATCTTTTGTTTCTACTTTATCTCCTGATTTTAATTTTTCTATCTTCATTCTTGTCTTCTTTCTCTCTCTTTGCGCCGTCTTGCTTCTTTTATTCTATCTTTTTTAATTCTTTTCTCTTTTTCCCATTCTTCATTTTTCTTTTGTTTTTTTATATATTTATCTTCTGCCATATTATATTTCCTTTTTAAAAATATAAAATAGAGCAGAACCAATAACTATATACATTATTCCGGGATGGAGTAAATATGCTCCATAAGAAGTAAATATGACTGATGATAAAAATATTAAGAGTGCCTTAAGATTTACTCTTTCTAATATTGTTGAGTAAGTTTCGTTTAAAATTATCTTCAATATGGTGTAAAGTTGCAAAGTATTTCTGAAATAACTTTTCATACTCGATATAACATTCTTCACAGAGGCTATAATTCCCCAATAAAGTTCTCTTATTTGCTTCATTTTTACAGACTGCACATTTTCTTGAAAATATTCTTAATTGCATAAATCATATTTTTCTAACACTACCTTTTCTAAAGAATCTAATAATTCTTTATTTCCTATTAAACTTGTATATACATTTTCTCTTCCCTGAAGTTTCTCTCCAGTGGGGAGAGTATACCAAGCTCCTCCCTTTTGAATTAAATCTAGTTTAATTGCCTCTCCTATTATAGCATCTGTATTATCAAAATTACCTGCTATGGCTCTCCCATTTAATCCATCTCTATTATAGAATTTATATGAGAATTCTTTGCTTTCCGCATCTACTTTATTTTTTATTATTTGGGCATTTACTGATAAACCAATTTTTTGATGCTTCTCATTATCTACTCTTTCTTCTGCTTTTAAAGGTGGATCAGTTAAGTAATCTCCTTTCGAAAGAGTTAACATTAGTGCAGTAGCATAACGAAGTGCTTGTCCCCCGGCTATTTGAGTATAACCTTTCATATCTAGATAAATATGATTTATAAAAATACAAGCACAATCATTTCTTGTCTCTTTATCAGGTTGTAATCTAGCTGTAACTTTATTACATAATTTTTTGACTAGTTTTACTCTTTCCCCCATAGCTCCATAAGATGCTTCATGATCTAATTCACCTGCGGGAGCAAGTGCCCCTATAGAATCTAACACTAAAACTGAAAAATCTCTCGTAGCTAAAAGTGCTTCGAATATATCTACAGCAGTATCACCTCTATCTGGTTCAGCTATAAATAATCTACTTAAATCTACTCCATTTATTCCAGCCCACTCCCTATTCATCCCTTCTATAGAAATAAATCCTGTTTCTTTATTTGGATATTTCTTTTGGGCCTCTGCGATAATATGATATGCAAGAGCAGTTTTACCCGTACTTTCTCTTCCATTAATTACTGTTACTCTACTTTTAGGAATTCCTCCCCTAAGAGCTATGTCAATAGCTAAACTTCCAGTTCTTAATTTTTCAACGGAAGGTATTTCTGAACCATATCCAAATTTTAAACCGTAGTCTTTTTTTAATTTTCTAAATAATTCGTTATCCATTATTCGCTAAATTTGGTTCAGATACATCAAATCTTCCAGATTCCGTTGGCTTAGGTAACCATCCTTTTGCGAGAGCATACTTAAGAACACAGTTTAAATCTGTTAATGTTTTATCTGTTCTCCACCTAATTGCATAAAATGGTCTTACTCCCATTACTCTTGCTTCAAAATTTTCTTTGGAATCTTTTCTGAATTTCCATACAGCCTCTACGCAACTAGATGCTTCAATTTTAAAGTATTGGTATCTAGTTTCTCCGAAGAAATCATATGGGGAATGTTCTACAATATAGACACGTTTCATTCTAACTGAAATTCTCCCGGTATACTTTGAAGTTTTGATTTTTCTTTATATGAAAGAAAAACTCCATTAAAAATTGCAGAAAATAAATTTTTTCCACCACCTAAAGCCGTTACAAGTTCCTCAGTAAATTGTCTCCTTGTCTTACACCAAAAATCAATTCGACACTCCCACCCTCTTTGACATCTTTGAATTCCAATGTAATTAATATCAAGTATCTTTTTCATATTTAATAATCTCCATATCCAAACCATATCTCTTCCAAAATAAATCCCCATCTCCCCTATGTCCTTCTTCATTATCTAAATATACTAATCTTTTAAGATTGCTGTTTAGAATAACTACCATACAATTTTGACAAGGAATTCCATTAACATACATTGTTCCTCTAAATCTATCTTGTCTATTAGTATTTAATAGACAATTTATTTCAGAATGAACACAGCAAATTATATCTTTAGCAGAATTACTTTCTAATCCCTCTCTAAAACAAACATCATCACAAATAGAACCTGCTGGTTTTCCATTCCAACCCATTCCTACTAATCTATTTTTATCATCAATTATAATTGAAAGATACTTGGCTCTTTTGCATTTACTATGATGTTCTGCATTTCTTATTACAAAGTTCATCCATACATCATCTTTTTTCACTCTCTCTTTTGCCGCATTTTCTCTATCTTTCGATGCCCAAAAAAAATAATTAATATCATTGTTTATCATAATAACATTCTAAGTGAATTTTTACTATAACTGGAGTTTTACAGTTTGGAATCTCTTCTACTCTTTCTTTAGTGATAGATATTTTCTTTTCAAATTCAAAAATTTGATTTACTGTTAAAAATAAACTTAATTCAGTTGTCACTCTATCAATTAGAATTTGTTGTGCGATTTTAATAATATTTGGTGTGTCTTCAGCAATTACAGTTGCAATAAAATTTTGTACTTCTTTCATTTAATTTCAAAATCATATACTCCAGAATTTTCTTTAGGTATTTCCACTGTCTCTACTTCTATTTTTAAATCATTACAAATTGCAATATATAATTTTCTTTGCTCATCTGTTGTAATATTAACAAGCCAATGATTTAAACAACTAGCAAATTTTAATCCATCCTCTAATTCTAATTGATCTGCAAGAAATTTCAGCAGAATGACCTCATCAAATCCCTCACCCCTCGCATATTTTGAAAATACAATCCAAAATTTAGAAAATAATTCAAAATCCTTAATCCTATTCAGCATCATTCCTCCATTTTACTATACACATAATTAAGTCAAACATTGACCACCTGCACAACTTGGTTCTAACTTATGATCAATTGTATTTTCTTCTTCTATCATTAATGAATAATCTACTGATTTATACTCTCTTTTTAAGTCCATCCATAGTTTCCAATTATAAATATCTTTTAGTAAATAAGTTGCTTTTCTATAATCACTTTTAAAATATCTATCGGCAAATCTTTTAAATATTTTTATCCATCTAATTTGATTATTTCCGTCTGCTTCTCGCAAACCTAATACAGTATCACATGCCCACCATAATGCGTATGAGGGACTTTCAATTCCACCCCAATTAAATAATGCTGACTCAATTAATCCTGAACAAAATAATGCCCCATCTCCGTAGTGATTAATTATTTCTTTGGGAGAATAAACTGCTGTAAAAGGAGCTTGAGGATAATCTTTATCTCCTGTAATAGGAAGTAAAGAAATACCTGCAAAATGTTTTCTATTATTAAATATATATTCTTCTACTGCATCCCATTCTTCCGGTTTAACATTAATAGTATTAGACACACTGTTAACTACTGTGGGATGATTACATCTTTCTCTCACTGTTCCAGTATTAATCCAATTTTTTTGAGTACTCTTTACATATTCTAATAATTCAATTGCTGATAATTGATTTTTTAATTTTCCTCCCGGCTCTACTTCTACACAAAAACTAATTACTCCGGTATTATTATTACAATCCCAAACACTATCTTCTACTGCGAGAGGATTTATTTCTTTAAAATATTGGAAAGGAGCTTCTAATTTATTAGATTGTACTTTTCTTAAGTACCTAGTTGCATGATGAGGATGAATTCCAGAAGCAGTTCCTAATAAGCAAGAAGCGGTTCCAGAAGGCTTAATAACAGTTAATCTGGCAGAAGGATTAATTCCAATTAGTTTAGCAACCCTCTCGTTCTCTTTCTTTATCTCTTTTACAACTATTTTTTGATTTTCTTCACTTAACAACACGTCTGGATTATCCATCATTCCAGTAATAGAGACTCCTATTAGTGCTTCTTTCTCAACTATTTTCTGACTAACTTTTTCTAAGTAGTCTAGTTTAGTATATCCTGCTTGAAGAGTTCCTAATCTAGTTGCTATTTTCGCAGCGCATAGAAAATCTTCTAATGTTTTACATTTTTTCCCGTTTATTTCAGATAGGTTACAAAAATGAAATCCACTTTTTAATTGACCATCTATCTCTGCATAACTAAAAAAATTGACTTCACCACATGGATTTGTGCCTAATTCCTCATCATCTACAAAATAAAATCCAGGTTCTCCAAACTCCTTTATTGATTCCATCAAACTATGGAATTGTTTTCTAGTTATTTTATTTCTAACTATTAGTGCAGAATTATTACTTCTTCCTCTTTGGGCATTTTCTACAAACCAATTTCCTGTCTTAGCATTTTTCATTTCATCATCATCAGGAGAAAATAATGCAATAGTGGCTGACCTTCTGATACCTCCGGCTAATACTGCATCTGAAGCATGCATTACTATATCATATGCATCTATTGGTCTTAATTTCTCTCTCTCTTCCCGGCACTTATCTAATAGTTTTCTAATTTTTTCTAATGCATTTTTTAGTGGCTCGGGTCCAGGAGCCTTCCCATTACTAGTAGAAAGTAATGCTCCTTTAGGTCTAATAAGAGAAAAATCAAATACTACATCATATCCTTGATACTCTGGAGCAGGAACCTCTCCTTCAAAATAAGATGATAATAATACTCCTAAGCAATCGGCCCACGACTCTATTGTATCTCCTGGGACAAATAATAGATTTTTATTTTTTCTTTCTCTTAGAAACTTAGGTAGTTTTTCTACGTGATGTTTTTGAACACTAAATCCTGTGCCACATCCGCATAATAATAACCAAAAACATTCTTGGAAAAATTTTAATCTATCGCAATATGAAAATGTACAATTATATTGCCTTGCATTTTTTACTAATACTCCCTTTCCACCGAATTGTAATGCTCTTTGTGAACCTAAACATAATTTTTTTTGAAGAGCATCTTGTATCTCTTGCATCTCTTCTTCTGGATAATCAGGATATTTAGTCCTATGCATATCCATCATTCTTTTTACTGTTTCATTCCATGTTTCTCTTCTTTTTTCCTCCGGCAGAAATCCAGAATAACGTGAAACCAATGTATAATTCGCTAACTCTTTAACACTCACTAAACCTCCTAATTTTCCTTCCAACTACATCCACCATTCCAAATTTTCCTTCCAACTATCTCTATGTGAGACAGCTTTATTATATGCTTCTAAACAATTATATAAATACTCTGCTAGAATAAAATCTGGAGTATTACTCCCACTTTCAAGTGAATAATAATTTATTATTCTTTCTAATTCTTCTATAAAAGTTTTTTTCAATGTACTTGGCTCCAATTTAATCCTTGTTTAACCTCTACAACTAAAGGTAGAGACAATGATACACAATCTTCCATTCTATTCTTCATTATAAATTTCACCTCTTCAGCATTTTCAGGATAACATTCTGCTAATAATTCATCATGCACAGTAAGAAGTAAGTGAGCAATATTATTTCTTAATTTAAACGCATGATCTACATCCACCATTCCAAATTTCATAATATCGGCACTTGATCCCTGCACTTGAGTACTTATTACTTCTCTCTCTATTCCTTGGATTATTTTCTCATTTTGAAATCCAGGTTTTCCCCAAGGAGTAGTAATCTCTTGTCCATACTCATTTATATTTGGGAACAGTCTTCTTCTTCCATATAATGTAAATGTTTGTTTTGTTCTATGTGCTTTTTCTATTTCTCTTTCCCGCCATTTTTTAATTCCACAGTAGTTACTCCAAAAACTACTATGAAGTTCTTTTGCATCTTTTGCACTATAATCATATCCTTCTTTACCCATAATTTGAGTAAGTTTCCAAGGATTACAACCATAAATAATTGCAAAATTAATAACCTTAGAAAGTTTCCTCTCAATTCCTAACTTCTCACTAGTAGCTGTGTGAATATCACCGCCTTGACGATAATACTCAAGAAGAACAGGGTCTTGAGAGAGATGAGCTACTACTCTACCCTCAATTTGGGAGTAGTCAGCATCAATAAAGCACATCCCTTCAGAAGGAATGAATAAACTTCTTATACTTTCATCATTATCAATATTCTGTAGATTTGGATTAGAAGAACTAAATCTTCCTGACTCTACAGTTTGATTAAAATGAGTATATAATCTTCCACTTACTTGTTGTTTTAGAGGAGATTCTAAATAAGTACTTCTTAAATGATCTAACTCTCTAAACTGAAGTAATAAATTTGGAACTATGTGTAAATCCTTTAAAGAATGTAAAGCAGTTACATCAGTAGTTAATCCTCCCTCTGTTTTATTTTTATAATTTTTTTGTTCTGGAAGTCCTAAATCTTCATACAGTATTTTATTTAATTGTTTTGGAGAAGAAATGTCAAATACTTTACCTACAGATGCAAAAATTGCAGCAGATATATTTTCTAAGCCAGCATTTACTTCATCTAATTTTTTATGAATAGCAGGAATATCTACTCTTATTCCTCTAGTTTCCATGTCAACTACAACTGGAGTCACTCTTCTTTCGAGATTAATTATTGGAGTAGCATACTCTACATGCTTTTTTAGAAAATTTCTTAGTTGAAGAGTGTATACCACATCTTTTCTGCAGTAATCTCCTAGAATTGAAATAGAAGTTCCAGGAACATCTAATACTTTTCTTGTGACTAATTTACCCTTATTATTTCTTTCTTTTACTTTCTTTGTGCAGATTTCTTTAATATTATTCCATTTAACACCTAATAATTCATCGCAAATTTCTTTTAAAGAAAGTTTCCAATACGCATCATCATATGCAACTGCATCATATCTAACATCATGAAAATTTGGAATTTCTAATTTATATTTCTTAAGTTCTTTCTTCTCAAAATTAACATTAAATGCAATAACTAAACAACTGTTAAAAATATCTTGTAATACTTTTCTAACAATATTAATTGGAATTTGTTCAATATTAGTAATGTGTCCCACAGGAATATAAATAGAATGAATTTCTTTTTCTTCTTCCCACGCTAACCCAACACCTACTAATTCTGCATTTTTATGAACTCCAGTAGTTTCAATATCTAAAGAAACTTCTTTAGCTCTTTTAATTGATCTTGTAATTACTTTAAGATATTCTTCATCTAAGATATTAACTGTTCTATCTATCTCTGTTACTTGGCAGTCATTTAATTCTGCTTCACTAAATAAACTTAAATATTCTCTTCTATCCAATCTGCAATTTCCTTAAATGTTTTTTCTTGATCACATAATACCCCCAAGCAACAGAACATACCTCTATTTGTTAAATAAAGATTTCCCTGCTCATATCTATTACTTCTTAGTGCATCTACCCAATTTTGTTTTAATTCAGGATTCATCTTGTCTCCAAATTATATTGTCTCATTATTAATGCCGCTGAATTTAATAAATATTTAGATGCTTTTCTTTTCTCTCTTTCCCCGAAATCACAGTAAGATACTAAAAATCTTATTGCATCATCTACATAATCATAACTACTAAATTTGATTGAGTCTAATCTATCTACTTCATCTTTGAGATGCCCCACAAAATATTTATTAAAATCTCTCTCACTTAAATAATTAGTGTGCTTATTAAATTCTCCAATAATAGATGTTGCCGCGTCTACTAAATGTTGTAATGCTCTCTTTTTATTAAATCTTCTTTTTTCTCGATATAAGTCTAATCTATTTGCTGCTTCTTGTGCAAAATAGAAAGAATGGTAGTATGATTTTTTCATACTACCAGCTTCTTTTTGCTGCCTATCTATTTCTTCTTCTACATAATTTATAAATTCCGTACTAAAAGTTCTACTCATGATGTTTATATACCTTTCTACACAGTAATGAGAGGAAAGTCAACATTATTTAATACGTGTAAATGTTCTCATTTATCAATCAATTCTATTAAAAATACTATTATCCAAATAGCTATGATTGATCCAAATATAAATATTGAATCAATCATTAATTTGGAATATATTCTGGACTTCTATTCATTTGAAATCCGGTAAGAGATTGTGGAACAGGTTGAGATATCATAGATTGTACTTGTTTTGGATTATTTTGAATATTAAAAATAGTGAATATTTCTTCAAAATCTTCTTTATTCATTACGTCAACTTTTCCATCTTCTATTAAGATATAATCTCCTCCAAATGCTGTGATCTCTTTCTCACTATCTTTCCCCACATGTCTTATACCCAAAGAAATGTTTAAATTAGAGGGAACTTGAATTGCATCTACTTCCTGAATTTTAGTTGGTTTACGAATATATTTCATCTTAATTAATAACTTCTTTATTCTCTTTAATAACTTCTTTATCATCTTGTTTTTGAAAGAATAATACAAATGTTTGTGCCATTGCAGCTACTTGTTTCATTTCCTTTACGGCTTCTTCTATATTATTCTTTTTTATCTCTTCCCAGGCTTCGTCTAATTCCTCTAAAATAATCGCATATCCATGATGAACACTAGTCCATTTAGGATATTTTGCAGCCTCTTTAATTACAGTTGTAGATATTTCAGTAGCTAAATTAACTATTTTATCAGTATGTAGTACTGCATACATAGCCTCATCATCATTTTTAAACTCTGTCTTCATGGTGGTCTACAGTCTTCCAATTTTTTGTTTGCATTTTTTCTGCGATTTGATCTATTGATACTGGAGCATAATTCCAGCAATCTACTCCCACGTCTAATGATAATGCATTAGGATCATCAGGTAAGGAACCGTGTGAATGGCCGTATAGATGCCAAGCCCCCCTGTGAGACTTGTTCCACACTCTCATTGCATAATGACATAAAGTAATTCGTCTATCACTTACTTCAATTTCTTTATACGAATCATAATACTCATGAAAATATGATTTATTCTTTTTAGCTAAACTATCATGATTTCCTTTAATAAGGATTATTTTTCCATTTAGTTGCTGGAAGTATTTTGAAAAATCAGAATTATTTTTTCCAAAACAAAAATCTCCTAAATGGAAAATTATATCATCATCCCAAACTTTTTGATTCCAATTATAAATTAATGTTTCATCCATATCCTCTATACTTTGAAAGGGTCTATTACAGTATTTAATTATATTAGAATGTCCAAAATGTGTATCTCCAGTGAAGTAGATCATTTTAATCTCTGCCAAGGAATAGGTGGAGTAGTATAAGGTTGTATATCTAGTGTTGGTTCCTTCACTTTTTTAACTTGTCTATACTGTCTTTCAAATTCTCCTTTAGCCATAATTATAATTTCACCTGAATTTAATCTAACTAAATAATCACCTATGTTTCCATTATATCCTAATTTAGTATCTATGTATAATTTCTCTATTAATTTCCAAGCATCTACTGGCTCTTCTATAAGCTCATATTTCATTTTCCACCATCTTCTTTCTCTTCTTTTTCCGGCGTATCTAATCATATATTTATAGAAATTCCCTCTTAGAACTTATTATGAACTAAGAGGGAATTAATCCTTTATTTAATCATATAGTACTGAAGGAGAAGCGGCCACAAATAACTCTGCAAAATTAATTGCTTCAACTTCTTCAGGAAGTACATAATTTGTAGATTTTCTTAAATCAAAATCATAAGAAGTTGTAGTAGATGTTCCTGAACCAAACTTACTAATTTCTACCACGTAGTCTTCGAGACTTCCACCATTCTTCCTTATCGCTTTATTTAACTTTTGAAAAAGCATATCTGCATTTGCCGCAGAACACTCGTAATAAGCTAATGAGTTTTCTACTGATCCTTCTTCTCCATCTCTTTTAGTAAAAGTTCTTTTTCTATGATCTATCACAGAGAAAAATGCTCTAAATTTAGGTTTATTTTCCTGCTCACAATAAGGGCAATTATTTCCTAGACATGCCCTTGTAACAAGCATTTTCTTCCCCGGAGGAGGGGGAAGTGTGTGAACTTTAGATGCCCACGGCTCTGTTCCATCTTCTGAAGTATTTCCTACAAATGAAACGATGGCAGGTTCTTGGCCCGCCTTAATCATTAGTGGAAAAATCATAGGTTTAAAATCGCCTCTTTGAAACGCCTCTTGTCGTTCCTTTGCTTCCGTTAACTGTTTAGTTATTTGGCCCCATCCCATTTTAGCCTCCTTTTAATTGTGCTTGAACACTTGCCAGTGTTTCTTCTAATTGTTCCTGCAGGTCTTTTTGTGTTTCAGCCCAACCGTTTTTTCTAGTAGTATTTCTGCTTTCAAGGGTATTCTCCTCTGCATTATAATCAAAACTACTCTCTAATGTTAACCAAGGGCTGCTCTTTCCATCACCTACAGGCATTGATACTCTCGCAACTCCGCCTACTCTATCATTCGCCAATTTCTTTTTCCTTTCGTAAATGGTCTATATGTTGCTGGCTCTTTGGATAAATAATCCTCCAAGTCCCACTTGTCTTGTAGTTGTCTTACTTTTTGACAATAATCATACATTTTTTGTTTATAATATTCTTTTTTTACAACATCTCTTCCGCGATATAAAACTGGATAGAAATTTTCTACTAACTCTACTAATTCAACTAGTTGAGTTTTCGTATAAATTCTTACCTTTACAAATCCATCTTTTCGTAATTGAACATGTGGACTCTGTGGTAATCTACCCATAGTTTCCAAAGTCTTTATATACGCCTTACCCCATCCTAAATAATATTCAAGGGCAGATACAGTATAAAATTCTATTGGTTTTTTATCTCCATTTACATTACAATCTATTATGATAGTTCTAAACATAATCTATTATAACATAAATCCCGTATATTTTCAATCTAAAAATTCTAATGGAATAACATAATCATTCCAATCAGTTACTAATTGTAAAAGGTAAGGCTCCTGATTATGAAAGAATCTCACACCTTTACAATACGCATCATCTATAGAATCAGCAAAAAGAATTACTCTTTGAAACTCTATAGGTCTATTCCCGCTGTATGATGCAATAATATAAATATATTTACTCATATAATTTTTTTATTGTGACTTCTAGTTTTGGAATAATCTGTGAATCATCTACTTCGGGGAAAGTAGATGAAGAAATAATTAATATTAATTTTCCACTATTAGATAAACCTGTAGAGGTATTATCAAAATAGTATGACTCTAATTTAGAGTCTAATGGTATTCCTTCTACACATATTTTGTATAAACTATAATCTGATAGAAAATTAAACAATGATACTGGCTCAATTATAATTCTTTTGAGTTTATTATTTCTCATTTAATTCTCTTAATTTATAAACTTGGCCTGAATCATCTTCTCTATAGAGGGAGAAGATTGCTGCACATACGGCTCTATTAATTTTCTCCTGTCTATCCATAAAATTTTTTATGTTATTAAATATTATATTAGAATCATCATTAGTATTAAATTTCTGGTATCCATTTTCTTCTGGCATATAATTCCCTTATTCTTTCTTCACTTGTATCTGAAGGGTCTTTTGGATCATCTTTATAAACTACAGTACTTATATTAGTTATTCCTAATTTTTTTAGTCTATTATAATTTTTCTTTATTCCATCTCTTCCCGCAATATCATTATCTAACCATAGAATAATCTCTTTAAGATTTAATGCGGAGATTTTTGATGCTTGTTTCTCACCCAAATGGGTTGTCATTATTGCTACACTATATATACCCAAAACTCCATATAACTTAACAGCATCTAATCCTCCCTCACAAATTATTAATCGAAATTCTTCTTTGGGTAATAAATGTTCTCCAAAAATACTTCCTCCCCCAGAGAATCTTAAGTATTGTCCATATCTTTCTTCTTGATTTGTATACCTGACTTGACAGCCTCTAAGACAACTAAACTTATCTCTAATAGGCAGATAGATATTATCTTCTTTATCTTTAAGTAATCCATATAATTTAGCCTCCTCTTCCATTATTCCTCTTTCCAGCAATTCGGTTAGAGGAGAAAATGGTGCTAATTGAGATTCGGCATAAATTATTTCATATTCATCAACTTTTTCTTCAAGAAAAGAATACTCTAACCACTGAGGAACTCTTCCTTTATATAATTGCCACTTTGCTTCTTTATATGTAATATCATCTAATAAACTTTTTAAACGAATGAAGCTCCCTTTTTGGCCGCAACTGAAACATCCAAATACTTCTTTATCAAGATTAATACCGCATGAAGGAGTTTTTTCAGGTCTTAAATTTCCATCTCTATCCCTGACTACATGGAACATGCATGTTACCTTCATGTCCCTCTTTCCCGAAAGTTTAACTAAATTAATTATATACTCAAAATTACTCAACTAAAATCTACCTAATTTTCTTATATAATTTCTTTCTATGAAATCTGCAATTTTACTGAATGAATATTTTTCATCATTCTAATCTAGTCAAATAGTAATTCATTGGAATTCTCCTCTTCTATTATCTCTTCCCCGCCAAGTTCTCTTACAATACCTTCTTCAAAATTTATTTGGAGTTGAAAATCAAAACTATTTCCTCTTCTACATTTAATTTTGTATACTTGAATTACATCTGGGGCAATTTGTCTTACTCCAATCATATAATCAGCATCTTGAGAGATTGTATATGCAGAACCAACATCCTCCATTATTAATTTTCTTCTTAATGGTTCTCCTTTACTATCTTTTAATCTTTGCGGTTGTGTGGTTACTAGAATAGGAATCTGCCTAGCCCTTGCTAGCCTCTTTAAATCTCGAAAGACATGTTTAGTTCCTTCCCATCCTTCATGTCCTCTATCATCTGATAACAGATATGCACCATCAATAAAACATGCTTTAGGTTTATACCTATCTATTTTTGCAGATATAAATGTAACTCCAGCTCCTTGATCCATTTCTTCTTCTGCAGAAATAATAAAATCTTGTCTTTCTTCTCTTTTGTCAAGGGCCTTAAAATATCTTCTTTCTAATTCAGGACCTAATACTCCTCTTTCAAAAGCATTTAAAGGAAAACGAAAGTCAAACCAGGACATTCTATCTCTTATTGCCACATCCTCCATTTCCTTAGAAATGAAAAGGCAAGGAACATCTGCTCCTACCCATACGTTATAAGAAATTAAATTTAATAACCAAGTCTTAAAGTTTTCTGGAGGACCCATAATCACCCCCAAGTCCCCAGACATTAATCCTCTTATTTGATTATCAATATGAATTAAACCTGTTTGCAGTCCTTGTAATCCTTCATTAGTTTTTTTCTCTTTATAGAATTTTTTCTCTGACTCAATATCCTTAAGAGAAATATCTCTAGCTAAAGAAGTATTCATTAAATCTGTAGCTAGTTTTATTATCTTCTTTGCTAATTTATCTGGATCACTCTCATTTTTTCTCTCTTCCAGCCAACTTTCTATTCCATTACTTTGTATTAAAAAGCTCTTATCTTTACGAAGTTTATCTACCCAATATTCTATTTTTTCTTCTGATTTCTTAAATTCCCATACTGGATAATTTTCCAGAAATACTTCTTTAGATGGAATATTCCCATAGTCAGAATAAAACTTTTGAATAAAAAGAAACTGATTCTTCCTTTCCGGGAAGAAATCAGCTTTAACACCTCTATCTATTACTGTAAACCAAATATTTGGTTCTTCTATAATTTTTGAAATTATAATATCTTCACTTAGCACTATTTATTTTCTACATCCTTTAAAGTAAATAATTTCTTAAAGCTTCCTCTATCAATTCTTCTATATTACTAGAATTATCTTTATACCACGATGCATCTTTCATTCTCTTCTCCATCTATCTCTAAAGAAACTTCCTCTTGCACCATCTTCATCAAAATAAACAATTATATTTTCCCATCCTTTAAATGATAATTGCTTTACTTCTAACATATTTTTATACGTGTATATTCTCCTAAATGGGTATACATCTAATACTTTTTCTGCTTCTTTTTTTAATTCTTCCGGCACTAGTATTGCGACACTACATTCATGAGAATTACAGTATTGTAGGAATTGTGGATTAATTGGTTCTTTAAACTTTAGTCGAGTAAACTTCCACAATCCTTCCTTCTCCATTAGGAAGGAGTAATGATATAACACACAAGGAGCAACCTCTGAACTTAATTCTCCTCTGGAGTTCATGGTATCTTTAAATCACGTTCTTCCGCAAATTGCTTTAATCTAACATTAATTGGAAAAATATTATTTGAATTATCATGTGCTACTTGCAATTTTCTTAAAAAATTTACCTGATAATTATATTCTTCAATATCAACAGGTAATAACTTTTTAAGTACTGGATAAAATTTAATTGCTTGCTCAATAGTATTAACCTCGTCCATTCCTTTTCTATAGTCCCTATTGGGGATTAAGCAACCAATTGCACACTTATAACCACTTTTAGTCCTAAGTCTACAACTTCCATCCTCATTACCTAGTGGATTTTTATCCACTATAAAATACTTCCAAACTTTATTGAATATTTGTTGTGTAGTCATTTTGATTTCATCAAAGTTATAATTACTGGAATATGGTATATTTTCTTACTAAACATTATTCTAATTTACTACTCGCTAAATAATTCCAAAATTTAGAACTCCATTTCTTTGCAGGTCTCATTGGAATTACTTCTAATTCTTGTTCCTGATTCATCACTGCTCCACAATTTTCACAAGTAGGGACAGGTGGAATAATGGACCAAAAATCAAATGGAACTGTAACTTCTCCCCCACAAATAGAACAACATCCTATTATTTGTTTATTGAACATATTTTTCTCCTCTCATTTCCGCCAATATTCTATAAATATATGTTTCAAGCTCCTCTTCCTCACCCAATCTTCTTGCAAATTCTTCAGCACCTTTCATATAAACATCTTTAATATCTTTGCGAAGAGTAAAAAATTCTTTATGAATACTACATTGATAGCCTATCATTAAATCACAATAACACGCTATTTCTTCTATTCTATTTAATTTTTCTACCAATGTCATAATTCTTTAATTCTTATTAAAGACCTTTTCCATTCTTGAGGATAGTTACTTAATTCCTCTTCCATTCTTTCAAGCGCCAATCCAGTATCTTTAGCGAAGATTATTTTAGTTTCATTTACTGTTTGAGTCCCTTTAATTCTATCTACGAGAGATAGCTTCATAATTATTTTATACTTTTTTTCCATATTTTTTCCAAACTTCTATAAACGCAGGGGAGTGGAAAGCTATATTACATAACTCTAACATTATTAAACATCTTTCTAAGAGAGGTAATGATTCTAATATTTCTTTTATTTGAATAAATGCTTCTTTCATAATTTAGTATTAGGATATATTTCTTTCCATCTTTTAAGTGCCGAATTTTCTCTCCGATAATCGTTACCCGAAAATCTTATAGGAACTATAGACCCGGCAAGAAGAGAACCAATAGAAGGACCAAATATATTAGATAATTCTTTAGGTGATTCATTACTAGTTAAGAGAACAGGCTTTAGGTTATTTACTCTCTTTCTTAATGTTTCATCTGTGACAGAAATTACTATATTGTTTTCTGATTTAGGCATATATACTTTTTCAGCATCATCTATTAATAGAAAATCTGTATTAAGTATTTTACTCCTAAACTCTCTCTTTTTCTCTGGCGAGTTCCATCCTTCTGTAAAAGTAGAAACTATTTCAGATAGACTGGTCATATATACTGAATAGTTTACTCTTGTTTTAGGATTAATTAACCTTGCCGCTGCTTTAAGTATCTCTACCATTAACATACTTTTTCCAAGTCCCTGTGCTCCAAATGCCATTATTCCTAAACCTTGCTCCTTCATTTTATGAAGATTTTTAATATAGTTAACTACTTCTTCTTTGGCATCTGGATCACCCCTATAGTTATCTATGGAGAGATTATGATAAATTAATCCTATTCCACTTTTACTCCAAATACTTCTCTCATTTATGGGATTTCTAATTTCCATTCTTTTGCAAATTTCTGTAAACACTCCTTCATTTTAGGTTTAAATGGTCGAGAGCCTGCTGCTGCTTGGTCATGCGTCATTTGTAACGTAGACCAAAATAAAATATCACTAAAAAACGGCTCTCGATATTTTTCTGGAATTTCGTGTCTAGCTATACTGATTACATTATTACATATTTCTACACATACACTCTTAGGAAGTAAAACTCCAATGGCACATTTTTTGCCAGTGTCATTATTATAGTATTCACACTGTCCATTTTTAGAAATGGAAGGACCTTTTTTATTCTTTATAAAATGATTCCATACTTTATTAAACGCATCTTGCTTAGTCATTATTCTTTGAGGTTTTATACATACTATCTTCATTTTTTTTAAAAACTCCATTGAGATTGATCTTCTACTTTACTTTTTTCCATCACTCTTTTGGCGAGATCATTTTTATTATGTGACACACAAGAAACTGTTGGAGGAGCATTTCTATAACCAATAACAGTTTCCATACAATAAAAGAATTCCTCTATCAACATTTCAGTTAATTCTACTCCATAATTCATTGCTAGATGTTTAGCACATCCTCTATCTTTCAGTTGGGGAACATATTCAATCTTATACTTTTTAAAGTAATTTTCTGAGAACTTTTCTATTATGGCCTGGCCTGGGGTCTTCTTTTTCTCCTGCGGCATAATGTATCATTTCCTTTAACTTAACTAAGGCTTTCCTTCTTTTATAGTGAACTGCATTACTAGTAATTCCTAGTTTTACTGATATTTCTTTAGCATCGTATTCTTCAAAATCATATAATTTTATTATCTCTCTCTCTTCCGAGTTTAATCTACTGTAAAATCCTATAATTAAATCTTGTAGATCATTCGGTCTTTCTTTTTTCTCCAAGATTATATCTTCTAAAGTTCCTCCTCCCGCGCTTCCTGAAAGAGGAGACTGTAATGATGCAGGAGAACAAAGATTATGAATATTATTTATATCTATTAAATTTTGTGTCGAAAATCCTTTCTCCTTTAAATCATTGTCTGTTAAATTTTTCTCTTCAATAGAAGAATATTTTTCCTTTAAATTTCTATCTGCCCAAACAGTAGAAGGAACAATACTAGAATCTCTTAGATAATTTATAATTTTAGAATTAGCAGCTTTTTTTGTATAACCAATTAAACTTCCTTTAAATGAATTATATTTATTAAGTGAACTCCAAGCCGCAATTAAACCAATTTGTACTAAATCTTCAATTTCTTTTCCTCTATATTTAAACAGTATATACTTTCTAATGGGACTTTCTATTTTACTATATAATTCTAATTGGGAATTATAATTCATACTTATCTTCTAAATAAAATGCAATATCCTTAAATGAATGATTATATATATCATTCATATTCATGATATGAATTCTTTCATCTGGAGTAATTCCAAAATAATCGTGTAAACTTAATCCCCCATTCATTTGCTCTAATCCTACTCCTAAAGCACACCTACCATTTTGTTGATCTGAATATTTTCCTTGTATTTGAGTATACCCAGAATATCTTAAGGATTGACACCATTCTCGAATCCTATCTTTTTTAGGTTTTAATTCTTGAATTTCCATAGGTTTTCCTTTGCCGTCGCAGTTAATATATATAATTACTTAGTATTTATACCTTATATAAGGGTGAATGTAACTAATCTAACGGTTTAAGAGCATTTGTGGGAACTTCGATAAATGGGCATGTATCTTTTATTACAGTTACGGCTGTTCCTGTTGGAGAAACGCAACCATAAGTATGTCCTGAATACTTATGAACTATCATTCCTTTTTGAAGGAATTGTATCTCATTTTCCATAGTCCAAAAACATTCTTCTTGAGTGATATCTCTTAAAAGTTGATATTTCATTGTAATTACTTAGAGGAAGTACATCTACCAATAATGCTTAAAATTACAATTACCCAAAATGCCACCCACTGAGTAATTGGTTTAGCACTAAACATTGTAACAATTGCTGAATTCCATCCCATCATTAATAGAAATGATAGTAACCAATAAACTCCTGCTGCAATTGCTAAAAAACACGCTGCATAAACTAAAAAATTATCCCTCATTTGTTTCCTTTCCTAATCAAACGGTTGACTGATGACTAACCTAGTAATCATACCCATAAAAGAGTACAACTTGTAGCGAGGGGGCGATTGCTTGCTAGCTACGCCGAAAAAAGGAAGGGTAGAGCTGTTAAACTCCACCCTTCCCCAAAATTACCTACTACTTTGCTTCTTTATATCCTGAATATTTGAGAGCTAGTTCAAAGGCTTTATCCTTTAATTGTGCTCCTGATCCAAATATAATTTTATCCATTCTATTTTCTGTATTTCCTGGGCCAAGTGCCTTTTGAGAATGGTCAACTGTTCCTGTTACTGCATTTAGAGCAGATAACCAATCTCCTCCCCATTCTTTCCTTTCTTGATTATATATCATTAGAGCCTCTTCCCTCTTTTTGTGGGCTCTACTTTTCTCTGCTGTTGTATCAGGCCATAGTTCTTCCATAAAAGCCATTAAAGACTCAAAGTTAGGAACTACACTATTTGCCATATATCTCTGCCGCAACTCAACTTCTTCGTAGTATTTAGTTACGAAACCCATTAAACTATGGGCTTCTTTTAACTTTATTTCGGCAGATACAGTGTGTCTTACTGAAGTACAGTTAGATGCCTGACCTGCGGAAGCAGTAAGTGTATTCTGGCATACAACTCTTACTGGAGTAAAATAGCATCTTACTGCCTGTGTTCCATCATGAGCATTGGAAAGTAGAATATACTTTTCAGTAATATCAGGTTTCCCATTTCTCATAATTGTTGAGTTTTCTGGGAGTTTTGCTAGGACCCATACCTTCTTTCCGCCGTGTAAGGAACCGGCTGTTTCGTAAATAGCCTCTCCAATCTCAACAATATTGTCAAAAAAGGAGAAGATTTGAGTGTTCTGTACTGGAGTATACCTCATACCCACAGTTCCTAATGAAGCCTCACTATCCATTCTTATAACTTCATTAGACGCCGACTCACTGTATGTTCCATCACTTTTTTGAAAGTGATTTCTTTTTAGTTCTACCTGCCAGTCTAACTTAGCAGCTTGTATCATTTCCTCGGCAGTAGCTAATCCTGCCAGTGCAGTTCCTAAGCCGTGCCAAGGTTTTCCTGAAAGGCGACTATAGGCCATACAGTCACCCCCAACTTGGTTGAATGATTGAAATCCTGCTGACATTAATCTATCTCCTTTATCTATCTTATTGATTTCTGTGTAGGAGGCTCCGGCCACCCTGGATCATAATTATCTGCAGGTTTTTTAATTGAGAAAAACCATAATGATAAAATGATTAAAATTAGGATTAAGAAAACTAAGCTTTTCATTTAATATTTCCTTGCTCTGTTAGAATTACCGTTACCCACTCTTTTTCTATTCATACTCCCCGGCTTGTGGTATTTTGTTTTCTTGTCACTGAGGACAACACTTTCAAAATCCTTCTGCCTTACATCAAAACACTGTCGAATTTTGGCTGCCTTATTCATTGTGGACCTTTGGATAAATTTGACTGTGAATTTGTATCTCATTGATTTGAGAATACTCTACTATTCGATACCTGTTAGGGCTTGAGTCTATCAAGCTCTTGATTGCTTCCATTATTTCTCCTTCTTCTATGAAGCAAAAATTCTTCCACCATTTTCCTTTACGAATTTGCACTAACATAACAACTCTCCAGAAAAAGATTTATCTGAATTATTGCATCAACGTAACAAAGTTTGAACAAATTCTGTGTAACTCTTATTAAGTGATCCTTTCTTTCATTTTTTAATCCTTCGCGGAAAGAAGAAAGAAAAAATGAATTAGTCTCTAACCACTCATATATTTCTTTATTTTTCATAGCAAATAGTATTTACATATCTATTATTCTTTTTTTCTTGTTGTATTATAAAAAGAATTTTACCACTTATAGTTTTTTGCCACTCATTCGATTGGACAGGGTTTTCTAAGTATACTCCTATGATAATGGGTCGAGGACAAATCCCTATCAATTCATCTAATTTTGATTTTACTTCTCTAAAAGTTTCTCCTGAACACACGAGATCATCTACAAAGACGCATTTTTTAGGTTGAATAGCAAATTCAACTTCTTGCCCCGAATGAATACTTTTTTCTTTTCTTATAATTACTAAATTTTTCTTTAATTTCAATGCGAGAGATGTTCCAATAATCATTCCTGAAACACCTCTAACTATTATCGAGTCAAATTCTTTATCCTTTAGAGCCTTAACTCCTAATGCTACTTTTTTATCCCTATCCTTAAGAATTTCAGATATGTAACTCATTTCTTAACACCAGTATTCACTATCCTCATAGCAAAAACACTCATGAGAAGGTATTGGATATGTCTTTCCAGCTTCAAACTGACAAACTGGACATTTTTCATCGTCTATTTGATAGTAGTTGTCATCATCTAACACTTCTGGATAAATATATCCACATCTTGCACAAATTCCTTTTTCAGTACAAGTATCGCAAGGTTCAAATTCTATCATAAAACCAGGACTTAATGATACTCCTGCGGGAGAAGGATCATAAGAAAAAGATTCCCCACCTTCTCCATTACATTTCCTACAGTAATTAGGATACCTTTTAAGATATTCTTCTCTTTCTTTTTCTGTTTTTGCTTGGTTTTTAATACATTGTTGTGAGTGTGTCATTTTAATTTCTCAAAAAATGCTTTTGCTACTTGAAAGTATAAATCAGGAGGGCATCTTAATTCGAGATACCAAAATGCAAAAATATCACCTGCTACACAATCTAATGTTACTCCCTTAATTAATCTGCCGTGTAAAACATCCTTCCAAAGATTAAAATAAGCCGGATTTTCTGAACTGCCATATTGGCAATGGTACTTCAACGCAGCAGAAAATGCTACACGAAGTTTACCGTATAACTCAACTTCAGCTAAGGCTTCAGATAATGTCATTTTTTTATTCCTTTCAAGCTCCCTGGAAGATTTGAACTTCCTCTTTAGAAACTCTAGTGTGCTGCTTACACCAGGGAGCAAAATGGAGTGGAGTTAACTACTCCAATATTTTTTATCCTGATAACCAAAATGGGGCTAACACCCAATTTTCTCCCCCTTGACCTATTTCTCGATAAAGAACTACTCTTTCCTTTCCGAATACCAGGGAAATTTTTTCCACTGTCCTATCTTCTTCTGCGTGAATTAATGCGGCATTTACAGTATCGAAATACTGTAATCCTGTTACTTCACTACGAGTTTGAACTTGTTGAGTTTCTTGAAATTTTTCTAAAGTCATCTTTTACTTCCAGGGTTTTGGTTCAGGAACATTTGATGCAGATACTCCCATAGCATTACAAAATGTTTTTTTTCTTGCATATCTGCTTTTTCCTCCAGGATTATTTGCTTCGTGTTCTTTCCTAGCTCTCTTTTGTTGCTTTGCTTTTTCTCTGTTTTTTGTCGCCATTTTGATACTCTCTTTCTCCCCAAGGGGAACCTTCTTTGTGTCGTTTCAAATGCCCATTATCCTTATCAAAATCAAAGATATATAGACTTCTGTGTGGACCTCTTTTA
>ERZ1292623.1331-Hain-H51-01um-R1-1331-length-23992-cov-7_pt1 | contig 23992 bp, 31 predicted proteins | sample MGYA00564398_ERZ1292623 | MGnify/ENA primary metagenome ERZ1292623 (study PRJEB36523, sample SAMEA6512633) | groundwater metagenome | collected 2019-01-07 | study: AquaDiva: Metagenomics assemblies of 32 groundwater samples | reverse complement strand
TGCCGTTTGCCTTAAAGATTTCCTCATTGCCTGGCTGGGGACTCGACTTCTCCGGCGGACTACCTTCCATCTGGAAAAACTATGACGGGCCAAACTACCTCATTATTGCCAAAACCTGGTATGACAAAAATCTAATCGGACAAACTTTTTCCAATCCCCTGCCGCTGGAGTATTATCCGGCCCACTTGCCTTTTTATCCGGTTCTGATTAGACTGCTTAATTTCGTTTTGCCGGGAACGCGGGCGATGCTGTTGGCTACTCTGATGGGTTCGATTTTGGCGTTCGTGATGTTTTATAAGTTTCTGGTCGAATTCAAGCTGACGAAAAATCCTTTCTTTCTGGTAGCAGTTCTCTTGTTTTTACCGGCTAGGTTTCTGGCGGTGCGCAGTATCGGTGCGCCGGAGACCTGGTTTATCTTCTTTATCCTGGCGTCGCTCTATCAGTTCAAAAAGAAAAAGTATTTTTGGGCGGCAATTTGGGGAAGTCTGGCGCAATTAACCAAGAGCCCGGCGGTACTTTTGCTCATCGGTTACGGATTATCTTTGGCGTATGATTATCGGAAAGCGATCAAAAAAGTCACTGTAGCTTGGCCGCTTTTAATTTGGCCGCTGACGATCTATTTACTTTTTAGTTTCTATAAAGTGAGGACGGGTGACTTTTGGGCCTATTTTCACTCCGGTGACAATTTCCACCTTTTCTGGCCGCCATTTTCGATTTTTTCACCTCAGGGAAAGTTTTGGACGGGTGACTTTTGGCTGGAGGAAATTATTTGGATCTGGCTGATTTACGGTTTGGGGGTGTTGCGGCTTTGGAAGAAAAAGCTGACAACCGAGGCGTTCTTTATGGGCACCTTTTTTGCCACCACCCTCTTTGTCGCCCATCGCGACGTCGCCCGCTACATCCTCCCTATCGCCCCCCTGGCGATTCTGGCTTGGAAAGACATTATTTTGAAAAGAGAATTTCGATGGGTTCTACTCCTCCTAATTATTCCGATCTACTTATTTACCTGGGATTTCCTGTTAAATAACCAGGCGCCGGTCGCCGACTGGACGCCGTATCTATAAGAGATTCCTCGACTACGCTCGGAATGACCCGAGAATCGGGTCACTTTTTCTTGCGCCAGATGACGCGGTTGTACATAGTCCAGTTGAACGGCAGGACCAAAAAGACGATGATAAAAGGTAAGAGAATCTGGCGGTTTAGGCCGGTCAGATAAACCAAGCCGGCGCCGAAAATGGTTTGGATAAGGAGAGCGCCGGCAGAGGTGAAGTTGAACTGGGCAAACTTCTTCGCGAGGTGGGTAAGGCCGGTAATTTTGTCGGCTTTGAAGGTCCAAAGGTTGTTCCAAGTGAAGTTACTGATGACTGCCAGTTCGGTGGAAATAAGCCAGGCCAGCCATTCGATACCAGTTAGATTGAAAACGGCGGCCAAACCAACAGCGTTGACGATATAGCCGGTGAAGCCGACGATGCCGAATTTTATGAATTTCTTGGTAAAGGGGTCGTTTAAACGAAGCTTGATGACGGTGACCAGGATTTCCTTCGCCGTTTGGGGTTCAATTTTGCTGGCGCCGCTTTCGCGCAGGCCGAATTGTAGAGGAATCTCTTTTACCTTGGCACCGAGAGCCATCATCTTGAAAAGGAATTCCAGTTTGTAGGCAAAGGAACGGCTGTAGAGGTGGTCCATGTCCAGGCGATCGACAAAGCCCTTGACCCGGCTGGCTTTGAGACCGGTGGTTGGATCAGTAATCTTCCAAAAGTTCTTGAAGGGAAAGAAAAGAATAAAACGAGCGGTAAAACCGCCAAATTCAGAAAGGAAGACCCGTTTGAAGCCCCAGTCCTGGGGATTACTGCCGTCCTTGATCTTGCGACTGCCGAGAACGTAATCAGCACCAGCATCAATTTCCGCAAGCATGACCGGGATAGTCTCGGGAGGGTGCTGAAAGTCGCCATCAAATTCGATGACCACATCCGCTTTCAGTTCTTTCATGGCGTATTTGAAGCCCCGTACATAGGCGCCGCCAAGCCCCGCTTTTTCTTTTGAAAGAGAGAGGGATAAATCCTGGTATTTATTTTGTTTTTGCTGGACAACCTTGTAGGTGCCGTCGGGCGAGGTGTCGTCGACAACCAAGAGCTTCATCTGCCAGTCCTTGATCGCGGGGAAGGTTTTTGTAAAGAGATAGTCGATCATGTCGCCAATGGTAGCGGCCTCGTTGTAGGTGGGGATAATAACTACCGCCGTTTTTTTCTTTTCACTCATGGTGCAAGTATAATATATGCACGATGAAAATTGATATATTGACGATTTTTCCGGAGATGTTTACCCCCTTGACCGAGTCGATCATTAAACGAGCGCAGGATAAGGGATTGGTGGAAATTAAAATCCACAACCTGCGTGATTGGTCGACCGATAAACATCATTCGGTCGATGCCTCGCCCTATGGCGGCGGCCCGGGGATGGTGATGCGGGTTGATGTGATCGACCAAGCGGTCGAAGCACTTAGGGAGCCAAAGACAAGAGTTGTCCTGATGGATACCAAAGGCCCAATTTATAACCAACAAAAAGCCGAACAACTAAAAAGTGAAGACCACCTGATCCTTATTGCCGGACACTACGAAGGGATTGACCAGCGCGTCCACGAACATATCGCTGATGAAGTCATCTCGATCGGTGGTTACGTTCTGACCGGAGGTGAACTGCCGGTGATGGTGGTAGTTGATAGCATCGTCCGCCTGATCCCGGGGGTGTTGGGCAGTGAAGAGTCGCTCTTGGAAGAATCGTATCAGGAAGAAGGCAAAATCGAATACCCACAATATACCCGACCGGAGGAATACAAAGGCTGGAAAGTACCGGAAATTCTACTCTCAGGACACCACAAAAAAATCAATGCGTGGAGAAAGGGAAGTTAGGGTTTGGGAATGCCGAAAGGAATGGCGTAAATAATAGTTTCACTGCTGGGGATACCGGCTGCCTGGACCACCTCGGCGCCGTCAAAACCAGCGATAGTCACCATCCCCAACTTCAGACTTTCCGCCTCGAGATAGAGATTTTGGGCGGCGTGACCGGCTTCGAGGTAAACGTTGTTGTCGCGGCGGACGTTGTCAAAGGCTTTGGCCATGATTTCCATATCGCCGGTAATAATTAGAAGCGCGGGTGGGTTCGTGGCGGCGTTTTGACCGATGGCTTCACCCAAGGAGACCCGAAAATCGCCTTTTTTCAGCAATTGGATCTGATGGGCGGCTTCGAGTTTCCCCGGCAGATATTTGTAGATACCCGGCGCCAGGTCAACAACATTGTAAGCGGCTAAGTAAACAGTCAAGGGGTAGGCTGACTTGGCTGAGGGCGCGGTCCGGCCGCCCCAATCGACGGTAACACCCTGGGCTGACCAAAGCATTTGACCGACTTGTCGCAAATTGAGAGCGTCGGAAGTAAAGTCCCGGCGGCTGCGTCTTGCCTGGAGGGCGGCCTCGAGAGACAGGCGGCCGGTGAGGCTGGGCTTGGGCAAGTTGACCGGGGTGGCTACCTCGATGGTGGTCGGCGCCTCAACTTTTTTCCCACGCTTTACTGATTCGCTCTTTAACCAGGTGACATAGGCGAAGATAGAAAGAGCCAGGATAAAAGCAGTCGCGAGGAGCGGAACAAGACGTCCGGCGGGGATAACTTTTGGGGCAGACTTTTTGGGCATGGACTAAAGATAACTCTGGATGGTGGCCTTACCTTTTTCTTCCTGAAACCAGGTGGTGAACTGCTGTTGGAGTTTCTGCTCCGTCAGATTTTGGAAGATATCGAGCTTGACGTCTGCCAATTTCTTGTCAGGGAAGAGGGTTTTGTTGTCGTTATAGAACTTCTCCACCTCCTGATCGGCGACCTCGATCTTAAAGAGTTTTTCGGCCAGTTTTCTGACCACAACCTGGGTTTTCATTTCCTCTTCAAACCGGCTTTGGGAATAACCGAGGCGATCGAGGGTGGACTGAAGCGCTTCTTTGCCGCCCAGCCTTTGCTCGGTGGCTTCGATCTCCTTTTTGAGTTCATCCTTGGAAACGGTAACGTCGTTTTTCTTCGTCTGCTGTTTCAGAAGAGTGGTGCTGGCCAGGTCGTCAAAAGTGGTCTTAGCATAGCGATCATTCATGGCCTTCTCTAATTCCCAACGGCTGACCACCTGACCATTGACCTTGCCGACGACAAACAGGCTGCGATATTTTTTGGCAAATAGGACACCCAGGGCGGCGAGTAGGACGACCGCGAGAAGCAAAACGACTTTCTTGGGTAATCCCAGCTTAACGGCTGGTTCTACGAAAGGGGTAACTTCTTTAATAGACTTGGGTTGGGTTTTTCTTTTCATAGGAGCATTCTAACACAAGTTAATTGATAAATTAAAGCTCTTCCAGGGATTCAAGAGAAATCTTGTCGTCAAAAACCGCCGGCAGCGGCTCGGGGAGGGCCGGGTTGAATTCCTCAATCGCGCGCTTGAGGGGCAAGAAGGGAGATTGATATCTAGGAGTGGTGGTCGGGGCGATGAATTCAATTGGGGTGGGGGTGACTTGTTTGGGAAAGAATAGACCAAGCAGCCAAGAGCCGATGGCGGTGCCCAGTAGAATTACAAAAAGAACGGTCACAGTGGGGAGACTCCAGCGCATAATTTTTTTCAAGCGCGGGGTCAGGGCTGGAATGACCGTCGCTGTAATTTGATTAAACCACTGGAAACGAGCCAGTTCGGGATAAAGATTGAGGAGGAAATTTTTGACTTTAGTGCCTGACATAGTTGGTATCCAGATCAATAATGACGGTGACTAAACGATTTTGTAGGCCTCTAATCTCCCTCAGAGACTGACTGGTATTTTCGTAAAACTGGCTCTGATTACTTTCATCAAGATCGAAGTCGGTTGTCTTTTTGGCTAAGGCTTCGATTTGGGCGTTTATTTGGGCACTGTATGTCTGGACCTGATCGAGGCCGTTCTTGACGACAACATCATTCTTGACCGCTTCAAGTTTAGGTACGAGCGAATCATAAGCCGTCTTGGCATCGATTTGGAATTTGATTAGCTGGGCTAGTTTGTTGGCCGTTTGGGCCTGGGTTAACGATAGACGATGAGTGGCCAGAACCGTCAGTTCTTCCTTGGTGAAATTGGTAAGATCGGCCCGGGTGACGATATTTGTCGCTTTGTTGGCTTGGGTAAAGTGATAGTTAGCGATGCCTGTTAGGTCGGTGGTAGCCTCGGTGATTAAAGGATAGTTGACACCAGGTTTACTAATCGACTCGGACAAAACCAAATAAAAATTGGCCCAGGCCAGTTCACGCGAAATGATGGTTTGTCTGGCGGAAAGAAGCGCTTTTTGTTCATTATTCAGCGTCGGCCGATCGTCATAGTCTTTCTTGAAGTTGGTGTACTCGGCGTAGTTTTTCCGGTATTGGTCGAGCTGGAAGTTGTAGTCGGAGAGAAAGGTGCTTTGGGCGAAAACAATTCCGGCTGAAAACAGGAAGATATTGGCAAAAATAATGAGAAAAAACTTCTTCACCAGTCCATTCTAAACTATTTCTTCATATACTTTCTCGTGACCTCCAATCGCTAAAAACAATATAATAATCACATGAACTGGTCATTCGCCATCATTAATGGGAGGTTGGCTGAGATCTATTACAACAAAAAGGGTAGGGTCTTGAGTTTTATTGGTCATAGCTATGTTGACAAATCTCACTATAAATCTAAAAAGGAGAAGCTCTGGATAGAGCATGACACTCGAACCCATATATTCACTTACAGAAACAGTCGGTACTATAGCAGGAATCCCAATAATCGATACACCTTGCAAGTGGAGCCTGATTAATCCTTGTCAAGAGTTAGGTCAATACTCTTTCCTGTCGCGAATTCTGCCGTCTGTGCCATGTATAAAAACAGCGGTTCCTTGATTCTGTGCTACCGAGACAGCATAAGTAGTGGCTTCCTGTTGTGTATCAAAAATTTGGCTGGCTCTTTGTGTCCCCGCACGCTTCACCACCCACTCGTTTCCTCGGGGTAGAACGTGTTGACTTTTTTTACCTTTCTCCACGGCCTCTTTATAAGCACGAATTTGAGGATGATCCTGGTCAGTTTTATAGGGAATTTTTTGCATAGAGTTAAAATTGCGATTGAATTGACGAAATTATATCATTTTCAGTCATTTGCAAATTATGCAAATATTCTAAAAGTTGTTTTCGATTTTCGAATTTTATTTCGGCGAATTTCAACTCCTGCCTACTCGTATAAGAGCTTTCAATAATATGCATTGTTACTTGAGGAAAATTATTCGCAATCCACAACAAAGTGTTTCTAGATCCAGAATGAGTTTTGTAAAAGTGAATATCAGAAAACTTTCTGTCTCTATTTAAAAAAGCAATGAAAGCTCTTCACAAATTCATTCTAAACTATTTCTTCAAGCCGCCGTAGAGATGGGTGACAATCTCCTCTGATGAAGAAAAATGGACCCCGAGGTGTTTTTCGGTTTCCTGGTTTAGTAAGCCCCCAAACTGGGGGTAGCGGGTAGTGTCGACCGTTCCCGGTTTGACCGGGTCGTGATTCCCATAAACTAAATCGAACAGCTGAGTCATGATCTGGTAAGGAGTGGTGATATCGGAACTACCGGCGTGAAAGACGCCCGACGGGCGATGAGCGAGAAGTTGATTCAAAGCTAGACAGATTTCATCGACGGCGGAGATGTTCATGTGCTGGTCGGTGAAAATGGGGTAAAGAAAATGGTTCTTTTCATAGTAGCCTAATAGAGCACGCAGATAGTCGAGTTTTAGGTCGTACTTGGCGACAACGGGGTAGATGAGCCGTAATATCGCGGCCGAAGGCAGGGTGGAAGTCGCGATCCGTTCGGCCAGGGCTTTGGTGTAGCCGTACCAGGTGAGACGATTTTTGTCTGCTTCGACTGGGTGGTCCTCCGCATAAGGGCCGGGGTCGGCGGCATCGCCGGGAAAGACCATATCGGTCGAAATGTGAATTAAATAAATACCCTTGTCTCTGATTTGGTCAATTAAATTCTGGGTACCAACGACATTGAGTTGGTAACAGAGCGAGTTTTTGTCCCCCTTTTGTTTCTGGGCCTCGGAGACATTGGTATAGGCGGCAAGATTGATGACAGCGGCAATATCAGGGTGATCCGAAAAGTAGGCGGCGACGCTCTCGGTTCGAGTCAGGTCAAAAACATCGCGGTCGGTGGTCAACAGTTTAGCTGGCACTTCAAAAGTTTCAACAAAGCGGCTACCAACCATCCCCGACGCGCCAGTGACCAGAATTTTTTCCGGTTTCATTTTTCCTTTGATTTTAGTAACTTTCTTTGGACTTCCGGATCGATGAGGGGGCGGCCCTCTTTTAGCGGTCGCCACCAACCCTGATTATTAACATACCACGCCACCACTTCCTTCAGCCAGTATTCGAACCGGTGTTGCGGCTTCCAACCCAATTCTTTTCTGATCTTTCGACTGTCGAGGGCATAACGCCGATCGTGGCCAGGTCTATCTTTGACGAAGGTGATGAGCGACTCCGGTTTAGCCAAATATTCAAGAATTAACTTGGCAACCTCGAGATTATTCCTTTCACTGTTGGCGCCGACCAGATAACTTCGGCCAACCTCGCCGTTGGTGAGGATTAGATCAATGGCGGTACAGTGATCAGTGGTGTGGATCCAGTCCCGAACATACAAACCATCACCATATAGAGATATCGGTTTATCATCAATGGCGTTAGTGATCGTCCGGGAAATAAACTTTTCGGGGTCCTGGTAGGGGCCAAAATTATTTGAGGTGTTAGTCATGGTAATCGGCAGGCCATAGGAGTGGTAATACATATTGACGATAAAGTCAGAAGTAGCCTTGGAGACGGAATAAGGGCTCCGGGGTGAATAAGGAGTTTTTTCGTTAAATTTGCCGTTCGTTGTCAATGACAAGGCGCCAAAAACCTCGTCGGTAGAAATGTGGTGAAAACGCTTAACTTTAGCCTTGAGGGCGGCGCGGCAGAGAACCTCGGTGCCAATGATATTGGTTTTGATAAAAATGTCCGGATCAAGCAGCGATCGGTCAACGTGAGTTTCGGCGGCGAAGTGAACGACGATATCGACGTCTACCATAGCTTTAGCAACGGCTTTGGGGTCACAGATATCGCCTTTGATGAAGTTAACTTTTAAACCGCGGAGATTTTCCCTGTGTCCGGCATAGGTAAGTTTGTCCAGGACGGTAATTTGATCGTCAGGATGATGAGAAAGCCAGTAACGGACAAAATTAGAACCGATAAAGCCGGCGCCGCCGGTGACGAGCATTTTCAAAAAACGCCTTTCTTTTTGGCCCAATAGGCGTTGGCGGCAAATAAGGTTTCAAATTTGCCGGCGTCGGTCCAGAATCCATCTAGCATTTCCCATTTGAGTTCGCCTCTGTCGATATACTGGTTTTGGACGTCAGGTATCTCCAGCTCTCCCCTAGCAGATGGTTTGCAGTTTCGGATAAAATCAAAACATTTATTGTCAAAAATATAAAGACCGGTGGAGGCATAGTTTGATTTGGGTTTTTTGGGTTTTTCTTCGATTCGAATAACTTTTGTCTTGTCTTTCTGGTCAAAGACGGGAACACCGTATCTTTCGGGATCGGGAACTTCTTTGAAGAAAGCGACCGAACCGCCGTTAAAATTCCTAACGGCAGAAGAAATGTCAGCATCGGTGGTGTTGTCGCCAAGAATGACGCAAATCGAGCCGTCAGCGGCAAATTTTTCGGCTAAGGCGATAGCGGCGGGAATACCGCCTTCCCCTTCCTGATAAGCGTATTCCAGATGGGTCAAACCGAGATTATCGCCGTTTTTTAGGACACTCACGAAGTGTCCTGCTTGGAGACCGCCAACGGTGACCATAACCTCGGTAATACCGGCCTTGACTAAGGTCTGGATGGGGTAAAAGACCATCGGCTGGTCATAGACAGGCAGGAGATGTTTGTTGGTTGCCAAGGTGAGCGGCCGAAGACGGGTACCAAGGCCACCGGCGGTAATGACTCCTTTCATCTCAGAGGTAATATAGCACACCCAGGACCAAGGCCAGGCCGAGCAAACCAAAGAGGAGGTATTCCAAAATGATTTCCGAGTGCAGTTCACCCTCGAGGGCGGAATGGATAATGCCCCAGAGAAAATAGGCGGCGGCGATTGAAACGAGGACGATGGTCTGGAAGAGCGTGTTTTTGCCGGCGACGGAGGCAATGATCAGGCCGGTGACCATCAGGATAAGCAGGACGGCGTAGTGGCTAATATGACGGAGCGACTTGTTCTTCATATGATGAGACCCTGTTTAAGTAAGACCAGAATAATTAACAGGGTCAGGAAGTAAGTCAGATGGGCCCAATTTTTCCCGGAAATGCGGATGAGGTTGCGGCGCCAGACGATCAGCCAGTCAAAGGCGAGAACGGCGACGATGAGAATGACAAAAGCCAGGGAAATGGAACGGGAAACGTCAAAGGGAGATAATTGAATTTTCGGTAGAGGTGCTTGGACCGATTCTTGGGCCAGAACTTGCTTAACCAGAGAGGTTTTTTCCGAGCTAACCGAGGGAGCCGCAGTGGAAAGAGTCCCGAACATTTGGACAACCAAAGTGGTTTCGACGCCATTTATCTTGCCATCAATAACGGCAATACCAATGTCCTGATATTTACTGCTAAGCAGGTTGGCCCGGTGACTGGGTGATTTCATCCAAGCCTCGACGACGTCTGTCGGGTTACTAAAGTCGCGGGCTAGATTTTCGCCGGCATGAAGGTAGGAATAACCGGAATTGAGGATAAAACTCCAGGGTTCGGTGCCATTGGGGTCGTTGTGGGCCCAGTAGTTTTGGGCGATCATATCGGCCGCTTTGGCGGCGGCGGCGGCATCCAACTCTTTGTTCTCTTTGAGGGTGGGGAGACCTTCCCGAACCCGTTCTTTGTTGGTTAATTCAATAACGATTTCGGGCGAGATCATCGAGGCGTAACCCAGAACTCCGGGCTTAATGCCGTGAAAAAGGGTTAAGCCAGACTGGGCCATGATGAAAAGGCCCAAAAGAACTAGAAGCGACTGGTGGTGGAGCAGTTTGGCCTTGTGGTTATTGTGTGAATGCGGCAAAAAAAGATGGAGAGGATTGGCAGTCATCAATATCAGTTTACATCATTTACCGGCGGCGGAAAAAGGCCCAAGCGCCAAAACCACCAGTGGCAATAAGAAGAAAAATTAGCCACCGAGAGAATTGATTGTTTTTGGTTTCGCCCAAGACGGAGGTGGTTGGGGTAGGTGTCAAGTCGATGGAAGTGCCTTTGACACCCGGAGTGAAACCTTCGGCGGATATTTCTGTCGCAATGGCAACACCTAGAGTGGTGGCGCTAATTTCATTTGAGAAATCTCCCGGAGCACAACCATTCCCGGCCCGGACTTGGAAATAATAGATAATTCCGCCCGATAGTCCACTGACGGTGTAACCGGTCGTGCCTTTGCCGCCAATATTCGGATTGCCATAGGTCTGGGCGCCGGGGTTGGTACCGTAAGTAATCAAATAATAAGTTAGGGGGTCGGTAGCTTCGGTCCACTTTAGAGTGACGCTGTTGGTCCCTCCAAGTGCGCTAAATAAGGTCGGGGCGGAACCGGGTTTGGTATTGTTGCAGACGGGCGCGGACGGAGTAGCCGATTTTCCATCACTGACTCCGCTCCCACCGATACCTCCAGAAGAAGTGATAAATGAGTGTTCGCTACTGACCGCCTCTGGTGAGCCGTGAGAAACAGTTCGATAATAATAGGTGGTTCCCGAAAAAAGTCCGGTTAAACTAACTATATGTGAAGTAACCTTTGTTGAATCTTCAACGGTAGAATTGATATAACCATAATTTGGAGCTTCGCCAAGACCGGAGTGTGAAACGGTGTCATAAATAACCCGAGAGGTAGTCGGATCGTCCGTTGTCCAAGTAATTGTGGCTGAGGTTGTCGTCGACGAAGAGGAGGTTTCGGCAGAAATTTTCGGGGCAATTCCATAAACGGCTTCTAGAATATCACTGGCGTTGCCGGCTTTGTCATAGGCAACCGCTTTAATCGTCATGTCTTTGTCAACGGTGATAGCGCCCGAATAAAGAGTTTTGGTATTGTCTGGAGTCGAACCGTCGGTCGTGTAGTAGATACTAGCCAATCCACTCCCCGCGTCGCTACTGAAAAGGGATACCGATTGATCGCTGGTGTAGTCACCTGCGGCGGGCGTCGCGGAAGGCGTCGCAGGTGCGGTAATGTCAATCGTCAAGGATCCACCGGATGATTCTGGACCAGTATTTCCTGCATTATCTTTTGCTGTAACGAAGAAATTATAGATACCTTCTCTCAAGGTAGTAGTAAAAGAGGTGACATTGCTACCTGTTGAAGTCAACGCTTGGGTCACCGAACCGGTAATCCTGTAAAGATAATTTTGGATGTCCGAAATAGTATCTGCTGCCGCTGTCCAACTCCAGTTTTGATTTGTAGAGTTGGTCGGAGTGGTCGTTGTTGGAGTTCCGGGAGTAGCAGGGTTTCCCCTATCTATTTTATACGTTCCTGAAAAGGTTTTTGTTCTACCGCTATTGTCTGTAGCTAAAAGGTTTAACGTATGACTTCCGTCACCCGGGTACGTTGAAGCCAAATTAGTTCCATTTGACGTCGCTGTGCCGCTGGCCGCGTCCGTATCCCAAGCATATTTAACTCCCGAAACGCCACTGATGCTGTCACTTGTAGAGACAGTAATTGCAGGCAGAGTGCTCTGCCAAGAAATCGAGGATCCTGTCACGGAAACTGATGGATCGGATGTATCTAATTTATAAGAACCTGAAGAAGTTGAGGAGTTGCCCGCATTGTCATCTGCATAAAGATACAGTATATGATCGCCCTCTAACGGTATATTTATTGTTGCCCCGTTTGTAAAAGTAGTACCAACCGAAGCAGTCGCAACTGAATTCCAGTTATAACGAGCATTGTTCAAGTTTGAACCTCCGCTATCGGAGGCGGATAAAGTGATAGTGATATTTGCGGTTCTCCAAGAAGTTGAAGCATTATCTGCAGAGACTGCAGGAATAGTTTTATCGACGGTAAGATTAAGAGAAATTATTTCCGTCTGAATAGTGTCGAGAGAGTCTGTAGCTCTGGTTTCAAAAAGATGATTGCCTTCCGATAACGAGTCCGGAATGAATGTAAATAATTCTGAAGCGGAATTAAAACTTCCATCCGAAGCTGATGCGGGCGTCCAGGGACCAGCATCAACACGATATTCAACATTTTTTACCTTCGCTCCCCCATTTGCGGTTGCCGTGCCGGTGACGGTCAGAGAGTTATTGTTGGTTGGACTATCAATAGTGTCTAAAGAAGAAGTTGGAGGTGAGTAATTGACCAGGAGAACGACTTGGTTAAAGCTGGTAGTGACAAATCCGTCATCAGCGACACCGTAGAGATAGAATCTGATTTTTAGATTTGTGAGTTTTGTTGAATCCTGATACTGCGAAGGGAGTTGAATTAAAAAGGGCTGATCAGTCGTTGCGGCCACCGTTGGTTTAACTGAGAAAACTTCATACTCTTCGGGATCGTCGAAATTGCCGTCATCGCTGATAACAAGTTTGGCATCAGAGTCATATCCCCCATCAATAGAATTGGTTTTGTATACTAACTTCAACTTGGCGTTTGCAATAGAGACGCCAGTTAATTCCGGATGATTAAAATTAAATTGAACATACTGGAGATCGGAATATTCGTCTGACCATCCGGGAATACCAGTGGCACTACTAATGTCAAGATAGCTTTCGTCATTTTGTTTTAGACTCTCAAGTCCACCGAAAGTACATGTGATCTCCGGATCGTCACACAAAATTCCATCGGTCGACCGATCGTCCCCGCTGGTGACGAAGTAGATGGTGAAATGGTCGAGGCCGCGGATAGTAATAGTATTATCTGTTTTCTCTCCTGCCTGGCTAACAGTCTGCGATTGGTCCAGGCTGTCTGCGTTGCTGGCAAATTTGACTTTGACGTTTTGATTACTCTGTGGCAGTGGCAGAGTGAGATCATAAAGAAAACTGCCATTCTCCATGTCCGAGGTGATGTCGTAAGCAGTGCCTGAAAGAGCGCCTGTGGCGGTGATTTGCTCCGGGGTTAGTTTGACTTCTTTGATGGTTAGCTTTCCGGGTTTGGTTACTTTTGTGAAACGAACAATGAGGTTGGTATTGCGAAAACGATAGTTGGTTCCCTCACCAACATTTTCATTGGTGACAACAGTGTCGCCATCAATTTCAATCCAAAGAGGTTTTGGGGTCGGTTCGACAGTTACCGTGGGAGCTGGGGTTTCGATGGGAGCAGAAGTTGCTTCGAGAGTTGGTGTTGGGGTGGGAGTGATTTCTTCTGTCGGTGTGGGGGAGGGCTCTTCGGTAACCGTCGGTTCAGGCGTGGTTAGGTCATCAACGGCGAGAACGGCGGTGGCAAGGGTTTGGAACAGCAAAGTAAAGGAGAGGAAAAAGAAAATGAGCCGATAAAGTTTTTTACCAAAGATCATCTAATTGCGGATTTAAAGCTGAGGACTTATACCAGCCACCTTTTCCAGTCTATCCAACCTCCTATTCTGCCCATCTTGCTGATGAACTATGACCAGGTCGTGTTCCCTGCCCGCTACCACTTCTTTCATAATGGCATCCAGATCAGTCTTGGAGACGAAATTTTTACCAAGCCATTTTTTGTCCGTTGTCGTTAGGGCCATATTTTTAGTATACCAATTTACACAATTCTTTTTGGTGGTGTGGTGTTGGGTGGGGCAGAATAAACGTGGTCCAACAATCCACTTAGACTTTTGACCAAAATTACGCTACTACAGGAAACTACATTGTATTAGTTCCGTTACATTTTTAGATGAGGCAACACGGCCAAACTGGACAATAGAAGGGCGATAACGGCCATGAACGATACCAGAGCGAAATGGGCTTTATCGACAATCTTAATTTTCAGGATTTTTCGGACGACAAAGGAGATGGAGAGCGAAACCAAAAACCAGCCGACGAAGTTGCCGGTGGGGATACCGAAATATGGTCCAGCGCCGAACCAGCGCCAAGCGCCTTTGGCGACCATGACTGGGTCAAGAAGTAAATCAATTCCGGTCATAAAGACGGCATCGAGAAGAATAAACTTTAAGAGACCCTTCGACCGGGTGAAGGTGTTGACGAGAACGTGGCTGAGATAATAGAAGATTGCCCAAAAGGCGCCAACTTGAAAAGGGACATTCAAGAAATTGAACCAGGGCTTGAAGGTGTATTCATACCGGGCGGCAAAAATGGTGCCATAAGCCAGACCGTGCGACTCGGCGATCGTGCCGACGGTGAAGGCTACCGAAATGATGAGAAGGGCCGGGCGTAAATTATGCTTGTAGCGCTCGATGGAGAAAATTGACATGAGGGGGATGAAAGAAAAAATGGTGTAACGAAAGATATCCCCGGCCAACAGAGCCATGAGGGAGGAGGTAACCAAAAGAGAGAAGGCCAGGTAAAGAAAAAGCTTTTTAGACATTGATATTTGGAGGCGAAGAGTAGACGGGAAGAATGGGGGGCTCCTGGCCGTTGACTTTTATTTTCAGGGCGAAGGCGAGAGCATTGGCAATGGCCACCCCGACGCGGCTGCCGGTGAAGGAGCCGGGGCCGGGATTAACTTCGATTTCTGACAGGTCATCAAGCGATATGTTTTTATTTTCCAATAAGCCATTGAGAAAAAAGAGAACATCCTGTTCCCGGGGGGAGTCGTATTCATTGATGAACTCTTCAGCATCGAGACGGATGATCACTTTTTTGTTATCGGTTGAGTCCAAATATAACCTCATATGAGTTTCATTGTGATCTCGCGGGCGTTGACACCTAGGTTTTTAAAATTAATTTCGTAGCGGTCTTTCGGCAGATAATTTTCGAGACAATCGGGCCACTCAATGACAGTCAGATTAGCGGGGTCAGACCAAATTTCGTCCAGGTCAAAGGCTTTGGCTTCCTGGCGCGATTTCAGACGATAGAGATCAATGTGATAAAGGGTCTTGATATGATCAAGGCCGGATTTGAGCGGGTACTCGGAAACGATGACATAGGTAGGAGAGGTCATGCGGGTGATGCCAAAATACTCGCCTAATCCTTGAGTGAAAGTGGTTTTGCCGGCGGCCAATTCACCAAAGAGACACAGGGTGATCCCCCGTTTCAGTTTGCCGGCAAACTCTTTCGCCAGTTCTTTGGTTTCTTCGGCTGACCCGGTAACATAGACGCCTTGCATGTGGTTCATTTTACTTTCTTTTTAATTGATATTTTAGAGAGACGGTAAAAGATGATACCAAGTAAGCCAAGCGAGGTAATCCCGACGGCTATGGCTATAAGGGTACCGGTTTGGCGAAAATCTTTTTCGATCGTTTGGACTTCAACCGCCGGCGTAACGACCTCCTGGCTGGGGGTGGCGGAAATGCTAGCGCCGAGAATTTCGCTGGCGACCGAGGCGACGTTTTTCTTTTCGGTTGGAGTTGGGGTAGAGGCTCTGGTGGATGTTGGTGTTGTGGTCGGACTGGGAGTCGGGGTGGGAGTTGGAGTAGGAGTTGGGGTTGGGACAGAAGTTGGTGTGGCTGTTGGCACGGGGGTGGGAGTTGGCGTCGGAGTTGGAAAAACATAAGTTATCTGAACGTCAACTGGAGTTTGGATGTCGTTTGAAGATGAACTCCCCGAATTGGTGTAGCGCCGAATTTTCATTTTGTATGTTCCCGGACCGGGGTAAGCGCTTGCACTGGGGTTGCCCAACTGTGCCTGGATGGTTGCCGATGCTGAAGAATTTTGGATTTGTACCGGAAAGTAGTTTTTGCCATCGGAACCAAAGTACCAATCAGAGCCGTTGTAAGTCTCACCAAAATAATTTGTGGTGTTTTCTTTGTATAAATCTATTCTTAGATAATTTGTAGCATTGGTAGCTCCTGAAATCGAAGCCTCGACATTAAAAATCTCTGAGGAAATCGAAGAAGTGTAATTGTTAATAGTAACAGTGACGGCATGTATTTCTCGAGAAAAAAGAAGTAGGAAAAACACAAGGAGAGCAAGGAGGGCAAGGAGCCTCATGTTTTCAGTCTAACATGGGCGGTCAGGACTTCAGGGTTCGTTTTTTGACTTTGAGATGGAGAGTGGTATATACTCCACTCCTAGAAGACCCTCGGCCGTGGTTTATAAACCACACATAGCGGAGGGTTTTTTATTTTTCAGGCAGGAAATATGGATATGAGTTGCTTTGTTTTTGTTCTCTTATTCTCCTTTATTTGAACAAAAAATAGCTGTTTTTCTTTGGTTAGTCCGGCAAAACGGTGAAGCGTTTCCGATTTTTTGTTTGGGTTTGGCTTTGATTCTGGCCTCTGGTGAGTATTTTTGATCAAATCAACGGCTGCTGGGAAGAATTTTAATCGTCTGGTTCGGTCTTTCCAGTTGGACTTTTGGAACAAATGAGTCCAGAAGAAGTCAAAGAAGACTTTTTCTTTGTGAAAAAATGGCGAACGAACGTACGGTTTTCGCTTTGTTTTGGCCTTTATTGTTTGAAAATAGTCCAAGATTTTTTTGTGAACTTCTTTATATTCAGATCCAGAAACAATAGAGGTTTTTGTTTGATATGGGACCACTTTGTTAATAATATCAAGACAGGAGTAGGGTCGGAACTTAAGGGATCATCCTTGAAGTTAGAGAGAAGAGGTGCAAAGCTAGTCCACCCGACGGGTGGACTTGGTTAGTTGTAGTTGACGTGGAGGTAGAAGGTGCCGATGCCGCTATCTTTGTGGTCGACGCGGACGTATTTTAGGGCGCAACCGTTTGACCCGGAGTAGGTGCCGCGGAAAAGCTTGCCCGGCTGAACCGCTTTCACTTCCAGAGAGCTACCTTCAATGTCAATACCGTTGTGGAAGCGATAGATCTTGCCGACCCAGGTGTTTCGGACCGCCCAAGTTTCGCCATAACCTTGGTTCATCTGAACCGGCGAATTTAAGGGCCAGTCCCAACTACCGGTGGGGTTGAAGGGGTCGCCGGCAAAACATTGGCGGTTCCCGTCGATCCCAGAGCAATTAAGATTATCGACGGGCTTAAGAAAGCTAAAGGGATTGGCGACAACGGTGTTGTCGGCAACGATAAAGTGGAGGTGGGCGCCGCTGGAGTTACATGATTTTCCCTCAATTAACCGGGCGATGACTTCGCCAATACTGACGTCTCTTACTTCCACTTCGTTACCATTGCCGGCGATGATGGCATTGATCGCTTCCAGTTCCGATCTAGCCTGGGAAAGAAGGCTTTGGTAGCGGGCCTCATCGTTCTGGGTACTTATAAGTAATTGTTGCTTGCTGCCTTGCTGGGCGGACAGATTGGCCTGTTGATTGACAAGCCGGGTTTTTAGTTCCTCGACTTCCTGTTGTTTGCGGATTTTGGTGTTTTTCTGAGTATCGTAATTCGCCCTGGCCGTTTCCATCTCGGAAATGATCAACTGATCGCGAGCCTTGACGACTGAGAGATAACGGATGCGGGTGAAGAACTTGGCAAAAGAATCAGAAGAGAAAAAGAGAGTGAGGGAGTTAGGGTCACGGCGAATATAACTTTCACGGACGCGGGCGAGATAGATTTTGGTAAGTTCAGCGAGAGTTTTGTCCAGATCGGTGAGAACGGTGCTTAGGGTAGTAACATCCTTTTCGAGAGAGGCTATCTGGGCGGCGGTTTGTTTGACTTGGGCTTGGGTTAATCTTATTTTGGCGTTAAGAACATCCAACGCCGCTTTCAAGGTCAAGGCCTGACCTTGTTTCTCCTCAGCTTTCTTTTGACATTCTGTAATGTAAGCAGATAGATCATTCACATCCGAAGGAATGGGTTGATTTAAATCACACTCAACCGCCAGGGCCAATGAAGGTGGCCAAAGAACAGAAAGTAGAAAACAAAATAGGAGGACTTTTAATTTCATCGCTTGAGGAAGCGCACCGCCGCCAGCAGACCGGAGAAAAGGCCTAAGGAGGAGAAGAAAACAACGAGGACGGCTAACAGGGCGAGCATGATGACGGGACTAACCGGCAAGGGGATGATACCGACGAAACGGGAGGCCAAGAAGGGTGTCGAATAGAGAAGGGCGATGTAGCTAGCCAACCAACCGATAACGCCACCGACGGCCCCATAGAGAACTGACTCGATCAGGTAAGGCTTGATGATGAAAGCACCCTTGGCCCCCAAAAGTTTCATGGTGCCGATTTCATAGCGGCGACTAGCGATTTTCATCGAGATAATGATCATGATGGTGATGACGGAGTTTATGGAAAGAATGATGGCCAGGATCAGACCGGCGGTCCGAATCGCCCTGGTCCAGGCGGTCAACTCGGAGATGACATCCTGGGGAAAATCGATCTCTTTCTGGCCATTTGGGGTGGAGCTGACAATTTTAGATCGCTCGAGAATAGAGACGATGGTGGGGAAGTTATCAGGCGACTTGGCGGTGATTTCGACACTGGCCGGTAAAACATCGGCGGTGATGATGCCTAGATCGGTGACGGTGCCCAAAAGGAGCGGATCATTGCCAACACTTTCCTTGTAGATTTTTAGGGCTTCTTCCTTGCTGACGTAGATGGACTGTTTGACTAAACCGGTGGTGGTCAGGTCGCTAATGAGAAGATTGACATCTTCCGGTTTATGCTCGTCGGAAAGATAGGCGATGACCTGGGGCTTGGTTTCGAAACTGGTGAGGATTAACTGCGAGGCCAGGGAAACGAGGGCAAAAAGGGAAACGACAAAAACGGTCAGGCCGGTCATCGAAACGGCGGCCAAGGCTTGGTAGGGCGAGCGGCGAATGTTTTTGAGGGCGGTGTTAATCATTTAGTCATTCTTTTATTTTAGGTTTTTTGGAGTGAGCGCTGGTGGCAGTGTCTGCCATTATCTTACCTTTTTCCAGGTGAATGTGGCGATGGTCAAGAAGGAACTTCTCGTTGTGGGTGGCCATGATCACGGTCGTGCCCAGATTGTGAATTGCCAGGAGAAGCCGGTAGATGTCTTTGGCCGTAGTATCGTCAAGATTGCCGGTTGGCTCGTCGGCAAAGAGAATCTTCGGTTCGGAAACGATGGCCCGGGCGATAGCGGCCCGTTGTAATTCGCCGCCGGAAAGCTGAATCGGAAAGAGTTCGACTTTGTCGGGGATACCCACCAAGTCTAAGAGATGGTGGACGCGGTCGGCGATCTGCTTACCCGGATAGTTAATGATCTCGAGGGCGAGGGCGATGTTTTCAAAAACGGTTTTGTCGGGGATGATTTTGTAGTCCTGAAAGACGACGCCAACCTTGCGGCGAAGATCGGGTAACTGGCCGCCCTTGAGTTTAGACAGATCAACGTCTTCGATTTTGATACTGCCGGAACTGGGAACAAGATCGCGGATAAGGAGGCGGCCGATGGAGGTTTTTCCGGCCCCCGATGGCCCGGTGAGAACGACAAACTCCCCTTCTTTGATATGGAAGCTAACATTATCGAGAATTGTATCCCCCGTTGGATAAACCTTGGTTACCTGGTCGAAAACGATCATGGGAAAATTATAGCGTAATTTGGGATCACTCGGGGTCGGGGGCGTTTAGTTTCTCGACTTTGACGCGACCGATATCCATCAGCCAGCCGGCTCTCTGGCTTTTGAAGGTTTCACCCCAGACAGTCACTTGGTGGCCCTCGAATTCATCCAGATCAATGACGGAACTGGTGAGATAGACGATTTGGCTGACCCCACCTGGGCGCAGCAGTTGATGCGAGCCTTCGCCGTCGAGACCGCCCTTGTGCAAAACTCCAGTGGCGCTGTCTTTGAATGTTTTCTCATCCTGAACACCGATGACGTCGCCTTCCTTGAGGCCGGCTTCGGGGACGTTTCTGGAGACGGTCGGGCCGGTATTGATCACGCCACCGATGGAACCGTTCTTTAAGAGATAGCCACTGCCCAGGCCAAGAGCGAGGACAACGACGAGACCAATAATTTTGGGCATAGAGGCATTATTTTTTAATGGCGCGGGGGAGGCCGCGGGAGTAACTTGCGGATCGGCAGGAGGAGTTTCTTTTTGGAGGTTGATCTTTTGGAGTTCCATGACGGCGGGCTTTGTTAACTAGTTAGAGTTTAGCAGATTCCAGCGACGGTGCAAAATGTTTCAACTCTAATTCAATGAACATGTCCAGGTCACCATCCAAAACGGAGTCCGGGTCAGTCGATTCGTACTTGGTGCGAAGATCTTTGACCAATTTGTAAGGATGAAGAACGTAGGATCTGATCTGGGTCCCCCAGCCGGCGACGGTGTGGGCGCCTTTGATTCTGGCCAGTTCCTCGTGGCGCTTCTTTTCTTCCAGTTCCCAGAGTTTGGCTTTCAGAAGCTGGAGGGCAATTTTCCTGTTTTGCTCCTGGTAACGCTGGCTTTGAGCTTCGACGACAATACCGGTTGGAATATGGCGAATGCGAACGGCGGTGCTGACTTTGTTCACGTTTTGGCCGCCGGCGCCGGAAGAGCGACTGGCTTCGAACTCGAGGTCCTCGTCACGGATGACTGTTTCACTCGTTTCCTCCATGACCGGCATAACCTCGACACCGGCGAAGGAAGTTTGGCGGAGATTATCGGCATTGAAGGGCGACAGACGGACCAGGCGGTGGGTGCCGCGTTCATTTTTCAGGTAGCCGAAGGAATAAGGGGCGTGGACGATATAGGTGACCGACTTGAGGCCGGCTTCTTCGCCGGGCGAGTAACCGACCATTTCGTAAGGCCAGTCTTGGCGCTCGAAATAGCGAGTGTACATGCGGGAAAGCATGGTCGCCCAGTCCATGGCTTCGGTGCCACCCTGACCGGAATGAATGGAGAGGATGGCTTCGTTTTTGTCGTAGGGACCGGAAAGATAGGTGGCGAGTTCCAGGCGGTCGAGTTGACGGATGACCGTCCGGTGCAAGGATGCGATATCGGGGTCAAGACTGCTGTCTTTGGCTGCCTCGGCCAATTTAGTCAAATCGGCCAGGCTTTTGAGGTTTTCGGAAACCGAGGTTAGATCGTCAAGCAATGATTTCAGACGGGCTAATTCCCGGAGAAGGCTTTTGGCTTTGGCTTCGTCTTGCCAGAGGCTGGGATCAGCGGTTTCTTTTTCGAGCGCCTCTTTTTTACCATATAAATCTTCCGGCTTGAGTTTTTCATCTAAGCCTGAAAGTCTTAAGGTATATTGATCTAATTCCTCGTGCGTGATGGCCATCAAAAGCTATTCTAGCATTGGCAAGAAAAGTTTGACGGGTTTAGAGATTGGGGCTGTTTGCTACGAGTAAGTTCCCATGCGGGTAAGCCGCTCGGCTTTTTGGGCTAGTTCCGGCGATAGTTTAAAGTTCAGGTCAGGCTGTAGGCGAAGATCGCCCCGAGTAACCAGGAACTGTATCCAGTTTAGCAAGTCAGTCCTGTCGAATCTATCTTTCATGGCCCATTCCTCTCGAAGCATTCGCCCTAAGCGGAAAATGGCGACAACCTGCTTCAGGCTAAGGACGTGGTTTTCAGCGAGCCAAAGGGATCTGTATAAAAGATCTTTTCTCTGGGAGTAAATGTCTGTCTCGTTGGGGGTGTCGCCGTCAAACCAGAGAGTGGGATCAGCTTCCTGAGACCTCAGAACCCTAAGATAGGCTCTGGCAGCGTCAATCTCCTCCGGTGGTAAGCGGTCTATCAAAAGTTGAACTAACTCGACCGGGAGTTCTTTTTTTGCTTCTGTCATAGGACCAATGATATCACTGGAAGTCAAATGACTTGGCGATGGCGATTTGGCGGGCGTCGGGCATGCCTAATTCGCCCGGGACCTCGAGAATGAGGGGGAGATCAGCAAGATCCTTGTGGTTCACGAATTGGGAGAGGCCGACGAGACCGATCTTGCCCTTTTGACCAGCGGAGTTTTCGATGACGAAAGGGATCCCTCGACTTCGCTCAGGATAACTTTCGTCAGTGGCGGAAATGATTTGATTAATAACGCCAGCGACTTGATCGCTTGACCATTTTTCAAATCAAAAATAAGAGAGTCGACCGATTTCTTGACGAGGTCTGGATTGTCTGAGGCAAGATTAACTAAGTAGAGAGCATGAATAAAAACCGGATGTAGATTTCCTTTGGTGGAAACATGAGCACCGATGCGCCTCATTGGCGCTCGATCAGCACCGATTGCAGGACAACCGGGGTTTCGGGCTGGTCGTTGGCGCCGGTTTTGACGTTGACAATTTTATCGACGACGTCCTGACCGGAAATAACTTTACCAAAAATGGTGTGTTTGCCGTTTAACCAAGGGGTGGAAATGATGGTAATAAAGAACTGGGAGCCGTTCGTATTGGGTCCGCTATTGGCCATAGCCAGATACCCGGGGCCGTCAAAGTTTAGGGAAGAGTTGAACTCATCCTCAAACTTATAACCCGGGTCACCCATGCCGGTACCGAGAGGGTCGCCGCCCTGGATCATAAAATCTTTAATAACCCGGTGGAAAATTGTGCCGGCGTAGAAGGGCTTACCGGTTTTGGTGCCTTCGGCCAGTCCGACGAAATTGGCAACGGTTTTTGGAGCCTGGTTGGCAAAAAGCTCAACCTTGATATCTCCGAGTGTTGTTTTGAGTGTGGCGTACATTTTTTCGTTTGGTTTTAGATTTAATAATTGATTAATGTCCGGTGTCGGGCTCGGGGTCGCGGTGATCGTCGAGGTGGGGGTGGTGCCACCAGACAATGACAAGGTTGGCGATGAGGGAGTGGTTGGACTTGTCTGGCAAGCCGAAAAGATCAGGGCGGCGGACAAGAGTAGGGTGAGTTTTTTAAGCATGATGATTATGATAGCATGAGTTTATGCAGATGCCGGTGATCGTCGGAATGATTGTGGCCACTATGTTTCTGGTTACCTTTTCCGGCTGGTTTTACAACTACGCTTTGGGGATGGAAGAGCTGGTTTTGGATGATAAATTTTTCAGCTACCGCATCGTGGCGGCGAGTTTGGTTTCGGCGGTTTTTTTTGTGATGGTCTTTTTCGTGATTTCGATCGTCAACCAGTGTCCAAACCAGGAAAGAGTCGGAATTTTCGCCGGTTTGAAATGCGAACAATACCTAAAGCTTAAAGCGAGCGCGGACAATCTTTTCCAACCAAAGAACGAAACGGTAAATCAGGCGCTCTAACAAGGGTCGTTTGGGCGAAGGACCGGAGTAGGGTTTGCTCCAAACCGAAGTGACGATCCAATTATTTCCTTCCCGTTTGACGGCGGCGATAATCTGGTTTTTGCCAATAATCTTGATGTGTTTTCTGGCTGAGGTAGTTCGGCTCGCTTCGACTCTATCCGGAAAACGAATGGCCTGATCAACCAGGGCCGGGTCGATCCCCCGTTGGCGGGCGCGCTCCGCCAGATGGGTCGTCCAAATGATCTCAATCATTTATTCCCCGGGGAGATGACCTTGTCGGGGTCCTCAAAGAGAGGGTTGGTGGTTTGTCCCTCGGAAATACTCGGGATCTGCGCTTCGCTTTGAGGTGCGGGGGCAGCTGGAGTAGGGGTCGGGGCGACCGGGGTGGTTGGAACTGCCGGAGCGGCCGGAATCACAGGAGAAACTGGCGGTGAAGTAATTTCCTGGAGGGGCGAGGTGGGGGGGGTGACGGCCGGGGCGCTTTTTAAGGCGCTGACTATTTCGGAAACCGGCAGGTCGCTTTGGAGAGTAGTAATTGGGGATGCCGGGGGAATACTTGGAGTAAGAACTTGATTATCCATAGCTTGATGGTAAAGACTTGATTTGTCTTTGTCAAATTTGGGGTTAGCCTGGGTCGGGGTAGTGACAATCCTTCCATTTTTTGCCGCTGGCGCACCAGCAGGGGTCGTTGCGGCCGATTTTTTTCTTTTTGGCACCCGATTCGTTAGCGACAGCACGCTGAAGAGGGGTGGGGGTGGGCATGACCGGCTGGACCCGGAAGAGTTTTCGAGCGATTTGATTATTAATCCGATTGAGTAAACTCTCGAACA
>ERZ1292623.1329-Hain-H51-01um-R1-1329-length-23998-cov-19_pt1 | contig 23998 bp, 29 predicted proteins | sample MGYA00564398_ERZ1292623 | MGnify/ENA primary metagenome ERZ1292623 (study PRJEB36523, sample SAMEA6512633) | groundwater metagenome | collected 2019-01-07 | study: AquaDiva: Metagenomics assemblies of 32 groundwater samples | reverse complement strand
CCCCCCCCCCCCCCACGCCATCTTTGATATTTCCGACAAAAATCGGATTATGGAGCCGTTGATCGGGATTGAACCGATGACCTCGCCATTACCAATGGCGTGCTCTACCAACTGAGCTACAACGGCATAGTAGATTATTTAGATTCAATAGAAAACCCAAACATCCACATTGGTAAACTGCGCGGCCAAGCGGGCTCGAACCGCCAACCTCTCGCGTGACAGGCGAGTGCTCTAACCAGTTGAGCTATGGCCGCATGAGCATCAATGTAGCAGAATTTTGAAAAAAAACAAAGAGCGGAAATAGTGCCGACGCCTGGACTCGAACCAGGGACCTTCGCTTTATGAGTGCGATGCTCTAACCACCTGAGCTACGTCGGCATTGATGACATTAAACAATACGAATACAATAAACGAAAATACGCCTGTGCGCAAATGGTATTTGCGCTAATGACTATTTTATGGCAAACTAATTGAATCATCGCGGGGTAGGGTAACGGTAACCCGTCAGGCTCATAACCTGAAAATTAGCGGTTCGATTCCGCTCCCCGCAACAAGTTACTTTACTTCTTCCTTGCGTTTTAGATAAGAAATATGTTAGTATATCGTTATCCACAAGGAAACGTACTTCGTAGTCTTCGTGTCTACGCGGTGCGTTTTCATTTTAGGCCAATTTTCTTTTTCAAAGTATCCATATAATTTATCTTTTCTTTTGCCTCTATTTTAAGAAGTTTTGAACATGTTTTAACATATGCACTCAAAACCATTTCTAGCTTATTATTTTCATATAGGTGTTTCACTAAAGAATAAAAATCTCCATCACTAGTAACTATGATCGTTTTATCATAATCATCAATTTTTAAAATTGCATGAAGAACCAAATCGGCATCACAATTCCCTTTCACGGTTCCATCTTCATTAAAAACAAGTGGTTTAAATACCAATATGTAACCAGACTCTTGGAGATGTGAATATAGTTTCTGATTATCTGGTACAAATCCAAGAAACATATAGGCGCTAGAAACATTATACTTATCTCGAAGGTAAATTCGAAATCTCCTCCAATCAATTTTCCACCCAAGGGATTTAATACCCAGATGAACATTTTGAGCATCAATAAATGCATAATTGTTAATCTTTGATTTCATATAAACAAGTCCACGCTTTTCGTAATAGAACTACCATCAAAATTTTACAATTTATACAATTAACTCATATAAATTACAAGTATCTGAAAACCTATATATAATAAAACTCCTCAAAAACCTTCCGATACAGATTAATAGCCGCTCTGGCTTCATTGTGTGGCAAAACAAACCCTGATTCGTGGGCGATTTGATTACGAACCTTGTGAGCTTCCCACGCCTCATTCAAAGTCTGAAAATCTCCAGGAACGACACGCTTCAATTTTTCACCAATACTTTCTCCCCTATAACCCATCCCATTCAAAATATCATCAAGAATAATATCTGCTTCCAAAATAGCTTGTTTCCAATCATTTTGATTTGGTGACTCAATGTGTCTAACAACATTTTCCCAACGATGAGCTAGCGCGACATTGCCACCAGAATCTTCCTGAAATGCCGGTTCGGTTTTTGTGTCATACATCAGCTTTTCTTTATTGCGAATATGTTTGATCTGCTCAACACAGTAAATAATCACAATTAAGAAAAACAATGAAATCGGAAACGATATCCCAATCAGTGTCCCAAGTACTGTCTTTGATCCAGAGAATAATGTCGGATACCACTCAATAAACCTGTCAAAAACAGACTCAAGAAAATTTACCACATCTACTGTCGGAGTTGAGACGATAATTGGTTGAGATATCGGATCTACGGAAGGGTCCATGGGAATATTATACAACGAAAATTGAAAATCAAGGTCTGACCTTGATTTTCAGTCTTCATTTTTCAAAGTCTTTACCGACTTCAAATAAAGTATTTTCTTCACCATGCTTCGCGGTCAATTGAAAACCAATCGGTAGACTTTTACCATCGCGTCTGGAATCACCACAGGGAATAGAAAGCGCCGGCAAACCCGTCAAGTTAGCGGTAACCGTAAATATATCTTCCAAATACATAGATAATGGATTATTGGTCTTCTCCCCTATTCTAAAAGCTGGAGATGGCGCTGTCGGGGTGGCGATGACATCAACCGATTCAAAAGCTTTGATAAAGTCATTAGTAATCATTTTTCTAACCGCGTTGGCGCGATTGTAGTAAGCGTCATAATAACCCGATGAAAGGACATATGTCCCTAAAAGAATTCTACGAATGACTTCACGGCCAAATCCGGCTCGGCGAGTTTCAAAATAATCCTGAATGGCATCTTTACCATCAACATGTAATCCATATTTCACGCCATCAAAACGAGCGAGGTTTGAAGATACTTCCGCTGGCATAATTATGTAATAAGTCGGCAGTGAATATGAGATATTCGGCAATTTTATGTCCACGACTTCATATCCTTTCTTTTTTAACGAGTCCAAAGATTTTTCAAACGCGACCAAAACATCTTTATCTATTCCATCACCGCCCAAAAAGTGTCTGGGAACGCCAATTTTAGGTTTGTCTGATTTTGAATTTGCTTCTTGCGTTGAATTTTTGGATTTTGATTTTTGAATTTCTAATTTGCCTAGGATTTCGGGTTTAGGATTTCTAACTTCTTCTACTGTCGTCCCATCCTTCGCGTCCCTCCCATTTATTACGTTGAAGACTATTTCGCAATCTTCCACCGTCTTGGCCATTGGCCCAATTTGATCAAGCGACGACCCCATAGCCATAACCCCGTATCTAGAAACTGCTCCATAAGTTGGCTTCAATCCAACTACTCCGCAAAAGCTGGCGGGTTGGCGAATAGAACCACCCGTATCGGAACCAAGGGAAAATAGCGCCCCGTCCATCGCCACGGCCGCCGCGGAACCCCCCGAAGATCCTCCCGCGACTCGGGACAAATCATGTGGATTTTTTGTCACGCCAAAAGCGGAATTTTCCGTGGAACCACCCATGGCAAATTCATCCATGTTAGTCCTGCCGAGGAATACCGCGCCGGCTTTGACGAGTCTCGCGATAACAGTCGCGTCATAAGTTGAGTGATAATTTTCCAGAATTTTTGAAGCCGCGCTGACGATTTTTCCTTTAATCAAAATATTATCCTTAATCGCGCAAGGGATTCCCAATAACTCACTGAATTCTTGTCTGCTCACGGAAGTTTTGTCGCTGGAAGGACGCGCGATTTTTAATTCTTTAATCTTTTGATCCGCTTTTTTCGCCATTTCTAACGCATCATCAAAAACTTCCAAATAAGCGTTGATGCCATTATTTTTTTTCTCAATTTCATCCAAATAAGCTTTCGTCAATTCAACGGCGGTAAAATCACCATTTTTGAGATGTTTGTGAGCTTTTACAATTGTTAGATCTTTTAGATTAATCTTCATTGCTCAATGATTTTCTTAACCGCGATAAAATCCCCCTCTCTATCCGGCGCTTCATTGAGTAGTCGTTCTCTATCTTCAGGCGAGGTATTCGCGACTTCATCAGGCCGAGTAACATTCCTTAATGAACCGACTCTGCCTTCCGCATCAAGTGAAACCTCAACTTTTTTGAGTTGATCAACATAACCAAGGATTGAATCAAACTCTTTAATTAAAGAGACTTTATCCGCGTCTGTAAGTTTGATTCGAGCTAAGTTCGCTAGGTTATCTAACTCTCTTGGAGTAATCATAGACAGAGTTTAACATAGCGAGGCGAGAGAAGTAAAAGCAAAAAGTGGGCATGAATTTTTATGAAAGGCCGCAGTCTCTCTGCACAAAGCGCGAAATTATAACGGCCTTTCATAAAAATTCATGCCCACTTTTTGCTTTTACTTCTCTCGCCTCACTTATCCTTTATTTAACCAGCTTCAAAAACTCATCTTCTCCGATAATTTTTACCCCAAGCTCGCGTGCCTTGTCTAATTTTGACCCCGCTTCTTCACCCGCCACTACAAATGAGGTCTTGACTGAAACCGAACTTGAAACATTTCCGCCCAATTTCCGCACCATATCTTGCGCGGTATCACGATCAAGAGTCGGCATTGTTCCCGTAAAGACAAATGTTTTACCTCTCAATTTTAAACCTCCACTTTGTTCCGCTTCTAGTGATCCTTTTTGAATCGTCACATGTTTCAGTAAATTCCTGATAAGTTTTTTATTATTCGCTATTCTAAACCAATCAAAAACCGCTCGCGCCACGACTGGACCGACGCCAAAGATAGACTCCAGTTCTTCATATTTAGCGTCGGCAATTTTTTCTAGTGAGCCGAAATGTTTCGCTAAATCATATGCCGTCTCTTCTCCAACTTGAGGAATTGACAATGCCGACAGAAATCTCGGCAAAGTCGCTTTTTTTGATTTTTCAATTGATGCTAATAAGTTATCAACTGATTTTTCCGCGAATCTAGGCAAATCCAAGAGATCTCCCTTTTTAAGAGTAAAAATATCGTCAAAAGAAGAAACCAGCCGGTTATCAAATAAGACATCAATTATTTTCGGCCCAAGTCCGTCAATATCAAAACATTTCTTTGAAGTAAAATAATAAAACTTTCTTTTGAGCTGGACAAATGAATCTTTGGCGACACATCTCCAAGCTGATTCGCCGGGAATACGCTCAATCTTACCATCACCGCCACAAGCTGGAATGCGAGTAGGCCACTTGAAAGGTCTTGAAGATTTTGGCCGTAATTCTCTCACGACTTCCACGATATCTGGAATAACATCCCCGGCTTTTTGAATAATCACCGTGTCGCCAAGTCTCAAATCAAGTCTTTCAATCTCGTCTTCATTGTGCAAAGTCGCCCTAGAAACAGTTGAGCCGGCCACGACGACTGGCTTTAATACCGCCACTGGCGTAACAACTCCCGTACGACCAATCTGAAACACAATATCTTCTAAAATCGTCGTGACTTGTTCCGCGGGAAACTTATAGGCCACACCCCAGCGTGGAGATTTCGCGGTATAGCCAAGTGCTTCCTGAATTTTTCGAGAATTAACCTTGATCACAATACCATCCAATTCATAAGGTAAATCATGACGCTTTTTCGTCCATTCTTCATAATATTTTTGAATGCCTTCTAAATTATTAAAAACCTTAAAGTGTGGATTGATCTTGAAGCCAAGTTTATTAAGAAGTTCTAATTCGGCAGATTGTGTTCGGAGCTGTCGAGGTCTACCCTCGACAGCTTCTATATCATATAAAAACGAGTCTAGCCGGCGTTTAGCGGTCATCTTAGGATCCAATTGACGCATTGAGCCCGCGGCTAAATTTCTACTATTAGCGAAAACCGGTTCGCCAACTTTAATTCTTTCTTTGTTAATTGCTTTCAAACTATCTCTACCAATCCACGCTTCTCCAACGACAATAATGGTCTTGCCATCCACGGAAGCGACACGTGTTGGAACACTTCTAATCGTTTTCACATTGACCGTCACATCTTCTCCAACCTCTCCATCTCCACGAGTCGCCCCGCGTACCAGCAAACCATCTTCATAAGTCAAAATTATTTTCAACCCGTCAATCTTCAGTTCACAACAATATTCAAGTGGCTCTTTTTCCATTCCGGCCTTTTTCATGAAATTTCGCACTTTTTCATCCCATTTTTTTAATTCAGCGAAATCAAAAACATCGTCAAAAGACCACTGGCGATGGGTATGCTTAACTTTGACGAATTCTGTCAGCGGTTCATCTCCAACCCGTTGAGTTGGACTATCTGGCGTTCTTAATTCTGGATATTGGACTTCAATGGCTTCAAGCTCCTTGAAGAGTGAATCATAGGCCTGATCGCTTATTTCGGGCTTATCTAGAGTATGATAAGCATGACGATGACGCTCAATCGTGGCTTTGAGCTTGGTTATTCTATCTATGACGGTTTGAGAAATCTTTGACGAAACTTTGGGCTTCATACTGTAAGCATAACAGAAGGATATCGCTACTCAAAACTCAAATATCCGAGGTTAGTATATCTTCACATATCTCAAACCCCTCTCTATCGTTTTGGTACTAACTTTAGGATCCGCGCCAGTGCAATAGTTGTATCCCAAAGAGTCAAAAATGAACTTAAGTTTGGGTGTACCAACAGCATTAAAACCATCTCCGGCTGCTATCGAAATACTAGCGCAAGTGTCGTTTGGTAAAGCTATCTTAAGATTTTTAACTTGATAAGCATTGGTAAGGTTGAGATCAGTTATGGTGATAGGACCAGTAAAAGTAACGGAATCTGAAACTGAATCATTACAATTGATAAACACGATGTTAGGACCTCCTAACGATGTTGATGTACTCAATGTACTAAGATCATAATCCATCAGCGCACATTCCAGTCCACTATCAGCCGCGTACAAAGCGAACAATGAATCTCGCGCCGCCACGGAAAGTTGATATTGTTTTGTGCTTACGGAAAGGATAAATACCGCCACTCCAAGAACCAGCGAAGCAGTAAGCACGGAAAATAATAAGGTGTATCCCTCTTGAATTTTGAATTTTGAATTTTGAATCTTTCTCTTATCCATATAATTATCTCCTAATATTTGTTATCTGATTAGTCATTTTAATTTGATATGGAATCGTTCCCTCATTCCATTCTACAAACACATAGACGATGCTTTCGTCGTTGGGGCGTGTCGTCGTATTCTCTATATAATAATAACGATAAAATTTAGTAGGGGTGCCGAATGAACTATCATGTGTGTAACCTTTTGTATTGTCGTAATAGAGACGACAACCTTTTTGGGGTCCGAGACCGCAAAAATTCATAATATGAATACCGTCCGCCATGGAACTATTTACACCCGCGTCACAAATATTAACGGAGCTATCGCAATTACCAGATGTGACAAGATCAATTAATCGATCTGATAGAAGAGTTGACGTGTTATTCGCTTTCTTATTTCTGATGACCTCCATGCTCTCACGCGCCAAAAATGAAGCAATCATTTGGTCTTTCGCGTACAAGGCAGAAGTCAAACCTTTTGTGGCAATAACCAATGGACCAGCTATGGCAATCATCAAGACGGCAATAGCCACGAGAGTTTCAATAATAGTAAAACCTCGCGCGAATTTAACAACGGATCGTGATAGAGAAAATTTATTTAGGAAGTATGATCTAAGATTTTTCATATATTTTATTTCTGGCGCGGTGAAACTGCCGTTTGAACATCAAAATAACTTCTTTCTTTTTCACGAACACCCGCGTAACCGGAGGCGCGGATGGTAATTAGGGGATAAGAATTTGAACCAACATCTACGACTGAAATGTAATAATCTTTGATTGTGACATTGGGATCAACAATATCCCAGAATGTGGGATTATTATCATTACAATCAGACTGTTTGGCTTTTTCAATTTTATAAACTCCTGAACTTCCCGAAAATTTATACACGTAGATCAAGTTACAGGGGTTAACTCCTTTCGTGCTAACTTTTGAAACATTATTAAAAGCTATGTAGGAATTACTAGATCCAAGATATCCGCTAGGACAGTCAATTTTAGCAATCCTATTATAAGGATCATTCAAAGGAATAGGTGACGCCGAATCACAATAAAAATTGATCCCCGTGCTCATCTCGCGCGACATTGAATCAAGGGCAAAATTCAGGTTGGTAATAGACGACTGTAAAGCCTGCGCTTTTCTATTGGCTGAAATAATTTTGACCATGGCGCCTAGGGCAACCACCGCGACTATAGCAAATATACCCATTGAAACGATCATTTCAACCAAGGAAAATCCTCTTTTTAGTCTAAAATTGAAAATTGAAAATTGTTGATTCTTCATTTTTTATAAAATAATCACTCTACGACGGATATTTGACCATTTTCTCGCACCGAAACTTTGCGAGTACTACTATCAGTTCCTTTTATGGTTATTTCCGTATAGGGAGATGAATTACAATCCAAAAATACAGAACAAATCCTTGCGTCTGGATCTGGCCTCTTGAATGTAATATCCACTGAACTTGGATTATCTTTACATTTATCAGATGAAGAACCGACACAGAGTTCACTTATTGTAGCGCCTCGTTTGAGGTAATAAGTGGAAATCACGGTATCACCAAAAGGTGGGGCACCAATATTATATACTCCATTATTTGGAACTATATTAATAAATCCCACATTCACACTTGCATTATCAGCAAATAAAATCATTTTATCATTCAGTCCGCCATCAGATGTAAAATGTACTCCATATCCGTATTTGAAACGATCTACAGCGCCGGGAGTGGTGTTGAAATCTTTGACGCTCAAACCATAAGATTGCGCAGTACGAATCGTAATCGCGACATCATACGCTAAATTTGTCAGCAAAACACTTCCATTGAAATTGCCGTACTTCGCGACTACCAAAGTAGTCAGGAGGGCAAATATGCCAACCGAAACCATCAGTTCAAGAAGTGTGAAAGCACGCGAAGTGTGGAAATTAAAAAACGAAGAGCGTTTCATTGGATATATTATAACCTTTTTTCTTGGCAAGGCCTACCCTTGCCAGTTAATAATAATCTCCTTCAACATAGCCACATCCAATACCTGAACATGAAAGAGAAACACCAGATACATACCTAGAATTAGATATGGCCCAAATGGAATCTCTGTTTTTGGCTTGAATTTCTTATAAACAACAAAAAGCCAGATCACACTGACCGCAGCCGCTATCCAAAAAGCCAGAATCATAGCGTTGATTCCCGCGCCAATGCCTAAAATCCAACCAATTCCAAGCATTAATTTGGCATCACCAAGACCCATCCAAGTCCCCCTTGAGATCAGCCAAAGAAAAGCAAACGGTAAAGCTAAAAGTGGACCGGCTATAAGAGCGCCATAACTTGGAACATGCCACCAAGATGAGCCACCAACAAAAAGTCCGAGAAGCGCCACGGCGGCAAAAGTATAAACGAACTGATCGGGAATAATTTTGTGTTTTATGTCATAAACAGAAATTACCAACAAAATACAAGTCACGAGAATGTAAATCAGGGTCTGAAATCCGGCTAAATATGAAACGGGCGGAAACAACATGAAAATCAAGACGAAGGTCGCTCCAGCGATAAATTCAACTAACGGATATTGCCACGAAATTTTGCTTTTGCAATTCTTGCAACTACCTTTCTGCGCTACGAAACTAAAAATCGGGATTAATTCTTTCAAAGTAAGTTTATTACCGCATGTCATGCATTTTGAACGACCATTCAGACCCACGCCGGTATTAAATCGTAGCGACACGACATTGAGAAAACTGCCAACGACAGTGCCAAAAATGAAAGAGAGGATTGTTGGGAGTAGGAGCATGAGGATCTTGTCATCTACCGTCCTCGCAGAGGATAAACTCCAGCGAGAATCCAAGTTTAAATTTAATTATTTTGGACCGAGACAGTATTGTTTTTGGGCTGGGTCGTTACTACAAGGAGGTCCTAGCGTTGATGGCGTATCTTTAATAACTTCATTCGGGAGCTCAAGGGTAGCATGAAGAATGTAATCACTTGGATTGGATGGCGTACTCAATGGAGTATAAGCATAATCTGTCTGACCAGCACTGACTGGAGGTTTTGGAATAACTGAAGTGTAAGTAGCCAATGAAATTCCAGATGGGCAACCATTATTAATACCCGTCAAAGTTCCAATAAGGGTCGCCGGATATTCCTTACACCTATCAAAATAAAGCTCAATCGCCAACTGGATCTGTCCAAGATCTGAAATCCTTTTGGTATCTCTAGATTTTGCTTTGGAACCAGTCAAACTGGTCATGATAATACCAGTTAGAAGCGCCATGATAGCGATAACAATTAAAAGTTCAATAATAGTAAAAGCTTGCGAATGTGAAGGCCTCGCCTTCATTAAAGTAAATAGGTTTTTCATGGGTTAAATTATATCACATACGGGCAAATTCAGACTAGTGAGTAGTGAAGGCCTGACCTTCACTTAATTTTCACCACATTCTCCAATCTTGATCAAATCTTGACCGGATCTTTATCGTTTCTTGATCTCACTCTGATACTCTGATTGCATTATTAGATTAATAATTAATCAATAAATATGGATGACAAAAATTATGATAAGTGGAATCAAATAAAAAAGAAAATCAGTAAAGTGTCTCTACCAAATGAGTTCTTTTTTAAGGAACGAGAGATCTGGTGGTGTTCAATTGGTCTTAACATTGGCGTTGAAGCGTACGGTAAAAATGATTACTTTGAGAGACCCTTGTTGATTTTTAAGGTGTTTAATAAGGATATGATATGGGGATTACCTATAACTTCAACAATAAAGAAATCAACATTTTATTATCCACTAAAATTCAATGATGGATTGAGATCTGTGGTTATTACACAAATAAGGACAATTAGTTCCAAAAGACTTTTTAGAAAAGTCGACGTTATTAGTGATAGTGATTTCAATAAAATTACAGATAGGATTATAGGTATTATAAAAAGCGAAACCCCCACATTTGTGGGGGAATCTCGGAGCCCGAAGGCGATAATGAGATAAATGTAGCAAATCCAAAATCAAAAGTCAATAGCGAGGTTCCACCTCGCTACCCCACCACATTCTCCAGTCTTGATCAAATCTTGATCGGATCTTTATCGTTTCTTGATTTGGGTTTGCTAGGGTTGGTTTGTGGAAGAACAAGAATGGAAAAATTTCATACAAATAGCCAAAGAAAACTATTACAAAATAGGTGCTATTTCCTGTCCAGCGTTTGGAGGTGAGTTGGTTTATTTTAATCAGTTTGGATTTCGTCACTTGATTATCAAATATGGCGCTCATCGTTCACAAGATGATCAAAGTCGAAGACTACGATTAGTTAATACTTACGCAAGAGACATCATAAAATCATCTTCAAAATATTTTGAATACCGCAATGTTATGTCAAAAAAATCTGAACAAGTAACAACAATGCATTTTTGGTCACTTAAGAAAAAAGTAGGCGAAAAATTAATTACAGTGGTTATACGCCAATTAGATGATTCAGAGAAACATTTCTTTAGCATCATGGATAAAAAAGATCCAGGTAGCGCACAAGCCCCATAAAGGGGCCTGTCATATGTCTGCCATCAGCTTCAGTGCCGAAGTGACCAGCTTGAGCGCAACTCCAATGGCCGCAGACTTTTATTACTCTAAATGATAGCAAAAATAAAGTGGTTGTCAAGCAAAAATTATACACACCATAAATGAATAAAATGAAAAAGTCCCAATCGAGGGACTTCTTGCAGACTCGCCATCAGCTATAATGCCGATAACATCATCTTGGCCGATCTCCAATGACATGCGAGCTTATGTCTCTATATTAGCAAAAAATTTTATTGAAAGTCAAGGAAGAGTTTTGTCCAATGCAAAAAATCCCCCGTCGCTTCGCGTCACCCCCTTTTTCAAAGGGGGATTATCGCAGAATTCATCTTGTCTTTTATTCTTAGAAGAACTGCGTCAAGATTGTTTTTAACATCACTATCTAGGAATCTGATTGTCCGCAGACCAAGACTGCTTAAGTATTCATCTCTAAATTTGTCGTACTGTTCTCTGCCTTGGTGACTAAGGCCGTCAATTCCAATTACCAATCTTGAACGAGGACAGTAGAAATCAACAATGTAATTACCAATCGGCTTTTGTCGCAAAAATTGGTAGCCAAACTTTTTTTGTTTGAGGTGGGTCCACAAAATAACCTCGGAAAGGGTACTCGAATTCCTCAAGTCCCTAGATCTATTTTTAAGTTTGTGATTATAAATCAGTCGCATTTGCGAATTTTACCATAAACTCTAGAGTAAAAATCCCCCTTTGAAAAAGGGGGTGACGCGAAGCGACGGGGGATTTTCCTACACCAAACCACCCCTCGGGAGGAGGGGTGGGATCTATCTCCTAATTAAAGACTAGCGGCGCATGCCGAGGCATTACTTGCTACAGAAAACGCTGTGCCAGTAGTATAATTTACCGTATTACCAGTTGAATCTACACAATAACCTCCATTCTGACTGTTGTTATAGAGAAGATAGATAGCATATGCAGCAATATTCGGACTAGTGCCTGAAGAATAAATCTTTAGTCCTGCGCCTTGATTAGCAACAATATCGTTATATAGGACATACAAATTACCAGAAGTAATCCATGGAGCTACAGTGAAAGTCTCTGGACCTCCTGCATATACCGTATTATTCAAATCAGGATATTTTGAGCCAGTATAATTTGTTTCAAATTGCGTTCTTATCTGAACAGCTTCTTGTTGTGCACGAGATGCCTTACCTTTTCCTCTAGCCGAATTCAAACTAACCAACACCACGCTAGACAAAATACCAATAATAGCGATAACCACGAGCAATTCTATAAGAGTGAAACCTCTTGTGTACTTTTTCATAGTATAAAGTTACTTTTAATAATTAATAATTGATTACAAAACCCCTTTAATGAATAAGTTTTGCTACTCACAATTATAGCACCTATGCAAATAGTGCGTAAACAAGGTGTGGATAACCCGTCAATTTATATTTGAATGAACATAAATGATAGAACAATGGCCTTTTTATGGCCATAACGAAAAATGTACCCCTTGATAGGACTTATACATACTTAAAAGCTATCTTTTCAATTTCTTCAGTGAAAAATTGCTTAACTTGATCCCAACTAGCATCAAAGTGAAGCACTAAGGGTGGATCGCTTTCGGCATCTTCAAAATATGCCAGACTTTTAATTATATGGTGATGATCATGGGCAACCGACGGGTATTGCTGACGCAATCGCGCGATAATCTGTTCAAGTGGCTCAATATTGTGTGCGCACCAGTAAAGATCAAAGAAGTCTCTTTTCCTGCCTCGTTGAGAAACTGCAATCACTTTCATAACCGCGATATCAATAGGTTGCAAAATACGGACGAAACCGTATTGCAGAAAATCTTGTTTTGGCACGAAAAAGGGATAGGCAATGAAGCTTACTTTAGCTTGAAATAATTTTCCGTAAATGGTGCTCGGTCTGTCGCTACTTATTTCCCAATTTTTATTTTCCTTGAAATGACCAGTAACTTCAGTTGATTCAAAGATGGCCCCACTTGTAAAAAAATCCAAATCAACAGAAGTACGATGACTTGTTTGCAAAGCCAGAGCAGTGCCACCTGCCAAATACCAGCCAAAATGTGACAGCCATTTTTGAGTAGACAAAAAATCTAGTGCCTTCTTTGTTGATTTAGGAACTACATCCCAATGAAAACCTAGTTGTTCTTTAGCAGAAGAGTCCATAAATTCTTTGTATCCGGCCTCAAACACCGTGACTTCGTAACAACCCTCTTTATCAGTGAAAGATCATAAAATTTCCTTAGCCATCTAACTTCTTTATCAGAACCAAAATCAAGAACTCGTTCAATAATATATTGAGCGTTTTTTTTTGTATCTATCCACTCCGGATTAGTATCCCAAAAGAGAGATTGTCTAAATTTCATGTCTCTATTGTAACATATTTTAGAAAATAAAACAGCATAAAAGTCGCAAATACTTCGCGGACTTTTGACTTTTTACTGCGCACTAGCAATATTGTAAATAGGAACCAATATTGAAGCCAAAAGTATCGCCACCGCGCCACCGAGAAAGACGATCATTATCGGCTCTATCAGAGAAACCAGAGAATCAACGGCGGTCGTAACCTCGCGAGCGTAGAATTTTGCCACGGTTTTCAAAATGTTGCCAAGCTCGCCAGACTCTTCACCGACTTTCATCATTTGCACCATAATACCGGGAATTTCATGAGGATTGTTTGACAATGACTCTGACAAAGTCTTACCACCTTTGACCGCTTCACCCGCTTCATTCATGATCTCCTGATAAATCCTATTATTGATAACCGTGGAGGTCAGTTCAATGGAACGAACCATCGGAATACCAGACAGCAACATCGTGGTCATGTTGTCCGCCAATCGAGAAAGGTATAATTTTCTATACAAACCACTGATATAAGGAATATTGAGCTTGAAATGATCAAAAGCAATCTTGCCCGATGGCGTCCTGATAAATCTGACCAGAAAAAATCCCGCGACAATCGCTATACCAAGCAAAATAAATCCATACGACACTAAAAAGTTACTAATCCCCAAAATAACTCGGGTGTAGATGGGAATAACCGCTCCTGAATCAACCAAAATACCGCTAATCTTTGGAATAACCATGGTAAACATCAAGATCATCACGGTAATAAAAGTAATTATGACAAAAGCCGGATATATCAGAGCTCCTCTGACTTTTGATGACAGTTCATAAGAACGATCCAAATAATCAGCTAGATATTGGAAAGTTTCATCAAGCTTACCGGACTCTTCTCCCGCTCTAACCATACTTACATAAAATTCGGAAAATATTCTTGGGTGTTTGGAAAGAGCTTGGGAAATTGAATTTCCGCTCTGCAAATCGTCTGCGATAATGCTCAACTTGTTTCTAAGCACGAAATTTTCAGTCTCGGATCCAAGCAACCGAAATATACGCAAAGCGGAGACTTGGGCTTCAAATAGTGTTGAGAGCTGGCGTGATAAAATAACCACGTCTTTGGCGGAGACTCTATCAAAAATAGAAATATTTTTTGACAAAAATGAGGTCGGGACTCCCGCTTCATTGACAACGGTAATGATCAGTCCCCTCCTCTGTAGAGAATTGATGGCAATATCCACATTGACGGCGTCAATTGAACCAACTTTTTTGGCTCCAGTAGAATCAACGGCTTCGTAGTTAAATAACATAATTGTTTAATTATAACCTTTTTGTCATCCCCGCGAAAGTGGGAATGATAAAATCTAAATCATTTTTTCAAGCGTCTTCGGATTTAGAGAATTCATGTACGCGCTTTCCACCGTAATTTCTCCCGAACGCACCAATTCCGCCAAAGATCTATTCATATCAATCATGCCTTCTTGAGAACTGGTCTCAATAACCGTGTTTATTTCATGAATTCTTTTTTCACGAATCAAGTTAGCGACCGCGTTGTTATTTATCAACAATTCATAAGAAGGAATCAGACCACCAGAAATGCGCGGAATCAAACGCTGTGAAAATATCCCTGTCAGCGAGCCAGCTAGCTGAATACGGATCTGATCTTGCTGTCCAGGCGGGAACGAGTCAATGATACGATTGATGGTCTGGGCGGCATTGTTGGTGTGAAGAGTGGAAAGAATCAAATGACCAGTCTCAGCGGCGGTCACCGCGGTGGCGATGGTATTGATGTCGCGCATTTCGCCAACCATACAAACATCAATGTCTTCACGAAACATAGAGACTAGGGCCGCATGAAAACTAGGGGTGTCAAAGCGAACTTCGCGTTGATCAATAATAGATTTTTTTGATTCAAATAGGAACTCAATCGGATCCTCAATAGTCATGATATGTTCCGTGCGAGTCTGATTGATCATTTCTATCAATGTGGCTAGAGTTGTGGTCTTGCCTTGACCGATAGGACCAACGACAATAAAAAATCCTTGGGTCTTGCGCGTGAACGACTCCAAAATCGGTGGGAGATTCAACTCCGCCAGAGTCTTGATGGTTTTCGGCACCAAGCGTAAGGCAACGGAAATTATGCCTTGGTGATAATAGGCGTTACCGCGAAAACGAGCGTGGGTCAGATTATATGAAAAATCAACATCTTTATCTTTTTCCAAAACTTCTCTGTTCGCGGGAGTTAAAAAAATATTAAGAAAACCATTCATATCCACATTGGAGAGTACGGGTTTTTTTACCAGCGGTATGAGATTGCCGGATACGCGGATGATTGGACCGCGCCCAGAAGAAAGATGCAAATCAGACGCGTCTTCTTTCAAAATTAAACTCACGAGATCTTCAATTTCTTTTTTGTAGTCCATAAGTTATAGTTTACTTTTTACTATTAATAATCCTTTCCACTTCTGCCAACACTTCTGAAGGAATTGTCGTGGCTTTCACGATATAACCATCAACTCCCATTCTTTTGGCGTTAGAGATATCATCCGAGGCACCTTGATTAGTCAGCATAATAACTATCGCGTTGGGTGCCAATTTTTCTTGCTTGATGGTAGAGATTAACTCCAATCCGTCCATTCCCGGCATAACTATGTCAATCAACATTACATCCGGTATAAAACCGCCCCTGACCAGTCTAAGTCCAGCTTCAGTAGAATCAGCCGTTTTGACATCATAATTGCTTTTGGAAAACTTGATGACATACATATCAAGTAAAAACTTATCGTCATCAACAAGTAAGATTTTTTTCTTTTCAATTGATGTTGTTGGTTGATCAGACATGGGATTAATTATAACAGTTGTGTCATTCCCGCGAAAGCGGGAATCTGAAATTGGAGTTGATCACAATTTATTCACCTCTTCTATCGGTATCAATTTATTAAAAGCTTTTATCAACGCGTCCTCTTTGAGAGTAATCATGCCCTTTGATCTGGAGATCTTCATGATTTCCGTTTCAGTCGGACCTTTGAGAATGGCCTGCTCAATTTCTTTATTCATAGTGAACATTTCAAACACCGCCATGCGACCCCGAGTACCCTTTGGACATTCCGGAGTTGGTTTGATTCTGTAAATTGAATTAGGAAATGATATATCTTTCCTGAATTCCAGAGGTAAATCGGCAAATTCTCTATCAATCATGGCTTTAATACTTCCCTCAACTGGAACGGGCTCGCCACTGCCTTTTGGTAAAAGTCCGACAAGACGTTGTGCCACGGCAAGAATCAGAGTCGGGGCAATCAAATAAGGATCAACGCCCATATCTATCAGACGAGGAATAACACCAGCGGCATTGTTGGTGTGAAGCGTGGAAAATACCAAATGGCCCGTGAGCGCGGCTTGAACCGCTAGTTGAGCGGTTTCTTTGTCACGAATTTCACCAACCATGATAATATCAGGATCTTGACGAAGAGTTGTACGCAAACCAGTACTGAAATCATAACCAATTTCCGGACGGACTTGAGATTGGCTGACGCCTTCTATTGAATACTCCACTGGATCCTCAAGTGACAACACATTGTAACTTTCGCGATCAACTTCATTCAAAACAGAATAAAGAGTCGTGGACTTTCCCGAACCAGTTGGACCAGTAATCAGGATCATGCCATAAGGTCTGTTAATGGCATCGCGAAATGTCTTCATGTTTTTCGTGGACATGCCAAGTTCTTCAAGTGTTCTTATGCCCTTAGCTTGGTCAAGAATACGCATTTCAACTTTTTCACCATAATAAGAAGGAAAGGTTGAAACGCGGAAATCAATGCGCCGCCCGTCAATCCTAGCGGAAAAACGACCGTCTTGTGGCTTTCTCTTTTCATCCAAACGCATATTGGAAATAACTTTGATACGAGCAACCACGGCCGAGTGAACTTGTGGAGGCAAAATCAAAGAAGTATTCAGCACCCCATCAACACGAAAACGAACCCGAATCCTTTCACGCATATGTTCAATGTGCACATCAGACGCCTCACCTTCCACGGCATAACGAACGATTGTCGCGACAATCTTTACGACCGGAGCATCCTCAATTATTAGCGTCTCTTCGGTTTTTTCCTTGCCTTGCTTGCCGCTTCGCGTGTTCAATTCCTCTTTCTTTATGGAATCTGAAGTGTCAATTGACAATTCACTTTCCAATTCTGACAGTGCCTTTGAAACTTCGCCCGTCAAACCCTTGTACATTTCTATGATTTTATCAAAATCATCGCGCGTGATCAGAAATACTTTGTAAGGAATGTCTTTCTTGGCTGCCAAAAAGTTCAAGGCGTCACGAGCCTCCATGTTATCTGGATCAACCAGACCAACTTCCAGAGTCCCGTCAACCATGCCGATCGGAGCAAAACGATAATGAACCGCTGACTCTTCGGGGATATAATCTAGGACATCAAATGGTATTGAACCTTCAGAAATTGAACGGATGGGAATGTTTAGAAACTCACCTCGGGCGGCAACAATATCTTCTGGTTTAACTCCATGAGCTATCAGGGCGTCATCTAGAGAACTACCAGCCGAAGTCTGCTTGCGCAGATCTCGGACATCATCTTTAGTGATTATTTTCTTCTGTAAGAGAATGTCGAAAATTGACATGGCAATTAATTACCCGTGGTGGTCACGGAGAATCCCGGAATTGGCGCGAATGGATTTGGCCTGCCAACATTCACCGCTGGAATCTCCACGGTATAATCGACGAGAGTCTGATAGGCGGGGTCCTTGAAAATGGAAGTGTCAATCTTTAGCGATTTGATCTGCTGAAGAAGGTTCAAAATTCGCGTACTTGCTATATTGGCCTCTGGGGTAGCTTGCACCGATATTAGACTGTCGGTTGATTTTGATGGACCAAGAAAATAAAACGCTAAAACTATCGCGCCAACAATGACGACGCCTCCGATTATTGTTTTGTATGGATTAGATCTTGTCTTCATATTATTGTTGTCGTAGCCAATAAGTCTTGAGTTCAACGCCATAGTCATAAGTTCCCGTTGAATTGGCAGTTACGGTCAAATGAGTCAAATCCATAACGCGCAAATCAGCTTCAAGATCACGCAATAGATCAATAAATTGCTGATATGTTGAGCTGACGCTAAAAGAAACAGTCACTGTATCCAGGATTGGCGTGGGTATGGAAAGATCATCAGACGAACCTGCCGAACCAACGCTTTTTTGTTGTGATGACACCGATGATGATTGTCTTGTTGAATTCGCCGAAGCGGTTGCTTTAATATTTCGAAGAGAAAAACCATGCCTAAGCGCGATACTATTCATATCAATAATCAGACGGATATTATCAACGGTGTTGGGAATCATCTTATCAAGACGGGCGCGATCTTCCGCTGATATCTCATTGTAATTTTTACGGACCGCGTCACGCACCTTGATCAATTCATCGGCATTTTTGATAGCGGAAATATACTGACTATTGACCGTTTTGACATCATTGACTTCCGCGAGTTTGGCACGCGTGAAAGTTGCGTATATTCCGATGGCGAGAACTATTAAGATTGTTGCTAAAACATTGCGATTCATATTTTTATTGTGAAGACGAGCTTGAAGCGTTAGAACTGTCTAAAGAGCTATTGACGCTTTTCGTGTACGATAAACTCGCGGGATCAACAGTCGCGGTCAAGCCAAATGAAACTGTGCCATTTGTGTCCAGAGCCGGATCAGAAAGAATTGGGTTTTTGACGACCTTGCGCAAACCATATTCTTCAAGCTTACTCAAAACATCGGACTGAAATGCCACGGCACTTAGATTAGTGCCAAATCCTTTCAAGCTAATTTTGATACCGTCTGTGCCAGTTGAAAGATCCATGCTTGAAAATCTAACTTTTTCAATCGTCAATCTGCCGATAATATCAAAAATCTCCGACGCGGCCATATGATTGAGGATCAGATCTTTAGCCAAATCAATTTTTATGTCTTGACGCTTTAGCTCCTCAATCAGGTCAGCGTTAAACTGTTTTTCCCGTTGAGCGAGTTGGGTCTTGTAACTCTCTTGAGACGATAGAAGAAAAGATTTCCAAAAATACATGCCACCAGCCGCAATAATGGAAACTAAGAAAATAAGCACCGCCAAAGACATGAAAATGCTGACACTATGACTATGTGGGGTAGTTGAATTATACCCACTTGAAGCGCCACCAACTGGCACTATCGGTTTCTTTGGTATAAACGAAGTTTGGAATTTAGTCTCCATAGTTAAAGTTTAATTACATTATATCAGAAATCGTGTGTTTGGGGGTGTGTATAACGAGGAGCGTATCCCCGCACGACATAATACTTCTTTGAAGCGACGCCTGTTGTCTAAAATCAACGGCTAAAGAATGACGAATATCTGTTTAGGCCTCCGGCAATGCTTCAAAGAAGTATTATGTCGTGCGGGGATATGTGTTTATTCAAGCTCTGATAACCGTCTTAAAGCAATCCCTATCGCCACCGCGAACTCCGGACCAGCTTGCGCGAATTCTTCAGTCAAAAACGCTGGGGTCTCTAATTTACCAAAAGGATCAGCGTACACGACATTAGTTTGAAAACTTATTTTCGCCAAATCAGTGAAACCTTTAAGAAGAACCCCTCCGCCAGTCAAAATAACCTTGCTTACGTTTTTGGCGAATTTCTTTTGATAGTTGAGAAGTGCCGCGTTGGCTTCATAAAAAATATAATCCAAATTGACGGTAATAATTTCAGTCAATTCTTTGTACTCTGGTCCGCCTTTTAGTCCATAAGTTCGTTTCATTCTTTCGGCCTCATTGACCGTGATGCTCATGGCTTTTGAAAGCGCCAAAGTAATATCCTGACTTCCTTTGTTGATGATATGCGAAGCGCGCAATATTCCTCGTTCAACAATATAAAGTTTCGTGGAACGCGCGCCCATGTCAACAATCATGACAGTGCTAACGCCTTGATCAACGACCGCGCGAATAGAGCTGAAAATTTCTATTTCATAAAAACTTGGTTGAAGACCGCTACCGGTAATAATAGACTGGTAGTCACTTATATATTGGTTGTGGATAGCCACGACCAGCACATCGCTCCCTTGTTTTTCCGGTTTGACCGACTCATCATCAGACACATAAGAATCTTCTTTGGGGATGACCGACCAATCAAGCAGAACTTCGTTCAGCGGCACTGGAATATATTTGCGAGCTTCAATGGCGATCACATCCGCCATGCCTTTTTCCGGCACTGGTGGAATAGAGATGAATGTGATCAAACTAGATGAAAGCGGCAAAGCAACGCCGCAAGAAACCGTGGTGGTTTTTGATTCTTTGAGAATATCTTTTATGGCTTCAATGATTTTGTCTGCTGGGACACTTGTGGCGCGACCGACTTCAATGCCGGCATATGGTCCAAGCGCCAATTCGCCATATGTTTCCAGCACGGCTCGACCATGTTTTTTCTTTATTTGGATAATTTTAATGGCCGAAGAACCAATATCAATACCCAAAACACTTGATTCTTTATTAAAAAATGAGGAGAGAAATGAGACCATAGTTATATTATATATTGAAAAATGGAAATTGCCCATGCAAGGGAAGGTCGTTCTAATCCCCAGACTATTCACTTATTCAACTTTACAGGTCTGACTAACTTTATAGACTTGTGTGTATGTATATCATTTCAATTTTTTACAAAATAATTATTGACGCGTTATTCCCCGTCTCAAAAGCCGAACAAGAACTTTTTTTATTACAACCTGAACAAGTATTTGATAAATTGCCGCCGGCTCCAGCTTTTACAGGTCTAGCGATTCCCGTGAAAGACGCGAAGAATATGAAGTCAATCTTTGCTTACAAAGACGAGCGAGTTACCAAACTCGTCTGGAATATCAAATATAAAAAATCAGCACACGCCGTGAGGATTGGAGGGTACGCGTTGTGGTGGAGACTAAGACGAGCCACGCCAGCCCTAATCATCCCCATACCAATAACAAACCGCCGACGAAAGGAGCGTGGATTCAATCAATGTGAATTATTGGTTGATGAAATTGAAAGACTTGATGTCAGCAAACAATTTAAGATTGAAAAAAACTTACTGACTCGCGTTCATCATTCTTCAAGACAGACATTAAAAAGCCGCCCAAGCCGCGTTGAGGGAGCTAAGGGAATTTTCACTGTTCTGTCGAGGGTAGACCTCGACAGAAGTATAACGATAATAATCATTGACGATGTGATAACTACTGGGAGTACGATAAATGAAGCAATTGAGACAATGAAAAAAGTGGGGTTTGAAAATGTTTATGGTCTGTCGCTGGCGCATTAAATAAGGTCAGACCTCAATAAAACAAACTGTCACTGGCGCATTAAATTGTAATCTTCACAAACCTTCTCTTCCCTATTTTCAGAATCAAAGTCTTCGTGGGCATAAAATTCGGATCCGTAATTTTCGTGTCATCTTCAGTCTTGATTCCACCGCCATCAATCAACCTTCGCCATTCAGCTTTTGAAGCGATAATTCCCGATCTGACTAACGCGTCAGAAAGCGGTTCCTTAGCGGAAAATTTTACTTCTTGAATATCGTCAGGCACTCCGCCTTTAGCAAAAGTATTTTCAAATTCTCGCTCGGCTGATTTCGCGGATGATTCACCGTGCAGACGCTTTACTATATCAAAAGCAACCTTGGCTTTAGCTAACCTTGGCCCAGCGGCCATGAGCCCATCTTTTTCATTCAACGGAATTCTGGTGCAATTTATGAATAACGGCTCAATCATTGGGTCCGGCAAAGCCATAATTGCCCCAAATAATTGATTGGCGCGCTGATCTATGAAGACACCCGTGCCATTTGATTTGGACATCAATTCACCCGTCTTTGGATTGGCAATCAAATTCAAAGCAATCACAAACTTATCTTTATTTTTTAGGCGTTTCATCAAAGTCCTGCCGGCCAAAGCATTGAAGATCTGATCTGTTCCACAAAGTTCCGCGTCAACATCCATTGCCACACTGTCATAACCTTGCATCAGTGGATATAAAAACTCATGAAGATGGATTGGCGAACTTTCTTTGAGCCGTTTTTGGAACATGTCGCGCTCAAGCATTTGTTGGACTGTGAAGTTTGAAGCTAGATTGAGAATATCCGCGAATTTTAATTGCGCCAGCCATTCAGAATTGTATTTTATGATCGGAGGATTCTTTTTATCGCCAAAACCAAGAAGTGGTTTGACTTGATCAACCCAGCCAGAAACATTTTTCTTGACTTCTTCCGCGCTCAACTGTTTACGAGTCGCGCTTTTATCAGACGGATCGCCAATTTGTGCCGTAAAATCTCCAAAAAGCACAATGACTTCGTGGCCAAGCTGACGAATTTCATCCAAAAACATCAAATTCTTGGCGTGACCGAGATGCATGGCGGGCGCTGTCGGATCAACGCCAATATAAATGCGAATCCGGTCGCCCGACATCAACTTCTTCATAAATTCTTCCTTTGACGGCAAAATCTCCACGGCTGTGCCGCGAATGAAGATCTCTTCTATTCTTGTTTTATCAGTAATGATATTCACTAAGAAAAGTATACACGATATTGGACATCTTTACAGCTTACTGGGTAACTCCACTCACGAATGAGAGAAAATTAATGTTTTTTGCACATATTCCATCCTGTGGCAAAAATCCAGCCCGCAACATAACCAACCGCGAATGTCACGATAATTAAAACAACGGCCTTGCCAAGCGAGAAGTCTATTATTGAATAATTAATTGAGATGTGGTGAATAGATAAAATAAAATCTGTCAGCGGTTTTGCCCAGCCAAGCGCCAAAAGAATTGACCAGATCAAATGCATAAATCCCACGAACGATCCTAGAGCCAGAGCCACGCGACGCCTATTTAATTGTTCCATATATTTTATTAGTTAATTATTAATTATATTTTAAAATATTCGGAAAACTTTCCTACCAGTGGGAGCCGTTTCTCGGCACCCTTTATGGCATGAACGATACCGACAATGGAAAGGATGAGAGTAACGAGATTGATAATCTGGAAAAGTGGCCAAAGCATCCAGAAAAACATGCCAATGACCCAAATGGCGACTTCAATCACAAAAAGTACCAGACCTTGCTTGATGTGGAACTTTACAAATGAATCATCTTTGGATGTTAAATAAGAAACGATAACTAATGGACCAACATACGACAATGCGGCCATTAAGGCGTTGTGCTTTGGCGGTAGATTGGCTTGCTGATTAATTGGCGCTGTATTTTGTTGATTCTGATTATTTTCTGGGTTCATGATAATTGGTAATTTATTTAATAAATGATATGAATAGTATAGCAAATCCCTCTTCAAAAAACGATAAGTGAAAATAGTACGGATCACAATGAATACTCATCCCATGTCCACTTTATGGGGTACGGATCAGCGGTGTTTGTTGGACAAAGTTCGAAACTATTTCGAGCAAAATCCAAATGATTAAAACGGACTCGGCAGGGCGAAACAATTTGTCTGGAGGAAAGGATTCGCCCTGCCTCGGCTGATTTTCCGCCCGCAGGAAGATCCGCTATGAGAAAAAGTCAAGCATTTTGTTAAGTTCGGTAGACCGTT
>ERZ1292623.748-Hain-H51-01um-R1-748-length-33249-cov-7_pt1 | contig 24007 bp, 51 predicted proteins | sample MGYA00564398_ERZ1292623 | MGnify/ENA primary metagenome ERZ1292623 (study PRJEB36523, sample SAMEA6512633) | groundwater metagenome | collected 2019-01-07 | study: AquaDiva: Metagenomics assemblies of 32 groundwater samples | reverse complement strand
CGCCGGATCCCTGGACCTCCACGGCTGCACGGGCCTGGCGGAGTTGCCCTCTGACATGACAGTCGGCGGATCCCTGTACCTCCGCGGCTGCACGGGCCTGGCGGAGTTGCCCTCTGACATGACAGTCGGTGGCGACGTGTGCCGCTGACTAAACCAGGAGGATTGTGATGCAAACTATTCAGCTTAGGAGTGGTACCGAAAACGAACCACAGACCGACGACCCAATCGTTGTACGCCATTTCCTGGTTCCATTGATGAATGGTGGCCTGGCGGCCATAAATGTTCCAGTGCCCATTACCGAAGAGGATTTCGACCAAATCGTGTGGACTTTGAAATTCTGGAAAAAGGTACTTGTTCGACGGAAACCTAAGATCCATCTTAATGGCACGAAGCCGTCTTGAAGATGAGTTCGCCGCTCAGATCAAGCTCGCCAGGCTCCCTGAGCCACAGCGCGAGTTCCGCTTCATACCCCCACGAAAATTCCGCTTCGATTTTGCCTGGCCGAGTCCTGCGATCGCTATCGAAATTGAAGGTGGAATCTTTGCGCATGGTCGGCATACACGAGGGGTGGGTTTTGCACGTGACTGTGAGAAGCACAATCTGGCGGTGTTGGCGGGCTGGAGAGTATTAAGGGTGACAGCCAAAGAGATACGGTCCGGACAGGCACTTAGAATGGTCGAAGAGGCGATGTCACAACCTTCTTCTGGTTAATACTTTTGGGTATGTTCTACTTTGCTCTTACTTCCTATTTATCTTGGAGTGGGTGGCCATCGGACGGGGCAAAGGGATCGATATCAGCTCTTGGAAGCACTCGCGCGAATCATACGCCAGTCGCGTCCGTATTGAGGCGCACCGACTCGACGAAGCTATCCGTATCAGAAAGCATAGAAAGATAGGTTATTTATCCACTTACATTCCTCCCAATCAGGCGTCCATTATCCCAACCTTGGTGCGATTACACTGGTGCGAGGTCACGTGTTGTGAGTGCCCACACGTATTGGGTAAGATTAGTTCAGAAGGAGGTGTGGATGACTCGGGTGTCTAACCGTCTCAAGAGCTGTATGAACTGGAAGGGTAAACTGAGGGAGTTAACTGGACAGATCGTGGATACGGTACGTGACATGAAAAGGGAAGATGTGGTACGTGAATTGGATGAAATAGACAAAGAGAGAAACCTGGCTGGAATTAGGACCGAAACATGGGCCCGTGAACGGGCCTTAAGGGTTCGGTTAGAGTCAATCAAGGCGGAGCAACATTTGTACGGGGGGACGATTTAGTGTGTCCGTTAAGTGGTTGAATCGCAAATGGACAACCATAAAACTCAACGATTCATCCGTTCAAGGCGCTTCGCCGCCGGTGATGTATTGGGGTTCTCCGGAAGGCATTTCGACAGTTGGTGCATACGAATACGCGACCTAAGCCGCTGGAGCCATGTGGCGATCCTTGCCCCTTACGAAGGGGAGCTCGTTATCTGGGAGTCGGTCAGTAAACCGACCGTGCCGTGTGTGGTCTGTGGAGAACTGCATGCGGGCGTCCATGCGGTCCCGATCGACCATGGTATCCAGAGCTATGGTGGACGAATTTGGGTATCGCGGATCAAAGATCCTCTGGATCAGTGTAGTGCGGAGCGTTTGGGGATATGGCTTACCAAGCAGCACGGGAAGCCCTATGACCATCTCCAAGTGCTCATATCTGTACTACCTGTAATGTGGTTGTGGGGATCGGGGTATGATGATAGGGGCTGGTTCTGTGCCGAGCTGGTTTTCTCATGTCTGCGCCGGGCGGACCGGGTAGACCGCTCGACATCACCGGCGTCGTGGAGGCCGGCGACGATCATGCGGAGGTTGCCGCGCGCGGGGATCTTGGAGTGGCCAGAACAGATATGGCCGGATGTAGGTGATGAAGCTGGCGTTAATGCGAGCATAGCGACATGAACCGCGCCAGACTAGCAATTCTTTGCGTCTCGTGTATTCTATTTAGTCTCGCGCGGATTGGACGTGCCGACTGCCCGACCTGACGGGTCCCGAAGCCGGCTCCGTCGGAGCCTGCCCAGGTCGTGGTGGAATTGCCAGCCGATCTGCGAGTGCGAAACTACGCGGGCGGCTCGTGCGTGTGGGCCTCGCTCGGCACGTTGGGCAATTGGCTGGAGCTCGAAGGCCTGGCCGAGCTGAATCGCGAGGTGAGCGGCGGCGCCTGGCCAGATCGCGTGCGCCGCGTACTCAATGCGAAGAACATCGACTACGTGATGGAGGAACGCGGCCGGCCCGCGTTTCTGGACCGGGCCTTGGCGACGCGGCGGGGCGCGGCGGTCACTTGGCACGGCGCGCACATGGTGACGCTCGTGTACCTGGACGACAGCATCGCGGGACTCGTGGACAATAATCGCCCAAGCCACGTCATCTGGCAGCCGCGTCAGGAATTCCTCGAGGAATGGAGACGGTGCGGCGGCTGGGCCGTGACGCTTGTCTACACGCCGCCGCCACCCAAACCGATCGTGCGGAGGACACCATGACGATTACTTTTCTCGAAGGTATGGTACTCGGGTTTATTATCGGTTTCCTGTGCGGAATGTGGTTCGTACTGGCTTTCATGGAGAAAAACGACTTGGCTTTCATGGAGAAAAAAGGTGCGACTGAGAAAGATAGATGAAGGAATATTCGCTGCTCTCGTTGAGCGACGCGATAAGCACAGTTTTATGCAATAAAAATGCAATGTACGTCCTCTTCCTGGCAATCTGGCTCGCGATCTCGGCTCAGATCCAGGCCGAGTATCCCGAGATACCCGACGACGCCAGGGCCATGTACCTCACGGTCTTCGTGCACTCCTCTCGCGATCCGTGCTGCCAGGCCTGCCCTGTGCTGCTCCAGCAGTTCCGCTTGGGGCAGTTGGCCAAGCTCAAGGGCCAATTCCATTTCAATACGTACGATCGCAACAGCTGGCACTACGTGCGGTTCCAAACTGAGGTCGGCGAATTCCCTTCGCTCATATTGCAGTCAGCGGGTGGCGAGATCCTGCTGCGCCAGAGCGGTCCCATCCGCAGCGAGTCCGCGCTGTGGAATCAAGTGTCGCAAGCCGTGACGAATTGCCTGAGGCCGCCGAAGCCGCCTCTACCCGGCCCGCGCCCTCACCCCGACCCGGATGATGATCGGCCGCGTCCGGCGCCCGAGCCAGCCCGGCCGGCCCCCGTACCTAACGTGCCAGACATCCATCCTATACCGATGGAGCTCTCCGAGGCGGACCGCAAGCGGATCGTCGATGAGCTGGTGGACCGGGTGTCGGATGAAGTCACGCGCTGGCTAGAGCGGCACGCGGCGCAGCTCACGGGGGTGAGGGGAGAGAAAGGTGAAGCCGGGCCTGCAGGCCCGGCTGGCGCGGCACCATCGGAGCTGGAAATCGAACGCATAGTGCGGCGCATCCTGCTGGATAACGTGGAATCGCTACGCGGCAAGGCAGGCCAGATCGGCCCCGCCGGCAAGGATGGCACAGTCGATGTCGTGGTGACTTACGACAAGGGCAACTTTCGCCGCGAATTCAAAAACTTGCGGGGCGGTCGTGTGATCGTACCCGTCGATAAAATCGTGTCCGATCCGAAGCAGAGGGGGAGGTAATGCCATGGCCGAGACAGTGGATATCGCCGGAGCGCCGGTGGATCTGAACAGCGTACTGCGAGCCGAAATCGCTGCGGACATTCGCGGCGACGGTCGGGCGCACAGCCGATTCTTGCAGTTGCTGGATCGCGTGTACCTGTCCGAGTTTATCGAGCAAACCGCTCCATCAGGTGAGAAGTCGGGGCAACTGAATCTCGGTAGCCATACGCCCGTGCCGCAGCCCTGGGCGCCGCCAGGCGGCTTCAAGTTAGTCCCGGCGTAACGGTTCTGTAGGAAACGTGGACGAGCTCCGCAAGAATCAATGCCAGCATGCGCTAGCTGGCTTGTTGGTCGGTTTCACCGGCCGGTCCTACGAGACATGCTGGGTGATCGCCGAGCGCATCCTCGTGATCGTCTTGGGGGCTATCCAGGGAAACGCCCAGAGCCCCCCGGGCGGGGGCTAGCCACATGCCAACTGGTGCCGAGCGCGCCGAAGCCGTCGTGGCGAGACTCCGGGAGGGACATCGTGCGTGGTCTGAAGAGATGGCTTGGCTCGACGGCGGCATTGCGTGCGGGCGAACTGCTCGCCAGCTCCTCGAATCCGCACAAGATGCAGCCGGCAGAACTCGGAGTGATTCGAGAGATTCAAGCGTACGACGTGGCGAGGGCCAAGGACCAAAATCACCTGGAGAGAGTGGTCGAGTGGGCACAAGTGAACGGTCTGCCGATCACGCCGGAGTTCCTGGCGATGTTCAACCGACCATACCCGGATCGTAACACGATCCAGATTACACAGACTGGCGTGGCCGGTTGGGTAAAGGGCGCTGTCGCTGCCACGGCACTGCTGGGCCTCGGCGCTGCTGGTGTGCTTGGCATCATGGACCTTGGCAATCAAGTGACTGAGCCGGCGGCGAAGTCCATCGAGAAGGTGCTCGAGAAGCCGGTTGAGAAGGTGATCGACCGCACGCAGGACGTAGATATCACGGTGGACGCGCGCTACGAACCAAATGGGACATGATGTCTATCAATAAACACGCGAGGGCATCACATGAAGGTGACTGACCGGACGGACATTTCCGATGTGAGTACGGATCGATTGGTAGGCACACTGGCGGCGCGATATGACGGGCTCCTTGTGGTGGGACATAACTGTGGCGAGACGCTTTCGTTATGGTGGTCCCCCGACGTGATCATGGCCGCCGGATTGGCCAATGCGGCCTGCGATAGCGCGAACGGGCATATTTTACATGCGGCTTCGTCCGCCGAGGATACAGAATGCTGACAATGTTCGGGGGTCGCTGGCTGGCGTCTGTGATTTTGCTCGTCTTGTCCGGTGTGGTGTGTGGTGGCGAGGGCAATCGAGTATCCGATACGCTCCAGAACGCCAGCGTGACCGTTCGAGCTGGACGGTCGGAGGGCTCCGGGGTTATCGTGACCCGCGGGGAATCGAGTTACGTCCTGACGGCCGGGCATGTAGTCGAGGGGCTACGGACCACGCGCGAAGTGATAAATGGGGACGGCTCGAAGCGCACGCTGATCGAGTTCAAGGATACGCAGGTCATCAAACAACTGGTCGAGGATGGCCGGACGGTTGGGAAGGCGGAGTTCGATGCGGAGGTGTTGCGATACTCGGGCCCGGATCATGGTGATGATTTGGCGCTACTTAGAATACGCACCAAAAACTTTGTGCGCTCGAGCGTCGCCTTCTATTCGGATGAAGAGATACCTGGACCGGGTAGTCCGCTTTTTCATGTGGGATCTCTGCTGGGCCAGTTTGGAGCTGGCAGTCTCACATCGGGGATTGTCTCCCAGATTGGCCGGCTGTACCAGGGGCGTGTCTATGACCAGTGCCAGGTGGTGTCGTTCCCTGGCAGCTCCGGTGGCGGAGTGTTTTTGCACGATGGCAGGTACATGGGTATGGTGGTTCGGGGCGCTGGGGAGAACTTCACGCTTATCGTGCCGATTCGGCGCATACGGCAATGGGCGGACCGTGTGGGTATTCCCTGGCTGATCAATGATGAGTTAGATGTCCCACCAGGTATCGAACGTGGTCCGATTGAGGATACGGCACATCAGTTTCCTGAGCGAAGCGAACTTGGAGAGTTCAGCTTCCTGATTCACCAACGCTAGGCCAGCCTCAAGGACTCCATGATGCCGAGTCGTACAGGCATACGGCACATCGTGGCCGTATCAGATCTACACGCCGGTAGCTCGGTTGCTATTTGTCCTCCAGGCTTCGAATTGGATGATGGTGGATCGTATCGCCTCTCGCGATTCCAGGATGTGCTTTGGGATTACTGGTGTGAGTTCTGGGACCGCTGGGTTCCTGAGGTTACCGGTGGAGGGCCCTATGCGGTTGTGGTGAATGGAGACGTGATCGATGGCCAGGTGAAGGGTTCGGCGGCTAACTGGTCGATCAATCTGGCGGATCAAGAGCGGGCGGCGATTGAGCTACTTCGTCCTGTAGCCCAAAAGGCCGCCCAATTCTATTTAATCCGGGGCACAGAGGCACATGTCGGGAAATCCGCGCAGGCCGAAGAGCGCATCGCGGCCGAGCTGAATGCGATTGGTCATGGAAAGACGCACTCGCGATGGGAATTGTGGGTGAAGTTGTCGGATGGCGTGTCTAGTCCGAAGCTGATCCACTTCGCCCACCATATCGGGACAACTTCTTCAACAGCCTACGAGTCCTCGGCGCTCAATCGAGAGTTGGTGGCAAGCTTCGTCGAGAGTGGGCAGTGGTGCCAGGAGCCACCCGACACGGTGATTAGATGCCTGTCGGAGGACACCGAGTTGCTTACCCGGTACGGATGGCAAGGCCACGACGCGGTTCAGATTGGCGACGACGTGCTGACCTTCAATACTTTCAACGGGGAATTGCAGTGGCAATCCGCGGAGGCCAAGGTCGTTAATGATCTCGAGCCAGAGATGGTTCACATAACCGGAAAGGGAATGGATATCCTGGTAACGCCCGACCACGCGATGGTTGTCCGCTCGTATACCTCGCGCTGGGGGCCGGGCGGTTGGTTCCCGCTGTCCGCTGGGGAATTACACAAGGCGCTCGCCAACAAGAGCAAGGTCGGAACGTGCAGGCAAATCCCAGTTGCCGGTTGGTATGAGGGGGTGGCGGTTCCCTTGACCGCGGAACAGCTGTGGTTGCTGGGCCTGGTCATGGCCGACGGGTGCTACGTCAGGAAGCCCGGTGGTCGCGCCTATGCCTTTCGAATAGCGCAGGCCGATGAACGCGCCGGCGAAATCGAATCTCGCCTGAAAGCGGCTGGGGTGGAACGCTTTTCCAGGTCGGCCAGCGCGACGGCGGGTACGCCCCACTACGACAGCCGCAAGTGCCGGTGGGTTTACACGCGGCGAAACTGTTCAGCCTGGTACGTCCCAAAGGAATATGCGGAGACTTACTTCCCACACATTGACCGCGAGAAGTGCCTGCGGCCCCACATGCTTGAGATGACCGCTGAGCAGTTTGGTTACCTGCTGGCGGGATTCAAGTACGGTGATGGCTCCGCGAGCCAAACCAGGATCCATAACTCCTGTAAGCGGATATTGGACCAGTTCCAGGAGTTGTTTGTCAAGCACGGGTACAAGTCGCATGTGTGTGGCAAGGACGCCTATACGACCAAGTGTGGCGTGACAAAGTGTGTGTATAACCTGAACTACGTTCCAGGGAAGCGAGCGGTCATTGTCGGGGAGAAGCAGGCGGGGCACACAATCAAAACTATTCCCTATGATGGCCAGTCATGGTGCGTGACGGTCCCTAACCGAACGCTAGTTGTCCGCCGGAAGGGTTGTGTTGCTATCGTGGGCAACAGTCACCGTCATCGATTCTCGATGGTGACGATTCCTACCGAGAGGGGGGTGGCGCAGATCTGTGTTTTGCCCGGTTGGCAATTGCATACTCCGTATACGCACAGGTTGGGTCAATCGTTGAGGTTGCCCCAGATTGGTGGGGTAGTATTGAGCGCAGAGCATGGAGGTGTTACCGTCCGGCACAAGATTTGGGTGCCCCGGCGCGCCGAGGCTGTGAATCTCTGACGGAACTGAGCCGCATTTACTTGTATATGGACCCTTGGCATGGCTGGTAAAGATCGCGTTATCGTCTGGGAGGACGTGGAATCGTTGATTGCGCCATCCCGGGGGGATCCTCCGGAATGGGAGACGGCATCGGAGATAGCCTGGCGACTGGGCAAATCGACCCGCCTGGTGCGGGCATATCTCAAGGTGGCCAAGCGCATGGGGGTGCTAAAAGTTGGGCGGGCGCATCGGGAAATGCTCAATGGTGTTAGCCGGCTGGAGGCGGTGTATATGATTGACCGGGCGCTGCTCAAGCGGAAGGGCAAAAAGAGTGCAGTCGATCAACCTGGTCGAGCTCCGTGGAGTGATTGATGTCATTAAGGTCATGGATGGCTATACCTGGATACTGCTCCAGGTGCCGAGGTTAAGTCGGGGTTTGGTGTACAAGATTCCGATCTATGCGTTTGGGCCTGGGAAGTCGGGCGATCTATGGTTTCGGCCTGGCGAGGAGATTCGTGTGGAGACGGGCCAGTTGATGCGGTTGAGGCCCAATAAAATCCTGGGCGTTCGGGGCCGCTTGCGGCGTGCCGATACGGGTTCGGCGCCGATTAACCGCGTATACCTATCGGGTCGGGTGGGGAAGTCGATCAAGAGCCGCCTGGCTGGCAACTCGCGCTTCTGGCGGTTCGTGTTATATGTGCGCTCAGGCTATAAGGGGGATTATCTGAACTCGTGCTGGGTGCCGTGCTCGGCGGTGTTGCCACAGTCGAGTCCTCGGGAAGTCTTGCCGGGCCATGTGGTTTATGGCTGCGGGATGCTGCAGCACCACGAGCGAGCTGGAAAGATCTATGTGCAGTTCTTTGAGCTTGAGGACCTGACTGGGCCCGGCGAGATCAGGAAGCCTCCCACGAAGCCTGTGCGCGATTCGGTTTGGTCCATGCGGAGAGGGGGCAACGATGGCAAAGTGGCTTCAGAAGGCGCGCAAGAGCATGGAGCGGAAGGGGACCGAGGGTGATTTCGGGCGCTATTGTAAGCGGGCTGGTTTCTCTGGCGTGAACTGCGCATGTATTGCACGTGCACGGAAACAAGGTGGTAGGCCGGCCAAGATGGCTAACTTCGCGGCGAATGTGACTGGCAAGTGTAAGTAAGGTCGAATGAGTTTAAGGTGTAAGGAGGATAGGAAATGGCGTGCAAGTCGATCAGTTCGAATAAGAAGAAGGGGTCAGCCAAGAAGCCGAAGGTTGGATGGAATCCAGAGAAACTCAAGGGGTACAAGGGCAAGCAGCACAATTACGGATGGCGAAAGCCATAGGAGTCTGTGGTCTGTGAATGGTTCGTGAGTCAAGGCACGTCTACACCGAAATCCCGACTCGTGAAGATCGTTTGATAACCATAGCCACGCCGTTCAAATTCTGCACCGGCGCCACGCAGTCTGTCTACCATGGCGAGTACCATCACAATCTCCGCGCCAGCCTTCTCAATGGGCTGAATGGCTTTGATGACCGACCTGCCAGAAGTAACCACGTCGTCCACGATCAGCACTCGGGCGTTCGCCGGAAGTTTACCTTCAATCGCCTTTTGGGTGCCATGTGGCTTCAGATCTCCTCTGAACCAGAAACCCTCCAGATCTTTGCCGCGACAGTGCCCGCGGTAGCTGATAACCGCACTCGTCACCAGAGGAATGGCGCCCGTACCGGGGCCACCTATCGCGTTGAAGTCCACTCCCTTCGTGTAATCGTAGATGACTTCGCCAATCAAGTAGGCGCCTTCAGAACATACCGTGACCATCTTGCTGTCAATGTAGTAGTCGCTGGTCTCGCCCGAAGAGAGAACAACACTATCCCTGGAGAAAGCGCGATCTTTCAATAGCGAGAGAAGCAGTTCTCTCAAAAGGAGGGCCGCGTGAGAAGAGTGTAGGCCCCGACTAGGCGGGGAGCAACAAAAGCGGCCCCCGGTGTGCCAATCCTCAACGAAGCTCACCGGGGGCCGACCCTAGGGCAAAGGTGAGCCTGAGCGGGTCCATCAGGTCCGGCCCGATCCCAGCCTCATCCTCCCCGCTGTTTCCTAGCGCGGAGATTAGTTTCCCAAAACGCCGGGGTGGGTGTCAACTCCGATTTGACGCCAGCGAATGGTTTACCGACTCTGCTTCCGTTTCCGCCCGTGGTTCCTATCGGCCTTCCGCCGCCGCTTCGACGCGCCCGCCACGACTTGCAAGGCGCGGTGGAACCGGTCCATGCCTTCACTGGGCGGGTAATCGCTCAGGATCTCATCGGCCATCCTGCCTCACGACCCTCGCTACTGCTGGGTGTAACTGTGGTGTAGTCATACATGACGAGACTCCTGTTCGTATGCGGCCGTCCCAAAGCTCTTGTGGAACGGCCATCGGAACGGCCTGTCCGTTGTGATGAACCCGATTTCAGTCGGTCCGCAGTTGTGGTGACCAATCCTTGCTCAGTGGAAATCCGGCCAAGTCAGCGCCAAGTCAGCCCGTCTCGCGACCTAGTCACTCTTTCGCCTATTCATTTCCACCCCCTGCCCTCAAGAGCCTACTGTAAAAATAGGTAGTCCTGTACAGAAAATGTACAGTTTACGACATGTTGTGTGTCATATTGCAACACTTATGCTGGCCAGTTGTACGATTATCGTACAGTTTGTGGCATGTGTTGTATCGTATTGCAACATGGTTGGTATGAGGTGCAACAGAGCGGGGACGATGTTCCGTGGACCGATATTCCAAGGACGATATCACAGATTCCGAGGACGGTATCCCAGGTACGATAGCCCAGGACCGATGTCCCAGATCCCCGGACTCATAACCCGGGGATCCATAACCCTGCGACCTAGTGGTAACCACCCCTGGTGCGTATGGAGCGTACTATCAAGTGGTGTATGATGCAAGTGTGTAGATTGCTTGTTTCAGTAATTGGTAATGTGGGGGATAGAGACATGTTGGGTCGTTTTGGTTACTTGAAGGGCGGGATGTCAGGTGGCGGGAGTGGTCGTATGTCTAAGGGTGCCGGTCCCTATACGTCCACTATAAGGCGGCGTGGTACAGCTGTGCAGGTGACATATCCCAAGTTGCCTAATTTGGAGCCACAAAGTAGGAGCTCTTGGCAAAGCGAGGGCGTCTGGAAGTATGTTCTGGGCGGGGTTCCCACGCGTAAGGGTCGGTGAATGGTGTGGCCAACGCTGGTTGGTTTCGGATTAGTTGTGGCCTCCCGCAGGGCGCAGAGTATGGCGTGGTCGCATGATGGAAGCGCATGGTGGAGGCGGCCCCCCCCCGACCCCCCCAATGATATTGGGGTAATTTGGTCTGCCAGTCTCCGGGCTTGGGCGCTTGATAGCTTTGCCCATCGCTTTCCGGCAGCCGTGGTGGCCGAGCCTTGTGGGCCGGGCCCCGGCGGGTAGTTTCCGCGTCGCCTGGCGTTTCGTCGGACCACCCGCTTGTCGCTGTGCTTATCGCCTTGGCGGTCGGCGGGGTGGATGCCGTTATATGGCTCGGTGGTTGTCGGCCTTATTCTATGACGCGGCGTTGGCCGGCAGTCGAGCAATGTCCATTATAGCGATGATCGACTTGCTTCCTCAACCTGCCGCTGTACTCCGCGGCCGAGGACTCCTCATGGCCGTTCGCTCCTCTCCTGACTGATGCGATCCTCACGCTCAGACCGCTCGCGCGATTTCTCAATCTCGTAGTCACGCTCGTCCTCTGGCGAGTCGTAACCGGACTCGCAAACCGGATGGGACATATCCGAGAGACCCGCATCCTTAGGCGCTACAATCTCCTTCGGATCACTTTTCACAGTCATGGTTGTCTCCTCACCGTACCAGCCAGACAAGCAATCGAATGCAGGACCGTACGGGTATGGTCCGGCTTTCCGTTCTCTACCGACCAAATGAGCTCGCTCTTGAACCTATCAAGTGCTTCCGCGGTCCTACGAGCTACCATTTTGTCGTCGGCAGTGAATAACCCACCTCTCTGCTCGGCGCTGATAATCCGCTCATACCACTCACGCCAATTTTTAGCCACTTGGTATCTCCTAATTAACTCCCACCTTCATTAATCGCCACGGCCAGTTCTTCGATCTCGTCTCTAACCTCCATGAGTTTATGAACCCGCACACTGTGCTCTGCGACCGCCCACTCTGTCGCCTTTGGTCCTTGCGGGTAGTAATCCCGCCCGTTGGGCGTGGTTTTTCGAAGGGCGGTGATTGCATCATCAATGGCCGCGCGTGCGTTGCATAATGCCTCAACCAGCTCTTCCTTGCTTGTACCGTTCAGATGAATCGTGGGAATCTGCATACTGTCCTCCTTTAGAAACACCAAAAGCCGCCCACACGGCGGCCTGCTAGACCAAAATCACCAGCCACCACTCAAGTGTTCGAACGCCTCAGAGACTCCTGCATATCACACCCAAACTCCTGGTAACACGGCCCGTGGAGCGTGTCTGCGCCCACACGCCGCCCACCCCCATTGGTCACTGGACGCTCGCACCACGGGCAGATCGGGTCCGGGAACGCCCGGGTCGTCGCAAGCAGATCCAGGTGGGCCTCAAACGACAGGTCCTCCAGGTCTTTGCAGGGCTGGCAGATCATGCTCCAGTGGATGCCGGCGGCACCGATCGAGCCATCGGTGCACTGGCCACACAAGATGCACTTTCTCATAAAGCACCTCCATTGAAACGAAATGGACCGGCCCACTATGGACCGGGCGAAACGGACAACTAGGACCTAAGCTCAGCTAGTCCTTTAGGAAATCTTCAGCGATCTCCTGCCAGTTCACCTCGCTGATCGCGGCATTGAGCAGATCAACGTACACGCTCGCCTGGTCGCCGATCGGGTTCTCTTCCTCAATGTAATCCTTCAACCGATCGGCCAGTCGGATCCTCGCCGTCTCCTCGACTGTCCATATGCCGCTGCCCACATTCCTGTCCTGGCTAGCAGCCTTCCGGCACTCATCGGCCCACCCGGTCACCATTCGGTAGGTGTCCTCATCATTACCCAACCACAAGTTAACTGCCCACGTCTCGTAGTTCGTCCACCCGTTGTACGTCATGACTTGATCCTTTCTCCAGAAAACAGCACTCCACAACTATCCCATTCAGCCCACCTTACACTGTCGCCTGTTTCAGTGGAATGGTCGGCCCACTCACCAGCTTGGCTACCGTCCTGAGTAGCGCTCCATCCTCCACGAACTCCATGACCACCAGAACGGGCACCATCTCCCCCGACTCCTTGCCACGCGACAGAAAGACACAGCCCTCTTTGAAGGCTTTTGCCAGCTTCTCGAACTCCGCCACCGGGTCCTGTGGCACCCGGCCCAACTTCGCAGGCGAAGCGACATTCGTCGCCTCGGGGGCGTCCGGGTCTGACGGGTCCACCGGCAGCGGCGTTTCGTCATTCCCGAGTTTCTGCTTCATGCGCGACAGCATGGACGATGCGGACATGGTTAGTCCTCCTTTTAGAATGGGACATCTTTGGCGCCCGGAACACCCGAGCGCGTCCTCAGTATGTACTGCTGCATTCGGTCCAAAGCCAACCGCATCGAGAATGAGCCTCCCGACTCACCCCACTTCTCGAATCCGTCAGGAATCGGCCCGCCTTTTTCCTCCTTCCAGATCGCCTCCAGCCTCTTGGTACAGGCCGAGGCGAACGGTTCCCCCGCCATGAAATCGATACGCTGGAACCTCTGTAAGAACCACATATCCTTGGCCGCGATCTTCTGAGTGCCATTTGATGTGGCGATCACCACGGCCCGCTCCCCTAACTCCACCTCCAGACCCACCTTTAGGTAGTTGAGGCACTGCTCGGACAGGTTCGAGAGCTCCTCGACGATCGCCATGTGCCAATGGCACCGGGGCGGACAGAGGAATCCACACTTGAGATACCGGATCACCTCTTTGGCGGTATCCACGCCGAGTTCTGCCGCCGGGATATAGGTAAGTCCCGGCCATCCCTTGTCCGCCCCCAGTTCGGCAGCCAGCACGAAAGCGCAAGTCGTCTTGCCCGTTCCGCCTGGGCCTTCGAACAGCCAGCAGGACGAGTAGGGATTGGAAACGAAACTGGCCAGCTCGGCAACTCCCGGCTGGCCAGCCACATCCGACAGGCGCGTAGGCCTGTACTTCTCATAAAGGCGCAATTCACACCTCCCTTGTCACATACCCAGGGATTCCAGCCAGTCCGCGATCCGCTCGCGCGACCAGCCCGCGTAGTCGTTCAGCTCTATGAGACCTTCCATGATGGTACTGCTTCCCTCTAGCGCTCGAGTTCCTATCGGGTGTGCCAGTAGCGGATCATTCAGATCCCAGAAAGCTAGTAGCTGCACATCATCTAAATCTAGCGGCGTCTTGCCGGTTATGGCTTCGTACGCCGCACCGAGCACACAGGAATGTGTCGCCATACCATTATTGTCACTTTGGAAGAACACAGTCTTGCATTGCGGACGCTTGGTAGACCCGATACGAATTGCCTCGGACAGCTTCATAACAAACTCCTTTCATAAGTAGCACAGCGCATTGCAGATCGGGCAGTACATCGGGAACACGTCGTGCAGCGCCGGAATCCCAATCCTCTGAGACTCCTCTCGCTCGATCACCCGCGCCTTGTGCCACTGCTCGGGGTCGCGGACGAACGTCTCCCGCCGGCCGGTGCTTTTTATAGGTTTCCCACGCCACCGGCCTTCCGCCTTGTTAGTCCATTGGCATCTCGTAATCCAGGCATCAAACACGCTCGTCGTGCCGTCAGTCATCGTCATGCCCATGTGTACAACACGCATGTCAGTAGTCTCCTTTAGAACACTCTGATCAGCTCACGCCAACCAGAAGTTGAAACGCTTGAGCGACCGTTCGCCCTCAAGGATTGCGTCTGCCACCTCTCTCGGAACGGGTATTGAGAACTCCAGCCCATTCTCCTCGCACATCGCCCGGAGCCATGCCCGGTAAGGCTTCTCTCCTTCCCCAATAGTGATCCCTAACCTTCCTAGCACCTTGCGCTTGAGGACGTCCACCTCTCTTTCTGGCACCATCAGAGATGAGATTGTCATGTGCTCATCTAGATCGATCCATCGTATGTTTACAGCCATCGTCAGCCTCCTTGTTTTTGTGAGTGATAGAGCCGATAGCATTCGACCGAGCAGAAGAAATGCGGGTCTACAAAGACACGCCCGCCGTCGTGCTCAGTGTAGTATTGCCACACACGCCCACGCCGGTCTGTGCCTCCACACCACTTACACTCAAGTCCTTTCACGGCCTTCTTGTGCAGCTCCGTTCTGGCGAACGGATCTCGACTAACGTAAACCATCTCACACTCCTTTCGTTCGCGCCGGCTTGACGACAAAAGAGATCATCACGCCACGGTCCACTGTGGTAGTAGCGTAGTACGGACCAACATTCGTCGATAGGACCGCGGCGCGCTTGCGCCGCAGCCAGTCGATGGCCTGAGCAATCATGTCGGTCGCGACTGTACAGTTGCCATGGTAGCCCAGTTCCGGCGACGGATTGTTGCCATACCAAAGCCCAGGGCATAAATCCAGAAAGTCTTTGGGTGGCCTCATGGCTTGACTCCTTTCCTTAGAACACTCTGATCGGCCTGATGCTCCGGTCCGCAGACACGTGCCTCTCGAAGCTACGATCGAACTCCTCCAAGAACTCCAGGACGAACTCCTTGTCCTCCCGGTGCCGGCGCTCCATGGCCAATAGCCTCAACTTACGATTCCGCTCGCGCGACGACAGCGTCTTGAGCTTCATAATGCACTCCAGTTAAAGTGGATCCAGGTAAAGCACGACCTTCTGGCTCCTCTCGCAGAGATCGGCGGCGGCTTCCTTGGCTGTCTCTCCTTCGACCACAAAAACGTCCACCGGACCGTCCCACTCGTCCAGTGCGCTATTATCTGGTTGTTTTGGAGAGACCTCCCGCACGAACAGCTTGTCGCCCAACGACACGATTGCGTAGAACATAACCATTCTCCTTTCATGACCCATGGAGCACAGCCCGAGCCTCCAGCCAATTCTGAAGGCCGGCCAAGCTCGTTGTCTTCAGGCCAGGTCCATACACCTGCACCGTCCTCCCGTCTTTCTTCTCCTCCCAGCTCATGGCTTGAGCCATCCTTGATCCTAGAACCGTCCATAGCACCTCACGCCTCCCAATGGGCCTGCCATCCTCCAGGAAGAGAAACACAAACGGCCTGTCCATCACTCCAGCCCTCCAATCTTCGGTCTATAAACAACGCGACCCCGGTACGCCCAGGGCCTTATCTTGCCATCCCTATGAGGAGTAGAACGTAAAACCCTCAGTATCCTCCCTCAGCTCGATTAGCACACGCATCGCACTGATACCCCAGCGACACGTCCAGGGGGGTCAGGCGATTCCGTGCCCCACACGTAGGGCAGCGGCGATTGCGCGGATTGCGGCGGCTCGACGCGCGGAGCGCCGAGGAGCCGCGGGGATCGGCAAACTCTGCCCGGTCATCGTCTTTCATGAGGTCTCTCACGAGTGTCTCCTTCGCCCCCATCGGGTGGGGCCAGCCCTCGCAGCCTCCGTGGCCGCTATCACCACCCCCCGCGGGGGGTGGGGTAGGGGTCACTCTACGCCGAGAATGGCGCAAGCGACCTGCGGTAGTCATTGTCGTAGTCATAGACCACTAGGTGGCAGTGGTCCGCTATCGGGGTATACCCCTCGTACCTCCGTACCACGGGCGGGGATATGGCGTCACCGTACCACACCCGTCTACCGTCATCAGATTTCAGTAAGACTCCCCATCTCAACATCATTTCGGTTCTCCCTGGCCCTATCGGGCGGGCCCGGCCCTCACAGCCGGTGGTGGCCGCTATCACCGCCCCCCACAGGGGGCGGAGTAGAGGTCACTCGGAGGCCACTAACTTAACCAGGCAACAAAATCGTGCCATGCTAATGGCTCATCGACTAGAGGAACACGCTTGCCGTGCTCCTCCAGATCGAGAGCCCACTTTCCTGCCCAGTGCAGCACAACACTACCGGCAGGCAGCAGGGGCGCGAGCGTCAGATAGATCCAGGCGTGCGGCCTGGCATCTATTTCGAGCCCGCCTGGTGTCACGTTAATTATCCTGAATCCGCGAGCCATGTCATTACTCCTTTTTCAAATCTCCAGAGACGCAAATGCCCAAGTCACATGGACTTGGGACACATTGATGGTCCGCCGAAGAACAGCTACGCAAACGCCACAAAGCCAGCCTGCGTCCTCACCACTCCATAGGGCTGTCGCCGCGCCATCCGGCGAAACAACCTCGCGGCCTCTGAGGCCGTCACCCCCCAGCTCCCCACCGTCCTCCTGGCATATCGGTCCATCATCACCCGTTTCTGGGATGGCTGACGAACCACCGCTTTAAAGTCCACGCGATCCAGTCCTCCCTTTAACATGGCAATCCTCCTTTACTTAGAACGCCCTCAGCACCCGGATCCGACGACCGTGCCGGATCTCCTGCTCCAGGCGCTGCTCGTCGTACACGTTCTGCTGCGCCATCTCCTCCAGAAACTCCTGATTGAATTGGTTGAGCGATTGGGCGGCCCGATGCCGCTTGGTCATAGCCTGCGCCACCTCCACACGCCGACGTGCGAGTGACTTGTCCATCATCCACTCCTCTAGCAAGGGCCAGAAACGAAATGAGCCCGAGCGAACGACGCCCGGGCCGACTCTTCTCTGTCAGCCTCTCGTTATGGCAATCCTCCTTCCTCCAAAGACACGAAAAGCCGCCTACATCGGCGGATAAAATCCTGGTACAACGGCCTGAGCCCACACTGTCCAACAGGAGATAACCACTATGGAGCTGGCCGAGCGGGAGACTCAGATAATGGCGGGCGGGTCCGAGGTCCTGGCCAATCAAGCCGACCTACACGAAGGATTCTTCTACTTCTACACCTCCGATCCGGCAGACTTCCGCCGTCTCTGCCGGATCATTGGCGGCCAGGACAAGCTCGTCTCTCTTCGTGTGAGCACACAGAAGGGCGAGACTCGCACCTGGCAGGCTAAGGTGCCAGCACGCTTCTATAAACGCCAGGCGTTCGGCATTGGTCGCCCGCGTAAACTAACCATGTCCAAAGAGCGGCGGGTGGCTGCAGGAGATCGCCTTAAAGCGTGGCGTACAGCTCAGGAGGCCACTACTCAGTAGGAGGCAGGACATTACCGATAGCCCAAACCTACAGCCGTAATCTCACCATACAAAGTCATCTGGGAGCCCTCGTATGGTAGGGGGGGGGCCAACAAGACCGTACTGCCCCTGCAGGCACGTGCGACCCGCATCACGCATGCATCATCTGTACCTACCCGGCTACCTCTGCACACACATAAAATTCTCGGTTTAGCCGACGCGCCTGGAGAACTCACGCCAAGTTGCAGCTCGCCACTGCGAGACCAGCAGTTCTGTCTGGTCGATCTGGTGATCTTGCGAATCCGATAGCCGGTCGCAGTATAATATCCTTATGCAACCGATACTTGGCTCGATTACGGTGGGATGCCGGACCTGCCGGGTGCGGCGCATTCCCATACCCATACCGCGTTGCCTTATTGAGGGGTCCAGGTGTCGGATTTTCTGTCCTGAGTGCGGCTTTGGATCTAGTCGCGGCGAGTCGGCTCAGCCTGTGGTTGTTGAGCTGAGACCTGAGGCCCGCACGGTACGTGAGTTTCCCCGCCGGGGTGATGGGGCTGGGGTGATCACGCTGACTATGCCAGCCTATTTCTGGGTTGGGTCTTGTCCAATTTGTCATACGGTCTACTGGGACAGGCTACGTGGCTAAAACGAATCGCCCACAGAAGCCCGACGTTGGTCCTCACCTGGCCAAAATCTTCCCGGAGCTTCTGCATCCCGAAGGGGCTTTGGACCAGCATGCGCGGATCTTTGAATACCTGGGGACATTGATCGAAGAGGGGACGAGTCATCTCGACAATTTCCAGAAAACTATACGCATTCAGGAGGTCCAGGAAGGATTAAGATGGTGTGAGCAAGCGGCGATCTGTTTGGGTTTCGCCTCCCAGAGCACGGACTCACCGGATAGCGTCCGTATGAGCATGTCCTATGGGGAGTCTTTAGCGCTCCGGACGACCAAGGAATCGGATGGTTATCGTTCCTACCTCAGGCTCAAGCGCGACGTGTTCGGGTACCATGTTGGTGAAGACGACGCGAAACTACTGGATAGCTGGGATTTCTACCGTCAGACGTTCGAGGAGAGGGTGTCGCGATTAGGAGAGATACCCGCGAGTCTCGGGGGGTTACTGCGCTACATTCCGATGGAGGGTGATCAGGCGCGGTTTCATCATTCCCGAGCGCTGGTAAAAGTGCTCTCAGGGGGCGAGCGCAGTGGGAAGAGCCTCCCTGGGATCGGGGAGGCGGCCTGGGCCATGCTTGATGGCGGCAAGTTCGTCCGCCTTCCTCAGCATTGGTGGGCGATCAAGCATAAGTTCCCCGCCAACCGGCGTACCGACCCTATCTACAGCCGTCTCTGGTATGGCGACGACAAATTTCCCCCGTTCATTCCTGGTTGGTTTCAGCAGGGGCTTGAGTCCAGGGGCCAGGTCCTAGTTCTCAGGAACGGATCAACATTCACCTACAAGACGGTTAAACAAGGTGAAAAGTCGATCTTCGGCGAACCTCCACATGGAATTCTGATTGACGAGGAGTGTCCGAGAAATATCTACCAGGAATCCCGCATGCGAGTTGGCAGCCACCGAGACGCCTACCTGATAGTGTCGGCGACGCCCGTGGCGAGTCAGTCCTGGTACTACGAGATCATTGGTGGCCTGAACAAAGAAGATCAGCATACGGACACGTTCTACCTGGGTACGCGCGACAACATTTACCTGGACAAGGACCAGATTGAGGCCGTGGCGGCTGGTATTGACGACGCGGAAAAGGAGGTGCGATTAGGTGGTAGGCCGCGACAGGTCGCGGGTGTGGTCTATAAGTGCTGGAAGACGAGAGAGTGGGAGGATAATGGAGTTATTCAACCTGGCAATACACGCCATGAATTCGAGCTTCCCGCCGACGGGACCGATTACTGCATCATTGATATCGGTACGGCCGTCCCCACCGCGGCTCTTTGGATACGAGTGGCCGCCCCTGTAGTGAGAATAGGCCCTGACGGCAAGGACCATGGATACTCGGACATGTGGTTGATCCGAGAGTTCTATCGCAAAGGGGAGTCGAACGTTCAGGAGCTCGTTGGTGGCCCTCAAAGCCGGAATCGCAACGGGATTCTGGACGTTGGGGCCGACCTTCTCCCGGTGGCTTATTACATTGACGCCAGTTCCGCGACACAAAGGGCCACGTATGTGGGTGGTCCTGGCCGGCTCGATCCCATGCGCGTCATTGACTTATGGATCCAGTCTGGCCTGCCGGTCCAGTTAACTCCCATGGGAAGGGCGATTCAGCGCGGCCGACGATTTCTGGTTACGGAACCATGGGTGAACCTGGAGAACAATCGTCATCCCAATATCTACGCCCTCGACACGCTCACCAACTTCCATCGTGAGATTGGCACTTACATCGTGAAGGGTCTTGTAAGCTCGGTGGAGATGAGTGAGGCAAAGGCGGAGGACTTTGGTGGTCCCAATCACTTGATTTTCGCCATGGAATTGGCGGCGGTGATGGGCCTGCAGTATCTTCCATCCCAGTCGGCTGAGAGTCCGAACCTGACGATGCCAGAGCACCTTTCCCGGCGAGCGTGGGACGAAATCTCGCGCAATCCGCGGTTTGGGCGCGGCGGTCACACGATGTTCCAGCACCCGGCCTTAAACCGATGACCCGGCACGTCTTTCTGTGGTACGGCAGTTACATGGTGGAGGACGGGTCCATTCGCACCTGGGCCTTGCTCGCACAGGTGTCAGGGAAGGGGCCGGGCTCGAATCCGCCTAAAGGCAAGCAGCTCTGGCATGAGCAAGTTATCTCGGAAAGCCCCATAGCGCTGGATGATCCGTCGCATCCTTATCACAAGGCCAGATCGTGGGCCAGGGATAATGGTTGTCATGTTGTGCGTATGAGAGAGTCGGGCATTGGGTAGTGAGGTCAAACCATGGGAGGTGAGTGTAGAGCCATGAATCGCCGCAGCTTTCTCAAGATGATGGCCGCATTCGTTCCTTGGCTAGTGTCAAAACCTCATCCGCCCACGCCAGCCGAACCGTCTCGACTGGTCTACGGTGGACCGTCTCGTCTTTGGGAAGACTTTACGCCAGACGAGATCAACTCGGCAGACTTCGCGCTTTTCTACCGGGATAAGAGTGGGGTTGACCACCCACTCGGGCGATCCTTTGGATTTTGCATACCGTCAGAAGCAAACATTGACGGCGTAACCGTTAAGTGGAATTACTCCATCGCCCCTATACGAACTAACGTGTCTTCCACGTCCTTGTAGCACTTCCCGCAGATGTGTCGTCCACGGTGGAACTTGAGGAAATCTAGTACCCGACTGGGCACTTTATTGATGTGACGCAGCTCCTTGTCGCGCCATTCGGTAGGCTCAGCCCGAATCGGGAACGCCCGGTCGCATCTGACACAACGTGGATACCGGGCGCCCATCGACGCCCCCTCTTATATTTTGTTCCTGAGCAGATCCCACAGTTCCGGGCTGTCGAGCAGCTTCGTAACGCTTCCCAGACCAAACCCTAATCCACTAGAGGCCAGCCCCACCAAGAAGGACTGCCAGATCGAGTAGCCCGAAACGATCGCCAGTGCCACTCCGCACCAGAACCCCACGCACATCGCACAGCGCAGTCCCCACCAGAGTGCTTGGGTCTTCCGAAAAATCTCCCCTTGAGTGACTATCAGAGCTAGCCCCGCCCCAGCCATCACTAGGAGAGACCATGGGGTTAGCGCCTGCATACCGGGCACTCCGACTTCGCTATCGCGTGCCGCCCAAACAGTGGATAGCGAGAGAAGACAAACGTCCCGTGCTTATGACACGGCGCGACGTAGGGTGGGCGGCCTATTGGTTTGCATCCGGCCATCGCACACGCCACAAGTCCCACGAGAATGAATCGGAGCATTCAGCATCCTCCGTTGCACAGTGCGACCCTTCTGAGCGTGAACCTCTTCGGCCGCCAGCGATAACCCGTGGTAGATGACATCCTGAAAAAACCTCCTTAATACCGCTTGATAGGGGGTAGTTATGGGGTCGAACGGGGCCAGACCGGCCTCCGCAAAGCGCTTACCAGGTCACGACATGGTCTATGGTCCAGGTTATATGATCCAGGTCTATCTGGATATAATCTAAGACTTATAGCACAGTATAACGAGGCATCCTATACACCGGAACCGATATTATGGTGATTGTTTTGCCGGAGTCAAAGAGTCGCCGCAGGACATTGGGAGGTATACAACTCGGAGGCCGGGTGAGGGAAGATACCTGGATATGTGAATGCTGCGGGGCCCGATCGGGCGGTGTAGCCAGATTACTGCATGACGCCGGAGAGCCCTTGGCTTTACTGTGGATATGTAACCGCTGTTCCGAGATGCCGTTAGTCCACCAGATGGCTGGAACCATTCACTTCCTGCGCGAAGGCCACCCAGCGCCCAAGCTACTGGATCGGCTCGAGCGCGATAAGGAGAGAAAACGTGTCAAGCCCAGCGACCCCGAGTTCGTCCAGCGCATTGTCGTCTCGACCCACTAACGACGGACTCCACGCTTGTCTGGGACTTAAACCGGGTGAGAAGCTCGGTTACGAGGGCCTGGTGAAGCTTGCACGGGGCCCATCGGAAAGTTCCTGCGCGCGCATGGCGCGGACGCTCCTGGGTACGCTAATGACGAAACGTTCCCAGTAGAACAGAATTAGAACGGAGCGGACGTGGAGACGAAGCCAGGCGAAGCCCTGAAGCCCATGACAGACCTGCGCGGTGAGGAACTCACCACACTCATTCGGGAGCTCGTCACTTCATCCGAGTCGCAAAAATCGTCGGAAGCCAAAGAATCAAATCCTGATAGTGTACGCGCGCTCATGGGTGAGCTCTACGCAGGACTCAGGTTTGGCTCCGAATACACAAGTGAGTCATCATCCAGCGTTCTATCGCCCGCCCATTCCGATCCCACCACCGAGTATTTGGCGCACGATTCAACCCTGGCCCACTACATGGGGCGTGGTCTCGAGCCACACGTAACAGCTCGAAGAGGCAAAAGCGCGCTGGCTGAGGCTCTTACAGAGCTATCCAGTTATCGCTGGGAAATTGCCCGCCACGAGGAGACCTCCCAACTGGCTCTGGCGGACGGGCGACTGCATGGCACCTCGGGTGTCGTTGTATTTCGTGACCAGACCCTGAAAGTCGCGCGCAGTACATGGATTCCGTCGCGCAATCTGGTGCTGGACAACTGGTGTGATGGCGACCTGGGACGCACGCGCTTTCGGGGATTCCGCACGATCATCTCGCGTTCTGAAGCGCGTGAGCGATGGGGACGTGACGCGGCGGACATGGCCGGCATACGCCAGGGTGATCAGATCCCCACGGATCTCTCTTATCCCCAGTTCATGCGCCGCGAGATGGACTCGATCGAGGTGTTGGATTTCTACTGGCGCGACCGAGGACACAAGCGACACGTCGTCCTATTGGAAGGTGTCCCGATAGCCGTCGAGGATAACCCTTACTGGCCCTACGAGCTGCCTGAGGGCTATTGGCCGATCGTAGTTATGCAGTGGAACCCGGTGCCTGGTAATGTCTGGGGCGCCTCGGATTTCCACATGGCCAGACCGTGGCCGGAGCTCCTGACTCTACTGGTTCGGTTCCTGGCTGACGCGGCTGCTGAAGCGGCCAAGGTTATACCTGTCTTCGACCCGTCGCTAGGCGACGAACAGAAGATCGAGGAGGCCATCGGGAACCTTCGCGAGCCGTACAGGCCGGTCAAGCTCCGGCTGCGCGAGAACCTTCTGGCTGGCCATGACATCAATAAACTCATCGACTTTATCCAGGTCCCCACGAACGTCGAGCAACTCTGGCGTGTGCTAGACATGTCGCGCACGTTCCTGGGAGACGTGACGGGCCTGCGCGAGATGCAGGAGAAGGGATCTAATCCGGGTCTTGAGCCTCCCCGACTCGGTAGAAGGCTACATCGCTGGCAGCGCTTCCATAGTGAAATCCTGGTTGCTGAGTGCGCGGTCGATCTCGGAACCATTCCTCATTACGGAAACTCCATCGTCGAGCTCACAAGCTTCGCGACTCCCGAGAAACCGGAAGACACTCCGAAGCCTGAGCGCATCGTGGCCTATTTACCCTGGCAGGACGCCGAGGAGCTCGAGCGGAACGCTGTTCCCACGGCAATTGAAAAAGGACTGTCGGCCCAACAGTGGGACGAATCTACCAGGCGGGAATCTGAAAAACGTGGAAAGACTCGGGCCAAGACCAGATCTGGAGAGCGAACTGTCTCGGACACGGATCGCGTGCGGATTCT
>ERZ1292623.1326-Hain-H51-01um-R1-1326-length-24029-cov-5_pt1 | contig 24029 bp, 25 predicted proteins | sample MGYA00564398_ERZ1292623 | MGnify/ENA primary metagenome ERZ1292623 (study PRJEB36523, sample SAMEA6512633) | groundwater metagenome | collected 2019-01-07 | study: AquaDiva: Metagenomics assemblies of 32 groundwater samples | reverse complement strand
TCCTGATAAACACCGAAAAGGCGCGCACCGACATTTTGCTGGTTGGCGATAACATGAGTGAGCGAAAAGCAGAACGGTTTCTGCGGTTTGTTGAGTCGTGTGTCGGCACGGAGTTGCGCTACACCTTGCTTAAAACGGAAGAGTTCAAATATCGCAAAAGCATGTTTGACCGCTTTGTTCTGGATATTTTAGAATTTCCCCATCGGAAGGTCATCAATAAGCTGAAGGTGTAGGGGCGTTCACTCTTCACCCATTCAAACTTGCGCGTTTAGCTCAGTGGCAGAGCGTTCGCTTCACACGCGAAAGGCCGTAGGTTCAATCCCTACAACGCGCACCAATTATGCACGGAGATTTAGACAAGTTAATAGCGTTTGTTACGGCGCATTTTCCGTTTGATGAAAATGTGTATCCGGAACTGAAAGGGGCTGACGAGAAACAACGCTTCCTTTTTGCGGTGCGACATTCCGCTATACACTTTGCAAAAACTGCAGGGAAAATTGCGGCGGTGAGCGAAGATGCAGACCATGGCGATGATATAGACACAGAGAAACTGAAAGAAAATGTTCCCAAGGCTCTCATCAACACACTACGCCTTGCCGAATTACTTGGCATGTCAGAAAAAGACTTGACACGAGCGATTGAGGAAAAATATAAAAATAACATTGAATAGGGAAATGACCGCATGGTTTTCACGCGGTCATTTAAAAAATTCTCCCCGTTCATATTCTCGGATCGTTTCTTGCGCAGTTTTTGCTTCAATGCCGGTGATCTGCGCAGCCCACCATTTTGCTTCCGCGAGCCGGTCGTATACCAGGAGCCACAGCAGTTTGGTGATCTTGTTGGGGTGGTTCGCTGTCTGGAGTGTCATGGCGCGATCCGCATAGAATTGCGCCCATGATCTGCTTTTGCGTTTCCAGATGGCGCAGCTGATGGCGTGATGGTACCAGAACCACAGAATTTCATGCCACCAGAATCTGTCTTTCTTGGATAGATCAAGTGGATCTATGTGTTCCAGAATGACCTTTATCTTATTGGCGACCAGATGCGGGTTGGTATCGTCCCATTGTTGCGTATGCATAAGTGCCAGATCATGGTTCTTGTACGCTTTAGCAAGACCTTGAAGACTATTTGCCATATTATGCACTTCAGAATAAGCTTGCTGGAGTTTATTCTTTATTTTCGGTCTCATATTCCCCCCCATTTTTTTGTTAAGGTACTCCCGTTTGTTAAGATGGTATCTAGTATGTTGTGCTTTGTCAAACGAAATATAGAAAACCCGTTCAGCATCGCTGAACGGGTTTTTTTGTTGCGATTTCAAGAATATCCTGAAGGATGGCAAAACCGGTCGGTAGCGCGCCTGCGCCTTCGCCGTATAGGTAGGTGGCATCGTTTATGACAAAGCCGTTCTGCGCACCAGTGATTTTTCCCCAAAAAGTGTTTGTTGGTACTTTTACAAACTGTACCTTGAGATTCAATGTGCCATCGTTTCTATTGACCGTGAACCTGGCAAGCTGTTTGATTTCGCCATCGGGGTTAAGCTTGGTTTCCAGGAATAGGTATGGTGTCCAGGGGATCTCATCAGGGGTCGGCAACCCACGAAAACGAATCTTGTCAGGGTGAACATACTGGTGACTTGCAGTGGTGGCGAGGATGGCAAGCTTGTATGCCGCATCAAGGCCAGAGATGTCAAGTAGCGGATCTGCTTCAGCAAGTCCCCGTGACTGAGCTTCGGCCAACGACTCCGCAAATATGTTTCGCTTGGATCCAGCTGGTTCGTGCATTCCCAATTGTTTCATCCGCCCCAACATGAAATTCACCGTACCGTTGAGCACTGCTTCTATTGAGTAAATAGGGAGGGGCCACTCGCGGAGCGTTCTGATAATAGGAACCGCCCCGCCCACGCTTGCTTCAAACAGGAACTGCGCATTGGCTTTTTCTGCCGCGCGCATCAATTCCTGATAGTGGAGTGCGACAAGCTTCTTGTTGGCGGTCACGAAATGTTTGCCGTTCTCAAGCGCCGAAATGGCACAGTGTTTTATCTCCTCTACAGCCCCCGTTGTTTCGACGATGACATCAACCTTTGCATTGTCCACGAGATCAGACGGGTTTGACGTGAGCGGTACGGGGAAAGGACGTTCTTTTGAAACATCTCGTACTGCAGCCGCCAGGATGTTGAGCGTTATGCCATTCTTCCGCAACATTTTTTGTGTGTTTGCATGCCGTAGGACGCGGATAAAGCCGGAGCCAACCGTTCCATAGCCTATCATACCAATATTCAAGCGCATTCTATCCCCCTTTTGTTAAGGTTCAAAAGTTATGAACAGGATACTAACAGTATTTCATTCTTTTCGTCAAATATGGCGTTGCACCATGTTTTATTTTCTGTTACGCTTGCGTGATGCCTCCGCAAGAAAAAATCGTGCCGCTCATATACGATACATATATCACCATGCTTAAAAATAGCGCACGGACGCGGATGTTTCGCCACTCATATGCGCAGGTGAACGGAAAACGCACCGATATTTTGGAGAATGGGAGTCTTTCATGCGCTTTTTTTGTTTCTACCGTTCTGGCGATGTTCCGCCTTATTGACCGTATGCATAGCACGGTGGACGGGGCGGTCAAGGATTTGGAGGAATCGGGGTGGAAAAAGATACGAAGACCCATGGTTGGCAGCGTGTTGGTGTGGGAGTCAAAAACAGACGAAGACGGCCCGCATCGGCATATGGGGTTTTATATCGGTAAGGATCAAGCCGTCAGCAACAGCACACAGCGGGGGTATCCTGTGATCCATCACTGGACATACGGAAAAAAGCGCGGACTGCCGCGCCGTAAAGTAGAATCAATTTACTGGTATACGGAAGATTTTGACAAGATAAGCAAAAAGTGACCGTGAGGGTCACTTTTTGCTTTTGTACAGTTCCCATGCGCTCGGCACGAGCGTGACGATAATGATGGCAATGACGATGGGTAGAAGATAGCGGTCAATGCCGGGAATGATGCTGCCTAAAAAATAGCCAAGCCCCGTAATGCTCACGGTCCAGAGTGCGCTGCCGATGATGTTATAGGTAAGAAACGTGCGGTAGGGCATCGTGCCAACGCCCGCAACGATAGGTACGAATGTGCGGAAGATGGGAAGAAAGCGCGCAAGAATAACCGCCTTTTTTCCGTGGCGTGCGGAGAACCGCTCCGCTTTTTTTACATGGTCTTTGTGAAAGAAGAGAGAATCTTCTTTGGTGAAAATAAGCGGCCCGAGTTTATGTCCGAGCGCATACCCGATGCTGTTGCCCGCAACGGCCATGATAAAAATTCCCAGCACCAGGAGCGGGAAACTGAAAATATCCTGCGAAGCGAGAAATCCCACGGAAAACAGCAAGCTGTCGCCGGGAAGAAAAAACCCGAACGGAACGCCGGACTCGAACAATACGGCGCCAAAAATGCCAAGATACCCCGCTGCCTGAATAAGCGAGACAAGGTCAGCCATAACTATACGCCCTGTGCGAGAAAATCTTTTTTATATATCGCAAACAGCGCCGCGAGAAGACTGAGTACCAGCGGCCCGATGAGAAATCCTGCAGGCCCGAACAGCGACAACCCGCCCAGAACAGACAGCAGGATGAGCAGGGGATGTACCTTAATGCCGCGCTCCATCAATTTTGGCGTCAGCAGGTTGTCGACAAGTCCGACGGCGGTTGCTCCCCAGATGACGAGTCCCAACCCTGCCATTGAGCTACCGGTGATGAAAAGGTATGCAATCCCGGGAAGCAGGATGATGGCAGTTCCCAGGAAAGGGATGAGTGCCGCGACAGCTGCGACCGCTCCCCATAATGCGCCATTGGGCACGCCGAATGTATAGAACCCGATGCTTACCAAGAGTCCCTGTACTAAAGCAACAATGAGTGTTCCAACCACGACAGAGCGGATAGTATTTTTTATTTTCAGGAATATCAGCTCATCATCGCTTTCCGGCAATGGGCTGAACATCCGCACAACGGCGGTAAGCTTATGGCCGTCTTTCAGGAGATAATAAAGCGCCAATAAGCCGATGAAAATGCTGAAAATGAACTGCGCGATGCTCGAAAACACCATGCCGGTGTTTCCCAACAGCCAGCCGAGGGCCTGGCGCATCATTTGATTCACGTCTACCGTCACGGATGGGTTCAGAATTCTTAATTTACTTTCAAGCGTGGCGGCTGCGTCATGGGCAAAAGTACGCGCTGTTTCACCTGTGGCAAGGGATGTGTACACGTTCGCCGCTTCCTGGAATACGAGCGTTCCGAAAAGTATGAGCGGCATCAGAAAGATGCATATGATAATAAAGACGGTTATCAACGATGCGAGCGAGGGGATTCCGACGCCATGTGCGATCTTTCGGTGGAGCGGCTCAAAGATAACGGCGAGTGTGCCGGCAACGATGAGAATGGTGAAATAAGGGAGAAAGATAAAGAACGCAAGCGCGCCAACGCCCAAAAGCAAAGCGATAAAAAAAGCAATGCGCACATGTGCGTTTTGGAGCATGGCATATATAATACCAGTTTTGAAGCGGTACAACAAGCGAAATTATGATATAATACCGCCATATGGGAAAATTTCCCGATGGATTTTTATGGGGTGCAGCCACCGCTGCGCACCAAGTGGAAGGTGGCAATCGCAACGATTGGTCGGAGTGGGAAAAACAGAACGCGGAGCGGCTTGCCCGCGAAGCGGAGCGGAAATTCGGGCATCTTCCGAATTGGAACGATATCAAAATACAAGCGCAGAATCCCGCAAATTATATTTCCAGTCGCGCGTGCGACCACTATAACCGTTATGAAGCAGATTTCGACATTGCAAAGTCGCTCGGACACACTGCGCATCGGTTTTCCCTGGAATGGTCGCGCATAGAGCCGGAAGAAGGGAAGTGGGATGAAAAAGAGATAGAACATTACCGCAAAGTTATCCATGCCCTCCGCGCGCGCGGCATAGAGCCGTTCGTCACGCTATGGCATTGGACTAATCCGGTATGGATTCGCAATATGGGCGGATGGGAAAATAAAAAAACAGAGGGTTTCTTTTTACGATACGTAGAAAAAATAATTGAAGAGTTTGGCAATGAGATACATTTTTGGCTCGTTATAAACGAACCCAATATTTATGCGGGTATGAGTTATGTGCAAGGTGATTTCCCACCCTGTGTTAGGAATATGTGGCGCGCTAATCGTGTTATGCAAAATCTGGTGCGCACAAATAATCGCGCCTATGTTTTGCTTCATGAGAAATTAGGTAATCGTATTATGGTTGGGTCTGCTCATAATTTAATTTCACATCTTCCCTATAATAAGGATTCTTTATTAGATAAGCTTTCATCTTGGTTTTTAAATAACGTAAGGAATTTTAGATCATTTGGTTGGGCAAGAGGTCATCAAGATTTTATCGGTATAAACTACTATCATCTTGAAAAAATACAGTTTGTTTTATTTGGAAAACGGCGATGGTATTTTTTTCGGACTCACGTCAATCAAGATAATGTCACTGATATGAACTGGGAGATTTATCCCGAGGGGATTTATAATTTTTTGCTGAACATGAAAAAATATAAATTGCCAATTTTTATAACTGAGAATGGCTTAGCCGATACCACGGATGATCGGCGTGAAGATTATATTAAAAGTCATTTGCAATGGGTGCATAAAGCGATTTCCGAAGGCGCGGATGTGCGTGGGTATCTGTATTGGTCGCTGTTGGATAACTTTGAGTGGGACAAGGGGTTCTGGCCGCGGTTTGGGTTGGTGGAAGTGGATTATAAAACGATGGAGCGGCGCATCAGGCCGTCGGCGTATGCATACGCAAATATCTGTAAGGAAAACGCCGTAACATGACCGCAAGCTGGCTTGCCATTGCGTTGTTCGGATACGTGCTGCTGGGTGTTGTTGCGGTGCTGGATAAGTTTATTCTGGCACGCAAACTGCCGCACCCTGCCGCGTACGCCTTTTACATCGGTATTGCCGATATTTTTGTTCTTGCGCTCGTGCCCTTCGGTTTTTCGTGGCCGGCGCCAGGTACCGTTCTGCTTGCGCTCGCGTCCGGCGCGGTATTCATCCTTGCACTCATATTTTTCTTTAGGGGCGTCATTGCGTTTGAGGCATCTCGCGTGGTGCCGGTGTTCGGCGCGCTGACCCCCGTTTTTCTTTTTGTCTTGTCGTTCTTTCACGATGCCCTGCGGCTCAATGAGTTTCAGACTATTGCGTTTGTTTTACTGGTTGGCGGGGGATTCCTTATTTCATATCGCCGCGCGGAACAGGGGAATATGCGCTTATTCATGCTTGCCGCCGCCGCCGCGTTTTTTGCGGCGCTTTCCTATTTTCTTGCAAAGATCGTCTATACCGAATCCGATTTTATCAGCGGTTTTGTACTGGGGCGCGTGGGGACATTTGCCGCCGCGTGCGCAATGTTGTTGGTGCCGGCGCTCCGCTCGGCAATTTTCAGCGCTACCAAAGCGGCTGCCCGCCAATCCATTATCTTGGTCGGAGCAAATAAAGCGCTTGCTTCGCTTGCGTTCATTGCTATTCACTATGCTATCTTTTTAGGAAATGTAACGCTTGTGCAGGCGTTAGCCGGCGTACAATATGTATTTTTGGTTTTAATTCTTACGCTTATATCTTGGAAACTGCCGGCCATATTCCATGAACGCGCCGGGTTTGGTGCCATTGCGCGCAAGACCTTCGCGACATTAGTGATAGGGTTTGGTATTTTTATTCTTGCGTTTTCGGAAAAGCCGCGCGATCTGGCAACCGGCGTTGTCGCGTACGGCGTTACCTTCAGCGAAAAATATGCGAAGGATATGAATTTGGACTGGCGCGCGGCGTATCTGGCAACGTTGGATGACCTTGGCGTGCGCCATGTGCGCATTCCGGCATATTGGGACCTTGCCGAGCAGAACCGCGATGAATTTCAGTATGATGACCTGGACTGGCAGATAGAAGAAGCAGAAAAACGCAACGCCATTATTGTGCTGTCGGTTGGGTATCGTGTCCCGCGATGGCCGGAGTGCCACATACCGGAGTGGGCGAAGAATTTGCCGCGCGAAGAGTTTGAGCGCGAGGCGCTTGCATATGTGCGGACGACCGTGGAGCGATATCAACGCTACTATTCCATAAAATATTGGCAAGTGGAGAATGAGCCGTTTTTATCGTTTGGCGAATGTCCAAGTTTTCATGCGGAATTTTTGGATGAAGAGATCGCATCGGTACGGTCGCTTGACCCAAGGCCCATTATCATTTCTGACAGCGGAGAGTTAAGCTTTTGGATCCAGGCGGCAAACCGCGCCGATGTGTTTGGTACCACGATGTATCGCACTATCTGGAGCCCAAAGGTTGGCGGGTATTTTGACTACCCGTTGCCGCCGGAGTTTTTTCACCTCAAGGCAAATTTTGTGAAGGCGTTCGGCACGATGCGCCGGGCTATTGTGATAGAGTTGCAGGCAGAACCATGGGGGCCGAATCTTGCGTATACTCTCGCGCCGGAGGAAGTTATAAAGTCATTTTCTCCCGAAAAGTTCCGGGATAATATCCGTTATGCCGAAGAGGTCGGTTTTCCCGAAGTCTACCTCTGGGGTGTAGAGTGGTGGTATTACCAAAAAGAACATGGGGATGCGAGATATTGGGACTATGCAAGGGAAGTATTTTCTGGGAGTAATTGACGGCTATGTGAAAATCCCCGTGCGAAGTATTTCTTCGAGCCACGATTTAATGAGTTGCTTTGTTTCCTCGGGGCCGGAGACAGCCACGGTTGCTATACCGGTCTTCTTTACTGGATAGTCGTTTCCTCCTTCATAGAGTGCATCCCCAACGAAGATCATATCTGCGACGGTTATACCAAGCAATTTTTCTATTTGATGGATGCCATATGCCTTATCGATGCCTTTTTTTGTGACATCAATGGATGTAAATCCCGGGATTTGTATCTGAAAGTCCGGAAGATATTTTTTTAGTGCTTCCACGATCTCTCGCCGCCGGTCGTCTTTTGTCCCCCGCCATTGTTTTTTCGCTTCAAGCGGCGCCTTTTGTCCGAGTGCAGAAAAGGTTACTTGTGTGCCACGGTCTTCCACAACCTCCCCATAAAGCCGGGGAGGGTGCTGATACCCTATTTCTTTGAATACTTGCTCAAAAGCGTCTTTTATTTTCTGACGTTCTTCCACGGTAAGCATATCGGCGTATATTTCCTTCCAACTATTTTCGTGCCGATAAAATCTGGTTGCGCTCGTGGGGAACAACAAAAGCCGGGAGAGCTGTTCCGGTGGATAATTCGTCTTGCCCAAGAACTGTTCTTGAAATCTGCTGAATCCTCCGCCGGAAATGACGGCAACCATGCGTCTTTCTAACAAACGACCCATCAGTGATGCCATCTCGGCATCCATCTCCGTTTTGCTTTCGGTGAGTGTTCCATCCAGATCGAATATCACTAACTTTGCTTTTTGTATTTCTGCCGACATGGTTTTATTATACCCAATTTTTCTGGGCGGAACCATAGCGACAGATTTTCTCGGAAATCCTAGAGCACATAGAGACGGCGTAAGCGTATATTTTCCCGAATGGTGGTAAAAAATAAGCAGTAAAAAGCAACCGTTTTAGCGGTTGCTTTTTGGACTTTTCGGCTATCTTATTTCCCAGCCTTTTTCTTTTAGTTCAATCGTCGAAGAATAATGTACGATGAGTGTTTCCGTTTGAGTGGTTATGGTAGCTAAGGATGGTTGTGGACGGAATTCGGTGAGTATATTTCGTTTGGTAGCGCCTAAACCATCGGGGAAGATCTCAAAAAAACGAAACCCAAGTTTTTCACTGATCCCAACAATGGGACAAATGTCCCACGGCGTTTGTTTCCCGGCCTTGAGGATGACCCCACCAACCTCACCTTTCCAAAGTCTTGCCATCAGCGTGCCGATGCTTCCCCCGCTCACTTCGATATCTTTAAAAAGTTCTATAGCACGTCCGACTCGGGAAGAAAGCTTATCGGGATTTGAGTGAAAAAGAATATATTGTTCTTTCAACGGCACCCCGTTTTTTATCTGTAGAGATTGCGAAGCTTCGAAGCGGTAAATGCGGTGAACTTTATCCGACCCGGGGCGGTATCCAAAGATCTCGCCGGTCATAATATCTCCTATCCAGGCGGAGATAATTTCGCCTCTCCACACCAGCGATACCATGGTGCTGATGCCGTGCGACTGCCGTCGCGCAAGGGCTTTAGTTCCGTCAATCGGGTCGAAGGTGATGAAACAGCCATCAAACTTCTTACCGGGAAGAATCACCAGGTTCTCTTCTTCAGCAATCAACCCAAGCTTGGGGAGGCACTCCCGGATGAGTTTTGTGCCAACTTCTTGTACCGCAAGATCTACGGTTGTTACAATGTCGTCCATGTATCCCGATGTCCCTTCTTTTTGCATGATCTCGAACGCAACAAGTTCGCGCTGGGCGCGCACGATGCACCGGCGAACCAATTCTTTCAGTACGATACCGATAGCTGGGCCATTCATGCCGTGATAGGTTGGTTCCATGCATTATCCTCCTTGTAGTTGTTATTCGGTTTTTAATGAAACACACTGTGTATGGAAGATAGTATGCTTACTGTCCTTTGTCAATTTATAAAAAGCAGCCGGAATGGCTGCTTTTTATTTTTGAGTTGCAAGACGCAAGATCTACACTTCAATCACTACCGGCAGGACCATCGGGTGGCGGTGGGTTTTGCCGTAGAGGAATTTACCGACCTCTTCGCGGACGTTGTCTTTAATGTAGACCCAGTTGATCTCGCCGGTGTGCGCGTGGCTGTTTGCGCTTTGCTCCACGATGCGGCGCACGAGCTTGCGTACTTCCATGAGTAAGTCTTTGGACTCGCGCATGTAAATGAAGCCGCGGGAGATGATGTCGGGATTGCCCTGCACCCTGCGCGAGTGGTTATCAAACGTGACGATGACGACAAACATGCCGTCTTGTGCCATCATTTGCCGGTCGCGCAGTACCACATCGCCCACATCCCCAACGCCCAGGCCGTCCACGAACACATAGTCGGATGGCACACGCTCTTTTGTTTTTACACACACCCCGCCTTTGCATTCCACGATTTGGCCGTTATCGGCGATGATGATGTTATCGTCGGTATACCCGGCACTTTTTGCTACTTTTCCATGGATGCAGAGGAAGGAATGGTTACCCTCAATAGGCATAAAGAATTTTGGCCGGATGGTCTCTATCATTTTTTTCAGGTCTTCCTGTTTTGCATGGCCGCCCGCGTGAATGTCCATGAGGCGGTAGTTGATGACGTCCACGCCCTCGCGGTAAAGTTTGTCGGTCAGCCGCTGGACCGTGCGTTCATTGCCCGGAATGACGGAAGAAGAGAATACGAAGGTGTCTCCCGGCTCCACTTCAATGAAGCGGTGCTCGTGGTTTGCGATGCGCATGAGTACGGCGCGGTCTTCGCCCTGGGCGCCGGTCGCGAGGATCATAATCTCATGGTTTTTGTAGCCGCGCATGTCCTCCACGGGGATGACAACTCCCTTGGGAATCTTAATAAACCCGAGTTCCTTGGCGATCTCCACGTTACTTTTCATGCTGCGCCCTTCAATGATGATCTTTTTCTTGTAGCGCGCGCCGATCTGGATGATCTCATTCAAGCGCCCCAAAAGCGACGAGAAAGTGCCGAAAATAAGTCGTCCCTTGGCGTTCCGAATAATTCCTTCCAGTTCTGTCACGACATCCACCTCGCTGTGCTGCTTGCCGACTTCGCGCGCGTTTGTGCTGTCCGAAAGCAGTAACAGCGGTTGCTGGCGCGCGGAAAGCGCGCGGAGCTTATCCAGTTCGGTAACGCCCGCGATATCCGATTTTTCGTCTATCTTGAAGTCGCCGGTGTGGACGACGATACCCTCCGGCGTATGGATGATGGCCCCGACGGAAGCGGGAATGTTGTGGCTCACACCGAAGAACTCTATTTTGAACACGCCCAGACGCAGCACGGTGTCGTTTTTTATTTCATGCAGTTCCAACTGCGAGGAAATATCTTTATATTCCTCCTGACGCTTTTTGATGATAGCAAGCGTCAGGTTGGTGCCGTAAATCGCCGGGTTGCCGAGCCGGGGGATCACGTGAGGGATGCCGCCGATATGGTCGTAGTGCGCGTGCGTGATGATGACGCCGACAATATTTTTTTCCTTACCCTTGAGGTACTCGGTGTTAGGAATGATGTAGTCAATACCCGGCATATCCTCTTCCGGGAACTGCAGCCCGATGTCAATAATGAGAATATTGTCGTTGTATTCAAGTACGGTCATGTTTCGGCCGACCTCTTCCACGCCGCCAATGGGAATAACGCGGAGCGTATTGCTGCGCGTTGGCTGGTATGTTTGCGCCTGCTGTTCGGTACGCCGGGCGCCGCCCTGGTCTTCGTGTGCATGGTACGCGCGCTGCTGGCGTATCGCAATACGCCGCACACCCTGTTCCGCGGCTCTGTGTGACGGTTGGTGAGGCGTTTGCGGGCGCCGGGGCGGGCGATGTTCTCCCGGACCGCCGTGGCGCGGACGGTTTCCGTGTTCGGGCGGCCGTTGAGGGCCTTGTTGACCGGGTGCGCGCCGGCGGCGCGGCGGTCGGGAAAAACGCGCGCTGTCCTTTTGTTCGGTATTGGTATTATCTGGCATATCGTCTGTTGCGTCCTTCATGGATCTTCTCGCCCGAGAGCGCGGGAAAGAAAAGGTAGTGAGGGATGTGTGTGATGCATATCCGCAGTGCGCTGTGGCACGGCGAGCATGCGTTAATAATTATGAATTCCCTTGTCGTCCCGCATTATGCGGGACTCACTCGGGACGTTTGATTTTACGGACGCGTGCGCATGGTAAAATCTAATCGGTGCTCGGGGGGAGACTTGAACTCCCACGACCTTGCGATCGCTAGCTCCTGAAGCTAGTGCGTCTGCCAATTCCGCCACCCGAGCGAACTTCCTTATTCGGTTTTTGCTATCCGCGTGGTATACCGATGCCATGTGTTGACGTCGGTGAATCTACGCGCAGGGGTTGCGATATTTTCCACGGCGATGCCTTGTATCTTTCTATTCACGACATACAGATAGTCAGGGGAGTATAAAAAGAGGACCAGGCCGTCTTGGGCAATGTTGTTTTGTATTTTTTTGAGGATATCGTGTTGTTCTTCCCGGCTGATCGTGGAGCGGAGCTTTTCCAACAGCTGGTCGGTTTCTTTGTCGTCATACAGCGCCAAATTCCAGCCCGGGTCCTTTTTTTGGCTGGAGTGCCAGAACGGGTACGGGTCGGGCTGGTGCGACAGTGTTTCGCCAAACAGCAACGCGTCGTACTTACGGGGCCGGATAAGATTTTGTTTCAAATCCTCGATATTCTCATTTTGCAGGATGACCCGCGCGCCGATACTTTCCCATTGCGCTTTGAGGATCTCACTGGTCTGGATATAGCCGGGGAAGTCCGATGTTGCAAGGCGGATATCAAGTGCCGTTGGTTCTTTATCTGTTCCGATGGTTTTCTCGCGTACGCCGTCGCCATCACTATCACGCCACCCTGCTTTTTCTAACAGGGTGCGTGCTTCTTCGGGTGAGAATGTCGGGCGTGGCACCTCCGGATCGTATCCCGGCATCCAGGGAAGGAGGGCGGTATCCACGACCGTTGCGTTCCCGTCAAAGACGCGGTCAATGATCTCCTGCTTGTTCGTTGCGGCCGCAAGTGCGCTCCGTACGTTTTTATCGGCGAGCGCTTTATTCTGCGACTGATTGAAAAATATTGCGAAGTACTTCGGAATATGCAGCCGGTGTACGGTCGTCCCGTACGAAGCGACCTCACTGCCGCTTTTGGGTGAAAGGTATGACGCCCCCATCACGGACCCGCTGGCGTATGCTGCCGCTGCTTCGCTTTCATCGGCGTACAGCGAAAATACTACTTCGTCGAGATACGGCCTACCGTCATAGAACGATTCGTTGGCGACCAGCGTATAGGATATGATAACACCAAACTTGTCTTTCGTAAATTTTTTAAACATGAACGGGCCGGTACCGATGGGTTTCAGATTTGCATCCGCAAGCAGCGCCTTTTTAGGGCCAATCCCGCTCCAGATGTGTTTCGGGAGGATGCCAAGCGTCAGGCGTTCCGGGAACTGGGCGAACGGCTGGGGGAGTGTGATGACGACAGTGTACCCGTCTATTTCTTGCGCCGTAATACCGAGCCACCCTTGTCGGAGCGGACTGTTGTATTCCGGATTCGTGATCGCTCCGATGGTGAAGACAACATCATCGGCACCAAACGGTTTGCCGTCATGCCAGGTGACGTCGCGCCGGAGATGAAGTGTATATATTTTTCCGTCGCCGGAAAACTCATACCCCTCCGCAAGGTCGGGGACGACATTCCCCGCAACGTCATACTTCATCAGGCCGGAATATACAAGCGCCGCGATATCGCGGTCCGTGTCGTTGGCTCCCGCAAGAAGGGGATTGATGAACTGCGGGTCGCCCACCAGCGCCTCGGTGTAGGTGCCGCCGTATGCGGGAATGGCAGTAGTACGGTCCAGATACGCGAGATACGCCCACCCCAGGCCGGCAACGATCGCGACCACGATCAGCGCGGCAAGCGCATACCGTTCCCGCACGGGGAGTACTTTTGGCAATTGGCGCCATTGCGGCCACGAAGGCCAGGAGAACCGAAATATCATGCTTCCGCGTTATGCCAGGAACAGCCGCGTAAATGCGCCTCCGACAAAGAGTACCACCAGCGCGATGGTTGCCATGAAGAGCCACTTTTCAAATCCGCGCTTTACATGATATGCGCCGCCGCTATCGCTGCCAAAAGCGCCGCCCGCCCCGCCTGCGCCCCGCTGCTGCAGCAAAATCGCCGCTGTCAAAAGAAGGGAAATCACAATAAGATAGATATTCAGCCAGATCATATACTAGAAAATAGAGAGTAGAAAGTAGCGAGTAGAAATTAACGACGGAATACAAGATGCAGCACGATGTTGACGGCGCTCATAAGGAGCGTTGCCAACACCAGCGCACCAAGGGTCATAATGTCAAGTTGGGGAAGCAGTGTATCGGTCAGCTTCAAAATTCCCATATTGATAAGGATCGCAGCGATGCCAAAGGTAAGCAGGATCAATGGTCCCAGGGCAAGCTTGAGTATCGGTTTGAGGATAAAATTTACCAGGGAAAACACAATGCCAGCAAGGGCGATTTCCCAGTAACCGCCGGTCAAAACAACCCCTTCAATATACATGGATGCCAGCCACAATGCAAGCATGTTGCCGGCGACGAATATGAGAAGCCGTATCACAGTTTCCCTATGATAGCATAGAGGTAAGAAAAATGCAAGCCCCCACACGCATCGTACGTGTGGGGGTAGGGCAATTTATGATGGGTCACCCCGCTCCAGTTTCAATGCGAGCGCCACATCTTTGGTCAGATTTGCCCGAATGAACATGCCGATATTTATTCTGTACCATCGCGACAGAATTTCCGTGAGATGATGGAGGTCTTGGAGGCAAACTGATTGTCCCGATCTCATCATAGAGATGACCGGTACGTTTTGCCTGCACCAGTTACAGATGCCGTCCGGGTCTACGTGGACGGGGTCGGAAAGGTTAACCTCGGTATGGCTACTGATCTGGACCAGAAGATACAGAATATAACAGTTCAAGTGTGCTTTCACTTTCTTTCCTTTTCTTTCAAAGATAACTCTTTCATGTTCGCGATACAAATCGCGTGGACAGAGCACGCACCGCATGATTTCCTCCTATGAAATTGTTAACCAACGTCTATACTTTTTTCCAGGTAACGGACACCGCTTGCGTTCCGTCGCTCAAATGTGCAACTTCGTAATCATGAAACAGCTGCGGGGCTGATTTTTGCAAACATTCAAACACGCGAAAAGCCAGCGCACGGATCTCCGTTTCCGCGTGCGGATTGGCGCGCATTTCAATAAAGTGTCGCCATGCGCGTACATTCGCTGTTGTCACGATGGGCGCCTCCGTTTCGTTCGGCAGGAGCGAGCGGGATGCCTGTTGTATCTTTTTCCGCAGGTCTGTTTTTGCGTCCGCACTCAAGATCGTTTGGCCGCTCTGCTGCAGAGCGAGCAGTTTTTCGGTAACTGCCGCATATTGTGCGGCGGCTTCGTCAATGCGGCGCATGAATAATTCATGCAGTTCTTTATTTGACGCGTATTCAGGCCGTTCAACGAAACGCACGACACTGCCCGAAACGTACCGTTGGCTGACCTGCGAGAATCCGAAACCGGCGCGGTGGCGGACGAGTTCATGGGTAACGCTTCGCGAAATACCGTAAAATAGAAAAGAGAAATTTGAGTGTTCAAGCACCGATCCGTGGCCGGACGACTTGATGTTGTCAAAATATTTTTGCGCGTCGGCATTTTTGGTCCGTTTGGGACCAAAGCTCATATAGCACAGTTGCCCTGCCGTTTTAGACAGTTGTTCCGCGGGAGTGAGCGGATCGTCGTTCAGGTATTCGGGAAATTGCAGTGCCGGATCAAAGCCATCCAAAAATGTCTTCATGCCACCGATATAAACCTGGGGCATTGCGATCATAACGACGCCGGGACATTGGAGGTAGCGGGTGCCTTTTTCCGTCTGGAGTACCGGGGAATCAATTGCGGGAAACAGTTCCATGGGGTTATTTGTTCCGTGATTGTACCAGATTGTTAAAGAGATATGCAACCGTAAGCGGACCGACGCCGCCGGGGACGGGGGTAAGGATGGCTGCGGTTTTGGCAATGCGTGTCGCATCCACATCGCCAACGATGCGACCTGCTAGGCGGCTTGCCCCTGCGTCAATAACGAGCGCACCGTTCTGCACGCTGGTAACAAGGCGCGCTTTTCCCGCGGCAGATATGACAATACGGGCGCGCCGGGTAAGCGCGGAAAGATTATTCGTTGTTTTTGTCGCGACGCGGATATTGGAAAATCCTTTTTTCAGAAGGAATTCATGGACCGGTTTCCCGATAACGCGCCCGTGGCCGATGATGAGGATAGACGTATTTTTTTTCGGCAGGCAAGCTTTTTTCATAATGTGCCAAATGGCGAGTACGGCGGGAGAAGTGAATGGCCCCATACTACGGAGATTATCAATATCTTTATGCGGTGCAATTGCACCGACGATGTGATCGGTGTGCAGCCGCCGGGGGAGGGGAAGCTGTACGATGACGCCATGAATGCGTTTGTTTTTGTTGAGTGATGCGATAGACGCGAGAACCTTTTTTTCCGATACGCTCCCTGGCATGTGAACAACGCGGAACTCGCACCCAAGCCGCAGAGCCGCCCGTTCCTTTTGGCGCACATACGCGAGCGATGCGGCATCATTCCCGACGAGCAGTACCGTAACTGCCGGTGGAACCGAAGAACGCGCCGTAGCGCGTGTGATGTTTTTCTCTATTTTTTCAACCAGTAGTTTGCTATAGAGAAGTTTCATCGGAGGGGATGTACAGCGGTCAATTCAGAAACAGTTTTTCGCGCCGACTCTTTCTGTTGGTCATTCTGATTTTTCAGTACATCCGCGATGAGTTTACCGACGGTTTTCATTTCCGGCTCCTTCATGCCTCGCGCGGTCAGGGCGGGGGTGCCCAAGCGTATACCGGATGGGTCGGCGGGTTTACGGGTATCGAACGGTATCATGTTGAAGTTGGTGTAGATACCGCATTCGGCAAGCGTGTCGGCCCCTTGTTTGCCGGAAATGCCAAGTCCTGTGCAGTCTATTATCATCAAATGCGTATCGGTGCCGCCCGACACCAGCCGGAGTCCTTCCTGCATGAGTGTTTCTGCAAGCGCTTTGGCGTTTACGGCGATTTGCCGCTGATACGCTTTGTATTCATCCGTCATCGCTTCTTTGAAACACACCGCTTTCGCGGCGATAATGTGTTCCAACGGCCCGCCCTGCATGCCGGGAAATACCGCTTTGTCTATCTGTTTGCCATATTGTTCTTTGGAAAGGATAATGGCACTGCGCGGGCCGCGGAGCGTTTTTGTGGTCGTGGTCATTACCACGTCATGCGTCGGCACGGGGCTTTCGTGCGCGTTGCCAACCACCAACCCCGCAATATGAGAAATATCGGCCATCGCGTACGCGCCGACCTCTTTGGCGATTTCGGCAAATTGCGCGAATGGTACGGCGCGCGGATAGGCGGTGAAGCCGGAAAGGATGAGTTTCGGTTTTACTTCGCGCGCCATACGGGCGACTTCTTCCATATCGAGCATCTCGGTATCTTGCCGCACGCCGTAGTGAATAAATTTAAACAGTTTTCCTGAAAGCGATACCGGGTTGCCATGCGTGAGGTGGCCGCCATGCGCGAGGTTCATCGCAAGAATGGTGTCGCCCGGTTCCAGTAAGGCAAAATAGCACGCAAGATTTGCCTGCGAGCCGGCATGCGGTTGGACGTTGGCATGCTCTGCGCCAAACAGCTTTTTTGCACGGTCGATCGCCAGCTGTTCTATTTGGTCTATGTATTGGTTGCCGGTGTAGTAGCGTTTACCCGGGTATCCTTCCGCGTATTTATTCGTCAGCACCGTGCCAGCCGCTTCGCGCACAGCAGGGGAGGCGTAGTTTTCGGATGCTATCATTAAAAGCCCGTCGCGCTGGCGGGCTTCTTCGGCGAGAATGAGTTCTTCCAGCTCCGGGTCCTGTTCTTTCAAATGAGGCCGCTCAAGCATGTAAAATACTGTAGCATAAAGTTTAGAAAAACAAAAAGCCCGGGAGCAACATGCGATGTTATGCATGTGCTCCGCGGGCTTAGGGATCTACTGGGGCGTAGCGTTCCGCGGGTTTTCGCGTCGCAGAATGAGTTTAAACTTCTCCAGGGCCATCTTGAGTTCCGGCTCCTTGAACCATCGTCCCGCCGCTCCTTTTGCGAGGATGAGCATAAGCTCTTTTGCAGCCGTATATTTTTCTTTCATGGCTGTTACCAACCCTTGGTACTCTTCCACAAGAGATGCGTATTTATTGAGATTTTCCTCTAACTGAATTTCTCTTGCTTCCAGGTGCCCGTGGTCGGTAAGAAGGGTTTCGTATCGCTCCTTGAGCGACTTTTCCTCCTCGACCTCGGTAGCCGCCGCGCGAAGCTCGTCAATAGTTTTTCTGCCAGCAACATGCTGGCACATGATGTTACCATCTACCGCACGAGTCCCGGGTTCAGGTTTCCCGGTTGAGAAACACTCACCATTCACTGTAAGCGTCAGGTGTTCATCATACACTTGCAATCCGTAGGGCGGCACACCAACACTTTTTAGGTTAATATGCCTGATTGTTTTGTCGTTTCGAGTTGGTTCGATGGAGAGCCTGTATGGCTGATACCTTACAGACTGCCATTTGCCATTGTTGTCTTCGGATACCCATGAAACTATAATCATGTCTTCATCTGAGTTATGGGTATCCAAGGTGTCTTCTGTTGTGTAGATACTACATTCTCGTACATTTTCCCCAAGTTTCACAGAGATAGGCAGACTGGAACCGAGAACCTTAAACCTGTTCCTTGTTCCTATTGCCGACAGGTAAACGCCTTTTTCATCTGCCATCGCTTGGAAGAGTGCATATGCTGTTATTTCTCTCTTTTCAGGTTTTTCCATGGAACCCTCCATATGATGCTCCGCATCGCAGAGCTTGTTAAAAAACCGGCGACAGTTGCCATCGGCAACCATCTAGGCAGTCTTTACCCTCTGCCGTTTAGGGTTTCCCGATAGTTTGGGATGGTTGAATTGTACAGTATTTATGTTATTTTGTCAATACCGATTGGGAACGAAGCTTTTTGTGATATGTAATCGCAAATCTATGAGCTTCGTCGCGGATTTGTTGTACGAAATGCAAGACCGGTTCGCCGAAGGAGGCGGCGGGGATGGGGAGTGTGCGGCTTGGCGTACGAAGTTCCTCGTTGCGCTTGGCAAGCGCGATAACGGTTTGCTTGGGAGGGAGTACGGCAAGCGCAGCGTTAAGTTGTGTTTTGCCGCCGTCTACGATAATGAGGTCGGGTGTCGGCCATTCAGCGTGCTTTATGCGGCGGGCAAGTACTTCGCGCATCATTTTCGGATCGTCGGGTGTGTCACCCGAAAATTTGATGCGGAATTTCCGGTATTCGCTTTTTGCAGGGATGCCGTTTTCAAACACAACCATGGAGCCGACGGCATATTTGCCGGAGATGTTTGAAATGTCATAGCACTCCACGCGACGGATGAAATGCGGCGCGCGGGAAACGTTCCGCAGTTTTTCTTCCACGGCACTCCACGCGGCGGGTGGACGGCGCAGGGGAGTGATATCGGTGAGAAAGCCGCGGTGCTCAAAAATATCGCGGAGCATGTCCAGTTGCGTTTTATACCGATGTGCCTTTTGAAATTCCTGCGCGCGCGATGCTGTACGCATGCTCCGTTCCACCGAACACGCAAGCGATTGCCGCCGTCCGCTTAAAATGGCCGCTATCGCATTCACGTTCCTTTTGGTTTGCGGGCGGGTTTCCGGTTTTGCGGTTGCGCCAAGACACCGCCCGAGCTGGTATTGGAGGCAGGGGCGTTTCAGTCCGGCGCGACAGGTGCAATAGGGATACACGCGGCGCAAAAGGCGCATAATTTCTTTGACCGCGTAGCCACTGGTAAATGGGCCGATAAAGCGGGTTTGCCCTCCCAAATTTTGTTTGGAAATTTTGGCGGGTTGGTGGGTGAGAAATATGCGCGGATACGGTTCACCCTTCGTAATGCCGACATACAGGTATTGCTTGTCGTCGCGCAGGATGACGTTGAACTTCGGCGTGTATTTTTTGATGAGCTGTGCTTCGGTGATGAGCGCGTCGGCTTCCGATGCGCAGACGTTCCAGGAAAGCGTTGTTGCCTCCTCAAGCATCCGGGAAGTTTTCCGGAGCCGGTCGTCACCAGCTTGAAAGTACTGTCGGAGCCGCACGCGGAGGTTGTTTGCTTTTCCGATATAGAGAACGACGCGCCGCACATTCTTGAAAAAGTATACGCCCGGCGTTCGCGGCGCCGTCTGTGCTTTCCGCAGGAGTTTTTCCGATTGTGTGTTCATGAGGGAGGCGGTATAATGGAGAGGGATGGAGCCGATTATTAAAATAGAAAACCTTTCCGTCGTGTATGACCCGGGGAAGGCGAGTGAAACGCACGCGCTCAACGATGTATCGGCGGAGATTTATCCGCATGAGTATATTGTGTTTTTCGGGCCGTCCGGTTGCGGCAAGTCAACACTGCTGTATGTTATCGCCGCAATGGAGCGGGCGACCACCGGATCGGTGCTTGTGAGCGGCCAGGAATTGCGAAAAATGAACGACCGTTCCGTTACCGCGTATCGCCAAAATACCATCGGTATGGTGTTCCAGCAGTATAATCTTATACCATCTCTCAATGTCATTGACAACGTTTCCATTCCGCAGATCTTTAAAAGCGCTTCTCCCGAGGAACGGATTCCGATAGCGCAAAAGCTTCTGGATCGTTTCGGCATCGGCGCATTCGCGCGCCGGCTTCCCACGGAACTGTCCGGCGGTCAGCAGCAGCGCGTATCCATTGCGCGTTCGCTCGTGAACAACACGCCCATCATCCTGGCCGACGAGCCGACGGGAAACCTGGACTCCAAGTCTACGCAGAATGTGCTGGATATTCTTCAGGAACTGAACGAAAAGGACAAAAAAACCATTATTCTCGTCACGCACGACCCGAACCAGTTGCAATACGCGCATCGCGTCTTTCACATGAAGGACGGGCGTATCGTTAAGCAGACGATCAACACGCAAAAGCCGCAGAAGATCGACGAGCAGGCGAAGGAAAAATTGGTGCGTTCCATGAGCGGATTGTCCTCCGCCATTGCGGACATTTTGTCGGTGTACCCTGAACTGACGGAATCGCGCCTGAAGTCCAAAGCCATCATTAACTATCTTATGTCCGAACTGGATACCCAGCAACTGGACCGCCTGGAACGGCTGGTAGAGGACAGAATTCTGGGTAAGATCAGTAAGGATGATTTTGCCGCCGCGCTTGACGACCCCATTGAAAAAGGCGGCGCCGGATTGAACTTTCAATCTTCCCGGAAGATCGGGGCATCCGTTGAAAGTCTGCTTGCCGAGACCGAGGTGATCCATCAAGATATTGAGCATGCGGAAGGGCATCCCGAGAAGCTTGAGGATGCGGCGCAGGAGATTACGAAACAATTAGAAGATATCGCCACCGCGATGCCGGATGAAGGGCAGCGCCAGCGCCTGCATGATGCCGTGGTGCGCCGGTTGCAGGGGGAGATGGACCGGCAGGCGTTTTTCGCGCAGCTTGACGCGCCGTTCTCGCACGGTGGTGTCGGGTTGCGGCGGGAAGTTGCCGAAGATATGGCGCGCCGCGCAGAGATCCTTTTGGTGCGGTTTAAAGATTTTATTGAATAGCGATGAGCAGTGATGTGAAAATTTTTGTCGCCTCTCTTTCCAGCATCCGCACGGAATTGCCGCGAGCGATATCTAACGAGCAGGCGAGCTGGGTGGTTTTTGATACAATGGATGCTTTGCATCCCATCAAAAACATCGCCGTTGCGAGGCAAGCGAGGGTTTCGCCGGAAAACCCGAGTGGATATCCTCGCGGCAGTTCCCGCGGATGCAAGTCGAAAGGATCCCACCGCCAGCCCGATACAAATTTTTTTACATCCCTATTCATCACAAACAAATATGCGAATTTCTGACCTCGCAAAACTTTCGACCAGAATGTTCAAGACCCGTAAGATGCGGACGTTCTTGACGATCTTGGGCATCGGCATCGGCATCGGCGCCATTGTATTTTTGGTGTCGCTGGGATACGGCCTGCAGCGCGCGCTTATTTCGCAGATCACGAGCAATGATGCATTGCTGTCGCTGGACGTCGTGCAGGGTGAAAAAGCCGCGCTTGTTTTAAACAACGAAGTTCTGGAAAATATCCGTGCCCTGCCTTCAGTGCAGGAGGTTGCGCCGATGGTAAGCTTGCGCGCTCAGGTCATACATGAGGATACGACAGCAGACGCCATTGCAAACATCACCACAGCTTCATTCATAAAATTTTCAAATCTAAAACTTGTAGGGGGAAGGATATCTGAAAGCGACGGCGCCAAAGAGATAGTCATTTCCAAAGCGCTCGCGCGCGTGCTGAATTTTGAAAGTGAGACAAATAGTCTTGGGGAAGCGGTGTCAGTTTCGTTTCTGGCAACCGTTGTGGGAGAGAGTGGGTTTGAAGAGCTTGATCTGGTAGAGCAGGAAACATTATTTGTCATTACCGGCATCGTGGATGATGAAACATCGTCATTCATTTTTTTCCCCATACAATACGCAACCGGCGTTATGCTGGATTCGTACTCACAGGCAAAGGTCCGCGTGAATGACACGGAAAATCTGGATATCGTGCGCAACGCGATCTTAGATATGGGGTTTGCCGTTGCCGCCCTGTCGGATGTCATTGACCAGGCGAATAAGATATTCCGTATTCTACAGATCATTCTCGCCATTTTCGGCGTTGTGGCGCTTGTGGTTTCCGCCATCGGCATGTTCAACACCATGACTATTGCACTCATGGAGCGTACGCAGGAGGTCGGCATTATGAAATCGTTGGGCGCCGCGCGGCATGACATTATGTATATGTTCGTGACCGAATCGGTCGTTATGGGTTTTCTGGGAGGACTGATCGGGTTGTCCATCGGGATGCTCGGCGGGGAGGGTTTTAACCTTCTGCTGAACGTGCTTGCCAAAAACCTCGGTGGCAATGTTATAGATATTTTCTACACGCCGTTGTGGTTTGCGGCGACAGTTGTGGCGTTTTCCACCGTCGTCGGCTTTGTGACCGGTTTGTGGCCCGCCCGCCGCGCGGCACATCTCAATCCACTGGAGGCGGTGAAATACAAATAGTGGGCGCAAAGTTTTGTTTGCGGTGAATTATTGACAGCATACAGTTTGTATGATATGAAGTTTAGACGCGCAGTACCTTAAAAACCCGCAACGCCGTTCGGAAACGAACCTGTTGCACAACACAAGGAGGATTGCCATGGACAAGGAGCTTATGCTCGACGTCGGACAGGCAAATGAACTTAAGCTTGCGTTTCGGCGAGCCGGTTGGACAAACCGTGATGTGAAAAGATTGACCGAGGGTTTTACGTTGGAGCATATTCTACCTATCGTTCGAGGGTATGCGGAGGTTATGCCGTATACCATTGATTGTGATGCCAATCCTTTTGTGCCTTATGACTGGCATGTGATGGAGCACAGAAAGATGGGGTTGTTTGAATGGGATCCGACCAGAATTGAACTTTTTTGGTCTTCCGATCAAAGGGCATCAAGTTTTTCGATTGCGGATTCCGACAAAGTACGCCAGGAGCTTGCGGAAAAGGTTGTTCTTAATGCAAATGTACTGGATTGGCTCCTGCAAAATCCTCATCTTATCCCTGATGAATGGATGCAAAAAGTGAATGGTGTCAGTTTGCATACTTATTTTTGGGGGACCATTTACGCCAATGCGCATGGTGATCTATTTGTGCGCTGTCTCCATCGGAGTAAGGTAGTCAGATGGGATTGGGGATATGTTGGTTTCGGCAAGAACTGGGTTTGTTGCGGACCTTCTGCGGTTTTAGTGTCATGATGCAAAATAACAGGGTTATCCAAAATGGGTAACCCTGTTTTATTTTTGGTTTGTCCCCACACTAAATTTTGGTGTTGGGGCTTGCCTTTTTGCGGTTTTTTGCGTATGCTTTTACGATATTACAGCATATATGATGGAACGGCTGAAAAAGATTTTAATGGCGCCGGTACGGTTAGTTGGCGCAATTCTTAAATTCATACTGGTTCCCGAAGGGGCTCGTGTGAAAGCGGCATACACACTGCTCGTTATTTTTATTGTTGCTATCTTGGCGGCCGGGTTCAATTTTCCCGATTACTGGGATCGTTCCGCCGACAGGATCAACGCGGCGGCGCATACAAAAATACCGCATTTTTATCGTTCCGATTTCAAGCTTGGTCTTGCCCTGCAGGGTGGTACGCATTTGGTGTATGTGGCGGATCTTTCTACCGTTGCACC
>ERZ1292623.316-Hain-H51-01um-R1-316-length-53757-cov-13_pt2 | contig 24046 bp, 22 predicted proteins | sample MGYA00564398_ERZ1292623 | MGnify/ENA primary metagenome ERZ1292623 (study PRJEB36523, sample SAMEA6512633) | groundwater metagenome | collected 2019-01-07 | study: AquaDiva: Metagenomics assemblies of 32 groundwater samples | reverse complement strand
ACACTCCCGTCCTAAACATGGAATTTGCGGGTTCGAATCCCGCCCCAGCCACCAAGATTGGAATGACATTTATGCCACATCAAATTTTTTTGGTGGGATTCGAACCTAGCCGCACCCCGATCAGGAAGATCGCCGCGGAGCGGCGGTAAGAAACCAAACCTGCCTGCCCATGCCTACCGGCAGGTAGGCGGCAGGCAGGGGTGTCTTAAGCGGGGGTCGGGGTGCGGCGATGTGGTTCGGTGAGCCGACGGGCTATCCAGCCGGAGGCGAAACCTTGAATCCCGCCCCAGCCACCAATCGTGGGCGAGTGGCGAAACTGGAAGACGCGCTGGCCTCAAAACCCAGTGGTCCCAAAAACCTTGAGGGTTCAACTCCCTCCTTGCCCACCAACCAACAAGTCCGGCAAACTCACCGTAATCAAACTCAAAACAATCCAACCGCTTCAACAAATATTGAAACGGTTTTTTTATTCCATTGCCGCGCTGGAGCGTAACAATGGCTTGAGACTAATGGATGAGACTGTATGTGTCCTTGCTTCGCAAGTATAAAATTTATAAGATAATGGCATGTCCGGACATAATAAATGGAGTCAAATACAGCATAAGAAGAGCGTCACCGACGCCAAACGCGGAGCGTTATTTTCTAAGCTTTTAGCGGCCATCTCTGTTGCCGCCAAACAAGAATTAAATCCCAGCGCCAATCCTCGGCTTCGTTCCGCAATAGAGAAAGCGAAAGAAAACAAAGTTCCGCAAGAAAATATTGAAAGAGCAATTTCTAAAGCGGCGGAGCAAAAAAACCTTGAAGAGGTGCTGATTGAAGCTTACGGACCGGAAGGCGTTGGGTTAATCATTGAAGCAATCACCGACAATAAGAACCGAACAACTTCAGAAATCCGTCATCTTTTGGATGAGAATGGCGCTAAAATGGCAACGCCGGGAAGCGTGCTTTGGTCCTTTGAAAAACAAGGAATGGAATGGAAAGCCAAATTCCAGCAACCTATTTCGGAAGAAGGAAAAATAAAATTACAGAAACTTATTGAGATTCTGGAAAATCACGATGACGTGCAAAGAGTAATCTCAAATTTTTAACTTATGCGTATCCTAGGCATCGATCCCGGCAGTTCCAGAATCGGCTATGGCTTAATAGAGGATGGCGGCTCTTTAAGTTTGATTGACTATGGCGTACTGGAAGTGAAAGAGAAAACTCTGTCTGGAAAAATTCTTAACTTGGCCGGCCAATTTGAAGAGTTGCTTAAAAAAACCAAGCCGGACTTAGCCGGCATTGAAAAACTTTATTTCGCGAAAAATATCAAAACGGGCATAGAAGTTGCCCAAAGCCGCGGCGTTCTAATGCTCGCGATATTAAAAAAGAAAATCCCGGTTCTGGAATTTGATCCTACCCAGGTCAAACAAACAGTCACGAACTACGGCCAGTCGGATAAACTTGCCGTGGCTAAGATGGTGAAAAAAATCCTCAATATCAAAGAATTGGCCGGCTACGACGACGCCAGCGACGCGATAGCGATTGCCATTGCCGCCGCTTTCAGTAAAAAGTGGAGCTTGCCCCGTTAGAAACCTGTATGTGGTATGTTTATGTCTTGGAAAGTAAAAAGAAACATGGGTGGTATATCGGCTCAACTAAAGATATGCGAAAAAGAATTTTGGCGCATAATGCCGGAAAGAATAAATCCACCAAACATGGCATCCCTTGGAAGATTATATATTGTGAAATCGGAGCTAGCAAAGAAGATGCCAGGGCTAGAGAAAAGTACCTTAAATCTGGAATGGGTCGAAAATATCTCAAAAACCGCCTAAAATTCTTTTTCGCCAAAGGTTTCTAACGGGGTTGACCACATATTTTCTATGATGTTAAGTTAAGCTGGCGCTTTGAAAGGGATGTCTATTGAGCAGCTTCAATCGCAGGGCAGTATTTTTTGACCGCGATGGCACAGTTGTAAAATCAATCTATCGGACCAATATAGGCAGGTTCACCGCCCCATTTAGCCTTCAAGAACTGGAATTCGCGCCTAATTCGGAAATCGCCGTACGAACCCTGAAAAACAACGATTTTCTATGCATTCTGGCCACCAACCAACCCGATGTTTCCTATGGATATATAACGCCCGATGATTGGAGCGCGATCCAAAAAGCTGTAATTGCTAAATTGCCATTTGACGACGTCTTTATGTGCCGCCATCCCAGAACTGAACAGTGTTATTTCCGAAAACCGAATCCCGGAATGCTTTTGGCGGCCGCCGATAAATTTGGAATAGATCCGCGGCAATCTTGGATGATCGGAGACATGGACGTGGATATGCGGGCCGGGAAAGCCGCTGGCTGTAAAACAATTTTATTGAACAGGCCATATAATAAAGACTTCGCGCCGTTGGCTGATTACGCGGTAGATGATGTTCTCCAAGCCGCCATGATAGCCATACCGACCAGTTAGGTCGGTATTTTCATTTTTGAAAAAAGTTGTATAATATAGGAATTATGGAATTGCCCGACGAAGAAGTACTAAAGCAATCCTTCAAGGACCCGTCTAAATTTAAAGTTTTAGTGGATAGATACCAAACGCCGTTTTTGCGCAAGGCAATGACGGTAGTGCGCGATCAGGAAGAAGCGGAAGACATAGTCCAAAATACCTTTGTTAAGATTTACAAATACGGACAGAATTTCAAAAAAGAGGCGGGCATTGAATTTAAAAGCTGGGCCTACAAAATCCTGATGAATACTTCATTTACCCACTATCAGGATGTAAAAAAGAAACATAATAATGTTGAATATCTTGACCCGGTGCTGTATGAGGAAAAGCTGGACGAAAACAGCGTTGATTTGGCCGCTATTTCTGACGCCAAAGCGACAGTTAAGGCGGTAATAGTTAAAATGCCCGAGCATTTGGCGAAAGTTTTGAAACTTTATTACTTGGAAGACAAGTCTTATAAGGATATATGCGCGATAGAGAAGATAACGATCACCACGCTGAAAATGCGCCTGTTTAGAGCCAAAAGACTGTTCCAAAAATTAAGCACGGAAGTATGACAAAATATATTTTATTAAAAGTTTACGCAATCTGGTTCTTTAGAAGGATCTTGCCTTTGATGATTGTCCAGTTGCTGATTTTGACGGCCGCTTTAAAATTATTTGCCAACAAAGTTTTCGTGGCAAAAGTATTTGAAAATGCCGCTTTAGGAGACGGTTATTGGAAGTTTTTTAAGTATCTCGCGCAGGCATTTTTCCAAACCAATATCGTGGTTCAATTAACTGTTCTTTTTACTCTTGGCATTGGAGCACTGCTTTTGAGAGACTTGGCGAGAGTGGCAGTTACGTATATTCGAACGATAAAAAAACGATAAAAAAGCGCAACCGCTGAAGAAACCAAAGTCAAGCATATCTAGTTCTATATATGTAAGCACGGGGGATTATCTTATCGAAATCCTCACATTCGATAAGATAATCTTCTAAGCTTAATACTCATATATTTTCGACAAAGCCCCCTATCAACCGGGGGTTTTGTCGCTTATTATCAAACTATGGATATACCCGTAATTTACGAAGACAAAAATTTGCTCATACTGAATAAGCCGGCGGGCTTATTGGTTCACCGAACGCCGCATTCTCAAGAATCAACCATAACCGATTGGCTGGTTAAAAATTATCCGGAAGTGAAAAATGTTGGCGACGATCCTCAAAATCGTCCCGGCATAGTCCATCGTTTGGATAAAGATACGTCGGGAATTTTAGTAATAGCCCGCAGCCAGCCGGCTTTTGAATATCTAAAAAATCTCTTTCAGAAGCATCAAATGAAAAAAATTTATCTTGCCCTCGTTTGGGGAAAAGTTGCCGATAAATCCGGAATCATTGATAAGCCCATCGGCATCGCCCAAGGAACGATTAAAAGAACCACGCGCTTGGAAAAGGCAAAGATGGTCAAAGAAGCAGTCACTCACTACCGAGTTAAAAAATATATCGGACCCTACACTTTAGTGGAAGCGGAGCCGAAAACCGGCAGAACCCACCAAATCCGCGCCCATTTTGCCGCCATCGGTCATCCGATTGTCGGAGACAAAATTTATGGGAAAAATCGGCCCATTCCGCCGGGACTAACGCGCCAGTTTTTGCACGCGGAATCAATAGAATTTACTTTGCCGGATGGAGGCCAATTAAAAGTTAGCGCGGATCTGCCAGCAGAGTTAGATTTAAAGCAATTCGAGCGGGAATATTCTGATCCTTCCAATAATTAAAAACTTTTTCTTTGTTCTCCGCCCAAATATATCCGTCCGGAGCTTCCACTGAAATTTCTAAATTGCCGCCAACGCCGGATTGTTTGTCAAAAATAACTTGATATTTTAAGCCGTCGGCGACTTTAACTTTGCCGGGGTTGGCGTACTCTAATTCCAATTTCCCCCGCTCTCCGGCTTTAACATCCAGCCAGGAAGCAAAAACAGTTTTACCGAAAGCAACATTGTTTTTTTCCATAAAAGCCAAATCTTTATCAACAGTAAATCGGGCTTTTTGATAATTAGCCGGCGGCTTAATAATCTTTGAGGCGCCTCCGCTTATGCTTTCTAGGCGCGATCCCAACGGAGCGAGGATTTGGATATAATTTTTGTTGGCCGTTTTATACCACCACTCTTTTTCTCCTTTCCCCGTGTGTTCTCTTTCAATGGTTACTTTATTCGCAATAGCGCCATTAAGCCCAAGATGGGCCGATAATTTGACGCTTTGTTTTATGAAGGCGTCGCTCTTGCCGCCGCCAACATTGGCGTTAACCACGGCTAAATAACTGCCAGTAAAATCATTGGGCAGGTCCGAAACGCTCCCGGATACTCCGGAATTTTGAGCGTATTCCTGCAAAGCTCCGTCTTGAAAATAAACCATGATATTCTTTTCGTTAAAATGTTTTTTAAAGGCCAATAATAAATCTTTCTTTTGGCTATCATTTAGGTATCCCAGCTTTTCAAAGAGCGCTGGCGTTAAAACTTTTAAGATTCGCTTCGGCTCTCCGCGCGCTTTGTCTTCTCCGGATTCCACTTCCCGCTGTACTTCGGCGAGAATGTTTTCGCCGTCAATGGTTAATTGATAATCCGGCAATTCAATCGGCCCTATGATTTTCAAAATATCTTGAATGACGCTGATATTTACGGCAAGCGCTCCCGCGAACTTCACTAAACGATCTTGATAAAATTTTGACGCTTCTAAAAGATCTATGACTTTTTTAGCGGAAACAGGAAAATCAAAAAACCAATTAGCGTCGCGGGCGCCCCAACTAGCGGTAATTAACTGGAGCGGTTTGGGCGGAATAATTTTCAAATCTAACTGGCCGTCGGGATTATAAATGTCTTGAATATCCAGTTCAGTTAAACTGCCTTTAAGCAAAGTGGCGTGCGCGTAACTGCCGATGAATCCCCCGGCCGGACGAATTTCAGAAGGATTTTGGAAAAAAATCAGCAAATTCCTATTTCTCGGCACGGTAAGCCAAGATAAGAAAGCGTCCAAAAATTTATTCCCGTCTTCCAATTTCCGATCCATTGATAAAAATTCCTTGTCTAGGGAATAGCCCAATTCGGACGCTTGCTCTTTCAGTTCCTTAAGCGACCCTAAAATCACGCCTAGATGCTCTTTCACTTTTGTCACGGCGCTGATAAGCTCTTCCCCTTTCCGGTTAACCAACAAAGCTAATCCGCTATTCTGGAGATATTCTAAATCAGCGCTTAATCCGACAGCTTCTTTTCCAACCTTGTTAAGGTTTTGGAAAATCTCCGGAACGGATTTAAAACGAGGAATTAACTTGAGCCAGAAAGCCGCGAATTCGGGGTTCAAAGAATCAATATCAGAGTAGGCGGATTCAAAAGATTGCCGGGCTTCTTTAATATTCAAGCCAGCAAGGGATTCTGCGGCGGATTTAAACTTATTCATAATCAATGGAGCTAAACTGCGAGCGCGATTTTGAAAATCTAAAAGATTCAGCCCATAAAATCCCACCAAAATTAAAAAAATCACCAAAGTTCCGGCGGCGGACATCTGAAAATAATTTTTGGGCTTTGATTCTTGTTTGAAATTAACAATAGGGGGGAGCAAAAAAACCGGAGTTTCTTCTCTGGACCATTTCGGGATCTTCGCTTTTGGATGCCGTATGTCTACAAATTTTCTAGGCATGACAATACTTTGGCGGCAGTATCCCGCCAGTTAAATCTTTTAACGTTTTCCAATCCCTTCGTAATCATTTCCCGCTTTAAATCGTCATTGAAAACAGCTTGTTTGATGGCTTCGGAAAGCTCGTCTATCTTCCAGGGGTTGACTCGCAAAGCTGAATCGCCCACTACTTCCGGCAAAGAAGTCCGATCGGCCACGACAACCGGACAGCCGCAAGCCTGCGCTTCAAGCGGCGGAAATCCGAACCCTTCAAAAAATGACGGATAAACAAAAACTCTAGCTAAATTATACAACGAAACCCGGTCGTGATCGCTTATGGAACCCCAAAGTATAATGTCGTCTTTATATGGAGAATTTTGGACCTCTCGCAGAATCGTTCTGTATAACCAGCCCGGCTTGCCAGCTAAGACTAATTTAAAATCAAAAAATTTTAAGTCGGATTTCAGAATATTGAATGCCCTAATAATTGCTAAGACGTTCTTGCGCGGCTCTAAAGTACCGAGGTAAAGAATGTATGGAAAATTCAGCCGGTCATCTTGAACCGGCATTTTTCTGAAGCTATCCGACACTCCGGAATAAATAACCGCGATCTTCTCCGACGGGATTTTTAAAAGATTCACCAGATCGCTTTTAGTGAATTCGGAAACGGCGATGACTCTCTCGGCCGCCATTGCTTGCGCGCGATAATCTTGCAGCCAATGCCAAAATTTTTGTTTGGGAGAAAAAAAATAAGGGTGGTGCAAAAAAGATAAATCATGAAAAGTTATCACTCGCGGCGCTTTTTTTGTTTTTAGAATATTGAAATGGGGGCTAAAGATTGCGTCGGTTGGGATAAATTTATCAATCGCCGGCCAACGGAGAAATCGGCTGGAAAAGTCTAAAATTTTGTTGGGTATGCGCCAGTCTATTATTTTACAGTTTGAGGCCGGCAGTTGAAGGTTGGAAGTTAAAGAAACTTTTTGAAATCCGTTGTAGAACAAATTATATTCATTGCGCTTATCAAGCGCAAAAAGATTATTGAGTAAGTTTCTAGCGTATTCCTCAATTCCTGATGTTCCGCCTTTAGACAAAAGCCGCAGATCAACTAAGATGCGCATACCCGGTGCTACAACTTTATTTATAATTAAAATTCGACCCACGATCATCTCCCGGTAAATGCAATATGTAAAAAGATTTTTGATATAAGCTGAAAGTTGTAGCACCAGGCATATTCTAAATTTATCACTATTTGCAAAAAGTTTCTCAATTAGCTATTATAGAACCTATCATGATTAACGATCTAGTTAACGCGAAAATCAAATCTGGGGCGACAGTTCGTGTTTGGGAAAAAATTAAGGAAGGCGGTAAGGAACGGTTAGCTAAATTTGAAGGATTGGTTTTAGCAAGAAAACACGGCAATGAGCCCGGAGGCACTTTTACCGTGCGCGCGACCGTGGCTGGCGTTGGAGTAGAGAAAATTTTCCCAGTCCATTCGCCAAAAATTGAAAAAGTAGATGTCTTAACTTCTCCCCGCAAGGTTCACCGTTCTAAGATTTACTACATCCGAACGCTTTCTAAGAAAGAAACGAGACAAAAACTAAACACGTCAAAAGAACAAAAAGTAACCGAGAAAGCCCCCGCGTAACGCAACGGATTTTGGCACTAATTTGATTAGAACCTATTTTAATGATGGGTTTTACTACCCTTAAGGATAGTATTTACCAATTTATAACGAAAGATTAATCTTAGTCATTGTTCATGATAAAAAGAAAAAATATCCGAACTGCCAAAAATTTGGGTGAGGAAATTTGGCTCCACGTTATTGAGAGTTTCCATAAGGCCGACACAAAAGAAGCGGTCAAACAGTTGTTTAATAATTTGTTGACCGATTTCGAGAAGGACGACATTGCTAGACGGCTAGCAATCATTTCCTTGGTGCGTCAAGGGAAAAGTTATTCGGAAATTAGTAAAAAACTCTGGGTTTCTCCGGTCACGATCAGTTCTATAAAAAAATCTCTTATTTCAAAAAGCGGCTACAAAAGTCGTCAGGACTTTGAACGGGAAAGAAATAATAAGACTTTGAAAATAAGTTCAAATGCCCAATCAGAGCCGTCTTGGCTTGATGACTTCTTTGATCGTATAGAATTCTTAATTGCGACTTTCCCGCAGATTAGCGGTCAACGCTGGCGATTTCTGCATTGCAATCGTACTCTCCCTAAAAAGTATTGGTATCATTAACTCTACTACCCTTGAGGGTAGCGCATTTATTGAATCTTCCAAAATTGTGATTAAGTAAGTATTTGAAAATTAAGAAATGTCTCGCTATAATAGGCAAGAGCAATCTTATTTAACTGCCCAGGTGGAGGAATTGGTAGACTTAACGGCTTGAGGTGCCGTCGCCGCAAGGCATGGGGGTTCGAGTCCCCCCCTGGGCACTAGAAATCCGCTTAGGTATGTCATTCCAGCGATAGCATTTATAGTATACCTGCATGAAATACCCCAAATTAACCGGGGTATTTCAGTTTGAATAGTGTATAATATATAATAAGAATTATGGAAAAATCCCCAATTGTAGCGACAATAAAAAAAGTGATGCCTGCCGTGGTATCCATTATGATCTCCAAAAGTCTGCGCGATATAGAAAAAGAAATCCCTCCGGAAGTTCTTCCGTTTCTGCCGCCCGGCCCGCATCTTCAAATCCCCGAAGAGGAAATTGACGCGCATGGCATGGTGAAAATCGGGGGCGGTTCAGGATTTATTGTTGATGCTAATGGCATTATTTTGACAAACAAGCACGTTATCGCGGATTCTCATGCTCAATATACCGTGATAACTAATGACAATAAGAAATTTACTGGGCAGGTTTTGGCGAGAGACCCGATAGACGACGTCGCGATCTTAAAGATTGATGCCAAAAATTTGCCAATCATCAAATTAGGAAATTCTAGCGATATAGAATTAGGGCAAACAGTGCTGGCGGTAGGAAATGCTCTGGGGATTTTCAAAAATACCGTGTCGGCTGGAATTATCTCCGGATTATTCAGATCTATCCGGGCCGCGACTGACGCGAAATCCCCGCCTCAAGAATTGAGAGGCTTGCTCCAAACCGATGCCGCCATCAATCCCGGAAATTCCGGCGGACCATTGGTTAATTTAGACGGCGAAGCAATCGGCATTAACACCGCGATCGTTTTTGGAGCTCAAAATCTGGGGTTCGCGATTCCGGTTAATTACGCTAAGCGAGATTTGGATGATCTTAAAAAATTTGGCCGCATCAAAAGGCCTCTGCTTGGGCTGCGTTATCTTCCTATTGACGATAATATGAAAGAAAAAATGAAATTGCCGGTTGGCTATGGCGCCCTTATCCCGGGAAAAGTTCCTCGTACTGAGTCAATAATCCCAAACAGTCCGGCGGCAAAAGCGGGCCTAAAAGAAAAGGATATTATTTTAGAGTGCGATGATAAAAAAATTACTCCGGATTACGCCATTCAAGATATTCTGGAAACAAAGGAAGTGGGAGACATTTTGAATCTCAAAGTTTTGCGAGGAAAAAAGAATTTGAACTTAAAAGTTACTTTAACGGAGAGGAAATAATCCTCGCAACGCGGCTACAAAAATTCCATCATCTTGTAAAAACTCCGGCGCGTATCTATAAACCGTGAAAACGAAAAACACCGCCAGCATTAAAAAGAATAAACCTGTTTTGGACATAAAGAGAGTAGGATCCTAATCCTATTCTACCGTCACTGACTTTGCAAGATTTCTTGGCTTATCCACGTCGTGGCCGCGCAGAGTTCCAAAATGATACGCGAAAAGCTGAAGCGGAACGATATTAATCATTGGCTCCAAAACTTCGTGAGACTTTGGCACATAGATAACATTGTCGGCCAATTTTTTAATAGTTTTATCGCCGACAGTCGCGATAGCCAATATGGGGCCGCCTCGCGCTTTAATTTCTTCTAAATTGGAAATCATTTTTTCATACACTTTATTTTTAGTTGCTATCGCGATAGTTGGAAAATTTTTATCTATTAATGCGATCGGCCCATGCTTCATTTCTCCTCCCGCGTAACCTTCGGCATGGACATAAGATATCTCTTTAAGCTTTAGGGCTCCTTCCAGGGCCGCGGGGTAATTGTATCCTCTGCCAAGATACAAAAAATTATTAAATTTAAGATATTTTTTAGCCAAAGATTTAATTTTTTCGCTGTCCTTGAGAATTAATTTTATTTTATCGGGTACGCGCGTTAATTCTCCCACAATTTCTTTTTTGAATTTGGATTGCTTGGGATTAAAATAAAGCGCCATTAAAGTCAAAACTCCCAGCTGAGACAAAAATGCTTTTGTTGAAGCAACGCCAATTTCCGGCCCAGCGTGATTATAAACTCCGGCCACAGTCTCTCTGGCAATGCTGGAACCAACAACATTAACAATGCCTAAGGTAAAAGATTTCAAACTATTTGCCCGTTTGAGAGCCGCTAAGGTGTCGGCAGTCTCTCCTGATTGGGAAATGAACAAGGAAGCAGTTCCTTTTTTTACCGGCTGTTTTCTGTACCGATATTCGGAAGCCAGCATTACCTCTGTCGGAATATCAGACAATTCTTCAAACAACAGTTCGCCAACCAAACCAGAATAATAAGACGTGCCACAAGCTAAAATCTCTATTTTATTGATTTTATGGATTCTATCGGTTACATTTTCTAATCCCCCCAATTTCACTGAATTCTTGCTTGTTAACAAACGGCCCCGCAAAGCGGATAATAATACCTCCGGTCCTTCAAAAATTTCTTTGAGCATAAAATGAGGAAATTTTCCTTTTCTGGCTTGCTCAAAATCTATTTCCAGCGGCTCTATTTTCGGGCGCTGGGGTCCGATGGAAAGATTATTAATAGACAAGACCCCTCGCTGTCCGTCTTTAAGATAAATAACCTTTTTTACTAAGCTGGCCAAAGCCGTCGGGTCGGACGCCAAATAGTATTCTTCTTCGCCAACGCCAACAACTAATGGGCTGCCGAGACGAGCAATGTAAATTTTCTGCGGTTCGTTTTTAAAAATAACGGCTAACGCGTAGGCACCGACGATTTTTTTTAAAGCCGTCTCAAATCCGTATTCTTCTATAAGGTGGGCAACTGCTTCCGTGTCAGTTTGAGAGCGAAAGTGGTGGTTTTTCCTGATTAAATCGTTTTTTAATTCCCGATAATTTTCAATAATCCCATTATGCGCCAAAAAAATGTTCTTTTTGCAATCGTAATGGGGATGAGCGTTAGTTTCGTTTGGGATTCCGTGAGTAGCCCATCGAGTATGCCCAATGCAGGCGGTCAGCGGAAGCGATTTTTCGTTTTTAATTAATTTTTCCAGATTTTCCAATTTGCCCACGGATTTTATGATTTTCACCCCTTCGGCTTTACTTGGAATCAGATTTTTCCTCGGAGAAAAACTAAAAAAGGCCACGCCGGCAGAGTCGTAACCCCTGTATTCCATTTTTTTAAGATTGGTAAAAAGAATCGGAAGCCCTTCTTTTTTGCCTATGTATCCAGCAATCCCGCACATGCCATTATCTTATAGATTTTCAACTGGCAAAGCAAGGAAAAATTTTCCAAAATAACGCTAAACAATAAAGTTAATGAGGCGATCTTTTACGAAAATTACTTTTTTCACTTTTTGGCCGCTTATCCATTTATTAACTAGTTCACGGCTCAGGGCCAATTTTTCGGCTGATGACTGATCCAGCCCCGAAGACACAGTAAACACATCGCGCATTTTTCCATTAACTTGAATGACTAGATCAACTTCTGATTTTTTAATCAAGCTGTCGTCCCATACCGGCCACGGCTCATAATCCAGCAATGTTTTTCCGCCAAACTCATGCCAAATCTCTTGAGAAAGATGAGGAGCAAAAGGAAAAAGCAATTTAGAATATAGAATATAGAATTTAGAATTTAGAGACGGGTTTTTTTCTGCTTCATTCAATAAAATCATTAAAGCGGAAATCGCGGTATTAAATCGGAAATTTTGGATATCTTCGGTAACTTTCTTTACGGTTTTATGCAGTAGGCGTTCTATGTTCGATGTTCGATCGCTTCGCTTGTTCGATCGCTTCGCTTGTTCGGCTTGAACATCTCGGACATTTCCAACAGTTCGAACCAAATTGTAAACCCGTGTTAAAAACCTCTGCAATCCCACAATCCCCCTAGGATCCCAAGGTTTGGCGTCTTCCAACGGCCCCATAAACATTTCATAAAGCCGCAAAGAATCAGCGCCGAATTTTTCTACCATTTCATCGGGATTTACAACGTTGCCGCGAGATTTGGACATTTTTTGGCCATCGGGTCCCAAAATCAAACCCTGATTAACTAATTTTTTGAATGGCTCTTTAGTCAAAACCGCGCCAATGTCGTATAAAAACTTGTGCCAAAACCGGGCATACAAGAGATGCAGGACGGCATGCTCAACGCCTCCGACGTAAAGATCAACGGGGAGCCAATGGTTTAATGATTCTTTGAATTTTGGATTTTGGATTTGTTTTGAAATTTGGATTTTGCCTGCCTGCCGGCCAGGCATGGACTTTAAATTTTCGGCTATTACATAGCCGATGTAATACCAATTAGATCCGGCCCATTGCGGCATGGTGTTGGTTTCTCTCTTGGCTGGACCGCCGCATTTTGGACATTTAACATTAACCCATTTTTTAATGCCGGCGAGCGGAGATTCCGCGCCGCCGGTTGGCTCGTAATTTTTTACTTTCGGCAACTCTACTGGCAAATCCTCTTCTGGCACCGGCTGATTTCCGCATTTTTCACATTTAATTATTGGGATGGGTTCTCCCCAATAACGCTGGCGAGAAAAAATCCAGTCCCGCAATTTGTAATTTATTTCCGGCTTGCCAACCCATTTTTCTTTCGGCACCAACGGCCTGTCTTTTATCGGCAGATGGAATTTTTCCGCGAACTGCCGGTCGCGTTCGTCGTGCCGGGGCACGGCCATAATCGCGCCTGTTCCATAGTGAGCTAGAACATAATCCGATATCCAGACCGGAATTTTCTGGCGGTTGTGAGGATTAATGGCTTCTACTCCCTTCAGTTCTACTCCGGTTTTCTCGTAGGTATCGGCCATTCGTTCGCGCTCGGATCGGCTGCCCGCGAAAGAAATATAATCAGCCGCGTCTTTCCAATTCTTTATTTTATTTTTTAAACTCTGAACCAGCGGATGCTCTGGCGCCAATACCATGTAAGTAGCGCCGTCTATAGTATCGGGACGAGTGGTAAATACCTTAATAGAAAATTCTGAATTGAAAATTGGAAATTCTATTAATCTCCCCTCCGATCGGCCAATCCAATTTCTTTGCATTTCCTTGACCCTTTCTGGCCAATCCAAACCCTCTAAATCGGCCAACAATCGATCAGCGTAAGCGGTAATTTTTAGAATCCACTGTTTTAATTTTTTTCTTTCAACTTGACTGCCGCATCTTTCACAGGCGCCCTCGGACACTTCTTCATTAGCTAAAACTGTTTTACAAGAAGGACACCAATTAACAGGGGCTTCCGCTTCGTAAGCCAACCCCCTTTTAAAAAGCTGGAGGAAAATCCATTGAGTCCATTTGTAATATTCGGGGTCGGTCGTGTTAATTTCTCTTTGCCAATCGTAACTGAAACCGAGGCTATTAAGCTGGCGAGTGAAATTTTTAACATTATTTTTGACTACCAAACGAGGATGAATTTTCTTTTTAATCGCGTAGTTTTCCGCCGGCAAGCCAAAAGCATCCCAACCCATCGGATGCAAAACATTGTATCCGTTCATTCTTAAAAAGCGAGCGTAAATGTCAGAAGCGGTATAACCCTCAACGTGACCGACATGCAGCCCTTCTCCGGACGGATAGGGAAACATATCCAAAACATAAGCCTTGTTTGATGTTTGATGTTCGGAGTTTGCAGTTTTACGATCGGAGGCGTGCCAAAGCTTATACTTTTCTTTTGCCCAAACTTTTTGCCATTTTTTCTCTATTTTTTTGAAATTATAGTTCATTTCGTTCCTATTATTGTAATTGATTTTGTCTTTCCAATCCATGCGTCTTTACCACTACTACATGTAGTAGTGGTAAATAAATGACTTCCTCCTCGGGTTCCGCTTCGCTCCGGGATTTCATTCATCCCCGGGCTCTGGCGTAGACATATTCACATTATACCTTTCTGTGACGGCCAGAGCCCGGGGTTTCCTGGTAATAGAAAAAGTCCCCCGATGATCATCAGGGGACCTAAAGTCTACTTCAACATCTTTCGCAGTTCGCCTTTCAGGGCCTTTCCAACCGCGGTTCTGGGAATTTCGGCGACAAATCTGACATCGTCTGGAATTTCAATTGAGTTCATCTTAATAGTATTGCGGCAGAATCTCTTGATCTCTTCCGCTGTTTTTTCGGAAGCTTCATTTCCGGGCCTTAAAACCAAGAAGGCGACAATTCTAGAACCGGATTTCGGATCAGGAACGCCGACTACCGCGACATCAGCCACGCTGCTGTGATATTTTAGGGCCTGTTCAATCTTGAAAGTAAAAACCTTCTCGCCATTTTTCTTAACCATGTCATCTACTCTGTCTTCCATCCACAAGAATCCGTCCTCGTCCAAACGAACCAAATCGCCGGTGCGAAGCCAATTATCTGGAGTAAGAGCCTTAAGAGTTGCTTCACGGTTGTCGTAATAGCCCATCATTACTTGCGGACCCTGAACCCAAAGCTCGCCGTCAACAATCTTCATTTTTGTGTCGGGAATCAACTTGCCCAAGCTTCCTGATTTTCCTCCCTTAACGGGATTAACTGATATGACCGGCGAGGCTTCTGATTGGCCATAACCTTCACTGATGACGGCGCCGGTTAATTTCTCAAACTTCCGCTTCGTATTAGGATCCAAACGGTCGGCGCCGGAAAAACAAATTTTCAGATACCGGCCTAAGTCAGAATAATGCTCGTTTTCCAGATCCGGATCGTTGGCCAAACAATGATAGATTCTGGGAATGCAAGGGAAGACACTGACTTTGTACTTTCGTAAAGCGGATAGAACCGCTCGAGAAACCGACAGTTCTCTGGCTCTACCATAAGCCGCCAGAACCTGCTTACGCTTATCGTCGGAAAGCTTTTCTAATTCTTCCTTAGACGGAGGTTTCGGCGGACGCGGAACAGCAATCACTACGGTACTGCCAAGAGCAAAGGCCATATTCAAACAAATTGCCAATCCATAGACATGGAAAAACGGGATAACGCCAAGAAAAACTGAATCCGGGCCAACTACTGAACCGTCCTGATTAACGGCTTGAATCGCTTGCAAAGTATTGCTAACCAAGTTGGCATGAGTAAGCATCACCATTTTAGGAACACCGGTGGTTCCACCAGTGGGCTGAAATACCGCTAAATCTGTCGGCCCAATCAACGGTAGCGGCTCGTCGCAATCAGCCGCCGTAAACCTTATCCAATTATTATCCCACGACAGCAAATCGTCATTCTTAAAACGCGGTTTGTTACGAGTCTTGAAACGATACGCCATTCGCAAAAGGAATGGGAAATAATCGCCTAAATCCACCGTCATCATCTCCGACACCGAATTACTTTCGCAGATCTTTTTGTTGTGTTCAACAAAGTCTTCTAGGGTAATGAGCAAAGCGGGTTTTGCTTTGTTCAAAACAGCGATAGTGTCTTCTATTTTAACCAGCGGATTCAAAGATACAAAGACGCATCCGGCTTTCAAAATGCCCAAATAAGCGATGACTTCTTGGGGGCAGTTAGGAAGTAAGACGGCGACTCGGTTGCCGAACTTAAGGCCCATTTCCAAAAGACACTTGGCGAATTCCGTGGAGCGCTCATCCAGTTCTCGGTAGCTGACTTTACGGCCAAAAAAGATTAAGGCCGGCTTGTTGGGATTTTTCTTGACCGATTGATTAACCAAGTCAATAACAGTTCTACTCATAAGCCCTCCAAGAGGCTGTCAAAAAGCTAGTAGATTTTTAGCAAAAATTTTGATTATTGTCAACCTATCGTACAGTTAACACTTAGGGGTACTTACTCTATGAAGTAGCGGGAAGAGAAAAACTCTCACTGCTATCACGCGTGATAGCAGTTGAAAAAATGGGTAAAATTCTGCGAAAGCTAAACCCCGCGCTAAATTTTGCGAATAAACATTTAGGCGCGTGTAAAATGGCAAAAGTCAAAAATTAAAAGTCAAAATTACAAGTTAAAATCCAAAATTAACTCCGGATAATCTTTTAACTTTTGCTTTGTACTTTTGAATTTTGAATTTACTGCTTGAGTTACGGAAAAATTAGCGCGGGGTTATTGTTTGGCAGGCAAAAATCATGCGCCATTCGGCTTTGATTTTTGGGCCAAACAATAAAAAAGCCCAGAAAAGATTCTGGGCTAGATCGCGCTTGTGTCTTCTGTTGCCATCTTAATAACGTCGTAATCCGGCGGGCGGCTTAAGAGAGTGTGCCTATTTCTGGAATCTTGCATTTGAACCGAACTCCACAGAGCAATAAGAGAGGCGTCTATAATAACAACGGCTTGATTATTACTAGCAGTTTCGAGGTTGCCAAAGTAATATCTGCTGAAAACTTTCATCCTAATTGGTTCGCGCAGATAAAATTGGCATCTTGGAGTTTCAGCTCGATAGCCCCATTCATACTCTCCGTAGTTCCTAATCCACTGAAGCTTGCCGGCATTGGTGAGCTGAACCAATGTCTGAACTAACTCACGCTGCGGCCTATCCATATAGCGCCTCCAAAAAAGCTAAATATATTATACAGATATTTGAAAAACTTTCAAGGCATTGGCCGTCGCGGCTTCTGCCGCTTTCCCGGCACTGATGTTTTTGATTTCGGCCAGTTTTTTTGCTGTTTCTACGATATACGCCGGTTCATTGCGCTTTCCGCGATAAGGAGCCGGCGCGACATAGGGCGCGTCGGTTTCCAGCAAGATCCGATCCAGCGGAATATATTGAACGACCTCGTCATAATCGCGAGCGAAAGTTATAACGCCGCCAAAAGTAAAATAGAAGCCGGATTCTAAAAGCTGTTTAGCCATCGCAAGCGACCCGACGTAAAAATGCGCTACTGCATGCAGCAGCGGTTTCTGTTCTTTCAATGAATTTATCAGATCTTGGTACGCGTCATCGGTTCCCTTTGAAGGCCGGCAATGAATCATCAGCGGCTTTTTTGCTTCATTAGCTAATTTTACGTGTTCTAAAAAAACCTCCTTTTGCTTTGCCATTTGCGCAACATCATTGGGCATTTTCCGGTAGTAATCCAGCCCGCATTCTCCGATAGCCGCTACTTTCGGATGCCGCGCCAGCTGACGAAATTTTTCTATATCAAATTTTTCCGGCGCCGCTTCACTTTGTTCTTTTCGATCGTGATGCCATTCATTGGATAAATGATTAGGATGAAAACCAGCGGTCGCCCAAATGTCGGCCGGGTATTTTTCGGCTAATTGGATGGCGGATTCTGAAGTTGAAAATTGCGTGCCAACGCAAATCATTTTCACGCCCGCTTCTTGAGCGCGTTTAATCACGGCTTCCCGATCAGCGTCGTAAGCCGGAAAATGCGCATGGGTATGCGAGTCTATAATATCCATTTTAGGAAGTTGATTTTTCATAGATATCAGGTTACAATGTATCGGGATTTTTAACAAATGAAAATCGTCATAGGGCTGGTAAGTGAAGATCGGAATCAACAGAAAGACTTTTCTTATCGCTTGCGGGAGATGCTTTGGGAAAATGGCCACCGATACAATCCATTTTTTATGGAATTCCTTGAGCCGGTGGAAAAAACGCTGAAGGATTATCAAATCTTGAATAGCGCGGATAATATAAGCAAATTAACAACTCTACTGGATACCGTCTTTGGAATTGGAACAGTGTCAAAAGGAATAAGAAATAAAATAGAAAATAACTTTTTTTCAGAAATTATTGTTGTTGGAGGAATTAAGGGCGAAGCGGGCATTGGAATAATCAAATCTTTTTCCAATGGCTTTATCGTCCGATTGAAAAATTCTGAAAATCCGAAAGAGAAAGCTGAAAAACTTTTTAATAAAAAACTGAAGGATATTTTAGACAAGGAAGCGAGGAAATAAAACCTCGCTTTTTTTTATCTTTAGGGCGTCTTTAGAGACCCAATTGATGCTGGCGGTAATTTTTTCAGAAGTTGCCGGCAGAAAGGGCCTTAAAAGCGCCGCTGTGTTATCCAAAATCAAAACTAAGTCAAAAATTACTTTTGGATCCGGATTTTTCCATGGTTTTTTTTCATTAACATAGCCATCTCCAAAAGAGATTAGTTCTCCAACAACCGCTAACGCTTCATGAAACTTGAAATCTTTAACTTTTCTATCTAATTCGGCGGTAACTGATTCAATTTTTTTAGTAATCTCCGGATTGGCATTTTTGAGATCGGCGGAAAATTCTCCCAACTTAGAGGCCAAAGTTAAAACCCTGGAAGCAAAATTGCCTAATCCATTTGCCAAGTCGGCATTGTAACGGTCATGAAACTTTTCATAGCTGAAATCGCCGTCTTCAAAGGGAGTAATTTCGCGCAACAAATAATAACGAACCGGATCTGTCCCGTATTTTTCTGCTAATTCAACCGGATCAATAACATTACCGACGGTTTTGGAAATTTTTTGGCCGCTGATGTTTAAAAATCCGTGAACAAAGATGGTTTTTGGCAATTCCAGGCCGGCTGATAAAAGCATGCCTGGCCAAATCGCCGCGTGAAAGCGCAAATTATCTTTCCCGATTATCTGGACGTCGGCCGGCCAATATTTTTTGAAGGTAGCGTTATCAATTGCCCTGTCTCCGCCGTAGCCAAGAGCGGAAATATAATTAACGAGAGCGTCGGCCCAAACATAAATTGTTTGAGTGTCATCATTGGGGACTGGAATCCCCCAGGATAAATCTTGCCGCGGCCGGGAAAAACTAACATCTTCCAAGCCGTTTTCTAATAACGCGAGAATTTCATTTTTCCGGCTTTCCGGAACTATCTTCAGCTCGTCATTCTTAATTTTTAATTCTATTTCTTTGGAATATTTTGAAAGCCGAAAGAACCAATTTTCTTCTTCAATGACTTCCGGATTTTTTTGGTGATCTCGGCAAACGCCGCCAATAAGGTCTTTCTCGGTTACAAACGCTTCGTGGCCGACGCAGTACAATCCTTTATAGGTTTTTTTATAAAGATCGCCCTTGGCCGATAAAGCCAGCCACATCTTTTGCGCTCCGGGCCAATGCCGCACCTGATCAGACGTACGGATAAAATCATCCCAAGATAAATTTAGAGCTTCTTTAAGGGCGCGGAATTTTGCTGAATTTTGATCAACGAGCTGTTGAGGAGTTAAACCGGCGGCTTCGGCAGTTCTAACAATTTTTGCTCCGTGTTCATCAGTGCCGGTTAAAAACCGGACGTCGTAATGCCGCTGGCGCCAAAATCTCGCCAGAACATCGGCGTAAAGAGAATCCAGGACATTCCCCAAATGAGGAGCGGAATTAACATAAGGTATGGAGGTAGTTATATAAAATTTCTGCATTGATTCATTGAAGATTCAATGAAAATTAAAAATTGAAAATTTTACGCTAAATTCCCAATCCTCTCCTTCGCGCTTTAGATTGTGACCAATCTTCCAATAATTCTTGTAAAAGCACCGTAATCGGAACAGCTAGGATCAAGCCAACAAATCCGAAAACCTGCGCGCCAATCAGCAAACCGACTAAAATGACCGCTGGCTCTAATTCGGTCGTAAATTTGGTTACGGCTGGAACCAAAACATGATTTTCCAGCTGTTGAATCACGACAAATAATATGACGGTATAAAGCCCAACCGATAATGAATTCGTTAATCCCACTAAAACCGCCAAACTGCCGCTAAAAATCGGGCCAACATAGGGAATTAACTCAAAAATTCCGGCCAAAATTCCAAGCAGCAGGCTGTATTTGACGCCCAAAATCGATAATCCCAAAAATACCAGCAAACCCACCACCAAGCTTAAAACTATCTGGCCGCTAAGCCAACGGCCAATTTTGCGGCGAATTTTATTGTAAAGATCAACGGCTTTATCTTCGTAAATCGAGGGAACAATGGTAATTAAAAACCTTCCAACGCCATCCTTTCCCACCGTCAGGTAAAATGATAAAACGAAAACTGAAATCGTCATGGTCAAGCCGCCTAAAAATTTGGAGCCGATATCTAAAAGCGAAGTACTGCCGCTCAAAAGAACGTTGGTAAATTTAGTGAGAGATTTATTAATCGCCTGAATAAGGCTGGTAGCGTCAACTAACTCTGAAAGTCCGCCAGAAATTTTTCCTAAACTGCTTAGAAAAGTGCTTAATTCTGATAAAGCAATCGGAACAATCGCGTAGATCAAGAGCCCGATTAAAAAAATTACTACGATATAAATAGTTAAAGTGCCCAGAATTCTGGGAATCTTCCTTTTTTCCAGCCAGCTGACAACAGGATTCAAGGCCGAAGAAACCACCAACGCCAAAAACAACGCTATTAAAATTTTGTGCGCCGCGAATAAAATCCAGACCAGGAGGCCTACTAAAGCGACCTTCCAGAGCCCGCCCCAACTAATAGTTAATCCTTTTTGATCCACAACTTTATATTATTAAAATTTCAAGATCTTTTCAAATTCGGTTTTATTTTTATACGGGCCAATAATGGCTAAATTGAGCTTGGAGTTTTGAAACACACTGTTGGCAACATTAACAATGTCTTTCCTTGAAACTGATTGGATTGCTTTTAACAGCTCTTCGGGTGACATAATCGAACGCCTCAAAACTTCCTGTCCCCCATAAAACAAGGCCAAAGCGTCAGAAGTTTCCAATCCGAGGATCAATTTGCCGGTCAAATGATCCTTGGCACGCCGCAATTCTTGTTCAGAAATGGAGTTCTCTTTTATTTTCGCCAGTTCTTCTAAAATCGCTTTGATGACAGCGTTAATTTTTGTATGATCCACGCCGGCGGAGACCGCGAGATAGCCGTGATCGCTAAACAGATCCGTTCCGGCATTCACGTAATAAGCGGCGCCCATCTGCTCCCGGACTCTTTGAAATAATCTGGAGCTCATGCCGCCGCCCAAAATATCGGCTAGAACTTCAAGAGCGTGCCGGCGCTCGTCAAAAGCGTCAAAAGCGCGGCATCCTAAAACTAAATGAGTCTGATCAGATTCTTTGTGTCTCACCAAGATTTCCGATTTCTTTTGAGATTCTTTAGTCTTAACCTTGCCGTGTTTTTCTTCTGAACTGATGTTCTTAAAATGTTTATCTATTTTGGCAAGCAATCCTTTTCCATTAACCGCTCCGGCAATAACTAAAATGGTGGCCTTAGCTACATAATGCTGTTGGCGGTATTTTAGAAAATCTTCACGATTCAGAGTCCTAATAATTTCTTTTTTCCCTCCAACGTCCCAACCGGCCGGCTGGTCGCCGTATAAGAGCTCCAAAAATAAATCCTGAACTTTCCGCTGGGGCATATCCTCATACATATTCAGCTCTTCAATCACCACTCCCTTTTCCTTCTCAATTTCTTTTGGGTCAAAAATTGGATTTAAATAAAGATCGGAAATGACATCCAAAATTTTATCATGATGTTCCGCTTGGGCTTTAGCGTAATACCCGGTCCATTCTTGAGAAGTGAAAGCATTATATTCGGCTCCGATGCCGTCAAGTTCGGCGGATATTTTCAGCGCCGTCGGCCGGTTGGCTGTTCCCTTAAAGCACATATGTTCCAGAAAATGGGAAAGGCCGTTGATATTTTTAGTTTCGTATTTAGAACCGGCCTCAACTAGAACCAAAACAGTCGCGGCCAAACTGTCCTCCTTAGGAACGGTAATAATTCGCAGGCCGTTTTTAAGCGTTGTCTTATTGAAAAGTTTGGAAGCCATTGATAACAAAGATTATAACATAAAAACTTCTGGCGAACCAGAAGTTGTAGAAAGTTATAGGCGATATTGCGCGACAACTATCTTTTCCATTTCTAAATAATGATGGCGATTCCCTAAACGCACTAAAAGAGAACCGAGAGAAGATCCGTGTCCGACTAAAACTACTGTTTTACCACCGTATTCTTTCTTAAGCTCTTCCAGCAAATCCAGATGCCTGTCAATTACCTGCTTCCGGGATTCTCCTCCATAAGGCCTTAAATCATATCCTTTCGCGGCGCTGAAGTCGGATTTTTTTACTTTGCGCTCATTTTCTATTTCCGCCCAAGTCATCCCCTCAAGACTGCCGTAGCTTCTTTCCCGCAGGCGCTTGTCAGGCCGCACTGGCGCCCCGGTGCGCATCCCAATGATTGCCGCCGTTTCCAGCGCGCGCAGTAAATCGGACGAAACGATAAGGTAAAATTTATACCGTTTCAATTTTAAAGATAATCTTTGGGCTTGATTCTTACCTTCTCCGTTTAACTGATTGTCAGTGTGGCCTTGAATGCGCCCGGCTTTGTTCCAATCCGTCTGGCAATGCCGCACCAAGATAAGTCTCAAAGAACCCCTCCTTAAAGCTAGAAGTTACATTATCACTTTAATAATAATTCTTGCAAGTATTCGGCAAGCTTAGCGGTTTTAATTCGTTCCTGTTTCATCGTGTCCCGATCTCTTACAGTAACTGCTTTGTCTTTGATACTGTCGAAATCCGCTGTCACGCAAAACGGCGTGCCGATTTCGTCTTGGCGGCGATAACGTTTGCCGATGCTTTGAGTTTCGTCGTATTCGCAAACAAATTTTTTGGATAATTCCTCAAAAATCGGCTGGGCGATTTTTGTTAATTCCGGTTTTTTAGAAAGCGGCAGAATCGCGACTTTAACGGGCGACAGCCATTTGGGAAATTTTAGAACAACACGGGTGTCGCTTTCTTCTTTGTCCGCGGTCGGAGCAGATTCCTCATGATACGCTTCAAGCAAAGCAACCAGCACAGAACGATCCACTCCCCAAGTCGGCTCAATGACATGCGGCACAATGCCTTCGTAACTTAAATCTTGTCCGCTATGCTTTATGTGCTGTTGTAAATCAAAATCGCCGCGATAAGCAAGACCATAAAGCTCTTTCTGGCCAAAAGGATATTCATATTCAATATCAACGGTTCGTTTTGAATAATGGGCGCGCTCTTCTTTCGGGATTTCCCGGTAATGAACTTTTTTCGCGGAAACTCCAAGATGCGCCAGCCATTTTTTCATTTCTTCCAGCCAATGTTCAAAATGTTTTTCCCATTCCGACTCACGAACAAAATACTCAATTTCCATTTGTTCAAACTCGCGGGTACGAAAAATAAAATTTCCCGGAGTGATTTCATTGCGGAACGCTTTGCCCATTTGCGCGATGCCAAACGGCAGTTTCCGTCTTGTGGTATCTAAAATGTTTTTAAAATTTACAAACATCGCCTGGGCGGTTTCCGGCCGCAAATAAACCACGTTCGCTTTTTCTTCCGCCGGACCCATGAAGGTCTTGAACATCAAATTAAATTGCTTCGCTTCGGCGAGCTGGCCTTCGCAATTGGGACAGTGATCCGCGGCCAATTGGTCCGCCCGGAAACGGTTGTGGCATTTTTTGCATTCCGCCAGCGGGTCGGAAAAACCGGCCACATGGCCGGAAGCTTCCCAAACTTTGGGATTCATAATTAAAGCCGCGTCAATGCCAACCATGTCGGCGCGCTGATGGACAAATCTTTTCCACCATTCTTGTTTAATATTGTTTTTCAATTCAGCGCCTAAAGGCCCGTAGTCCCAAGAGTTCGCGAGGCCGCCGTAAATTTCCGATCCCGGAAAAATAAAACCGCGCCGTTTGCAGAGACTGATAATTTTTTCCATCCCGTTAGAAGTGGATCCACTTCTAACGGGATCCATTAGATCCTTCATGCTAATTGCATTATTGTACAACGATTCCCGATTGTCCAACAGT
>ERZ1292623.1323-Hain-H51-01um-R1-1323-length-24079-cov-6_pt1 | contig 24079 bp, 26 predicted proteins | sample MGYA00564398_ERZ1292623 | MGnify/ENA primary metagenome ERZ1292623 (study PRJEB36523, sample SAMEA6512633) | groundwater metagenome | collected 2019-01-07 | study: AquaDiva: Metagenomics assemblies of 32 groundwater samples | reverse complement strand
GCAACATATATACTCATTGTTTAATAAGCTCCTGATTGATTGGCGCCTCTTCAATACGATACTTGCTAACTTCTAGGCCATTTTCAATATCAGTCTCTACTACAGATTTTACCATTGCCCGCTTTTCCATTCTTACGACTTCTCTCCCATCGATGCTCGCGCATACGACGCCGTCTTCCCAATAAATTTCATTACCACGGGTGCCGTGCTCTAAAATCACAAGCTGATCATAGTCAATTTTATCAAACTCATATTGTTTACAGAGAGATTCAAAAAAAACTTGTTTTGCATCCTCCATCGTCGGCGCGAAAATTAATCTATGAGATTGTGCTAAATCATATTTTTTTTCATCTTTGATAAAGATTCCATCATATAAAATAAGCCAAAATACTTTGTGCGACTCATTCTTTGGTAATACGGGTTCTTTTTTCATATTAATTTTTTAATCCTTTATTTTTGGTGAATTGCGCAAGTTTCGCGCGGACTTCTTCGTTTTTCGTGTTTTAATAATTTTTAATTTATATTTAACAAGTCTACGATCTATTGTTTGGGGAGAGACCCCATATTGTTCTGCAATTTTTTTAGTAGTTTTTTTATTAAAAACAAACTCTTTTTCTAATAACTCTTTCGTTATTTTGTTTAAATTTGGATTTATTAAATCTTTATTTTCTTTTGTCGTTCTTAACGATATCTTGTTAAGATTCAAATGTTTTACTATTGTTGGCCCACTCACGCCGAGTAAATCAGAAACTTCTTTAATGGTTAGTTTTTTATCGCAATAGTTTTCTATAAGAAATTGTTTTGTAATTTTTTCTAAATTGGGATTTTCTTTTTTAAAATAAAAATTAAGAGCGTCGATCTGTTTTCTTATTTCAATGTTGAATTCCTTAATTTTATTATGAACCGCGCCGTAAGAAGTTTTAGCTTCGTCAGCAATTTGTTGTTTTGATTTTTTATTCAAAATGTATTCGTTGTATAAATAACTTTCGGTTAATAAAGAAAGGTTTTTGTTTTTTTGAATCGCCACTAATTTATGAGTTCTTGAGATTTGCTCCGCGACTTCTTCTGGAACTATTCTACTAGTAAAACATTCAGAAAGATGATCTCTTTGCTCTTGTGAGATGCTTCTTCCTCTCATTTTTTTTAGACTTTCTTCGGTGTGTTTTTTGCCATAAAAATGATTTTCTTTTCCAAAATAAGTTGGTGGCCGCCCTGCCACATTTGTAATATTATAACAATTTTCTCCATTATCCCAATATTTGTCAAGATAAAATTGTTCAACATTCTTCAAAAGTGGTTTTTCTATTAAACTTACAATAATAAAAATAAAATTTTCTTTTTTATGTTTATAAAAAGCGTTTTGTAATTTAGGATTCCCGTGCTTTTTATTTTTTAAACAAGAAAAGTGCGAACTTTTTCTGTTTTGAAAATTTGTTGCGCTGCCTATATAAAATTTTCCATCAACAATATTTACTATAAAATATATTCCCGAAGATGACGAGTTAATGACTGCGCCTTCGTTTAGATAATAATATTTATTGTTTAATAATAGGACCTCTTTGTCTTCTAAAAAGATTTTGTTATTATCAATTTTTATTACTTGATTTTGTATCATTCTGCTTAATTTTTTAATTTATTCTTATTTATAAAATTCGATAACTTACTTTTGATCTCTTCGTTTTTGTTTAATTCGGCAACACCATTGATCTCGTCTATTTCAGACTGGATTTCGGGGGTCAACTCAAACATGTCAATAAAACAAGTTGATGTATCAATTCGAAATGAAAAAACCTTGCCATCTTTTCCCTGCCTGTTTTTTGCTAAGAAAACTTTTCCAACGTTCCCTCCCGCCGGGCGTGCAAATGTGATAAGACAATCTGAAACTTGAACCTGTTTCCAATCATCTCCAATTAAATCTGGAGTAATAATATCAGCATTATAGCCCTGCCGATTTGACTGGCTCGCCGTTAAAATAGGAATTTTAAGTTCTTGCGCCAATCTTTTGAGTTCCCTATAAATGGCGGTCAAATTGTGTCTTGCTTCTCCACCGTCCACTCTCTGTGACGGAACTAAAAGTCCAGCATAATCTACAAGAATAATATCTGGGATGATATTTTTAAGTTTAAGCCGGTTTAAGTGCGTTCTGATCGTTTGCGTCGAGGCGCTTTCCATCGGGTATTCTTTGATTATTAGTTGCGCCCCTTTTGGAATTTTATTAGAAATGTCTAATAATACTTTGTCTTTATTTTTTACAATATCATCAATTTTTATTCCAGTCAGAGAGGCGTCATATCTACGGGCCACCTCTACGGTGTCTAATTCAAGCGTATAATGAATAACCGTGCGGGGTGTTCCGTCTTTTTTTGTCGAAAGAAGGGCCCCCCTACCAAAGTTCACTAACAAATGTGATTTTCCTATTCCTGCACTGCCAAGTATAGTAATTAGTCGCTTAGCTCCAAATCCACCATTTAATAAATCGTCAAGCAGGGAAAACCCAGAATTTATCTTTTCGTAAATATCGTCTATGAAACGAAGCTCGGTATCGTCAGCATATTCATAACCAATCTCCCGAGACGTTCCCTTGTTTACCGAAGATTGAATAAGCGAAACGATATCATCTAATCCTTGCCCGTTTTCAATGCGAGGAAGAATTTCGTCCGATAAACATCGCGCTATATTTTGTAATCTAAAAAATTCTAATGACTTTTCTTTTACATACTCAATATCGCCATTAAGCGGATTGCTTTTCATTTTTGCGATAAGATCAAGACACTTCTTTTGAAGAAGAATGTCCTGAACGTCTGAGCCGATTATACTCTCCAACAGAGAGAACGAAGGAAACTTCTCATATTTTGAAAAGTAATTCTTAAGTATTTCCGCTAATTTTCGAGTGTGAAGCTGATCAAACAAGGAAATATCCAAAACTTCCTGGATCTGTTCGCCGAAAATATTATCTAACAGAATTGCTTGCGGAATCTTTTCTTCGAAAGATTTATCGAATGCGCGCTTTTTAGTTTCCGTCATTATTAAACTCCCGTTCCGCCGCGGCGCTGTATGTCAAATATGTTTTCAACTTGATGATGTAGAACCAAATCCCACATTGATGCTTTTATCTCCTCGCAAGGATACCAGCCCATTATACATCGAGCCCATCCGTTTAATTTATATTTATTTTCTATTTCAAGCCCGACACACGTAGACTCCTTCGTATAGCGTCTGATTATTATTTTCGACTTCATTTATTTCACCAAAAATATACTACTAACATTACGTGTCCCCCAGGTTCTATAGGCATAGAGTCCAGGGTCTACTGTCCATGGTTGCCAAATAACCAACCATTGATTTTGTATTTTTTTAGTATATATTTCAATACGTATTTTTTTTGAACTCATATTAGCCTTAAAAATACATCAAACATATTAAAATTTACAGTAATTCCTAAATCAATTAGTTTTCTTAGGAATTCAAATTTCTTAAACTTTGGTTCAAAAGATTTAATAGACTTTTCCAGTGCCTCTTTGGCGTGCATCGACATCATAGGATTCTTTAGATCGATGAGCTTATAGTTATCTTCTATTAAAGATTTGTTCGCCCAAATTTTAGAATAAGATTTATGTTCGCTCAAATTCTCTATCAAATCATCGGGCGAGAGTTCTTGCTCCATTGCAGAAAATATTTCTTTGAATTTCACAGGTCCGACCCCTCCACACCCTTTGATATTATCAGCGGGGTCGCCCGAGATTGCGCGATAGAGCGCCCAGTGCTGCGGCATCACGCCATGTTTAGCATGGACGGCGTCGGCGTCCAGTAAAACCTTAAGTTGCGCGTGATAGATTTTTACATGGTCCGAAATTAACTGTATGAAATCTTTATCGGAGCTTAAAATTACTATATCTCCGAGCCCAAAAAACTCTCGATGCTTTACTAAATAACCAATTCCATCATCTGCCTCAAAGCCATTGGTGGTGATTGTATTGATGGGAAGAAGATCAAGAAGCTGTTTTAGTGTTTCGTGTTGCCACTGTTTGTTTTGCTCATAATTTTTTTCATTTACTAAATCAAACCTCCCTCCGGCAAAAAATCGAGGCCTGCGTCCTTTTTTGTAATCTTTTTTAAATTCTCTGCGCGCCAAACTTCCGCCCGCACCGTCAAAAAAAACTATAACTTTTAATGGCTGAATTTCTTTACAAACATTTGCCATCTTAATAAGAAACCCCTGTGTCCCTCCTATTAAGTTTCCATTATTATCAGTCGCCGGATTTGCCGTATGCTGCATTGTAAAAATGTTTGTTCCGTCTATCAATATTGTTGTCATTTATTTTTTTTCATTTAATCTTCTTAGCTTCTGTGCCGCACTCATTTTTGCCTTTGTTTCCTCGCTCAACTTTTTACCAAGATTTGCTTCACTCAACTTTTTACAGACTTCCTTGCTTCTTTTTTCATTCATAATTCCTGTTTCATTTATTCATAATTCCTGTTCGCAACAAAGCTGGGGAAACGAGGAATTCCATCCTTGGTTAATTCTTGAAATCTATAAGTAATAATTTCTCCAATTCCGGGCGGAGTTTCGCGCTCTAGATCATTTAAGCCCGTCCCAACAGAAAATTTCGTCTTTGTTTTAAGATCTTCTACTAATAGCGAACCAACCCTTCCGACATGTTTTCCTTTTCCTGGCTCATATCCTATTACAATCGCCTCTTCATCAAAGAAAGTTTTAATTTTTAATAAAGTGTTTGAGCGCCCGGATTCATAAAATGAATTTGGTTCTCGGAGCATTACCCCCTCCCCACCACAAGACTCTATTTCTTTTAAAAATTTAGCAAGATGTTTCGCGCTTTTACATTTTATATGCTGAAGAGAATATACCGAAGAGTGAGGCACTGTTTCATTGTTCCAAAATTCTAACATCTTAACGTCTTCGTTATATGTTATGTTTTTTATGGCATCCATTCTAGTTTCAAATGAACCAGAAGTTTGAGGCATATCAAATACAACATAAATTATATGTTCCCACTCAGTATCAATTGGCACGTGTTTTTTTACAGTAGAGATTGTTTGAGAAAACTTCTTTCTTCCACACCATAGTTCTCCATCTAATTCAACATTTGGAATTCCATGGCGGAACCATTCAGGAGCATGAAAAACATTGCCCAAACGACTTATGAAATTTTCTCCATCCCAGTACGCTCTAACCCCATCAAGCTTTTCAGACATCCACCAGCCGGTTGGATCTTGATTTTTATATTTATGTGCAAGTAATAGGGGCGGTTTATTTATGTTCATGGTTCCCAACAGATCACCATCTGCGGGCCCAAGATCTGCCGCCGCTTCCATTAATTTTTTAAATCCTGCGCCTAATTCTCGTTTCATAACAATTTATTCCTATAATCAAACTCTTCTACTTGAAGTTGAAAATCATTAAGTCCAGTGCGCATCATCATAACCGTAAATTCTACTAATGGATTATTGTTCTCCATAGAGAAATATAAAAACTTTCCTTGCCCCGTTTGTATAACATAAGATTGTTCGGGGTGAAGGGTGCGCGCCCGATTGTCTAATTCAGACAGAATGGAATTTTCATCCATTCGTTTCTAACTCTAAGCAAATACAATTTGCTAATTGTATAATTCCATAATCGCCCCTATCAGAATAGATCGAAGCGGTATGTAATTTTGGATATTTCTTCTTGTATTTTCGAAATAGAGCGGTCAATTCTCCCAGGGTAACACTCTCTACGCTTCGATATTCTTCCGACCATGAATAGCCATGGTCTTTATCAAACTTTTCCATCCATTCTGTATCAACAAGATGGTTTTTACTACTGTCGTAGTTATAAATTATATACAATATCTTTTTAGTTTCATTCATAGTCGGCCTCATAATAACCATCGCTATGTCCCAAAGCTCCATCGCACTTTTTGTTTTCTCGTTCCGGATCGCAAATGACACGATAACATCCCGGGCAACATTTGCACCATTTTGGCTGTAAATCCCACAAAGCGTTTTCGTCTTCGTGAGTTTCGGCGATCAAATTACCTTCTTTTTTAATCATAGCCAATTATTACTATCCTCAGATACAGCCTCTTTGTCGGTCAATGTTGTTAGAAATTTTAAAAACTTTTTTTCTAAATTAGAAATTGTTTCTTCATTTTGAAGTTCACTTTCCCAAACAATAAGTCGGTGGATTCCTTGTCCTAAAATAATCTCTTTTGAGATTTTATCTTTTTCTATATTTTTTCTTTGAATATTATTTTTAGGTTCTGGGTACAACTTGGGGTCACTGTGCCAGTATCCGCCGTTCGTCTCTACCGCAAGGTTGTAATCTGGTAAGAAAAAATCCGTGTTAATGAACCTTATGGCTCGTTGTTTTATAAATGCTATATTGTTTCTTGTCAAAAGTTCTTCAAATTTTGTTTCTATTGAAGTTTCGTCTCCATATTTGCTTGACTTAGACTGAGAACCAAAAAATTGTATTTTTAATGCACGTCGCGTCTTGGTAGACTCTCCATAAAACCGCTGCATCGTGCCACCATCCACAGAGTCAACCTTAAGGATTTCTGCCCGAAGGACGCGCTTCTGTTTTAATATTTTACGCTTCGCCCCGTATAAATCAAACTTCTCTTCTTTGTCGGCAATGATTTTATCAATTCGCTTTTCGTGTTCTTCGTCCGTCGGAAGAATTGGTACGGAAATCACAAAAGCTTTTTCTTTTTTCTCGTCCGTCAATTCCCTTTGCCCCCAATTTTCAAAGAAAACCCAGTTGTTTTTGCGAATATCGGATGATACGCAGACAAAATAAAGTCTTCAAATAAAACCTCGTACGGCACTATAATCTCTCCAGCAGCGCACGTCAAGGTGGTTTCTAATTTTTTCGTCTCTCTGTTATAAAAGAACTTAATATTAGAAAGTTTTGTACACATATTTCCGTAAAACCAAACAAATCGCTTCATGACCTTTTCTTTAAACCCATCCGCATAAGGAATCGGTCTAATCGCTTGTTTGTTTTTCTTGAGAATTTTATTATTCTCTATTCTAATCGCTTCAAGATAGAGCGGTATAAGATTATTGTCTGATATTTCCACCAGGTACAACTCCTACTGTTTTAATAATTCTGGGACTTTGAATTTTAGATAATTCAAATTTTCTATATATCTGTTTCATTCTTTTGTTGTTTCCTATAAAGCCCTTTAAGAAAGAATGATAGAACACATATGGATCTTTAGATACGTTGGGTATATTTTTAAAATGCTCCTGATTTTTCGCCAACAGCCCCATATAATAATCTAACACTTGTTTCGTTTGTTGAATGGCTCCATCGTTCTTCTGTATCTGCTGCTGTATAGAAGGGTCAACGGTGCCCCTAGGCTGCCCTGTAATTTGCGTTCTCCCGAAGGTGGTTATCTTGCCTATGACGCTCCCCAGTGTGCGCTTAAAACGATCCTGGATGGTTTTGAGGACCGGAAACGGAGACGCCCCCGGCATTTCTGGGGGTTCTGCCGGTTTCATTACCACAGCTTGGTTTTGGCGCAATAAATCATTTCGCTGTTGATTTAATTGGTCGAGGACCGCTTTGCGTCCCTTGATGAACTCCTCCAAGGAAGAAAACAAATTCGTCGGTTCTCCGTACATAACCTTGAAAACGCTTTGAACAAATTCTTGCTCGGCAACAGTTAGGCCGCTCGCTTTAACTCCATGGAAATATCCTTGATAGTTTGGCGCAAGACAAATCATATCCCGCGGCAAATTAAACGCCATCGGTTTAGCGGGATTATGGTACCTAAAACTTATAATATCCCCAAGTTTTATTTTTCCAAAAAGATAATCACTCACGCACTTGTCGCCTCTTCGATAGATAGTTCCTTAAGGCGCGGATCAGACAAATCTAATGCCATCACCTTCTCGAAAGCATCCAGCACTTTATTTTTGAACGACTCTTCCGTCATAAATTTCTTTTTAAACTCAACGCGTGGAATGGCGTTTTCTTTTGGTTCGCCTTTAAACGCAAGAAGTTTGCCTCGCTGGCCTCCATTAATTTCTTGAAGTCCGTCTCGCTCCATAATACAAGTAAGAATACTTTCGGGATCATCTATCCCGTGCGTGAAATAAATTGGGAACACACACTTACGATGTGGCGGACCAAATCTGGTTTTTTCTACCGAACAAAAAGTTCGAATTCCTAATACTTGCCCATCTTCGGTCTTTAGTTTGCCACCAGAAGTAAGACGGAGCCTTACGGAGGAGTAGAACGGAAGCGCATTCCCGCCTGGTTCGGTGTATGGGTCACTAAATGGTTTCGCTCGAATATCGTTTCGTAGTTGGTTAAGGCATACCAAAAGTATATTTTTACGAGAAAACATTTTTAGTAATGTCGCGAAATTTTTTGAAAGAATTCTTGGTTTGAGCCCAACCGTAGCGGTTGGATCAGGATTTTCTGTTGTTAGATCTGCTTTACAGGGAGTGGCGGCGACACTATCCCAAATTACAGTTACAAACTTATACGGCCAATCTCCACTTTTTTGAAGATCGTCTATCTGGTGACCAAGAGAAAAAAGAAAACTAAACACGTCCTCTACGGTAGAAGGTGCCTCTGGCATCATAAAATTATGCTCTGTGTCAAGACCGATTCTTGTCGCAAAGTCATGATTAAAGGCCCGCTCATTGTCTAAATAAATTGGAAGTCCGCCCATTTTTTGTGTATTTGCGCAAATGTGCGAAGCCATAAGAGATTTACCAGTAGAATTTAGACCAGCGATACTTGTGAGACGACCTGCTGGCAGTCCACCATCTCTTTTGTTAGAGATAATATAATCTAACGCCGTAGATCCCGTAGACACCCAAAAATCTGGCTCTGCTGCCGTATCATCATGATCTAAAGTAATCATTAGATCTTTAAGATCTTTAGTCATTCGTTTGCTTAGTTCTTTTATACCATCCATATTATTTTATTTCCTCTTTTAAAGACACAAACGCCGGCACACGCTATCGCAAGACGTGATCGTCTGAATTACCAATCCAGGCTCTCTTTGAGCTATACCGGCAAACTACTAAATTACGCCTTAATATCCATCGACTTCATCTTGGCGGCAAGCAAAGCTTTCGCTTTGGCGGCTACTTCTGATGTAGCTTGCGCCTTCTCGATTGATTTAGCAGCCTGTACGGCTTTTGTTTCTGCCGCTTCGGCCGCTTCGTGCGCCGCAACTACTTCACCATCCGTACCATCGTCGTCACTGTCTACTTTTGAATTTGACTTCTCTGATTTAGAAGCAAGTTTTTCTTGAATCTTAAGCCACTTTTCAAGTGCTGCATGAGCATCATCTACTGTCTTTTTCTCATAGCCGGGAACGTCTCGATCAAATACCTTCATCATTTTTGGAAGTTCTTTCCAGAATTTCTTTGGGTCATCCGATACGGGGGTCTGCTCTCGTGAAAGTTCAAGGTCTTTAAACCCAAACTTGCCAAACTTTTTCTCGCGACCATCCGCATAATTTTCATAATTAAGCTCAAGGTCATACCCAGACTCAGGGTCAAGGAAGTTGCAGGTTGATGGCTTCATAAGATATTTGATAATCTTATCGTAATGATCGCCAAGTTTCTCCGCGAACGTCGTAAGAAGCAGGAACTTAATGCCCTCTTCTTCTCGGCCGCGAATAATACCAGGAATAGCTACGCGCTTTTTCGGAAGGAACTGGCGCCAATAATCAATCTGTGGTTTGTTGCCCTTATTTTCTTTCATCTGCGACCATACAAACTCACAAACAGGACACTCTATCCCTTCATTTTCTTTAACACAGTAGAACTGATAGTTCCCGGGGATATTAAAATGATAAGTCCGCTCGCAGAACGGTTCCGCCTCAACGTCTTTGTTGTGAATATACGGTAGCGCACGAAAAAGATAGCTTCCTGCTTCTTTTACTTTAACGAGAGGGTTTTCCTCAATCGTCATTTTCTTGAAAGTGCCGCGCGCGGCGCCTCCTTTTTCTTTATTGGCTTCTAGTCGAGCCTTAATCGCATCTAAATTTGCTTTATACATATTATTTTTCTCCTTGATTTATTTATATCAATCAGTAAAAGACGAATTCTCGTCTGCTTCATTATCGTCCCAATCAATTATCTTGGCAAGTTTGGTTTCTAATGCCCGAATATTCCCTTCCTTATCGAGAACTAAGCAGCAATTTTTATAATTGCTCCAGTCTACTTCAAAATTTACATCTTCGGAACCATTGTTCTGCTCTGTAACTACTTTATTCAGCACGTTTAACGTGTAAAAAGTATTACTATCTTTACGTCTATGAAGCCGTAAAGTGTTTTTGTGAGCCATCTTGTACCCCGTGAAAACTTCACCCATATCTTCTTTGTCTATATTGAAAGTGATGAGACGTTTATTCACATCATCATTTTTAACACTGAAGATGAAAATCTTATCAGGGTCGAACGTTTCTTGAACTTCTCGAATTACTCGCCGCGGTACATATGGAGAACGAACGAACGTTCCAATCAAAACCTTTTTATCAAAACCATTTTTATTTTCGCTAACTTCACCGTTCATATTACCTCTTAAAATTTTGGATATAAATCAATTTCAGAATAAAACTCTTTTATGTATTGTTGTTTCTCATTATAAAGCTCGTACATAAACGGTTTAACCACGCTCCATCTCGTCCACTTTCTTGAAGGTTTGGTATAATCTTTCCTGCGTTCTTGCGCACCGTTAAAACTATAGCCCTCATAAACATAATCAGATTTTACTATTCGTAGTTTGTGTTCTAATTCTTTTTTATTATAACTTGTTATAGTAATAGCAGTCATTATAGTAGTCGCCGACATTATTTCTCCAATTCTATATCTGAATAATCAATTTCATCGTAATCGTTCGGAAGATTAAGTCCAGACAACGGATCTACCGCCTCAGGAGTTTTAGCATCTAAATCGTCTTCGTCAACATTCCTCGAATATTCTTTTTCGCTCAAATTATCGATTGCCAAATATTTCTTATAGAATTCGTCCGCTTCATGTTCCGTCTTCCGACGTTTGATAAAATCGTAAAAGAAGTTAGACGCCTTATCTAACGACACGAGCGTTGCGTTTCTGTCACTTGAGTATGGTTTGCGACTGTACTCTTTTCGTAAAAGTAGCACGTCGTCTGGCAAGAGAGAGTGCCGATTCTTCCCGGTAATATTTTCCAGATTTCTCCAGTATTTCCCGGGGCGCTTTCTCATTTTAGCTTTTTTTTGCTTAACGGGGTCTGGACGAAACTGAAACCCCTCTTCTAATGAATCTTCGGAGTTCTCGTCCTTTAGAGGAATATTAAGCTCCGCTTCTTCGTCGAAATTTTCTCTACTAATTCCCTCTGCGCGAGAATCCTCTATGTTAGAGTCGTTCTGAACTCTGTTTTGATCGCCCGCCATATAATTTCCGAAACCTTTATTGGCGCGGCCGTGCCCCCATCCGCCCGCGTAGGCGTTATAGGCTGGATAGTTTAGCGGGTCTCGCGCCGTCCGGCCGTAGCCGGCGCTTTCGTCAAAAAAAAACTCTTTTAGTTTTAGTCCCAGTTCTTCTTCGATTTCGTCTTCACTCATGAAATCGTCGCCCTCGCTTTTAGGAATACCATTAGCGAAGGGTTTTTTAGTAGACATTAAGTCGCCCTGGTGAAGACCTTTTTCTCGCATACCAACGTCTTCTTTAAAAAAGAAAGACATAATACTTTCGGGAACCATTTCATCTTCGATGCCGGGCGTCGGAGTTGGCGCAGACGTTCCGGGAGGAACGGGCCCTGGAGGCGGCGTGACGGGCTGTGGCGCGCCCGGCTTCTTGGCCTGGTCTGCCTGGTCTTCCGTCTCGTCGGCGGCTATAGAGGCAGCGTCTTCGCGCTCTAACCCTCCCCGCATGCCCATCGAGCGAATCAGTTCGTCTACGTTCGACGTTGAACTAGGAGAAAGCATTAAAGAAATTTCGGTGTTTCCATCTTTTGTTATGTTCTTTTTGGTGCTGTCTATCTGAAGTAGGGTCTCTAATTTACGTTTGGTGCGTAAAAGCTCTTCTGTATTGGTTGTTTTTTTATTGCCTACAAATACGAGCGTTTTTTCATCGGGGAAATATCTTAAAGAGAATCCGCCATGAAAATATTCTTTATATCCAGCCAAACGATTTGCCTCCCCTTAAATAGTGATTAATTTTTATTTTCAACCTTTTTCTTGGACACTTGCGGCTACGTCAGCGTGATGTACGTATAGTGAAAGTAAACACTGTTTGTGTGCATATGCTTTGTTGGCATCCAAATACATCCCATCATTAAGAAGGATGGCCTGATACTCTTCGGCAGTTAATTCCACGCCATATTTCTGTAATATAAACATACTTTTCTGATGATTGGAAAAATAAAGCCCTTGTTTTGTATAATTATACATTATACCACGCTCTTTTTGCCATTTGTCTGTGTCGCTTGTATAGTTGGGGCCCTTGCATGTAGTATCAACCGCCTTACCAAGGTCATGAAATAGGCACGTGATTAACATACTTTCCATACTAAAGTTAAGCGCAAATGCTTCATTTAATTTTTTAAGATTTTCAAATACGTTTAATGAATGAACGGCGAGCCCGCCATCAAAGGCGCTATGATACTCTTTTTTAGAAGAGGCGGGCGCCGTAAAATAGAATTCTCCAATTTCTTCAAACATTTTGTTGATTTTTGTTTTACGCGGCTCTGGAATATACTTTTCAATAAGCTGCGTAATACGATCTATACTAACTTCTACTAAATCTTTTTCTGTCATTTAATTTCCTCTGCGTCTCTAAAATTCGGTCCAATATAACACTTCAGCTTATAAACATGATTGGTTAAAGTGCCTACAATCTTTTCCATTAAATCCATTTCGCTTTCATGAATAGAAAATATCATGCTATCATGTAGCGGAAAAATAAACTGAGATATTTTGAACTCTAATAAATCGCTAATCTCTTTTAATTTTCTGATGTAATAGTATTGAGATATACTTTGCGTGATGCTATGTATCTTTTTTCCATTATGGTCATCATAGTTAACATAAACTGGTTGCCCCTTGAACCAATATACGTCTTTTTCTATTTTGCTCAGAATTACGTCACGATTTAAAAATGCCTTAATCGCTTCGTCTTTTGGTTCGGGGGAATATAGGCTTGAAATAATTTTCAACTTTGCGTCTTCCGGCGCCATCCCCATTTCTTTACCAACAGATTCGTATAAATTATCTTCTTTTAGAAGTTCGTTTTTTCCAAGAAGCAATAGATTGGTTCTAAACTCAAATTGTCTAAAATCAACCGCAAATATAAACGAATTAGCATCTTGCGGAACAACTATGTCTCTATTCTCTTTTGGGAGCGTAAATAAGCTAAAAGTATTACGTTTGTTTTTGAATCGAAAGTTTTCCGCAAAATCTAGTTCTATTTCTTCCTCTCCGTCTTTTGTTTTAATTGTTTTATTAAGAATGTCAAAAAAACTAAAGTCCAAACTCTCTAAAAAATTAATGATTTGTTGATAATCTTCTTCTTCAACCAATTCTTTAAGATGTTCTATTACTTCTTCGTAAACTTTGTTGAATTCTAAATTATATTCGTCCCAAATATGCTTCGGGATTCTTTCGGACATAGAAAATCTATTATTTATTCCAACTTCTCTAAACGATCGCTCTATTGCGTCTATTTTTTTCTTTAATTCTAAAAATTTATTTGAATCCGAGATTTTTAATATCTCTTCGAACGTTTTAATCTTGAAAAACAGAAACAATATTTCGCGACTCGTCTTCATGCCGAGCGGACACTTTGACACTAGGCTGAATTCTGGTCAAGAATCAAAAAGTGAGACCGCTGCTATTTACGCTTGATTCAGGAATAAGGTTCATTTGAGTTAATACGCGATTTTTTCCAACCTGGTGCGTGATATTCTGTATGATGTAGATGTTAGAGAAGCCCCGAAATGGGAAAAACACAAAAACAGGACTAAATGGAACGGCGGTAGGTATAATATAAGAGTCTAAAGAGACTTGCATAGGAAGAAATGTTGTTTGTGTTCTGTAGATGGCATTACTACCGAACTGATTTCCGCTTTCCCAGTCGCGTCCTATGCCCGCAGTTGCGCCAGGAGAACCGTCGAGGTCGCGAACGCCGGCGCCGCCTCGATTTGCCAAAAATATAGCGTTAGATAGGATAGTGTCATCACTAATAGTCTCTGCTCCGAAGGTTCTTAAGAAGGAACCCTCCTCTCCCATCTCAAAATACGAGACCCGTTGTTCGCTAAGAATGTTTATTGCCTGCTCTTTTGTTATGGATGTACTCGAACTATTTATCGCTTCTACAGCAGCACGAAATCTTGTTATCGAAAGCTTGTTGTCATACACATAAAATATCCAATATGTTGGATCGGTAGGGTCTTTATATAATTCGTATCTTACCTCTGGCAACTCTATTCTGTTTACAGGCTCGGAACCACCATCGGTTGATCTGTCGATCGAAAAGCTTTCAGATTCTCTGCACTGAGAGAATGCCGTTCCACAGAACTCATTAAATTTACAAGAAAACTCTCCAACCGTTCTCCGCGCACGAAATATAGCAAAAATACTGTCTATATTAATTGGAAATAGAGAAATTGGACTATTTGCAAACTGCCCCGCCTGTGAATTGAAGTTCCCAAATATCATCTTAACACGATTTCTCGTGGGCGGCGGACCGTCGCCTTTGGGGGGCGCGCCTTCATCGTTTGAAAAACTTTCTCCAACCGCCATATTATTTTGCGATGCATACGCAAGCGCAAGCTCTAATTCGGGGCGTGCCATCTCCCAAAGAAGAGGCCCCAGATTAACAACGTTTACGGATGTTCCATTTCGCGTATGCCTATAGCAAGACTTCGACAAAATTCGATTATGGCGTTGCGTAAGCAATACCGCTTGAATAGTTTGCAGGGCTTCGACCATGTTCTCTACAGGAACCGCCACGACGCCCTCTGGGTTCTCCAGAATTCGCGAGTTAGACACGGCGCCATGAAGCACCGAGCCAAAAGTTCCGTCACCATAAGAGATTGTACGCGCTCCTACGCTAGCTCGCTCACTATTGAATCGTTCCGTTAGTACACTGATTCGTCGTCTAATTTCTGTAACCTGCGCTTCGCTAGCATCGCGGTCTCCGGCAACAACAGAACTTACGATGTCATTAATATCTGTCGTAGACAATTCAGAAACGCTACTTGCCGGAATGCTTTCTCCTATAAAGATATGATTTAAAAGTTTTTGCGTATTCGGCATTAAATTAAGTTTAAGATTGGCCGTCTTATCTGGATTAATGGTTAGCCGATAATTAGTGACATAGAAATCTTCTTCTTTCCACTGCAGTGCCTGGCGTTCGTTTTCTTCCATATCGTAGGAACCATTTACGCCATACTTAATTCTCATGGTATAACCTTGAGACAACATATAAGAAATATATTTCCCGCGTGGATGGTCTCGATTTGCCATCTCGGGGTTATGAATCTTTATACTAAGTTCCGCTTCCGAAAGCGAGGTCGTGCCATATTGTGTTGGCTGAACGTGTACTTGAAACTGATCTATTGAAGCGAGCGGCCTTTCAGGATTAGAGCCAAACTCTTCTTCTGAAAAATATCCTTCGAAGGTGGAGGTTCCAAATACTAATTGATTTAAATTAACAATGCGCCCATCATCTTCCATGTTGATCTCAATAATGGGCATACATTCGCTCATTTTTATATTTGGAGTAGCTTTAAGCGCAACAACCTGATTATAGAATCGATCATATCGCGCGAGAATTAAAGTATTTTCGTCGTCATCAGATAGTGTCTTTAGCGCACTTTGATCTTCTGTTGAACCTTCTAGCGTAAGATACCCGCAATTTGAATCTGGCGCTTCTGTACGATCTGAAGTTATTTCAGAGATTCTTTCAAGAATGTCGTTTTCTGGAACGGGAAGCGGCGTCGCGGGAGTTTCTGGAATTTCTAAGACGTGTGCGGCACCTCTTGGAGTAGTGTCTCTTGGACTTCTAAGCGCTTCTGCAACAGCCCGACCCCACCTTGGGTCTCCGTTATAAGATTGAGCCAACGCCATAATATTATATTCTCTTGCTTGTTGCGCAGCCGCCGGATTTGCCCGAAACCATGTGATCAAAAGTTGGTCGCTAACATTTATTGGATCCGCAAAAAAAGAATCAACCGGATTTGTATCAAAAAGCGTTAGTAAATGTCCGCCCAAAACTTGATACGTCCCCCAGGAGGTTGAACGAATCGCCTGATCTTCATCAAACGCGCGAGCACGATCGAGTGCCGACCTATCAGTCTCACTTCTGATTAATGAAACATGCCGCTCTGGATCTGGGGTGAAGGGAATTCGATCAAAATATGGACTCGCTCGACGGCGAGCGTCAGCATTGCCTCCTCTTAAAGTAGAGGTTCGTCTTAAAAAGACGTGAGGCTCGAATCGAATTGCGGCAGGATTTCCTCCCGATTCTACCTGACGAATTGCTCGCAATACATCTACGGGAATATTCGCTTCTGCCGCGAGGCTTTCGTCACTCATTATTCACCCTTCAGTTTTTTAATAGCTTCAGCGACGCGAATTCCCCATCGCTCGCTGCCATTATATCGTCGCGCAAGTTCGGCAATATCAAATTCACGTGCCGCTTTCGCCGCCTTGGGATTTGATTTAAACCAAGAAACTAATAGCCTGTCACTTACATTGATGGAATCGTTATCAAAGTGTTCTATCGGACAATCTGTGAATAACTTTAATAGATGAACGCCCATAATTTGGTATAGTCCCCACGACGTTGAGCGTATTGCGGCATCTTTATCAAACTTTGTAGCATTTTCGAATGCGGCACGGTCTGTTTCCTTCTTTATTAAAGAGATCTTCCGTACAGGATCTCTCGTAAATGGGATTTTATCTTTAAATGGACTGTTTTCACGCTTTCCGTTGCCGGTTATTCTTAAAAATACATGCGGCTCAAAACGAACGGCGCTCGCATTTCCACCAGACTCGTTTTTTCGAATTGCTTGTAATACGACAACAGGAATCTTCGCCTCTTTGGCTAAACTTTCATCAGACATTTTAATTCTCCTTATATTCTATCGAGAAGATCTTTGATCTTGTTAGGTACATAGAGGCGCTCGCCGGGTTGTAACTCAAAGAAGTATCCCATTCCATTATAAATAGCGAGCGCCTTCCATAAATTAGCGTCACCGAACAATTTTTCGGCAATAATATCCAATCTATCACCTTCTTGTATGATAAGTTCTTGTCCTGGAATGTCAAGAAAATCTCTACGGTTCCAAGCTGGTGGTCTATAATATTTTCCGTCAACTATGTCTTGTCTTTTATAATATCGATCAACCATTATGGAGTTTCTCCGTTAGAGTCAGTTGATTCCGTAGTAAAATCCATGTCAGATGTAAATTCTTCTTGTTCTAATGAACCAATGGTTCTAAACGATGTGTTCATAACGTAATTTTCATCGAGCGCAGGGTTGACTTCATGTATTACTTGGAAAGTAAATGAAATATTCACTACCTGCGGGGCTTTTCCAACCTCTGTTCGAGAGGTGGGCCCATTAAATGAACTAATTTCCCAGGGCATATCTGTATAATCAAATTCGATTGGGGAAGAAATATAACCAGAAAGGCCTGCGCCTCCTGCGTCGGCAAACATATCTCCTATTTTCATACGAATTACGGGAGCCTTGGTCATAATTCCGTCTTTTGTCATTGGATAAACCATCTTTGTTAGATTGTTTATCTTGCGCCACATGGCGGTAAAGCCCTCGGGGCTCATTGCCGCCATCATAAATGAAATATTAAAGGAGCGAGACGTGCCGCGGTATGTTCCAACCGGGTCCGTTCGTCCATAAAACGTTTCTGTGTTCCATTCTGGGGAGAATGTTTCGCGCAAATTCTTTAAAAATGCCCTAAAATAGACTCTGCGTCCTTGTTTTCTCAAATCTTCAAGATAAAAAGGCACATAAAGGTCGTCATCTCCAAATAGAGCGCCCACTTCTTCTATATCTGCCTGTTCAACGTAACCCTTCTCTACATCTTTTTTGTGAAAGAATGTGTCTAGATTTGCTTGCGCACGAACTCTTCTATTGTATGCATCGTCATTTCTTTTTCGTTGCGACTTTTGGGGCGCAAAAAAATCTCCGCCTCGCTGTCCGTCACCAAAGTCGGGACCATTTGTTTGTTGATTAAAAATTCTTGAATAATCTGGGGTTTGTACCGAGACGCCGGGAACAATCTCTACAGATTTCATCCCGTTTACGCCAGTATTTTCTGGCTGATCGGTGTCTATGTAAGAGTTTCCATCAAATTTGTTGCCTTCATCATATTGATTTAATTCTATTCTTTTTTCTTTTATGGTTTTCCCATCTGGATATGTAAATCCTCTTTGTCCTGTTGATTTATTTATAAACGTTCCTTCCTCAATATACTTTAAGCGGTCTTCTCGTTTAATTCTATCGGAGCCAGGATTCATTGAAGCAATTGGAACATCAAGCGAATCTGTTTTAAATCCCATCCCGCCCGGAGGTGGGCCGAGCGGCGTAAGGGGGTCGTATAGCTTTCCGCCACCTACGGGAACTGGATTAGTCGCCTTGAGGTGGGTCTGGAGCGCGGTAAACGCTAGTCCCTGCCCGGTGGCGAGCGCCTTCGAGACGTTCTCCACATAATTTCTATACGCCGTGAATGGACTGCCGTCGCTCAAGGGCCGATTTGGACTATAGGTATTTCTTTCGAGCAATCCCTCTACGTATCTTCTAATTTCCGCCAAAGATTCTTGATCTCTTAAGTTTTTTATAACCATTATGCACTTCTCCGGGCACGCATTATAGTTGCGGTACCAACTCGGGAACCATCAAGAAGCACTTCCGCCATGAAGGTTTCTCGTTCGGGTCCGCCACCTGAGGCAACAAGCGGTGCTGCAGTAGCGGTAGTAGTTGTAGTTGGGGCAGTTTCAATTGCGCCGGGAGGTGATGGTTCAAGTGTCTCGGTGCCAGGTGTAGAGCTTCCGTCTCCACCCGCGCTTGGATTTATTGATCTATTAATTTCGCCTACTCTGTCCAATACTCCCGCCTCTAGATCGCCGCCTATAATGTGTCGGCCGAAACCTCGTCTGATCATCATCTCGGCACTTTCTCCGCCGCGTGATGCTGCCAACATTATTCTTTCCACAACACCTTCGACGCTATGTCCTCCCTCAAGTGATGTTCTTACGAGCTCTTCCATGTCTCCAAACGTTGAAGTTCCAACCGCCATCCCGCCTCTTATGCTATTGGCGGTACTAGTCGCACCAAATAACCCAGCGGCATCGGCGGCCAAACCACCAAGTGGCGCAATTACACTAAGACCTCTACTCTCTTCCATGTGTGATAGCGCCTGAAATGCTGAGTCGGACGACTCTCTCCGGATCGCTCTTTCTTCATCAGTCTGAAGCTCGGGTTCAATATCATTAATCTCTCTAACTGTGTCTAAAAGAGTAGATGAGTTGTTTGCCGCAGCAAGAAATCCATCAGCTAGTAGCGCTATTCCAACAAGTATTGCTCCAGCCGGAGAGAAAAGAACGGCGAGACTTGCAAAATTACTTAAAAGACTTGCTACAACCAATATTCCTAAGCCAATCCCTACAGCCTGTGGGTGTTCTGCCATAAAAGAAACAACTGCGATAAGAGCTTCGCCAATAGAGCGAACTACCGGCCAAATTTCCGCGGCGGTGTCTCTTATGTCTTCCCATGTAGGCATAAATTCATTAATGTGTGTTGGCATCTCTTCAATATAATCGGCAATATCTTGCATCATTGCTCTAAATTCAGGGTGCGCCAATATAGAGCCAAGCCAGGCTTGAAAACTACGAAGTATATTCTGCGATACATCATAAAAATTTCCAAATATGGGAGTAAGAGATTCACTCACTTGATTAAAGATCTGCATAAACATATCTCTAATTGATAATAATCTTTCTTGCGTCTGAAGAATTAAGTCTGTAATGCTCGTCATCGCTCGTTCTCGACGACGATTTATGACATCCTCTTCTGCGGCAGCGCGAGCACGTTCCGCATTTATAGCATCCATGCTCTCTCCCGAGAATACTCGGCCAGCATCATCTATATCAAGACCCATCATGTCAGCGTATGATTGACGCATAGTCGGCGCCATTGACGCCCAGGTTGAGCCTGTGCTTCTTGCTGCGGCCGTAATCATGTCCATTCTTCGTGTGGGATCTGTTTCTAACATTAGCTCCATCGAAGAAAGCGTAGTACCAAATACGGCGTTAAATTGATTTACTTGGCTCGCCGCCGTACCAAAGGAGTTAAATCTTGTGGTCATCGCCAACACGCGAGACGTTTCTATACCAAAGTGGTTAGCGTATGTTGCGGCATCTTCAAATGTAGTTTGTGCCTGATCTCCAAATAGAGCAAGCACAGAACGATTTTCGTTCCATTCGTTACTTATAGTTGCAGCGTTGGCCCCAATGGTGTCTGCAAAATCCATTATGTGGCGCCCAAATTCTTCCACGCTTAGGGCAGAACCCATCGTGCCAGCGTCTATATTACGCCACAAATCTGCCGCAGCCGTAGCTGCCATACCAAGATTTCGTTCTGCAAATAATAAGTCCCGGCCGAATTCTTCGGAGATACCTTCCGTTGAACTCCTTCGAAGGGCGAGTAAATTTTCTTGTAAGAACGTTGCGGATTCGGTAATTCCATCTACCGAGCCAACCAATTGAGTAAACGTATCTCGTAGCCCGCTTACTTCTTGACGAAATGCAGCAAGCTGCGCCCCGGTTGCACCCGTCGCCATAGCAAATCTGCCTTGTGCGCCAACCATTAGATTAGTTAGTCGAAACCAATTTTCATAAAGAGCAACTACACCATCAATTGCGTTGCTTAATAGGTTTAATGGATTTAAAAAATTGGCAATACTGTCTGCTCCATCTGACATTCTTTTGCCGACGGCTTCAACTTGATGCGCTAGTTGATTAAACGGATTTAAAGATTGACGAACCTTTGTGGTTGTTTCTTCTAAAGATTTATTTAACTGTTTTCTTGTAGTAAGAGATCGTTCTTCGGCTTTATTAAGCTTGGTTTGCGCCTTTTCTCTATCTTCTAAGGCTTTTTTTGATTTCTTTTCATTGTCTGTGAATGCGTCCTGATCTGCAGCGCGCATTTTCGCAAGCTTTGCCGCATCGTCTGCATTAAAAACAGAACCATCTTCGTACGGCTTAAATCCGCCAGTAGAGGCGTTTGGAGCAGTTCTATTTCGGCGCTTAACGGGCAATTAAAAAATTCCTCACCAGTAATTATGTTTTGGGACGACTTTTTGGGGAATTGTTTTTAAGAGCTTCAGATCTTTCAATTAGTTTATGATAAAAATAACGACGTTCTTCTATGGGCATCTTTATCAGCGCCTCATAGGAGAATCCATGTTCTATCAAATCAAATATTTCACGCTTCTGAACGAGCGCAATATATTTGTTGTCTATTCCGAAGAAATAATAACCGCCCTCTTCAAAGCGTTGCTTTATTTCATTCCATCTTGGGCCAAAAGAACTCCATACCGAGTGGAATGGTATGGACCTCCTCGGCGCCGCAGAAATTACACGTTACTTTCTCTTCCATAAGAATATCTGGAGAAATTTTATTGATATAATTTCGGAGCGCGCGGCTATCGGGCATCGGCATTCTATAAACGAACTTAGCGATCTCTTCTTTTTTGACGCCTTCTATCTCTTTAATCTGTGTGATTAGTCTGTCTGTGATAATTGTGTCAACATCTGACCCACCCGTAGACTTTTTACGATTAGTCTGCATCTTCATGATGTCAGAATCTTCTTTATCAGTTAATATTGAAAATAGAACCTTCTTTTTGGATTTTGGAAGCACGAAAGAGAATAAATTCTTTCCTTTTTCTACTGGCTCTACTTCTAAAAACTTATATTGGCATTTGGCTAAATTAAATTCATGCGGAAAATCCTGATTACACGACGGACAACGAGTTTTCACTTTGTATTCCGCTCCAAATCCTGAGATTCGGATCATTAAAGTTAGTGCCGATTTATCTCCGATGAGTAAATCGCTTGGATCTATAGACTTATTAATTAAACACGACTTAAGAAGGGCGTTAATTACCGTTCCTTTTTTAAGGAGGGCCACCGAAGCAAGAATATTCTCTTCTTGCGCGGACATTGCTCGAAATTGAACATCTTCTTCTCCAAAAAGAGGATGATCTTCGTCATACACAAGCCCACGGCTCGGTAATTTAACGAGATCGTACGGAATATCACCTCCTCCATCATTGCCGGAGGGGCTGCCTAAAAGATTAACTTTCTCTACCATCTAATACCTATTCTTTCTTTGCTACCTTATTTACTTTTTGATTTGGATTTCTTTTTAGATTTCTTATCGGGGTCTTCAGGTGGCTTCGCGCCGGGACCAAATCCTGGTTTTTCTTCCGAACCTACCTGAACTTCTTCTCCAGTATCTTCTACGGGGAGCGGCCCGGTTGGAACTGGTCTTTTTTTCTGAAGACTTTGAGGCAACATTACGTCGGGATCCATAGAGGCGCCCGGCTTCTTTTTTGGGGCGGCTAATTGTGGTTCCATAAATGACGAAAGACTGTGCGGAGGTCCCGCTTCTTCTGGTGGAAGAGGAAGTTCCGGCTTGGGAGTGGGGCTATATGGTTTAACCTTCGTTAGTGGAATTGGTTCTTGCTGTACGGGTTTACGTTGTGGAGTGGGAACGTTGGGCCCTGGAGGACCACTGTATGCGGGCGAACCTATAGGTGGCACCGGTTTGGCGGGAACTTTGCCTGGATTTTGTACGCTCGCCTTGAATTTTCCACTAGTCGGAAGAGGCGGGGCGGGAGGTGGTGTTACAATCGGTTGGCCGGGAATTGCCCCGGTTGGCGTCGCCGCGGCGGGCGGTGGGGATTGAGGAGGGGCTGAGCCGCCGATCTGCGAACGTATTGCGTCCATCGCAAGCTTCCCCGCGCCTTTAACGTCGCCTGGTTTAACTTGCATAGAAGCGTCCGCTACTGCTTTTTTAACTTTTTCGAGCAGATCTTTCTTTTGCGCGGCGTCCATTGCGCGATTGTCGGCCGCAGCTTGCGTCTCTAATTGTTTCATTATAGACTGGACCATCATGTCTTGCGTCGCAGCGGGGATATTAGACTTCCCAACAGGAGCCGCCGCCGCTCCACCTGAAGCTTTGCCATCATCTGCCTGTCCCGACATTATCTCTTTTAGTTTGGCCATCTGTTTCTGGAAACTTTCAGGATCTATTTCACCATTTTTTAGTTTCTTATAGAGATTTTTCTCGGCCTTCTCTAGAGCGGCAGCAGGATAATTCTTTTTTATACCTATTCCGGCTTGATTCGAAAGTTCAGGTGGCGCCGTTCCGTCTTTTACATATTTCTTAACAACTTTTTTTAGTTTTTTGTCAAATTCTTGTGGTGAAATATCTCCCCGCTGAAGAAATGCCTCCATAGATTTAACGTAATTAATCATGGGTTGCTGTTTTTCAAGAGGCATCGTTAATGGATTGAGATTCATAGAGACTAAATCCATGAATAGCTTAGACAAATGATTCTTTAAAGTTTTACCAGAGCCATGAGCGTCTATTCCAAATCGTTTAAGCCAACGATCTACGCCGTATTCTGTAAATTCATTTCCGAATTGATCGCGAACCTGTTTCGGGGCAATCATCTTTTCTAATTCAGATGCATTTGGAGCATGTTGCGCCCCGGATTGGTCGGCGCCCATTTGAGAAATCTGTTTGATTTTATTAGCGATAGTATCGACTTCATTGTCGAGCATCTCTTTGTTTTGAAGAACTACTTGCCCCATTTTTTTGACTTGAGGATTGGAGGCTTTCTCCATCTTCTCCCCTTTGTCTAATATCGCATTACTGGCGCCGTTCCATTCGTCCTGAATCCTTTCGGCTGCCTGATCTAGTTTTTTATTAACGGAGCCGAGACGAAATTGTCCCATACCAGCAGATGCTACGTTTTTAACGCCCGCAATTCCGCCCTTAATCGCAGATGGCACATTTTTAATGCCCGCAA
>ERZ1292623.1322-Hain-H51-01um-R1-1322-length-24086-cov-35_pt1 | contig 24086 bp, 31 predicted proteins | sample MGYA00564398_ERZ1292623 | MGnify/ENA primary metagenome ERZ1292623 (study PRJEB36523, sample SAMEA6512633) | groundwater metagenome | collected 2019-01-07 | study: AquaDiva: Metagenomics assemblies of 32 groundwater samples | reverse complement strand
GAATATTGTGCTAGAGATTTACGAGGGATAAACCTCTAAGGTGACAGTATCCTAATTTGAGGATTATCTAAATGTTTATAACAGACAAATAAAGAAATGAATAATGCCGAAAAGAAAAAATCCTCGTGCAGATTTTAATCATGAGAAGGTTATACGTACACAAAAATCTGGAAATTTTTTTCTTGATACAAGAGAAATTAGATTAAACATATACCCTACAAGGCTTAGAGTTTATCCCTTGGCTATTGGATTTACCAAACAATATGATCCTAAAATTGCTCAAGTTTACAGAGATGAATTTATGTCTAGAATAGAGTATTATGCTGAAGAAGCGTGTCTGCAAAGCGGTTTGTCTTTTGAAATATTAAGGCCAGTATTAAAAATAAATTTGGAAGTGATGATTAGAAGGGCTTTAAGTGCGAAATATAAAAGAGAAGACTATATCCTAATAAGACAAGGCGAATTAAATAGGCCTTTAACTGCATCTGAAAAAGAGATGAACTCTTCAATCTTTTTAGCCAGATTTAGAGATGCTCTGAATTTGCTTGTCGCAAATCCTGGAACAAAAAAAGCATGTGAGGATTATGGGCTTGTGTGTAAAGCAAGAGAAGATATGGATTTGTTTCCAGAAGTTGTTAAATTGTGCAGAGGAAGTTTGGAAGATTTTGTTCAGAATAAACATGTTAAGGGAATAGATAGAGACTCTCAAAGACAAGAAGGTTTGCTTGCTATTTGGTCTGGTGTTAAAGATTATGAAGCGAGAAATTTTGCAAGATTCAATACATTTGCAAAGGGTGTATTACATTTCAAATTTTTAAATCTATTAAGATTCAGTCAGGCAGACAAAAGAAGAGTTAATAGACGTCTTGTAGACTTGGGAGATGCTTCAGGTGCTGAAGATTCATACTTTGCACATTTATTGGAAAGATTTTCATTTGAAGGCTGGGAGCAACAACAGACAATTTATGATGCTGTAAACAGTGCATGGGAAAATGGAAATGGAAGAACTGGAGAATTGGAATTTGCTGGAGCATTAAATGGAGATGAAGGGGCTAGAAAGGTTTTATTGACTTTACTTCATGGAAATCCTTCAAGACAAATAACTCAGGCAGAAATTAATGCAGATAGAACAACATTTTCTAAGGCTTATGTAAAAAGAGTTGGGCAAGGCAAAAAGGTGAGGTCATCCATTGATGAAGAAGCAAGATATGACAAACCTGGAAAACAAGATGAAGGTGGATTCTGGAAGACAGAAAAGGTAGTTGTTAATGAAGAAAACTTTCCCCACCTTAATGAGTTTGTAATAAATCCAATAGATTTCTACTCTTCTTTATAAAAATAAAAAATTATTTCTTCTTTGTGGCTGATTTGGCTTCTGCTTTTACCACTGCTGGTGCTGTAGCTGGTGTTGTCGCTGCTGCTTTTCCTGTTGTGGCTGGTGTTGCTGTTGCGCCTGCGACTGGTGTTGCTCCCGGAGCAGGTGTTCCTGCTACGACTGCCGCAGCTGCTTTCGCTGCTTCTGCTGCGGCTGCTGCTTCTGCCGCGACTTTCGCTTCTTTCTCTTGTCTAACTTTAACATCTGTAAAGAATCTAACTAATTCTTTTTTCTTGTCTTCTGATAGCTCTGTCTTTTCAGATTTTATCTGAGAATCATAAATTCCAGAGTCTATATCTTTCTCAACATCTTTTGCCTCCTTGCTTTCAACAAGAATTCCTAAAGCTTGACAAGTTCCAACTACTAATTTAACTGCGGCTTTCAAATCTTTGGCGAGAAGATTTGGCATCTTCATCTTTGCAATTCCTATAATCTGTTCAATGGCAATGTTTGCAACTTTTGTTTTCTTTGCAGAACCAGACCCTTTTTCCAAGGATAATTCTTTCTTCAATAGCTCTGAAACTCCTGGAGAAAAAACTTGAACTGTAAAGGATTTTGTTTTTGCATTAACATCTATTTCAACTGGAACATTCATTCCTTTAAATCCTGAAGTAGCAGAATTTACGTCAGACATTACTTTTCCAATATTTATTCCCAATGGTCCTAACTGCTGAGATACTGCCGGACCTGGCTTCATATTTCCTCCCTCAACCATTAATTTTATTTTTGCCATTTTATATTCCTAGATCATCATCTGGTTCTTCTTTATTTTCTGAATCAGTTGAATTATCTTCAGATTCCTCTGATTCACGCCTTATAACCTTTACGTTGTCCATTTTTACTGTTACTGGGATTGGGACTGATGCTCCAAGCAATGAGACAACCACTTCCCCTTTTGCAGTGTCTATTCTTGTTACTTTAGCTTTTTCTCCTTTGAATGTCTGTCCAATCATTTCAACCATATCGCCCACTTTTATATTAATGTCTTCTACCTTTGGTTCAATCATCTGTTTTATTTCTTCATATGAAACAGTCTTGCCAATTATTCCTTTTATATATGGTAGATTAAAAGCTGCTTCCTGAACAGAATCTTTATCCTCTGATTCTACAATAATATATCCTCTTAAGCCGTGAGGGCGTGCAAGTGCATATACATTCAATGCTTTCTTTTTTGTTCTTTCTACAATCATTTCTATTGCTTTGTCTTCTTTGTTTGTTGCTACCTTTACAATAAATATCATTTTTCTTATTTCTCCTATTCGCACTTTTTCTTCTAGTTTTATACTTTGCTACTAAAGCCAAAGTGCTCACTACTCCATTAGTATCTAAGAAGTAGATGGTGAAACTGAGGAAATGGGGTTTTTAAAGTTTTCTTGTCATGAGGCTTTGTGTAAATAATTTAATCTCGCCTAATCTTTAAGGTTACATCAGCCATCTTTTCAATTAGTGTTCTTGTTCTTCTTCTTTCTTCTGGGCTTCCAGTAATTTCAATCCTCTTCCTTGTTGGAACATAACTTAGTTTTACATTGCACCTCCCTACTCTAAACACTCCATATCCTTCAGCGCCGTTCATTTCTAGAATTTGTTTTGGTTTTAAGGTTACAACGACGGCATCATATACGTTTCTCACTATTCCTCCTCTTTTTACTTTATATACTTCTGTTTGCTCTTCTTCTTTAGTCATTTTATTCCAACTTCCCCAAATATTCCTTGACTCTTTCCATTATTTGTGGAAGGAGAAACTTTTCTATCTTGTTGTGAAAGATATATGAAAGAGATTCAAATTCTGAAATGCGGTATTTGTTTTCCTTTTTATCGACTATCATTGAATCCTGAAGGCGTTTCAATTGCCTTCTTATATTTGATTCTGCGAGGCCCCTGCTTTCAAGAGAATTATCTTTTCTGAATTGTTCAACTTTGTCTCTGATTTCAAAGGAAGAAAGCCAGGATTTGTTTTTTCTTGCTTCTTCAAGAATGAACATTATATCTACGATTATATCTCTTGAGTCTCCTGGTTGTAACAAGCCGAGAGAAAGACAAACTTTTTTCATTAACTCTCTATCGGACATTTCATATGGTTTTTCATATCTTCTAAGAATAATTTCTCCCAAATGTGTCTCTTTAACCATAATCATCCAAGCACAATAAGAGTTATAAATCTAATTCCTCAACAGATTCAATGGAATTTGTTGCTTTTGTTGGAGAGGATAAAGAAAATTGGGGGCAGGTTACTGCTTTGTTAAATAGATTAGAATATGAAAGAGCAATAATTATTAAATCAAGCAAGGAAGATTTTCCGACAAATGGTAAGTGCAAAGTTATAAACATTAGTTCTGAAAAATCTTTAATAGACATGAAAGAACAAATGCAAGAAAAGCTGAAAAAAGAATTAAGTGGAGATTTTGAGGTTTCTCTTTCTCTTGCTTCTGGAAATGGAAAAGAACATATGGCTTTGTTATCTGCTTTACTAAACACACCGGTAGGGGTAAAGATAGTTGTGTTTACAAAAGAAGGAATTAAGTGGCTGAGCTAATTATTTTTTAGAATTTGAAAGGAAAAGTAAAATTATTCCTATTATAATTAAGATATAGCCTACAAAGCTCATGTATCCTCCGCTAATTGCGTCAGGAAAACTATTCCAACCAAGAACAGCAACAATTATTCCTAAAATTATTCCAGTCCAACCGAGGGTTTTCTTCTCCATAATAGTCTATAAGTTTTATACTATATAAAATTTGCTAAAAGAAAGCAAAGACCCATCGAACCATCATTATTGCTATTATGGCCAATAGAAGCCAGGTCATAACGTTTAGAGATTTTTCTCCTATCTTCTTGCTTCCTGTAATTCCCCAAAGAGTAAGCATCAAAAATCTACCGCCATCAAGTATTCCTGCGGGGTACATATTAAATAATGCTACAAGCAAATTAATAATAACAATCCACCATAATAAATCATAAATGAATTGACCTGAAACTCCTATGTTCGATTCATAGTAAATGTTTGGATCTTTGAATTGTGTGAATAAATTGAATAAGTAAGACATGAAACCTCGAGATTGTCTTGGATAAGTACCTATTCCTAAAAAGGATTTGCCTTCTCTTTCTCCAAGAACAATATTATACTCTGTTATCTCTTTAGTTGAATTGATTGTCTTTATGTTTATTGTATCTCCAGGATTGTGATTTGATAATGTGTTAACTAGGGAATCATATGAATTTATTCGCGTGTAATCTAATTCTATTATTGCACCTTTAAGCCGAGCATTAAATGCTGGAGAGTCTTGGAAAGCTAATGTATATTCTATATTATTTTCTAGGGAGTAAGAAAGGAAGGCTGGATCTGCAAAAAATGTTTCATTATCTATTTTTATTTCTATAAGCTCTTTTGTAGAGAGATTTGCTTGATCTTCTTGATCAAATAAGCTTATTGGCTGGCCATTGACCGAATCAATTTGGGAGATATTTATCGGAGCAGTTGCGTAAGTATTAAATATGAATCCTGCTGGAGTAAAAGCAAGAGAAAAGAAAAGGATGAGGATTATTCCAAAAAGGATCATCATAATTACATTTGCGAAAGTTCCTGCTGCCAAAATTGATAGTTGGTGGAATTTTTTTGCTTTCAACATCTGCTTCTCGTCTTGCTCTACGAAAGCTCCAAGGAATGGACCAAGAAATGCAAATCCAGTGGAATGAATTTTTATTTTATTCAGCCGTGCGAAAATACCGTGGGAAAATTCGTGGGAAACAGCGACTATAGCTATTGAGACTATGAAATAAAAAAAGTAGAAAGGTGGAAATACTGAATCCAATCCGAATAATTCTGGAAAATATGGAATGAGAGGAAATACTGCCGGAACTTTTGATATCGGTGAAGAGTCTGGTTGGTTAATGTATATGAATAAGGTCGCAAATAATGCCCAGATCATCAGGATCATCAAAATATACCCTGAGAGTATTACTAAATATTGCAAAGGTTTTAGAATTGACTTGAATTTTCTTGCTGTATTTTCAATAGCTTTCAATCCGAGACTTGTCCGATAGAGATAAATTAATCCTTCTCTTTTAAGATTATGTTTTCTTGTGTAAATGAAGATAAAAACGAATAGGGTAAACAATACAAGTAACGTGAGATCTATTGCTATAAAACTAACCATCTTTATTTATTTCTTCCTGATCGGTCTGAAAGCATGACCGCCACATCTTGGACACTTAATTTTTCCCGCAATTACTCTAAGTGCTTGTGTTCTTATTCTTTTATTGCAATCTTTGCAGACAAATACATTTGCAAATAATCTAATTTGGGCTATAGGTATTTTAGTAGCCATTTACATAACCCTCATTATTGTTTTCTTTCCTTCTATATCCCAATATTCCACCTGTTTTTCAGGAGCCAACTGGTCTTTTACTTCTTCTATATATGGAAGATCGAGAGTTTCGTAATTCTCTAAATCCATAACTGAAGCTTTTCCTTCATTAACGTTTAATATTTGCGCCTTTCTTTTCTCAATCATAGGTACGTCGAATCTGCTATCTCCTGGGACTGCAATAACTTTCTTTTTTCCTGTTATCACACTTATTGCCTCTATTCTGCATTTTGAAGCTCCATGCTTTCCCGTTTTACTTATATCATTTGACCTTACCACGCAGGCTTCACCATCAACAAGCAAGGTTGTGCCGGGTTTAGCGCCAGTAGCATTGATTAATCTTAAAACCATTAAGCAATGGGATGAAATATATTTATAAAGGTTACTGATAATGCTGAAACATGGAATTAACTAAAAAAGGCGAATTCATAGAAATCAAATATACTGGGTATGCAAATGGAAATATTTTTGACAGCAACATAAATGAAGATTTGAAAGATGCAGGTTCGAAAAAAGAAGGTTGGAAAACAATAATTGCGATAGGCGAGGGCATGGTTGTGCCTGGACTTGATAAGGCACTTGAAGGCAAGGAAATTGGGAAGAACTATGATGTAAAAATTTCTGTAAAAGAAGGGTTTGGAGAGAGAAGAAAAGACATGATGAGGATTATTCCATTGAATGCTTTTACTGAAAAAGAAGTTATGCCTCGACCTGGAATGATGTTGACTTTAGATAATATGCTTGTTAAAGTAATTACAGTGTCTGGTGCGAGAGTCACAGTAGACTTTAACAATCCTTTAGCTGGAAAGGAGCTGGAATACAAGTTTTCAATTGCAAGAAAGGTTGAAGAAGACAAGGAAAGGGCTGAAGCTCTTTTCGAAATAATGTTTAAATTTATTCCTGAATTTGAAATAAAAGAAAAAGTTATTATAAAAGGTCCCAAGATATTGGAAGCATATTCTAAAGCATTTAGCGAGAAATTTAAGCAACTCATGGGCAAGGAATTAGGATTTGAATTGAAAGAGAGCAAAAAGATAGAAGAGAAAAGTAATTCTGCTCAATAATAGTACAACAATACTTATAAATGGATAATGCATGGGGAGATTATGGCTGAGTTTTTCTATGAAAAGGGTGGAGCGCAAACTGACATCGACAAGGAATTGGAATTATTATTGCAAAAGCAAGGTGCAAGAATAAAGGTTGTTGGATGTGGGGGCGGAGGAGGAAATTCTATTTCAAGAATGAAAGAAACAGGCATTAAAGGGTGTGAGATAATTGCTATTAATACTGATGCGCAGGATTTACTTTACAGCAATGCAGATACTAAAATATTAATCGGGAGAGAATTAACGCACGGACTTGGAGCCGGAAGCAATCCTAAAATAGGTGAGAGAGCAGCCAAAGAATCTGAGCAGGAGATAAAGAAAAAACTTGCTGAGGCTGATATGGTTTTCATAACATGCGGACTCGGAGGAGGAACAGGAACTGGATCTGCGCCAGTAGTTGCAGATATGGCAAAAAGACAGGGCGCTTTAACTATAGGGATTGTAACTTTACCATTTACTGTTGAGGGGCAGAAAAGAATAGAGAATGCGCAATATGGGTTAGAAAGAATGGTTGAAGTGTGCGACACGTTGATTGTAATTCCTAATGATAAGTTACTTGAGATTGCACCAGAATTGCCCATACATACCGCGTTTAAAGTTGCAGACGAAATACTCACAAATTCTGTTAAAGGTATTACAGAATTAATTACTAAAGCTGGTCTGGTCAATTTGGATTTCGCCGATATAAAAGCTGTTGTGTCGAATGGAGGGGTTTCTTTAATAGGAATAGGAGAATCAGATTCAAATCAGAGAGCGATCGATGCTACAATAAAGGCAATTGAAAACCCATTACTTGATGTAGATATAACAAATGCGACCGGGGCATTAGTAAACATAACTGGCGGGCCTGATATGTCTTTGGATGAATATAGAAAAGTTATGGAGATAATTGGAGGAAAGATATCTTCTAACGCAAAAATAATTTCAGGAGCACAAATTTCTCCAGACCTAGATAAATCGATAAGGGTATTGCTAATTGTTACTGGTGTGACCAGTTCTCAAATAATGGGCGTTTCAACGGATTTTCCTAAGAGCAAAGAAAAGCAACTCGAAAGCGAGCTTGGAATTGCTTATGTAAGTAGTGAGGAGTAAATTTAAAAACCTCTTAACTTAATTTAACTTATGGAGATGAATGGAGAGAAAGTTTCTATAGCTTCAAAGATAAAGTCGTTTATGTTGCAGTCAAAAAGAGTTTGGCACGTATTAAGCAAGCCAAGCAAACAGGAATTTTGGGCTGTAAGCAAGGTTGCGGCAGTAGGAATATTAGCCATAGGCCTTGTAGGGTTTATTATAAGCAATCTTATGAGAATATTTTTCTGACAGGTAAAGTTTAAAAACCTCCAAAACAAGAAGATTTGTCGATAACTACGTACCTTGATGATATGTTCTATACATCGGGTCATAACGTAGGAGACAATGGGAAGTAAATCATGGAAATTAAGAAAGCGATAGAAGATCTTAGGAATGAAGAGAAAAGAAAGTTTACTCAGAGTTTTGACTTAATTATAAATCTAAAGGGTCTTGATTTGAAAAGAGATTCTGTAAGTACAATTATAAATTTACCCCATGTTGTGAAAAAGAAAAATGTGTGCGGATTCTTCGAAGAAAAAAATAGCAATGTAAAAACTGTAACAAAAGCAGATTTTCCTAAATATAAAGATAAGAAACCCTTGAAGGAGTTAATAAGAGAATATGATTTCTTCATTGCTGAAGCAAAGCTGATGCCGGCTGTGGCTACAACTTTCGGTAAATCGTTGGGACCATTAGGTAAAATGCCTTCACCTCAATTAGGAGTATTGCCTGTGGTTAATGACGCTGCGATAAAAGTTTTACTTACTAAAATAGATGGAGCGGTTAAGATAAGGGTTAAAGAAGCAAGCGTTAAGGTGAGTGTTGGAACAGAAAAAATGAAAGATGAAGAGATAATCGAAAATATAAAATCAGTTTATGACGGATTGCTCGCAGTTTTACCGATAAGACAGGATAATGTGAGAAATGTAATGGTCAAGCTTACAATGAGTAAGCCAAAGGTTGTGGAGGTTAAATAATGGGTAAGGAAAAGAAAGTTAGGATAAGAGAAAAGGAAATACCTGAATATAAGAAAAATATTGTGGCTGAAATGGCCTCGAAAATTAAAGGCAGTAAGACAACACTTATAGCATCCACAAGAAAGCTTCCAAGCTCACAGTTTCATACTATAAAGAAAAATCTTAGGGGGAGAGCAGAGATAAAAGTAGCAAGAAAATCTTCTATAATAAGAGCCATTGAAACAGTTAACAGACAAGGATTAGATAAAATAAAAGAAAGTATTCATGCAGATGTTGCTCTATTTTTCTCAAATCTTGATGCGTTTGAATTGTCTGCTCTTTTGACAGAAAATCAAAGCCCTGCCAGAGCCAAAGCAGGAGATGTTGCATTAGAAGATATAAAAGTTGAGCCTGGGCCAACTGATTTAATTCCGGGACCTGCAATTTCTGAGCTGAGCGGAGTGGGACTGAAAGTTGCTGTTGAAGGGGGAAAGCTTGCTATTAAACAGTCACATACAATTGTTAAAGCAGGAGATATAATCAAGGCAAATGTTGCTTCTGTCCTTGGAAAATTAAATATTCTCCCTATGAAAGTAGGATTCGAACCACTTGCTGCATATGACTCTACTGAAGACAAAGTTTATGTGGGTATTAAAATAAATAAGGAAGAAGCATTAGATGGACTTAGACATGCAATAGGAAAAGCCAGAGGATTTGCCATCAATCTTGCTTACGTATGCAAAGAAACAATTTCTGCTCTAATTGGAAAGGCAGGAATGCACGAAAAAGCAATTATGAAATTAACAACTACAAAGGAGGGCGCATAATAGAGAACATGGAATACGTGTACGGTGCTTTGCTTTTGCATAAGCTTGGAAAGCCTGTCGATGCAGAACATTTAGGTAAGGTAATCAAAGCAACTGGTGTTGAGCCGGATGAAGCTAAGATAAAAACTTTGATTGCAAGTTTACATGGAGTTGACATTGCTCAGGAATTAGCTAATGCAAGTACTGCTGTTGTAAGTGCAGGACCAGTAGAAGCAAAGGAAGAAGAGAAGAAAGAAGAAGAAAAGCCTGTTGAATCAGCCGCTGGCCTCGCTTCACTATTTGGTTAAAACTCTATTATGAGTCCAATAGTTGCAGGCCTGTTCTAGTATAAACAGCAGGGCTTTTCTTAGTCTAAAGGTTGTTGTGTATCAAAAACACGATGTGCTACCATGTCCTTTAGGACATGGTTTGTGACAAGCACTCGTGTCATCAAGGACGTAAGTCCTTGAATGCCATCAAGAATTGGAAATTCTTGAGGTTAGGATGTTCAAGATGCAACCTCTTCTTTTAAGATGAGGTTTTCTGTCAAGCATCTTGACATAACAATAAAGTAGTTAAATGAAATTTTAAAAGTTTTAATATGAAAAGGAATTCTCCCTCAAAAGTTTGCGGTTATGTTTTGGAAAGAAAACCTGAAGTTGTTCAAAAGCTTGAAAGAGGTAATGATCTTTTCGTTTTGCTTGGAGATAGTGAAGCATTAAAACTTCTAAAAGTCTGTCTTATTGTTCCTGCAAGAATAAATGTTTATAGAGTTAAGTCTAATTTAAGAGAAGGTGGAGAATTAGTTTTCACATGTCCATCAGAAGACCAGACTGAACAGGCGTATTTGAGTGAAGTAACCTTGAATGGTGAAGGAACTTTAAATTATATGAGAAATGTTGGGGTATTGGGTAGATATCAATGGTTTGATGCTAGATCGAGTGATTTGGTTTTCCAAAGATTGGTTGAAGGATGGGCTTATCAGACTACTAGTACTAAAGGATTTCATCTATTTTCTAATTGCGTTGCTGGACAAGGCAGACACCCATTACTTGGCCAGGGATAAACATTTAAAAGAGATTATTATTAGACATGTGTAAGCCGACATGGCACAATGGTACTGCGCCAGTCTTGAGAACTGGTTTCCTTCGGGATATCCCGGTTCGATTCCGGGTGTCGGCGTTTTAATATGGCAAAAGTAAAATTTATTGTTGACGTTGAAAAAGAAATTTTTTATTTGAAAGAATACATAAAAGTATGTGGAGAAGATAAAGTAACTCCTCCTGGCTTAAATTTACTGAAAAAAACAGATGAAGAAATTATTAAAGAACTAAATAGAGAATATTCAACAAGCCAATTTATTGAATTTGCCAATAATCTAAAGAGAAGATGGAAGAAAATAGAAGATAGATATTTCAGCAGAATAAAGGAAATAACTGGATACGAATGGGAATTGAAAGAGTATATCTGCATAATAACTAAGTACATTCCTGGATTCTCAGTAATATCTAAAGGAAATATAATAATTCTTGGAAATGAGTTTAGAAAAAATGATGAAATAAGAAGTTTGCCTATTGAATCTCAATTATATATCCTTGCGCATGAATTATTCCATTTACATTATTTTGAAGTTGCAAGGAAAGAAAAACTGCCTATTGAGGCAACTAAAATTGAAATAGTTGAAAGTGTCCCTATCTTAGTTTTCTTTAATGACTCTGAGCTACAAAGCTTTTGGCCTTCTGTCACTTTTGAAAAAGCAAAAGCCTCTTACAAGAAAGTTGAGGCAGTATATGGGTCTGCATCGAAAATGTGGGATACAAAAAAGAATTATTTAGAATTTTTAAAAGAATTTGCTAATAGCCTTAAAAAACATTGATTTTACAAACCAAAAATTCTCTTCCAGAAAGATTTCTTCTCGACTTTGACGTTTTCAGGCTCCACAACTTCATAAGTAATGTCCGGTTTGGTCTTTAGAACTGGGGCGGCATTTGCTAAGTCTTCTTCTACCTTTTTCATTGCTTTTTCCACTTCAAGCTTGGAATGCCCCTGAATTAGAAGGCCTTGCCTCAAGGACTCTTTTGTATATCCTTTTTTAAGATTCTTTTTAACATAATCTGCAAGTTCTGCTATGTAATTCTTACCTCTGTTCATTGTTTTTAAAAGATTTTGGGTTTTATAAAACTGTGCCTCATTGCTCCTCCGTGATGAGATTATAAAGAGTTTTATCTTTGTAAGAGTTTAAAAGCATAAGGAAGTACGCAATAATTAATGGGCCTAAAAGTAGACCAAGAACGCCGAATACAAGTAACCCTCCAACCATCCCAACTAATACTATCGCAGGAGACAAACGAGTTTTTCTTGAAATAAGATACGTTCTAAGTACATTATCGACTGTAGAAACTATGAGTAGATTGTAAAGAAGGAATCCTATTGCGGTTCCCGTATCTCCTGTGACGAATAAGTAAACAGTTACTGGAATCCAGATAAGGAAGGGTCCAAGGATTGGAAGGAGAGATAAGAAAATTGCTAAGAACGTAAGAACTATAACATTGCCCACCCCAAATATCAAAAGGCCCAGACCTGCAAGACTACCTTGCACTATTCCAACTATAATTTGGCCATAAACAACAGAATCAGTTATATCCTTGAAATTCTGCACAATTAATTTTTCTTTAGACTTGGAGAATGGCGAAAGACCTTCTGCAAATTCCCTTAGACTTTTTCCGTCCTTAAGGGCATAGAAAAAAACAAATAATGCCAAAATAATATGAAGCGAGATTATTGGCAATTCAAGAATAAAGGAATTAAGAGAGCCCAGCGCAGCGGCCACTATTTTATTTGAAAAACTATTCAAAGCAAGAGTCATCTGAGAGATAAATTGGGTATTTGCTGTTGGAAAGATTATTTGAACTGCTTTTCCAAGCTCCACTTCTTGTGTAAAAGTGAATACGTCAAATACCTGTTGAAGCATTAGGGGGGTAATAAACCATAGAGGGGTAATTATTATTACTATCACCACGATTGCAACGATCCATGCGACAAGAGACCTATTTTTTATGAATGGGGTGATCCTATTATATACTGGTGTGAATATATAGGCCAAAATAAGTCCTGCAATAATTGAAAGAAGGACTGGGCGCAATAAGAAGAAAGTTAGGACCCCGAGAATGAGTATTACAATCATAAGGGATATTTTCTTTATGTCTTTTGTATCAAGTTCCATTTTGTAACATATATAAGATAATATATAAAGATTTGTCAAACAAATCTTTAATCCTTGTTTTTACAAAGCTTCAGATAGGAACATTTTACCAGGCAAAAATTTATAAACAAAATTCTAGAACTGTATGTATGGAAAGCTTTCTTAAAAAAACCCTTGAGGGAAAAGAAGATGAAGAATCTCATAGATATTTTGTGAGGTTCGGAAAAGGGAATTATGGCAGGAGATTTTTGATTTCTTATAATAAGGGAAAAAACATTAAAATAAAAGGCAGTTTCGAATGGGTTAGCGATTTCGCCAGATTTGTTAATGAACTCACAGAAGTAAAGTTTACCGGCAAGATAATGAGTAAAGATAATATTGCAGGTAGGGATGGAAGAAAGAAGGGAAGTAGTTATGTATATGAAGTTTCTCAAGTTTCACTTTTAGATTATCCAAATGCCTATTGCTATCTTCTAGATGCTGAAATGGAAGGTATTAAATTAAAAACAAAAAAAGCATTGCCAAAACCTGGCAAAAATGCAGAAAAAGTAGATGGAGGTTTTTGCGTTATGGAATTGGATGCAAAATATTGGCAGAAAGCTAGGGAAGCATTCTTCTGGGATGTTAATGAAGGCAAGAAGTGTTTAATTGAACATACTTTAATCGTCGAACAGATAGAGATACCCAAGAATGAAAAAGACCTTGTTAAGGTGAGGGAGAATGCAATAAGAGTAGGGAAAATAATAAGGAAAATAAATATCGATGGAAAGAATATAGATAAAGAATATAAAGTAAGAGCTTAAAATTCTATACCTTTTCTTGCCAATTTTCCAGAATCGTAAGGATGTTTTATCTTCTTTATTTCTGTGACTAAATCTGCTAGTTCAAAGATTTTTGAAAAGGCAATGTGGGAACCTGTAAGAATAAGTTCTTGATTTTTTGGTTTGTTTTTTATTAAATCCAATACTTTTTCCTCTTCTAACAAACCGAGCTGAACGGCATAAAGAATCTCATCAGCTATTATTATGTCATATTTACCCATACATGAAATTAAATAACTCATAGTTTCATGAATTGAAGAAATGTGCTCATGTTTGTTTTTATTTGTTGCCCAGTTGCCTATGCCAAATCTTTTAAATGAAAATTTTGGGAATTTCTGCAATGCTTCTATTTCCCCGGGAATTTGCTGTTCAAGAGAGGGAGCGCCGTTTTTCATGAACTGTACTAAATGTACAGAATAATCATTTCCTAAAGCTCTAACGGCTGTTCCAAAGGCGGAGGTAGACTTTCCCTTACCATTTCCCCAGAATATAGAAACCTGGCCTAAATGGGATTTATCTGACATTCCAATTGGTATGGATTTACATATAAGAATATTTATATAATAATACTTTGTAATATTAAGTAGGATAAAGTAATATGAAAGAAAGAATATCTGCAACAGTTGATAAAGATATAATCAAGATCATTGATTCTCTAATTGAAAAGAAAAATTATAGAAACAAATCGCATGTTATTGAAACTGCAATAAGGTTTTTAAAGGAGAAAGATGGTGGAAAGAAAAAATAAAAAAGCACAAACTGCTTTGTGGATTATTGTTATTATTGGAGCCATAGCGATTATAATACTTGTTTTTGCTTTCAGAGGATCTCCCGATGGAGGGATTGATGCTGTGAGAGAAGATAATGCTGAGTCTTTTATAACAAGTTGTGTTGGGGAAGCTGTAAAAGAGAACGCGAAGAAAATGCTTGCAGGCGGAGGATTCATCAATTCAGAAAACAGCATAAGCTACAATAATATTTCTGTTGCTTATCTGTGTAAAAATGAGGGATATTTCAAGCCCTGTATAAATCAGCATCTTGATTTAATAGGTGAGATAAATGCCGAGATGAAAAAGAATATTGAAGGGGATATAGAAAATTGCTTTTTGAATCTTCAGGAGAATTTGGAGAAAAGAAATAATGATGTAAAAATTGGGGAAATGCAATTTTATGTCGAAATGGCTCCTCAAAGAATATTTGTCAATATCAACAGAGAAGTAGAAATTAACGGAGAGGCAAGCAAAAAAATAAACTCTTTTAATGTTGAAACTAGATCTTCTTTATACGATCTGGCAGATATAGCAATAATAATTTCAAATCAAGAAGCGCAATATTGCTATTTTGAATATGCGGGGTATATGAATCTGCATCCAAATTTCAAAATAACTAAGAACAATTTGGGAGATGAAACAAAAGTCTATACGATAGAAGATGTAATATCTGAAGAGGAGATGAAAATTGCCATAAGGAGCTGTGCAATACCTCCTGGAATTTAAAATGGAAAAAGAAAATAATCAACGAGATTTGAGATGGAAGGCGATACTGCAAATAATATTAGTAATTAGTTTAAGTATTAGTTTTCCGTATCTTATGAATGAAGGTTTTGGAGTAGAAAAGATAAATTATGATCTGAGAAAGATTATTCCAAAAATAGGAGAAATTTTGTTTAATGAATTAAATATTGTAAATGCTTTAGAAGTTTCTGACCTAGATAATGGCGCTTGGACATGCCTTGAGAGCAAGACAGGAGTTATATGCCAAGAATTTATTGCGAGTGAATGCAACGATAAATGCAAGACTGCATGTATTCCTTCTCCGATGAAAGATGTTGCACAATGCAGTTTAGGGGCATGCTATAACAATATTACTGGTATATGCTCTTTGAATGCTCCTAAAGAAAGATGTGAATATTCAGGATTAAAATGGTTTAATGATCCAAATGGGAATGTAAATGAATGCAGGGCTGGGTGTTGTATAATAGGAGGAAGTGCAAGTCTTAAGACAGAACAACAGTGCAATAGAGAATCTGATTTAATTGGAACAGAAAATATTTTTAGGCCAGACATAGTAAATGAATTAAGATGTATCAATGCGGCAAACAGCCAGGAAGAAGGAGCTTGCACTTATGGAGGGGATGGAACAATAAATCAGTGTAAATTTACAACAAGACAGGATTGTGAAGGAACAATAAGAGGAGAATTCTATTCTGGATTTCTCTGCTCCAATCCTGAACTTAATACAAGCTGTCAAGCGCAGGCAAGAACATCATGCATTTCTGGAAAAGACCAAGTTTACTGGCTTGACAGCTGTGGAAACAAGGAGAATGTTTATTCATTACCAAAAGCGCAGAGCTGGAATAATGGGAGAGTAATGCAACCAAATGAAATATGTAATGTGCAGGCAGGAAACAACAATCTTGCAAATTCAAAAACATGTGGGAATTGCAATTATTTGAAAAGTAGTGTATGTAGAAAAGCAGGCATAGGGGAAGTTTCTGCAGGAGATTATGTTTGTAAAAGTATAAGCTGTATAGACGAAAATGGAAAAGAAAGACAAAATGGGGAATCATGGTGCAGTTATCAAGGAAAAGTTGGAGTTGATGGAGGAAAATCTACAGACACTCCTGGAAGCAGACATTTTAGAAACACATGTGCTAGAGGAGAAGTAACTCAAGAACCATGTCAGGATTACAGAAATGGGATATGCACTGAATCGAGAACAAATGTAAATGGAAAAGAATTTTCAACTGCTACATGTAGGATTAATAGCTGGCAACAGTGCATAAATTACAATACAAAAAGGGATATTGATGGTTGTGGAAAGAATCCTGATTGTTTTGTAAAAAGTGTTGCTGTTTCAAAAGATTTTAAATTTGATGTGTGTGCTCCAAAATATCCTGAAGGATTTTTACTTGATGAAGGTGGAAGAGGAGAGGGTGCAGAAGGAATATGCGGTATTGCAACTCAAAAATGCACTTATGTTAAAGTTAAAGGAGTTTTTAGTGATAAGAAAATAAATGAAGAATGTTTAACAGCCAATTTTGCACAGCAGATGAATGATTTGTGTATGAGTTTAGGAGATTGTGGGGCGAGTGCAAATTATTTGGGAGATGTAAGTGAAAGTTATAGAGTTAGTAATTCTCCGAGATTAAGTGCAAGTTATCTTGCAAATTTGAAAAGATATGCAGATGAATCTTTGTTTAAGGGACAATATGCGAAAGCTGTGGATATAAAAGAATATTACGGAGAGATAGGATTCCCCGGATTTATTGATGCTTCCATTCCTGATAATGGTGTCGATGAATTTTTGAGCAGTGCTAGTCTGCCTGCTGGTGCTGTGGGAGTGGCTGTTCCATTACTTCTAGGGCATACTACCCTTGGAGTTGGATTAGCTACATTTTATCCTTGGATAAATGCTTTTGGAGGAGCATTAGCTGGTGCGGCAGTTGGATTTGCTCTTACAAGTTTATTATTGCAGATTACAGGAGTTGGAAAAGGACTAAGCTCTGCTGAAGCTTATTCTTTACTTGCTCTCGGAACTGCGGGGGGAGCATTACTAGGTTTTGCCGTCATGAAAGTTGGATTTAGTGCAGCATTTAGTGCAGCTGGAAGTGCAGCTGGAATTGGAGGCGGTGCTGCTGCTGGCGCTGGTGCTGCGGGTGCAGGGGCAGGAGCTGGTGGGGCTAGTGCGGGAGGTGCAAGCGGAGGAGCAAGCGCGGGAGTTGGAGGAGTTGCAGCTGCAGGTATAATAATAATAGTTGTTGTAATTATTATAATTATTCTCCTGATGGTATTTGGAATAGGAAAAGAAAAAAGGATTGATGTTCAATTTACGTGCAAACCGTGGCAGGCACCTCTTGGGGGAATAAATTGTGGAAAATGCGGAAGTGATGGATTCCCCTGCAGTAGATATTCATGCTCTTCTTTAGGACAAACATGTCAATTAATAAATGAAAATACGGAAAGTGTTGAATGTGTAAATATAAATCCTAATGATGTAATTCCCCCAAGAATAAATCCTTTAATTGGATTAATTAGTATTCCCCATTCTTTTTCAAACATTACAGAAAATGGATTTAGAATAAAGAAAGATGATGTAGGTGCAAGCGGATGTTTGGAACCTTATTCTCAACTTATTTTTGGAATGCAATTGGACGAGCCGGGGCAGTGCAGAGTTACTGGAGTTGGAGGAAAAACTTTTGACGAAATGGAACAGGATTTTGGATTAAGCAGTTTATTCAGAAGGAATCATACAATTGTATTGCCTGTTCCTGATTTGAGAGCATTAGGATATAACGGTTACATTCCGGCAAATGCAAGTACAGAATTTAATTTCTATGTGAAGTGCCAAGATAAAAATGGAAATAAAAATCCTGTTGATTATTCGATTGGATTCTGCATACAAAAAGGAATTGATTTAAGCCCTCCAGTTATAACGAATAAAGTACCTACATTAGAATATGTTGCTTGGAATGAAACAAGCAAGAATGTAACTTTATGGACTAACGAGCCAAGTGAATGTAGGTGGAGTTTTGGAGATAAAGTTTATGATTCTATGGAAAATAACATGAGTTGCAAAATGGACTTTGAAGATCAGGAATTATATGGGTGGGAATGTGAAAATAATTATCCAATTCAAGCAAATAATAATTCTTATTTTGTAAGATGTAAAGACCAGCCTTGGGTAAATACAACGGTTGTTGTATTCAATGTTGACGGGACAACTGTAAAGTATTATTCAGATAATATAAATTATACTCATTTGAATGAGCTTGATAGGCGAAGCGGATTTAAGGGAATAACAAACATTACATTGCCTGAAACAATTATTACTGATTTAGTTGAAAATGGAATGAATAAGACACAGAGCAGAAATACAAATCAGCAAAGTTATGTGTTCAGCTTAAGAAAGAGTATAAATCAGCTAGGAGTAAGGATAAATAAGCCAATTAATGGGACAATTGTTTCTGGAGTTGAGCCGACTTCTGTAGATATTGAAATAGAAACTTATGGAGGTGTTGATGGACGGGCTGAATGTAAATATAAGTTCGGAGAGGTGTCGAGCAGATTCTTTGAAACTTACGGGAAAGTGCATAAACAAACATTCCAAACTTTATTTGGGGGGCAGTTAGAAGTTCCTGTTGAATGTGAAGATATTGCAGGAAATAAAGCAGATAATAAAGTTAAAATTGATATAAAGATAGATAGAACTGCACCGAAGGTTGTAAGGGCATATGCAACTTTTGATTTATTAACTGTTGTAACAGATGAAAATGCTCGGTGCGTTTATTCTACTGAATCTTGTGCATTTTCATTCAATAATGCGACAAGTATGGGCGGAAGCGATAAGAGTCATTCTACGACTTTCAATAAGAAAGACACATATTACATAAAGTGTAAGGATATTTTTGATAGAGGTCCAGGAAGTGCGTGCAATGTTATTATAAAAGGTCAGAAAGTTTGAGAGTTAACTATATGCGCTTACTGGGTGAAAGCTTCTGAAAGTAAAGGAAACAATGCGAATGTAAGCAAACCAAACAGGTAATAATACAAATATGTCCAGCAACCAGTGGCTATCCTCAAGACTTACAAAATTTGCTAAATTCTGGAGCGGTGTACTTACAGAATAATTCAAGTTCAAAAAGTTGAGTACTAAAGCAACAATAGCAATAATTAGGTATATTCCTACAATATATTTTTCTGCGTTGCTTCTATTTGAAGTAAAATATGATGAAAAGAATAATATAGCCAGAACCCCACCATAACCCCCAAGGAGAAAAACTGCTGAGAAATTTTCTATTGGATAATTGAAATTTCCTGACTCAAATATGAAGATAAGAAATTCTGTGATTACTGAGTCTGGGAATAACAAATAAAAAGTAGGGTATGCGACAAAAATTAGAAATACAAATATTAATGCTAATAAATAAAATATATTCAAAATTGAAACCTTCGCCATAAACTGTCTTAATTTTTCATATATATATCTTTCTTTTCCTGTTTCCCATTTATCGCAAGTATTATAAACAAAAAACTTCATTTAAGAAGATGTTCAACAGAGGAAAAAGAGGACAGGCAACTGCTTTTATTATTGCTGCGCTTGCTATAGTTGCTATTATTGCCGTTGTATTTTTTGTGTCTGGACCAAGGGGAGGATTATTGAGGGATGATGCAAGTGATCCAAGAGCTTTTCTTGAAGGATGTATTGAAGAAGAGTTCAGAGAAAATGTTGAACTGATAGCAAGTCAGGGTGGAGAGCTGAATCCTGAAGGATTTATAGTTTACAAGGATAAAAAAATAAAATATTTGTGTTATACAAATGAGTATTACAAGACTTGCGTTGTGCAACAACCCTTACTTAAAGAACAATTTGAGAAGGAACTTGGAAGAATGCTTTCTCCAATAGCAGATAATTGCGCTAACAATCTTGTTGATGCTCTTGAAAGATCTGAAAAAAGTGTTTCCAAAGGGGAAGTTAAATTAGATGTTGAATTTTCTCCTGGAAAGGCAGGATTGAATATTGAAGCACCTTTGACTGTAAGTGATGAAGTTTCTAGAACATATAAGAATTTTGAAATAAGCTATGCAAGCGAGATGTATGATTTGCTCGCCATAAGTGAAAATATTGTTGACTTTGAAGCAAGCTTAGGAGATTCAGAAATAACTGCATATACACAATATTATCCTGATTTGATAATAAGAAAAGATAAGCTTGGAGACGGCAGTACAATTTATAATGTTGAAAATGTTGTAAGCAAAGAGAAATTCACATTTGCATCCAGAAGCCTTGCCTGGCCCGCTGGATTAAGAGGAGAATGAAATGAGATACAAAGATAAAATGTATAAAATTGGCGCAGTATTTTTGTTAAGTGCGGTTATATTAATATTTGCGATTAGCTTTGGAAGTGCTGTAGAAGCGAGTGTGTGTTGCGCAAAAACAATAGATGGATTGAGTTGTCAGAATGTTCCGCAGAGCCAATGTCCTTCAGGAAGTCAGCAAGCGCCGACGAGCTGTGAAAGTACTAGTTTCTGTAAACCTGGAGTTTGTTACAGTCCTAATGAGGGAACATGTTTAGACAATGTTCCAAGAGACGTGTGTAATGTAAATAATGGAACGTGGAGTGAAACTAGCCCAGCACAATGCAGTTTAGGATGTTGTGTGCTTGGAGATCAAGCGGCTTTTGTTTCATTAGTAAGGTGCAAGAAACTTTCAGGATTCTTGGGATTGGAAACTAATTTTAATAATAAAATAACAAATGAAGTTCAATGCGTATTAAGTGTGCAAAATCAAGACAAGGGGGCCTGTGTATATGAAAAAGAATTTGAAAATGCCTGCTTGTTTACCACAAAAGCTAATTGTGATTCTGGAATAGACGGTACTGGTAAAGGGACATTCTATAAAGATAAATTATGCACTGATCCTGAACTAAATACTATATGTGGAAAGACCGACGAAACTACTTGTGTTCCGGGAAAAGAAGGAGTTTATTTTGTAGACACTTGCGGTAATCCTGCGAATATTTATGATGCTAGCAAAATAAACGATGATGCTTATTGGAAGAATGTAGTAAGACCTGAAGAGTCATGTAATCTCGGCACTGGAAATTCGAAGAGTTGTGGAAATTGCAATTATTTGAAAGGAACAGTGTGCAGACAGAGCGAGACAGGAAATAGAGCAAATTATGGAGATAATATATGCACTAATTTAAACTGTGTTGATTCTGCGGGAAAAGCAAGAAAACATGGGGAATCATGGTGTGCAAACGATGTTGGAAAAAAAGATTCTAGTAAAAATAATGTAGGGAGTAGATTCTTCAGACACCTTTGCCTTAATGGAGAAGAAGTGGTTGAAGCATGTGAAGATTTTAGGCAAGAAGAGTGCATAGAAGATAAATTGGTTACTAGCGAAGGAGAATTTTCGCAAGCTGCATGCAGAGTTAATCGATGGCAAGACTGTACATCGCAAACTGACCAAACAGATTGTTCAAACAGTGATAGAAGAGACTGTGCTTGGATAAATAATATATGCTTGCCTAAAAATCCTCCAGGATTAAAATTCTGGGAAGGGCAGGAGACACAGCAGATTTGTGCGCAGGCAAATGCGCAGTGCGTAGTGAAATTTGAAAAAGGTATATTTGGTGATGAAGAATGTTCAGAAAATTGCGAGTGTTTAACGGACAGTTGGTTGAATGAACAAATTTCTACTTGTAATGCATTAGGGGATTGTGGACCAAATACAAATTGGGTTGGTTCTGCAGGAAATAAGGCAGGATATACTCTAACAAAGTAAAGCTTAAATATCCCTTTTTGTGAACTTTATCACTCAAAATGAATAGAAGAAAATTTATTTTTAGCTTGTTAAGCATACCTATACTTCCTTCTTTAGTTTGTGGAAGACCAGAGATTAATCAATCAATTCCTGTTATTCCTACTTTAGAACTTGGGGATAAAATATTAATTGAAAATGGTGCGGTGGTTCCTCTTGAAATAAATGACGAACTTCTTATTCAAGCCGCTGAACATGTACCTAATACAAACAATATAAGTCTTAACCAGCTTCTTATTACTAATCAGAATGGAAAATGGGGCTATAAGTGGCGCAATCAATTATATTCAGACAGGCAAAAGGAAATTCCTGTTGTACCTGCAGAAGGATTAGTATTATTCAATTTAAACTTGTTAAGATATGCTGGACAATTTTTCACTTTTCAACTTAAGGAAGAAGATACTGGATTGACTATATTAAGGCCATCTGGGCATCATTTGCTCGATAGTGATGGACATCCTTTATCTCATCTTGCGATTAATAGGACTATAATGTGCATAGGATGGTTTTCTCCAGGAGAGAGATTTAAGAAATTTCCTGGAAGTATGACTGAGAAAGATATTGCTGGACGAGATGTAAGATACACCTTCAAAACATATACGGGATTGTACGATGTTGGATTCTTTCCAAAAAAACCCTATGATGTATTGGAATTTAAGATAAAGTATCCTAAAGTACATAGAGAATTATTTAGATAAACTTATATATAATAAATTTCTCAATCAAATATAATGGATAGCAAAAAACAGTTTGAATTAATTACAAGGAATACTGAAGAAATAATGACTGAAGAGGATTTAAAACTTCTTTTAGATAGTGGAACAAAGATTAAACATTATATTGGTTTTGAAATTTCTGGTAAAATACATTTAGGTACAGGATTGATGTGCATGTCTAAAGTTAAAGATTTTATGGATGCTGGAATTGATTGTTCTATTTTTTTAGCTGATTGGCACAGCTGGATAAATGATAAGCTTGGAGGAAATAGGGAGACAATAAAAAGGGTTGCAGGGGGATATTTTAAAGAGGGATTGAAAGCGAGTTTGAAATGTTTTGGAGGTAATCCAGATAAGCTTAAATTTATTTTGGGTTCTGATTTGTATCATAATAACGATGATTATTGGGCAACAATGGTAGATGTAAGTAAAAATACTTCTCTTGCAAGAATGATGAGAAGTATTACCATTATGGGAAGGAAAGAAGGAGAATCCGTTGATTTTGCAAAATTGATTTATCCTCCAATGCAGGTTGCAAATAATTTAATTGAATAAAATGATAAAAAGAATAAAATCAAAAATAAAAAACAAGAGATTAATCATTTTTGGAGAAACACATGGAACAAAAGAAATTCCAGAAATGCTGACAGACTTTTTTTTGAAGATGGCTGAGAAAGAAGAGTTTAATATAGGCCTAGAAATACCGGATGAATTCCAAGAAAAATTTGATTTTTATATGAATAGTGGAGATTATGAATTATTAAGCAATATTGCATTTTTCTCAAAAGAATATTGTACTGATGGAAGGAACAGTTTGGAATATCTTAATCTAATTAAAAAAATCTATAACTTTAAATCTAAATATCATAAGAATATAAAAATATACTGTATCTCTCCATCCTTAACTAGAAATCAGGAAGAATATGAGCATCTTCTTGCAGAAAATATATTGAAAATTGCTGACAAAAAGACATTTGCAGTAATTGGGAATGTACATTCTTCAAAAAAAGAAATATATTTTCCCGAGCAAAAGATAATTACTGCTGGCTCAATGATATATAAAAAAATGGGGAACTTTGCATACTTTGTGCTCTTGGATATTTTGGACGGAGAAATTTTTAATGGCGGACTGAAAAAGATTGTAAGATATAAAGAAGATCAGTTTGAACAAAATTTTGATTATATCTTTAAAATAGAAAAGGTGTCTCCATGTTCTTTTTTAAAGTAATTAATAATTATGTAACTTTAGAAAGTAAACTTCTACACAAAATAGGTCATAGCTCGAGAAATAGGATACTGTTTACTTAAAGGGATATGATTAAATAGTCAAGTCTCCTCCTTTTT
>ERZ1292623.1321-Hain-H51-01um-R1-1321-length-24095-cov-5_pt1 | contig 24095 bp, 20 predicted proteins | sample MGYA00564398_ERZ1292623 | MGnify/ENA primary metagenome ERZ1292623 (study PRJEB36523, sample SAMEA6512633) | groundwater metagenome | collected 2019-01-07 | study: AquaDiva: Metagenomics assemblies of 32 groundwater samples | reverse complement strand
GCTTAGGATCAGAGAGATTATACGCCCGCACGCCCAGTGCAATGTTTGTTTGATTCGTTTTTCTCCATTCTAATAATAGGTGCGGGGCATGCTGTTCGTCTCTCACCTGCACCCTTACCATAGAATTTGCAGTTGGGATTTGCGCAAACGCTTGCCGCGCTTTTTCAACTGCCCTTCTCTGTGTTACATTCCCGGCAATGCACACCACTGTGTTCAAAGCAATATACTGACGCTTGATATACGCTTGGAGATCCTGTCGGGAAAGCTGAAGAATACTTTCCTTTCTCCCAACAATATTCCATCCTGCAGGCTGATCGCCGTAGAGCAACTGCATCCACAAATTGTCTAAGTGTCGGCTCGGCATATCATAATACATATGCAATTCTTCTAACACCACTCCTTTTTCTTTTTGAATTTCTTTGGGCGGCAGCTTTGAATGCAAAAAGATATCTGCCACCCAGTCTAACGCCAGATCAAAGTGTGTGGCATCCACTTTAGCATAATATCCTGTATAATCTTCTCCGGTAAAAGCATTATACAAGCCGCCTACCTGGTCGAGCGCTTCTGCCACCAAAAGAGGTGTGGATCTTCTTTGGGTGCCTTTGAAAAACATGTGCTCTAAAAAGTGGGAGATGCCGTTTTTGTCTCGGGTTTCGTATTTGGAGCCCGTTCCCACCAATACGAAAACGGTCACCGTTCTGGTGCTCCGTTGTGGAATTGTTACAATTCTCAACCCGTTTTTCAGCGTTGTTTTCTTAGGCATAAAATTCTTTGTGCAACTTCTCTCGGAGCTTTTCAATTTGTATTCGTTCTCGCTCCATAGTATCGCGGTCGCGGAGAGTAACGGTATTGTCTTTTAAGGTATCGAAGTCGATGGTAACGCAATGCGGCGTGCCGATTTCGTCTTGCCTGCGGTAACGGCGCCCTATGGCACCAACCTCGTCATACTGGCACATAAAATCTTTTTTGAGCAGATTGTGCACTTCCCTTGCCTTTGCCGCGAGCTCTTGCTTGTTCTTCAAAAGCGGGAATACCGCAACCTGCACAGGCGCTATGTGCTTGGCTAAGCCTAGCACAACTTCTGTTTCTTTTATTGATGTTGTCGTAGTGGTTCTCCCACCTTCGACTTCTTTGTAGGCATCTATCAGCAACGCAAGCATTGTCCGCTCAATTCCCAACGTAGGCTCAATTACGTACGGGATATATTTTTTACCGGTCTCCTCGTCGTGATAAAAAAGATTCTTACCAGAAAATTTTTCATGCTGCTTTAAATCAAAATCAGTGCGGTTTGCGATTCCTGCAAGTTCGCCCCATCCAAAAGGAAACTTATACTCAATATCCACTGTGCGCTTGGAATAGTGCGCTAAACTTTCTTTGGGATGTTCGTATCGCCGCAGATTCTCTTTTTTTAATCCAAGGTCAATGAAAAATTGTTCCCATGCATCCACCCAAAAATCAAACCATTTCTCATCTTGCCCGGGCTTCACAAAGAATTCGATTTCTGCGATTTCAAACTCTCGTGATCGAAAAATAAAGTTGCCGGTTGTAATTTCATTGCGAAATGCTTTTCCTATCTGCGCAATACCAAACGGTATTTTCTGGCGCATGCTTTCCTGCACCAGCCTGAAATTCGTGAACATTGATTGTGCTGTTTCCGGACGCAAATAGGTTATATGTGCCGCATCTTCCACTGGACCAAGAAACGTTTTGAACATCAAGTTAAACTGCTTTGCCTGTGTAAAATCCCTATCCCCGCAAGTGGGGCACTGATTTGGTTCTTTCGCCTCTCCTTGTCCAACAAAACGCCCGTCAATCATATGATCTGCGCGAAATCTGCTATTGCACGATTTGCACTCGATTAAAGGATCCGTAAAGTTTTCAATGTGACCCGATGACTTCCACACATCAGGATGCATTAAAATAGAAGCATCAATCGCAACCACATTGTCCATTTGCTGCACAAAACGACGAAACCACTCTTTTTTGATATTCTGTTTCATTTGAGCGCCCAAAGGCCCAAAATCCCACAAAGCTTCCACGCCGCCATAAATTTCAGATGAAGGAAATACAAATCCCCGCCTTTTGACAAGCGATACGATTTTTTTCATCTTGTCGTCCATATCGTTATTCTAACCACATTCTCTCAAAAAATAAAGAGGGGTTCCGAATAAGTATCGCTATGTCGCTTGTGAAGCCGATCGGCGTTTCAAGCGACACGCTTCAAAACAAAAAGAAAATCGCGAAAGCCCGTTGAGCAAACAAACCTCCGTCCTTGGAATGTTTACAGCTCTATGTCTTCCCATGGGAATCCTGGTCTTCCAAAATGTCCATAGGTTGCCGTAGGTTGATAAATGGGCTGTCGCAATCCAAGCCGTTCAATGATGGCAAGGGGTCGAAAATCAAATTGTTTTCTTATCACATCAGTAATATTTTCGCCTCTTTCATTCAAAATTTGAACCATCAAAGGTTCTGCCCGGCCAATGGCATACGCCACTGACACCAAGCACTCTTTCGCAAAACCTTGCGCCACGAGATTCTTTGCGACAAAACGAGCCATATAAGCACCACTGCGATCAACCTTTGTTGCATCCTTTCCGGAAAAAGCTCCACCACCATGAGGAATAAACCCGCCATAGCTATCCACCATAATTTTTCTTCCTGTTAAACCAGTGTCGGCAGCAAAACCGCCAAGAACGAACTTTCCGCTAGGATTCACCAGAATCTCCACCCCCTCTGCTATACTGCCCAACAAAGGCTGTATCAGTTTTTCCACAATGGTCTGACGTATCTCTTCTTGAGAAATACCCTTTTCGTGCTGGCAACTTACAAGAATTTTCACTACGCGTCCTTCTTCAACGGTTACCTGCGCCTTGCCATCAGGACCCAGCCAAGGAATCCCCCTTGACTTGCGCAAACTCTCAAGCCCTCTTGTGAGTTGATGAACCAGAACAACGCCTCTGGGCAAATACTCGGGTGTTTCACGCGTAGCAAACCCATACATAATGCCCTGATCTCCTGCGCCGCCCGTATTAACTCCTTGGGCGATATCTGGTGATTGCTGCACGACACGCACCAAGATTTCAAGGTTATCTTCGTATCCAGTTTCTCGATATACGGTGCGGGCAACTTCCGAGTAATCAACTGCAGCTCTTGTTGTGATTTCTCCGCCGACAACAAAGTATCCATGGCTGCCAAACGATTCAACCGCAACACGACTCAAAGAATCCTGTCTTAAACATGCATCCAAAATAGCATCTGAAATCTGGTCGCACAGTTTATCTGGGTGTCCCGATGTGACACTTTCGACGGTATATACGTGAGGAATAAATGACATAGATTTTTTAGGTCTTCAAATCAAAAGACTCTCTTCTATGAAATTTCTAAATGGGGTTGACGGGCGTTATTGCACTTTGCCCATTTCTGGAGTAACAGAATCGTCGTCGGCAAGCGCAGTGTCAATTGGACTATCCATTGAAGAAACCAATTGATCTGTGAACAAATCTTCTCCTGTGATACGAACTTCCCCCACTAGCTCCGGAGTCTTCCCCTTATGAACAAGAGTTGGCGTAAATGCAATTTGGAATGCTACGGAGGGCGCAGGAACCTCTTGGAATACTCCGGCGCCCGCAACAAGGTCGCCAATCTCCCAAACAATTTCTCTTGAACCAGAATCAAAGGTGAGAGTACTGTTCTCCGGGAAAATCTTTCCTGTCAACTCCACGCCAGAGGGCAGTTTTGCTTTCACCCTTGCATTCTGCACGTCTGAATAGGTGTTTTTCGCCTGCCAAATAATAGTATAAGTATTCCGCTGGCCCACTACTGGAGGATGCACTCCTTGGTTGCCAAACACATCGTCCTGGAAAAAACCTTTTTGATCAATAACAAGATCAGCATTGAGTTTTAGTTCAAACTCTGCGTTTACTTCAGAAAGCAAAACCCGATTTTTTAAAACCAGTTCTTTGTCTTGGGGGCTGAATATTTCAATCTCGTCTTGCACGTTAACCCAAAATTCAACCTTGCCTTCTTCTCCTCTTCCCAAAAAGCGGAGCTTTGGCACATCTTTTGCTTCCCAAATTATTGAATTGTCTCCACGAGAAAACTTTCCACCGTTTGGCTTAATACTTGTTAAATCAAAGGCGCGGCTGTCGAGCGTTACAACCAAAAAGAGGTTTTCCAAAATTCGATCAGTGGGGTTTTTAAAGAAGATTTCATAATGCAAGGCGTCGCCAGCAGAGGCCACATAGCTTGGCGAAGAATTCACCACCTGCGTTAAAAGCAGCTGGGGTTTGGTAATCTGCACCGCTTTTGTTACCTCCCGCATAACCGTAAACTTTCCATCTTTCCAGCTTCCGATCACCGCGCGAAATAATTTTACTTCCTGTACGCTTCCATCCAAAACACCTTGTATGACAATCCGTCCGCCTTCGGTGCGATTCAAAACTCCAACGCTCCACTCATTATCCCCAAGAGGAGCAGGAACAGCGCTTCGGAAGGAAAACCCCTCAGGGTAATCTATTTGAATACGGAGATCTGACAATGGGTATTCAGAGTTTGAAAAATAATTCACCGTAATCCCGAATTGTTGGCCTGCCTCCATGCGCGAAGGGATGTCGAGGTCAAAATTCAGGGGAACAAAAGAAATCACAGACGTGGCGCTCGTTTCTGAACGGAAGGAAGCGTTGAGATTGCGTGGAGTGTAGCTTAAAGACGCTCTTGCCTCCTTAACTTCATTTTCCTTTCCAAATAATCTCGCTAAAAACCGCAGAGAAACCTCTTGCCCTGGATTAATGTCGTCAACCGTCTTTGTAATTCGTAATTCTTCCCCTGCGGAGGGCACAGAACCTTCGGGATACTCAAAAATCAAAGCTGCATTTTCAAGTTGTGTTTCCCCAATGTTTTTCCAGCGCACCACATACGTTGCTTCCTCGCCCATCGTTATTTTTTCCGGAGCTATAATCTCGAGTTTTATATCGCCTGTGGAGAAAACATTTTTTTGCCAAAACCAAAAACCGGCAACCGAGAGAATTGCAACCGCAAAAAGCGCCGCATACACAATTTTCAAACGCATAGATATCCTCTATTCTATCAATTTTGCAGAACCTTTGAAAGATGCTCTTGCGATATGGTGCGCAAAAGAGTTTCATTTATACCTTGAGTATCAATATTTTGCAAGGATTCAATGTTGCTCTCCAAAAACATCCCAATGAATTCGGCAATTCTCGCGTCTTTGGCAGCAATCTGCTCTAAAGAAGGCGCATATCCTGCATAAGAAAGAAGGTTCCAAAGGAAATAATAAGCAAGGATCTTCAAATCGTGACTCTCTAGTCTCGAACGGTTCAGAAAAGAAAGTGTCCCTTTGAGCAAATTCCAAATCTTTTCGTCCCGCTCTTGGCCTTTGATGAGTTCATCGGTAACTTCTGCAAATCTTTGCATTGCGCGCATACGCTCAAAGCTATTGCGTAACAAAGGATACCGTTCTACAAGAGTGGCGTCGGTAATGGTTTTGCGCGCTTTCCCCTGAATAAATTCTAGCTCTGAAAGATAAAAAAGCTCCAAGCCTCCGCGAAGTTTGGAAGTAATCTTGCGCTCTGAAATTGCCTGCAATTTTAGTTTGCCAAAATCTTTTGTAAAAACCGTAAACAGCCGATCTGCCTCCCCTCTATCCTGCTTTTTTAAAATAATCCCTTGTGTCCTGTAATGCACCGTCATTATTTTCGGATGGCGAGACGGAGAGTTTGGCCTTCTAATGAGAACTCTTCTTCTACATCAAACGTTTGCTCTGACCGATCGCCCTCGCGCATTTCTTTCAACCCAACTTGAGACATAATTGCTTTTTCATTTTCTTGCAGAATTTCTTTCAGTTCTTCTGCGCCCGTGTAGCGCAAACGTATTCTGTCTTGCGGCTTGTACCCTGCCTGCTTTCTCATTTCCTGGATATGGCGCATTATCTCGCGCAATGTTCCTTCTCTTTGCAATACGGGAGTAATGGTGGTATCGAGTTCTACCCCTTCTTTCGCGTTCGGATCGACCAGAACCTCTTTTACATTAAGTTCATCCTTTATCAAATCCAGCAATTCTTTCGTCATTTTTAATTTTTCACTTTTAATTTTGAATTTTTGGAGCGGCTGTCTCACTTTTATTCCGACCTTCGCCCGTTCTGCCAATCCTTCTGCAACCAGCTTGCGAACTTGCATCATTTTTTTCTCGAGCTCTGCGTCAATTTTTTTTGAATCTGCTTTGGGCCAATTTTGCCAATGTACACTTCCCCTGCCCCCAAGTTCACCATAGATATACTCGCTCAAAAACGGGATGAGTGGCGCGGTCAACTTGCTGACTTCCAAAAGTACGCATCTTAAAACGCCTCTGGCTTCCTGAAGCTCTTTTTTGCTCTTGGGGTTTTGGGAACGTTGTCGAGAACGTCGAATATACCACAAAGAGAGATCGTCGATCACAAAACTTTCGAGCACGCGCGCAGTTCCTGTGATGTCGTATTCATCAAACCTTTTGGTTGCCTCTCTTGTTATGGAGTGGATTCTCGAAATAATCCACTTATCTAAGATATTTTTTGTTTTGAGGTTTTGGGTTTTAGGGTTTGCTTGAGCATTGAGTCTTGAGGTTTGGGATTTTTTATATGTTTGGTAGAACACAAAAGAGTTCCACAACGTCAAAATAAATTTGCGCATTGTTTGCTGCAAATCTTTTTCCGCAAATAGTTTGGAATCCCACGGCTGGTTCAATGTATAAAAATACCAGCGAAGCGTGTCCACTCCATACTTTGCAATCATATCCCAAGGATTTACCACATTTCCTTTGGACTTGGACATTTTCTCGCCTTTCTCATCAAGCAAATGCCCCAAAGAAATTACGTTTTTGTATGGCGCTTTCAAGCCCAACGCCGTAGCCACAGCCAAAAGCGTATAAAACCATCCGCGTGTTTGGTCGATTGCTTCGCAAATATAATCTGCGGGGTAACCTTCCACGCCAGAAGCAAACGGCATGGAGCCTGAATCAAACCATACATCCACGACGTCTTTTACGCGTTTCATTTGCCCTTTGCCACATTTTCCGCACTGAAATTCGATCGCATCAATGTACGGCCTGTGCAAATCAAGTTCCATATCTTCGTTCATGGGAAGCCTCGCGAAAGCTACACGTCTTAACTCTCCTGGTTCAACTGCTTTTTTTTCGCGGAACTGCACGAATTTTTCTCGCGACATTCCCTTCATCGTTTTCTCCAACAAAGAAAGAGGTATCTCATGACTTACCAAAACAATGCGTTTCCCTTGATACTTTTTTTCTATTGCGGCTAGCAAATCAAACACGCGCTTTTCAACATCGACCCAATTCTCTCCCTGCGGCGGCCGTTCCACAAATCTACGCAGATAATGCTCCTGGATCGTTTCTCCTTCTTTTCTAAAGTATGCTCCAAACTCACGAATGTGCTTTCCATTGAAAATGCCTACATTAAGTTCTCGTAGCCGCGCATCGTAGATAATTTGCGCGCCAAGTTTTTTCCCAATGATTTCGGCAGTTTGTTTCGTTCGCAAAAGATCGGATGAAAAAATCAAATCAATGTTTTTGCGCAACAGACCTTCTGCGATTTTTGTAATTTGTTTCACTCCCTTGGGCGTCAAAGGAAACGGATCCGCCTCAGGATACGAACCCAAAATCCCCGTTACTTGACGCATAGAATGGCCGTGCCGCAAAAGATAGTACGTGTTTCCCGAAGTTCTTTGTTTTTTGAGATCGTCCAGAGAACCTATGACTTCCAAATGATCGCACGAACTGCACTCCCACACAGGTAAAGGAGTACCCCAGTACCGTTCTCTCGAAAACGCCCAGTCTTTCACCTCGGCCAACCATTCACCCATCCTGCCTACTTTCATATGGCTCGGAATCCAATTAATCTGTTGGTTATTCGAAATGAGATCTTTTTTAATCTTCTGCATATTCACAAACCAGCTTTCTTTTGCGTAATACAGCAAAGGAGTCGAACACCTCCAGCAAAAAGGATATTCGTGTTCATACAACTCTTCTTTGAACAAAAGATTTCTTTGCTTTAAATCTTCAACAATCAGAGGTTCTGCTTCTTTCACGAATACTCCTTGCCATTGAGGCACTAATTCGTTGAACTTTCCTTCTTCGTCTACCGTATGCCTTTTGGGAAGATTTAGTTTTTGCCCGAGCTTGTAATCGTCTTCTCCGTACATCACCGCAGTGTGCACAACTCCTGTTCCTTCCTGCGTAGAAACAAAATCCGCCAGTGCCACATAATGTTTTTTCTCTGGCTGGCTTTTGAGAGAATCAAAAAGCGGTTCATATTCTATACCTTCAAGGTTTTTTCCTGAAACTTCTTTGAGAATTTCGTAATCTCCCTGAAGAATCTTTAGAAGATCTTTGGCAAGAATATATATTTCTTCTCCTTGTTTTACTGCGACATACGAGATATTTTCCCCTACCGCAAGAGCGACGTTCCCAGGCAGTGTCCACGGTGTTGTTGTCCACGCCAACAAAAACAATTTTGAATTTTGAATTTTGAATTTTGAAATTGTTTCGGATTTCGAATTTCGGATTTCGAATTTCACAAAGACGGTTCTGTCTTTGACCGTCTTGTACCCTTGCGCCAATTCATGCGACGACAAAGGAGTCCCACAACGCGGACAATAAGGCACCACTTTGTAATCTTTATATAACAATCCTTTCTTCCAAAACTGCTGGATAATCCACCATAGACTCTCCATATAATTCTTCTCATAGGTGATGTACGGATTATCGATGTCTAACCAAAAACCTATGCGCTCTGTAAGTTCATCCCATTCTCTTTTATATTCCCATACCGACTGTTTGCATTCTTTATTGAATTTTGCGATCCCGTATTGCTCAATTTCTTTTTTGGACTTTAATCCAAGTTTTTTCTCAACCTGCAACTCTACGGGCAGACCGTGAGTATCCCAGCCAGCTTTTCTGCCAACGTAAAATCCCCGCATTGTTTTGTAGCGGCATATTACGTCTTTAAAAACCCGCGAAAGAACATGATGAATTCCGGGACTTCCGTTTGCCGTGGGAGGGCCTTCAAAAAATACAAAACGAGGAGAGCGCTTTCTCCTCTCAAGAGATTTTTCAAACGTTTTCTGCTCTTTCCACCGCTTCAGTATCTGCTCTTCCAACTTCGAAAAATCAGCTTCCATGCTCTTTAGAATACTACGTTTTGCATACCTTTTCAATTACCAAATATCCTTTCAAATACTACAAAGTATTGCCATGGCAAGAAGTTGTAGTATCAAAGTTTGAAGTATTTTCGAATCTCGCGATCAGCACCAATGTCTCTTGCCACAATCACTCTTAACTCTTTCTCGCTTAAAGCAAAGAATTCTCGTAAGAGCCCTATTTCGTCCTTACAGTTATATGGGTGAACCCAGACGCTTTTCTGAAGAGGATACAAGTTCAAACGCTTTAAAAATCCTCGCAAAGCCTCTCGCTTTATTCGCTGCGGCTGGACAATGTCGAAAATAATAATCCTCCAATTTCCATCCCACTGTTTTGGTTTCTTTATTTCCAGACTATTCACCTGAAACCTTCCTGCCTTCCTTCTTCCCTCTTCAGTGAGAGAAATATAAATCTGATGATTATGCTTTTCCACCTTAATATATCCGTCCCGCCGTAATCGAGAGAACGTATCATATATCTTTTTTCTGCCGTATTTCTTCCTTCCAAGAAATGCTCTTAAGAGATTAGTGCCGAAATAGGGAGATGAGGAGGCGACCACCATTGCACCTCCCGCCGCAAGCCAAGTAAGAATATCTTTCGTAATCTCTGGCTTCGGTTTCTTTAGATAATATTTGTACTTACTCATATACATAATGGTACTACAATTTATTGCCTAGGCAAAACTTCGTAGTTTCTTAATAGTTCCTAACGAGTTCGTCAACGACAGAAACTTTTCAATCGTTCCGCATTGCTCAAATCACCTTTTTAATGCTTTTTCAATTTGAAGTATAATGGCTTAGTATCTATTGTACCTTTTACGGAAAGGAGATTGAGTAACATGACTCTCAAGGAATGGTGGGAAAAACTTTATGACACTGTGCGTCTAAACGACTCTGGGGAATCTATTAAGTTCTTGGGACGTGAACCATCTTCCTTACTCCGAAGAGCAATCATGGAAGCCGATAACCCCTTTCCCCTGTCTCTCGGAGAACAGCTGCTCAACATAATCGCACAAGAACTTTTGAATCGGAATGTAGACCGTGGGGAGCGCATCTCAAATTTATTTGCAATAATAGTAAGTCGCTGCACAAGGACACTACGCGAGAAAGCATTAGGAGAGCTCATTGTTCTTGATGCAAAAGAACAAGTGGAAGATAGCATTATGGCTGTCGCTCTCCAGCGTCTTCCCTCGTTCTGCCCTTGGGATCCGAGATATTCGAGTTTGCTCAATAAATGAGGGCGGCAAAACCTTTTACGGTTTTGTCGCCCTCTAACTTTTTAAATTCGGGGTCCGTAGTTTCGCTTCTTCATCCCGAAGTTTATGAAGGCTTCCAACTTGTGCACGTGGGGAATCTTCCCCACCTTCTCGCGCAAGAACTTGCTGAGCTCCTCCTGCGAACACAAGGTAGCCCAGATGAAGATATCAAAAGAACCCGTGGTCATCATCACCCAGTTGACCTCGCTCAACTCCGCAAGGGCGTTCTCTACGCAGTTCACCATCCCTGGCTTTGCCTGAATACCTACCAATACCTCTGAGGTGTAACCGAGTTTCGCAGGATCGGGCAGCGCCACCATTTTTATGTATCCTTCGCTGATTAACCGTTTCAGCCGACGCCTCACCACTTGCTCACTCACTCTCAATAGTCTTGCGATGTAGGCTTTGGAGCGTACAGCGTTCTCTTGTACCATCTTGATGATTTGCAAATCGAGATTATCTAATTCCATGGAAACCTCCTGACTCGAGAGTTCAGCAAATTTTTGCTGTAAACAGGTTATACATCCTTTAAGGAGGATTTGTCAACGATCATTAGATTGTATTCACATCTTCTCAAGAGTTTGTATCCCAAGAAGATAAAGGCTGTTTTGGATGAGTTGGGCGACAGCAGAGGTAAGAAGCAAACGAAACTCTTTTTGCTGTTTGGTTTCTGCTTGAAGCACAGAATGCGCGTTATAAAAGGCATTGTATTTTTGCGCAAGATCAAACACAAAGTTGCAAATAAGATTCGGGGCATATTTTTCTGCCGCCTCATACACAATCTCTGGAAATTTGTATATCGTGCGCAGTATACCCAATTCCTCTGCCGATAAATTAGGTAAAACATTGCTACGTAGCAGTATACTTCTTGCCGCATTGGGCTTGTGTAGGATGCTCTGACAACGAGCGTATGTATAAAGCAAATAAGGGCCGGAGTTTCCATCGAGCGCTACTGAACGTGCCAAATCAAACATAACGTTCGATTTCGTGTCGGTTTTGAGCACCGAATATTTTACTGCCGCGATTGTGCCTTTTTCCCGCACTTCCTCTTTTTCTTTCAAAGTAAGTTCTTGGCTTGTGATAAGGTTTGTCAAAAGATTTTTCACTTCGTTGAGCAACCCGTCCACTGTCACCACCACGCCTGTCCGAGACGAAATCTTCTTTCCAACCAACTGCACCATACCCATAGGCAAGTGATACTCACGAGTCTTAAATTTTTCATCAACCAGTTCCAAAGCCTTAAACACTACCTCAAAGTATCCTGACTGCTCATTTGCCACCACGTGAACGTTCAAATCAAAAGGAAAATCTTTATATTGTAAAGGCGCCAAACCCATTTCCTTTGCTTCGTACGTAGGATTTCCTTCTTTGGTGACAAAGACTCTTTTGTGCAAACCATACTTTTCTCCGTCGAATATGATTGCGCCCTCGCTCTTTTCGAAAACCTTTCCGACGTTCTGCAATACAATGTTCTTGCCTTGTTCCGCAACTTCACTTTCAAAGTAGAGTTTATCAAACGTGGTGCCAAAGCGAGGGTAAAAGTGTTTATAGTAATCTAAACTCCACTTTCGGGTACGCTTGTATGCTGGCATGACGCTCCTGTCTTTGCGATATAACTTTGCATTAAGCTCATCAATGTTTTCTTTATGCGTTTCATACTCCTGATTTCCCCTTACATAACCCTCACCCAAAAGATGAGCTTTTTCTTGCAAATGTAACTTTTCCGCATCGCTCCACGACATCCCTCGCTCTCCTAAAATCTTTTCTGTGCCCCATATAGCTTTTGCCACGTGCGGCCCAATATCTCCCTGATAGTTTGCGCGGAATACTTTCGTCCCATTCGCCTCAAAAATACGCGCCAAAGCTTCTCCGGTAATTAAAGTTCGCATATGGCCAATATGCATTTCTTTGTGCGTATTCGGATGCGCGTACTCCACCATTATCTTTTTGCCGCGAAGCAATGTGTTTTGCCCGAATTTTTCTTTTTCCCGAAGCACTGTTTGAAGCGTCGCTTCAAACAGTTTGCGCGCCAGGTAGAAGTTTATAAAGCCATTTACTGTTTCAACTTTCTCGAGGATTTCTGATTGTTTACCGCTGATCGCTGAAGCGATTGTCTCGGCAAGCTCTTTTGGATTTTTCTTGAGCTGCTTTCCTAGAATCAGAGCAATGTTCGTCGAATAATCTCCATGTTCTGGATTTTCTGGATGCTCCAATAAGATCTGCTCAATAGAAAAATCGCCCAATTCATTTTTGAGTTCCTTGAGCGCATTCCGAATGATTTTCTCAATTTCTTCTCGGATCATAAGTTTAATCTAACCTTTTCTGTCGGTTTTGTCGAAAAAAAGAAAAACCCCTGACGTAAACGCCAAGGGCAGAAACTTCTGATGTGGTACACCACCAAACTTGCCCATTACTTGTTTTCTTTTGGGACGCGGGTTTTGAAGAAATACCAAAGTCCAGCAAAATTAGCTGCTATCAGAAGAAATGCAATAATCAATTGGATTGTTTCGCTATTCATAACATTAGTTAACTTTTTTGGTACTCAAAATCAACCAAATAATGGTTCCTAAAGCTAAAATATTCGCACCGATGTAAAAAGGAATGAGGCTTGTCATGATTTTGTTGTTGCCTTCTCCCGCATAATTGCCATGGAAACTGCGAGAAAGATTCCTGTCGCGATAAACCCTACTAAGATCGCTCCTATTTTTGCGTTCAACGATCCTTCTGCGCTCGACAGGAATGTTCCTACGACTAATGATCCAAACAGAATCTTTGCTCCATCAAGAAAAAAATTCGAGAGAATGCGTGCCCGTTCTTCTGTTATCACAAGCTTATGTTACCAAACCAAACAATAATTTGTCAAGCAAAAGGACCGATGATACACTGACCACATGAAGGTATATGCCGAAAACAGAAAAGCGCATTTCAACTATGACATTTTGGAAACATTCCAGGCTGGTTTGGCATTGCAGGGGCAAGAAGTAAAATCGGTGAGGTTGGGAAGAATAAGTCTTGCCGGGTCTTACGTGATTGTTCGAAGAGAAGAGCTTTTTTTGCGCGGGGCAACCATTTCTCCCTACCAGCCAGCGAACGCTCCTACGAACTACCATGCAGAGCGCGACAGAAAGCTTCTGTTGCACAAGGAGGAAATCCAGTATCTTCTCGGTAAATCAAAGGAAAGGGGCTTGACTTTAGTACCCTTAAAGGCGTATAATGACAAGCGCAATATCAAGCTTGAGTTTGGCTTAGCTCGGGGCAAAAAGAAGGAAGACAAAAGAGAGAATATCAAAAAAAGAGAAGCCGAACGCGAGATTGAACGCGCCTTAAAATACGGGTAATGCATGGGGATGTCTGTTTTGACAGCGAGATCAAGAAGTTCTTTGCGATGAGAGTATGGTCTCTTTTAAAACCAAAGCCCAGTTTGACTGGGCAGGCATACAACTGCCAACTTATTTGCCCCACAGCGGGCACTTGCTTACGCTTAATAAGCGCTAGGCCATTCGCTCTTTGACTCTCGATAAAAGAAGCGGGTGTCAACCATCGAGATAGATAGCTTTTTTGAAGGTCCGGAAGCTATTGATTTTAAGGACCATCAAAGAGAGAATGGTTTTGTCCAGTTCTCACATCCTCTCTTCAAATTAACTGGACTATCATCGTAGATGGAATTTCTTAATCTCGCTGGACGAGGGCTCACTGCCCTCCATCTCCACCCTTCGACTTCGCTCAGGGTAAACTAACCTATTTTGCAGAAACGAATCTTCGTAAACAATCAAATACGCGCTTCCCAAGTAATGCTTATCGACGAAACAGGAAAGCAACTGGGAATAGTGCCTCTCGCAGAGGCGCTCAAGCTTGCCCAAGATCGAGGTTTTGACCTAATCCAAGTGACCGAGCGGGTCGAACCTCCTGTATGCCGGCTTGGGGATTACGGAAAATACCTTTACCAGCAGGGGAAAAAGGCAAAAGAAGCAAAGAAACGGGAAGGAGGAGAACTAAAGGAAGTTCGACTCACCTTCACTATTTCAGACCACGATTTGGAAACAAGAATGAGACAAGCAGAAAAGTTTTTACAAAAAGGAAACCGTGTTCGTATTACTCTTCGGCTCCGAGGCCGACAAAATGCTTTGGAAAGATACGCAAGGGACAAAATCGAAAAGTTTATGGAAATTCTCGGCACTCAAACTCCTGTGAAGAGAGAGCGAGAATTAAAAAGGGAACCGCGAGGATTATCGATCATAGTGGCGAAAGCAAGTTAGAGGAGCTCAAACAATACTATGGCAAAGCAAAAAACCAGAAAAGCGATTACCAAACGATTTCGCATAACTAAAACAGGGAAGATTTTGCGCAGACGAACTGGCCAAGATCACTATCTTGCCAAACGGTCATCAAAAAAACGCAGAAGCTTGCGCCAATGGATTGCGCTTGCTCCTTCGGAAGCAAAAGCAATCAGGAGGCTCTTGAACCAATAATATGTCCCGGGTAAAAGGAGGAGTCATTTCCCATAAACATAGAAGAAATGTCTTGGAAAAGACCAAGGGTTTTCGTTGGGGCAGAAAATCCAAGTTAAGAGCAGCAAAAGATGCTCTGCGCCACGCCTGGGAATATGCGTACCGTGATCGCAAAGCAAAAAAACGCTTATTCAGACAAGACTGGCAACGCACCATCAGCAGCGCCGCAGAATCTCAAAACATCAACTACAGCAAACTTATCAACGCGCTCAAAAGAAATAAAGTCGAGCTTGACCGAAAAGTTCTCGCCCAGCTTGCCAAAGAGCATCCTGAAGCATTCCAAAAAATCGTAGAAAAAGTAATCAAGGAAATTTAGAGGATCCCTTCTTGAGAAAGGAGGTGATGTGCTTTTTTAAGTATTTGTTTTGCATTTTTATACGTAAGTTTTTGTTGTGCTTCTGCAAACTCAAGCCACTGGAAACCTAAGTGCTCCGAAGAAATAACCACATTTTCTTGTCTCGTTTTTGCCAAGTAGAACACTACTGTTTTTGAAATTTTCTGTCCCCCAAATTGAAACCAATAGCGAATTTCTTCTCTAAATCCATCAAACAACTCAATGTCTTTTAACCCTGTTTCTTCTTTAATTTCGCGGCGCACGGTGTCCTGTTCTTCTTCGCCTTTCTCGATGTGGCCCTTTGGCAAATCCCAATATTCTTTCTTAGCCTTTGCTGAAGAAGGATAATGTAAGAGCAAATATTGAGGATTTCCGTGTTCTATGCGAAATACGATAGCTCCAGCCGAATGTTCCTTTTTCATACTATGGAAGCATCGCAAGCATTTTCTCTGCAGAAAGAGTGTTAATAATATCTTTCTTTTCTGCCCAACCGCGCTTGGCTTGCGCAATACCGTACTTCAAACATCCAAAATGATCTTGAGCATGGGCGTCAGAATCAATAGTCATCTTGCACCCTGCCTCTACGGCCTTTTTAATATTGCTGTCTTTTAAATCTAAACGATCCGGAAACGCGTTAATCTCTAGAATTGTTCCTGTTTTCTTTACTTCCCTTATAATTTCGTCCATATCAACCTCATACGCCTCCCTCTTATGAATAAGACGGCCGGTTGGGTGGAACAAGATATCAACATTGGGATTTCGCATGGCTTTCACTATTCTTGCGGTCATATCTTTTTTCGTCATCTTAAAACTCGAGTGCACAGCAATTCCTACCACATCGAGCCTTGAAAGAACTTCGTCTGTAATATCGAGTGTCCCGTCTTTTCGAATATTCACTTCCGCTCCTTTCAGTATCTTAAATTTCGAATTTCGAAATTCGGATTTCGAATTTATTTTGTCGATCTCTCGCATCTGCGCCAGCAGTTTTTTCTCGTCCATGCCTCCAGTCATCGCAAGATCTCGTGTGTGATCAGTTATTGCAATATACTCCAATCCCTGTTTCTTTGCCTCTTTTGCCATAGCTTCTATCGAGTCTTTACCATCGGTCCAGTTTGTCTGCACTTGCAAGTCTCCTTTCAACGAATCATACGGAATAACGCTTGGAAGTTTTCCTTCAAGGGCACAATCTATTTCTCCTTGATCTTCCCGCAGCTCTGGCTCAATATATTCCATTCCTAATGCTTTGTACACATCTTGTTCGGTTTTGCAGGCAATGCGTTTTTCCCCCCGAAACAATCCATATTCTGAAAGCTTATATCCCTTATTTGCAGCACGTGTTCGCAACCTCACATTGTGCTCTTTTGATCCTGTAAAATATTGAAGTCCTGCTCCAAACACCTCTTGCCGCAGAACGCGCATATCAATGTCGAACCCTTCGGTAGTGCGCAAAGAAACCTTGGTTGATCCTTTCCCCCAAATTTTTTCATACGAAACCAAGGAAAGAAAATACTCGACTGCTTTTTCCGGCTTGCTCGTGGTAATCAAGATATCCACATCGCCGATCGTTTCTTTCATTCGCCTGATCGAGCCTGCTGCAACCGCCCGCGTAATCAATGGAGAATCCTCCAGCCGCGCAACCAAATCTTCTTGATAAGGATAGATGTTGCCGAGGAGCCATCTTCCCTTCGAGCGTTTTACAAAATCAATGCCCTGCAGAATATTTTGCTCTGTTTTTTCGCCAAAGTTGGGAAGCTTTCGCACCTTGCCTGCTTTGGCCGCTTTTTCCAAATCATCGAGGGTTTTGATTTTCAGATGCTTATACAAATCGCGCACCATTTTAGGCCCTACTCCCTCAATAGAAGTAAGCTCTTGAATGTCAACCGGAAATTTCTTCCGGAGTTTTTCATGCTCTTGGATTTCTCCTGTTTTAATGTACTCTTCGGTTTTCTCTGCTATGCTCTTCCCAACTCCCGGAATCTGTTCTAATCCCCGCAACCCTTCTCTCTCGTATATTTTTTCTACGCCTTCTGACAGAGATTCTATGGCATTTGCTGCTCTGACATATGCCTGCGGCTTGAAAGGCACACTGTCGATCTCCAGATACAAAGCAATATTCGAAAAGAGAGAGGCTAATTTTTTATTGGTCATGGGAAACGGAACATTGTATGTTTTAAAAAACGTAAGCTGAAATGAAAAAGCAATACCAACCCAGCGACAGCAAACAAAACTTCAGCCGTACGCACAAGGAGTGCAAACGCAGCTCCCGTGCCAGCTCCAAAACCAAAAGCCCCAAAAGCAACTGCCTGCAAAGCTTCATGAAATCCGAGTGCTCCAGGGATTGGCACAAGAGCTGCAAGATAATAAAACCCCTGGATTGTAATTGCGGGAAGAATGACAAAGCCTTTTCCAAAGAAAAGAATTACAATCCAAGCGCGCACAATTCCCACAAAACTCTTTCCCAAAGAAAAACAAATACCCTGCCACAAAAAAGGACTCCGCGACTGAAAGAACCGAAACACCTCTTGTTCTGTTTCTTGCGTGCTTTCGTTACCCTTCCAGAATAGTCTGATAATGCTCTTTTTTTGAAAAATGCGTATATACAGGAAGAAAAGAAGTAAAAACCAGATTCCAATAAATCCGATCACTCCAAGCGTTCTTAACGAATAAGAGATGTGCTCCCCCAGAAGGAAAAAGATAATTCCTCCTGCTACTACTACGAAAAGGTTAGAGGTTACCTCCAAGATGCGATCAATGGTGACCGAAGCTATTCCCCTGGGAAGGTCAATTGCATGATGTTCTTTTAAATAAGAGGCTCGAAAAATTTCGCTTGCAAAAGGAAACACAGGCACAAAAAATAAAAGAGAGAAGCCTGCGAGATATGTTTTCCACGTTGCGGAAAACGACACTCTGCAATGTTGCTTTTGCAAAATAAAGTACCATCGAAAAGCGCCGATCAAAAGAGAGACTCCCGTCAGAAAGAAAACGATAAGCGCTCCAAAAAACGGAAACGCAGAGAGCGGCTTCCAGATCTCTTGCCAACCAAGACCTGAAATCAAACCACCAAAAAGCAGAAATCCTACCAGCAACGTAGCCAAAAAGAGGAACAGTCGTTTCATCCCGTACGAAATAGGAAACGCTTCAATCTTGACTTCATGTAGCGTTTACCTCTACCTGACTTAAGGTATTGCTCTCTCGACTTTGCGCCTTCTTCATTTTACCATCTTTCTTGCTCCTTAGGATATACGTGTAATACATATGAGGATTTCGTACGGGATCATAAAGAATCGTGTATTATACCAAAAGAAAAGGTCTCTGTCGCGAACGACAGAGACCTTGATCTGGACGAGAGGATGTTACTCATCTTCCTCCAGTATTTTATGTGAGGGCATAGGATAGTTCGAGGCTATACCTATACCTCCCGTTGTGATGGCGAGGAATCCCACTGGCACGTCCCGCCGGAAAAGCGCGACGGCCTGTTCGCACGCCTGTTGAGGATGGGATTTCATCGCGATCCGCTGATACACCTGATCACATCCTCGTAGGTCGATGATCGCCTCGCCGACTCCGGTGGCAACCACAGCACCCTCTGGTCCGATCTGGAACCCCGCTCCTCGAACGGGCACGTCTCCACCCCGTCCTCGCCGCATCATCCCACTTCCGCCGGTTGACGAAGCAAGCGCGAATACGCCTGCCCTGTCGAGCGCGACTGCACCAACAGTGTCGACTGCAGAGAGGACACCAGCAGGATTATCACACTCAACAAGTCGCCGAAGCTCCTCTATTGTCCATCCAGGAGGAATCTCCTTTCTCGACACCATATCCTTTATCTCTTCTCTAAGTGCGCGCAACCTCTCCTGCACTTCTTTTGTAGGACCAGGATGAGGCTTCAGGCCTCTCTCCATTGCAAACTCGTAAGCACCCTGACCTGAAATGCGTCTAAGGTCAGTACTCATGAGTTCTTTTGCAACAAGGACGGGATTTTGTACCCCACTCACGACCTCTACCGCCCTCATGATACCCTGTGAGGTAGCGATCACGGCCTCCATCTCAATTCTCCCATCAATCCGCTGGATGGAGCCGACGCCAGCGTTGTACAAACCAGAATCTTCCATCCATCGCACGGTTTCGATCGCTGCGTCCAACGCAGAGCCATCGGGAAGAATAATCTTCATCCCTCTTTGATTAGCGCGCCGGCAACCAACCTCCCTCTTAGGGGAGGTGCCGCCAGCGCCGCCATGTACAACTATCCCGTACATTGCGACACCTCCTTTCTTAAATGTCCCTTATAAAGAGCAACCCTATCTTACATTGTTTTTTGCCCTTGTCAATGAAGGCAATGTTTCTTTTGGAATTCCTTTCAGATAGGGGTCAAAAGGAGAGAAAATTTTGCGAAGCGAGAATTTCTTTAAAAACTCTTCTGCTTCTTGATGATTCCCAAGGGCGACATAGTATTCAACGATTGAGGTGAGTTGATTAAGCGCCATAAATGCGCGGTACGAATCCAAGGAAAAACCATCCACCTGCTTCCGCAGAGCTTTTCCCTTCACGAGAAAATCAATAATAAGCGCTCCTCCGAGTGCATAGGGATTTAAGTGAGGGCGTACAGGAATGGAAGTATAAAAATACAAGCTGTGGCAAATCGTCATAATGAGAATTGCCTCGAGTTCTCGTTCGGTTAACGCGTTTTTCAAAATGAGAGTGCCGCATCCCTTAACTCCAAGAAGATCGGTAAAAAGTTCATCAAAGTACGGAGTCAGTTCTCGTAAACGCGCTTGCGCATCTTCGTAGCGCATTAAAGTGTGGCATGCCTCGTGCAAAACATTGGTTTGCAGAAAGGCGTGTTTTAACTCTTCTTCTGTGAATTTTCCTTTTATCTTTCTTGAAAAAATACGCTGAAAAATCGGGAAAAGCCAGTTGGAAAATCTCCAGTCAGTGGGTTGGTTAAACAGCGTAAAAAGAGTGCCGTATTTTTTAATTAAATAAAGATCTGCAGAAGAAGGAATATTATTCCCTACAAACAAAAAGTCAGCAATAAGTCCGGAAAAGACCAGGGTGTCTTCCACTCGGATTTTTACTTTGGCAATCTTTGCGCGTTTTGCTCCTGGAAGATAGTTCCGCTCACTCAAAAGAATCGTGTCCTTAAATCGACTCAATTCATCGGTCTGCAGCGGATCCAAAATTCCGATCCATGCCATATATGCGCGTTTGCGAAAAAAGAGTTTGTCAATATATCGATCAAAGGGCCCAATAACAAAACCGATTTTCGACTGTTCGGTATTCAACCAAAGGATATTGCTTTTATCGAATTTGTCTCGCAAAAGATCTTGCGCGCGTGTTACAAGATATGCCCTAAACTCTTTATCTTTACTTAGAGACGCAGCTTCCCTAAGTAATTTTGCAATCTGGACGAGCTCTTTTTTGAACCGTTTGCTGTAGGGTACCGCAACCAACTTTCCAGCCTTATCTCTCTCTACGAATGTATAAGGACTTAAGATGCTGGGATTTTGTTTTGAAGCCCGTTCAATTTCTTCTCGGGTAGCATCGTGCGGATAAAAATTCGCCCCTGGGTATCGAGGGTCTCTTTGTACCAAATAGAGAGTAGAGATTATTGTTGCAGCTTCAGAAAGCTTTTGGACAATTTTTTTTTCGGATGCAGAAAGATTCGGCTCTCCGTTCGAAAAGCGCAAAAATGCTTTCATAGAAACTCAGGAATACTGATAAACAATCTTCAGAATCTTACAATCGTGATTCACTAACTCGGTTTTCACCTTAACGATATCCCCCACTTCTGCTCCAAGCAATCCCGAACCGAGTGGACACTCATTAGAAATTTTTTTCTGAACCGGCTCTGCTTCCAACGTTCCCACAATAGTAAACTCATCTACTTCTCCACCAAGATCCACAGTCACCGTTGCTCCAAGTCCTACTCGGTGCTGTTCTTTTCCACGCGGAGGTTTTTGAATAAGCTCTGCGTTTTGGAGAATGTTTTCGTGCTCTGCAATTCTGGAGTCGAGCAAACTCATGTCTTCCTGAAACGCTAAATATTCTGGGTTTGGCTCTTCTGAATGCAGCAAATTCGGCGTTTCACCCATTGTTTTCTGTCGTTTGAAATCTCGCAGTCTTTCGTACTCTGCTTTTACTTTTTTTAATCCTTCTTTGGTTACGTAGAATTTGTTGAGTGTTGTGGTCATCGTAATGTGATTAAAAAATCTGGCTCTTTATTATGCCAGATTTATTGATTCGTCTTTCGCAAACATTGCGTTGAGAAATCAATAAATCTAGCCACCATCTCCAGAGATGACTTTTGCCAATGGATTATCAACAGTCTGGAATAACATCTCTGCGCTTTTCATAAATGCACTATCTATTGTAGACGATCAAGAAGATTTGTCAATAGCATTTATTTTCTTAAGCTTTTTTATTTTTCTTCTTTAGATTCTAAAGATACCTAGAGGATTTTTGGAGGAATAGTTTTGGGAGCAAGGGGCAAACCGCCGGTAATGATAAAGATTTTCCGCACTCCTTTTTCTGCCCGTATTTCTCGTTCAATAAACTCCTCGATCGCATGCCAGTTGTGCGCAAGAATTCCAATACCAAGATTATAGATTCCCGTCACTCGAACTAAATGATACACCTCTTGTCTCCGTTCACACTTTTCAATAAGCATATCGACCGTTGCGGCGTCTGCCTCCAAAAATATCTGCGCACACATCGTATAAAACTGGTCGGCCCGAAGTTGTGCTTCAATCGTAATGACTTTTTCCCGCAAAAGTTTGTCTACTCTATTCTTCACTGTTACCGCGCTCAAGTTGATATCTTTTCCCATATTTGCAAAAGGTTCTCGCCCATTTTCTGCAAGCTGAGCAATAATTTTCAAATCGAGTACATTCATCTCATCGAAATGCCAGATGGATTCAGGAGAGTATTTCCACACGAAAAAGTCAGCGAGGCCCACGCGGTCAATAAACGTGGCGAACTTCACATCTCTTATCTGGAGTTCTTTTTTGCGCAACCTCAAGCCTTCGGTTGATCGCTTGTATGCCTTTCCCGTAACAACATCTGTATCAACAATGAGTACTTTTCTGCCGCGCACTTTTTCTTCTTCCAATCCGCCCCCATCATCATCCATGGTGGTAATTACCAGATTTTTCTTTTTCGGTAAAAACCATTGATACAAACCTTGAGCATAGAAAATTCCATCTGGACGCAGATAAACAATACAGGCATCGTCTTTGCCGAAATACTTTTCAATATCTTTCCCCAATGTATCGATAAATTTTTTGATGGGCTCGTATTCTAAAAGGTTCATAGAATTAAAATAGACTTTTTTGAGTAGTTACGGTTTGTTGTTCTCCTTCTCCAAAGATTTTAATTTTGCCGTATTCTCCATCGTATCCCGGCTCAATGTTCACTTTCCCCTCTCTTACTCTCATAATACCTTCTGCAATTTCTGGCAAGGTGGCTTCTCTCAACGCACTGGGTTCTGCGTCAAGGAGCACAGCGAACTCATTTCCAAGTTTTTGAATAAGTGCTTCGTATTCTTGTTGAACTTGTTTGCTTGCCACTCCCAGCCCTAAGGCGTCAGCAATGATCTCTTGGAGTGGAATGAGACTCTTGAAGGGTACCGCTCCTGACGGAACAAAATCTTCTGGTCTATCGGCGAGCTCTGCGACGCGATTGAGAACTCCAATAGTAAGGGGTCTTCCGCATTTGGGGCACATATTATTGAGTTTCTTTGATTCTTCAGGAGCCAAACTTATCCCGCAAAGCCGATGGCCATCGTAATGATACTTTCCTTCCTCGGGGAAAAACTCAACAGTAAATAAAAACTTGGTTGGATCTTTTTTCTTGATTGCATCTGCTATCGCAAAATAACTTACCTCGGCATCAAACACATTCGCCTCCCTCCCTATTTTTGGGAGACTATGGCTATCAGAGTTGCTGATAATGGCGACTTTATCCAGTGCCGAAAGTCGCCAGTTCATTGCGGGATCTGAACTCAATCCCGTTTCAATTGCATAAATATATTTTGTGTATTCATCAAAGCATTCTTCCAACGAGTTGAATCCAGACTTGGACCCAAATACAGAAAACCACGGTGTCCACGCATGTGCCGGAACCACCATACAGTCAGATGAGGCGTCGAGCGCGATTTTTACCACTTCTTTTGCATCGATGCCAATGATGGGTCTTCCGTCTGCTTTTAAATTCCCCTGCCAACCCAATCTCGTATTGATTTTCTCAACAGCTTCCAGTAAAGGAGCGAAAACCAAAAGATGAACTCTTCTCCCCCGCCCGCCTTTTGTATAAATGCAGCTCAATTCAGTGGTCAGCAAAAATCTCGTGTCCAGGTTGCTTCCCTTGAGTTTATACAAGCCCTGCTCTGCGGGCTCGAGTTTTTCTTGCAGCTCTTTGAACCACAAAGGATGCGTGAAATCGCCTGGGCTTATTACTTTGATCCCTTTGATTTTTGCCCACTTGTCCAAATTTTCCAAGTTCATATCCTGCGACGTCGCCCTCGCATATTTTGAATGAATGTGAAAGTCACCAACGAAACGCATATTCTTTTCTTACCAAAAATCATTCACTCTCGCAACTGTGATAAGTATATACGAGCAAACAAAAAAGATTAAGGAGGTTCAGGATATTGTTGACACGCTGAACGCTTAATCTTTTTTCTTTGTGGGATATCAGGGAGGGTGCGATAGAAGTTGTATGAACTGATTTGCCAAGCGTATAAGAGCTTCTCTTCGATGGTGTTGTTCGTACCACCTTCGAGAGAGTTGTAGCT
>ERZ1292623.879-Hain-H51-01um-R1-879-length-30545-cov-10_pt2 | contig 24113 bp, 27 predicted proteins | sample MGYA00564398_ERZ1292623 | MGnify/ENA primary metagenome ERZ1292623 (study PRJEB36523, sample SAMEA6512633) | groundwater metagenome | collected 2019-01-07 | study: AquaDiva: Metagenomics assemblies of 32 groundwater samples | reverse complement strand
TGAATGGTAGATTCTTATTTTGTCTGATATAGAATTTCCCTTTGGGCCGTATGTGATACCGACTATATTAGGACCTAATGAATGCAAACCATTAAATAAATTTCCATGTGGGACCAAATCGCGCGCTTCTTTATCGTTTAGTATAAGTATCTCAGTATTTTTTAGGATTTCTTTTATATGCCCTGCGCCATTTTTAGTTAGGTAACTTGAAGGGTTGTAGGTTATTTTGGCTCCTTTTTTGTTTAGATACGATGCCATTTTTTTTTGTGTTTCTAAACTCTGTCCGGACATTGAAGAAAAGTAGAACCATTTTGCGTCTAGTTTATCTAGATTTACCTCTGAGGATTTTAATTCGTCGTTTGCTCCTTTGTAGACAAGAATAGTTCTTTCATGCTCTTTGCTGTCAAGAATTACAGAGTATCCAGTTGGCTCATCTCCTCTGTTTCCAAGAAAAGAAATTTTATTTTCTTTTAATTCTCTTAAGATTACATTCCCGTTTTCGTCGTTTCCTAATTTTCCTAGGAATCCTGTTTTTAAGCCGAGTTTTGAGAATGAAGTTGATGTGTTTGTTCCTCCTCCGCCTGTTGAGAACTCGAGGTTTTTTATGAGTAACTTGCTTCCCAGAGGATAACACTGCTTTCCGTTCTTTTGAGATAATCCAGTGTATAGAAATGCGTCAATTACTGCTCCTCCGACTGTTATGATATCAAATTTTGTCATGTTCTCTTTTCAGGACTTCTAAGCCAGGCAGTTTCTTTCCTGCGATATATTCTACTGTCGCACCGCCGCTTAGACTAATATAATCAAATTTGTCTTTATTAATCTTGAGTTTTCTAAGGGCGCTTGTTAAATGTCCGCCGCATATAATGCTGAATGCGCCTGAGTTTGAAATGGCATTCAAAATTGACTTTGTTCCCCGGCAAAATTGTTTTTCTTCGCAATAACCTGCTGTTCCTTTCATAAAAACTGCTTCTGCGTTTTTTATTTTGTCAATATATATTTCTTGGGTTTTCTCTCCAATGTCAAATATTTCATATTTTGACGGGAATTCTGATATTGATAACTCTGCTCTTTTATTTTTTATTTTGAGTGCGAAATCTGCTGGAGTTATGACTCCTTTGTGCAAATTTCTTTTTAGTTGAAGGATTATTTTTAGTTCGTCTTTAAGGAATTTGTTTTGCGCGCCCAGATTTTTTCCTTTAGCAATGACGCACAATTGCCCGAAAATACCGCAGGTTAAAACATTTTTATTTTTTAGAAGAAGAATGTTTTCTTCCGCCTTTGCCCCTCCTAGAATAAATAAGCAATTATTTATTTTTATTTTATCCAGATTCTTTAATTCTTTTTCCATAACTCTTCCGATGCATGAGCGAAGTATTTTTGGAAAGCCAACAATAGAAGTTTGCTCTCTATGTGAAACTGAGAAAGCGTCGTTTACGTAATAGTCGAACAGCGGAGAGAGCGTTTTTACAATTTTATTATCTGGAGGAGTAAATTCTTCTTTAAGGAATCTTATATTTTCGAGCAATAATGCTTCGCCGTTTTTTAGGTTTTTTATTTCATTCAACGCTTTATCTTTTATTATGCTTGGGACGAATTTTATTTTAACGTATTTATTTAATAATTTTGAATGTTGTTTTAATGAAATAAAATCTTTTTTTCCAGGTCTGCCTTGATGAGCCAGCACAACTACAGAAGCACCCTTTTGCTGCAGCTCTTTTATTGTTTTTGCTGACTCGATAATTCTGTCATTTAAAATTACTTTTTTATCTGAGATTTCGCTGTTTATATCGCTTCGCAGTAAAACTCTTTTTCCTTTAAAGGAGAAATCATCAAGGGTTTTGTAGTCCATGTTACTTAACCCATTTTTCAAGCATCTTAATTACATCAACAACTCTGTTTGAGTAACCATACTCGTTATCATACCATGCGAGAATTTTTACCATGTTTTTGTTTACTTGCGTATTTTTTGCACTTATAATTGCAGAGTGTGGATTTCCTATGATGTCGCTGGACACTAAGTCTTCTTCGCTGTATTCTATAATTCCTTTTAGCTCTCCCTGTGAAACTTTTCTGAAAATAGAGTTAATTTCTTTTGCATTTGTTTTTTTCCTGAGCGTTGCTACAAAATCAGTTATAGAGCCGCATGCAACAGGAACTCTTATTGCCAGTCCATTGATTTTTCCTTTCATTTCTGGGATGACCTCCTCGACAGCTTCAGTTGCTCCGCTTGTTGTCGGCACAATATTCAGCGCTGCAGCTCTTCCACGCGTTGGTTTATTATGAGAATCATCAACAAGTGCCTGGCTTGAGGTATATGCGTGGATAGTTGTCATAAACCCATTTTCGACAACGAAATTTTGATGCAGAACTTTTACGATTGGCGCAAGGCAGTTTGTTGTGCATGAGGCAACTGAAATTATGCTGTGTTTTTTCTCTAATTTTTTATCGTTGACGCCCGGGACTAGAGTTATATCAGACTCTCCTTTTGTTGGTGCGCTGACAAGAACGTATTTCGCTCCTGCTTTTATGTGTTTAGATGCGCCTGTTCTGTCCCTGAAAACACCTGTTGATTCTATTACAACATCGACGCCGAGCTTTTTCCATGGAAGATTTAAAGGCTCTCTATTGTTTAAGACTATAATCTTTTTTCCATTTACTAAAATTGAATCTTTTCCGACTGAAACATTGTACTTGTATTTTCCATAAACTGAATCGTATTTTAATAAGTATGCAGCATCTTCCACGCCGTGAATATCGTTTATGGCAACTATGTCTATGCCTTTGTCAAATGCAATTTTAAAAAAAGACCTCCCTATTCTGCCAAAACCATTTATTGCTACTTTCATGTCTCCTCTTTTATTGTTTAGATAGTATTCGCGTAATTAAAAATGTTATGGTTGAGATAGGTTGTGAATTTAGTGGATATTAGAAAGGTTTAAAGATTTGTTTTCTTTGGGTTTTTATGCAAGAAAATCCTTTTGGAATTACCAGAAGTATGGTTTTAGAAGTTTTGAAAGAAAGTTCAAAGGCAATGAAATGGTTTTTAAAGAAATTTAAGAGAAAATTTGATGTAAAACTAAGCGGTAAATTGTTATCTGAGATTTTTAGTAATTTATTAGAGCAAAAAGCATCAAAGATATTTTCTAAAAGATTGAGATATGAAATTAAGAAGGCAAACAGCGACAATGATCCTGATTTGTTCTTTTCTAAGATAAATATGCCCATGGAGATTAAAGTAGCTGGTGGACAAGTCTGGAGGGGAGGAGAATTTAGCAAGAGAGCTTCATGGCATTTAATGGTTTCGAGAAACGATACTTTTGATGAGTTCTTTGTTTGCCTTGTGAATATGAAAAGCGATGGCGGTTTATGGGTTTCTTCTATGCAACAAGGCAAGGATTATTACGCTCCTTCATTTAAAAAGGATAAGATTTTTGAGCTGCAACATCAAATTCCTGTTTTTGTTGGAAGGATTGTTAAAAGTGAGAGAGGAGCAGTAAAACTTGTTTTAGAGAAGGTTTGAGTCCTGTTATATAAGAAACATTTTATAAGAACCTTGATGATTATCTTTTATTCTGAATTATTATTACATGCTTAAGTCTTTTGTTTTCTTGGCTTTTTATCCCATCTTGCTGTTTTACATTTTGGGCAGGTAAGTGGTCGTTCATCTCCACGAGAAAACCAAACATGACTGCACTTATTGCATTTATACGCTGTCTTTCCAAATTCTTTTATTCTTATTTCAGCCATACATATCATAAGTAATAATCCCTTATAAATCTTACTTAATAAAGAAAGGTTTATATAGCAGAGTATTCCTAATTAAGTAAGATTAATTAAGTAATATGACTCAGAATAAAGATCAGTTTGAGATAAGTATTATTGTTTGTCCTAATTGTGAGAAGAAAGATAAGCTGATTGCTTTAGTTAATACGCGTGAAAAATCTCCAATCTTTAGATTGGAGTTAGATGTCGTCGGTTTTTCCCGGTTCTCCCCAAATCCCTATCAAACTCCACCTTTTAAGGTGTAGTACGAATCCGAAGGATTTGGTGATACTATCAACACAAAACATATAAAATGAAAAACATTAAGATATTTTATAGAGAAAAGATGGCGACAGAACATAAAATAATTTGCGGCGATTGTCTCGAAGAATTAAAGAAAGTTGAAGCTGAAAGTGTCGATTTAGTAGTTACTGATCCGCCTTTCAACATTGGGAAAAAGTATAATTCTTATGTTGATAGCAAGAGCAAAGAAGAATATATTAAATGGTGCGAAGGTTGGTTAGCTGAATGTATAAGAGTTTTAAAGAAGGGAGGGGCATTATATCTCTTTAATTATCCAGAAAATAACGCATATTTAATGCCTTTTTTAGATAAAAATATGACTTTTAAACGTTGGATGACTTGGCATTATCCAGTTAATACAGGGATGTCGCCGACAAATTTCACAAGAAGCCAACACTCTATTTTATTTTATATCAAAGGAGAAAAACCCAAAGTATTCAATAAAAAAAATATTGCAGAGCCATATAGAAACCCCACAGACAAGAGAATAATGGAACTAATTAAAAATGGAAGCAATGGAAAAACTCCCTATGATGTTTTTCAATTTAATATTGTGAAAAATGTAAGCAAAGATAAGACCCCTCATCCTTGTCAAATTCCTGTAAAATTATTGGAGATATTTATTAAAGCATCAAGTAACGAGGGAGATTTAGTCTTGGACCCGTTCGGCGGTAGTTTCTCAACTGCTGTTGCTTGTAAGAAGCATAGTAGAAATTCGCTAAGTATAGAGATAGATAAGAATTATTGTGCGATAGGAAAAAGAAGATTGGGAAGCACAAACTCACTAAAAGATTTTATTTGATTTTTTGGAATTAAGCTCTTTTAATGCATCAATACAAAGAGGACTCAACATTTTTATACTAAAAAGTTTATAATAAAATAGAAAATGGTTCTTTCATTGGATATAGGCGGCTCGAATATTCGCATAGCAGAAGTAAGAAGAGATAAAATAAAAAATAAAAGGCAGGTAAAAACTCCTGAAACAAAAAAGGAGATAATAAAAGAGATAATTGGCTTGATAGAAATGTACGGCGGTTATCGCGCAATATGCGTTTCAACAGCGGGTTTTGAATACAAGGGGAGAATACAAGGGGCATTGAATTTGGATTTTAATGATGTTCCATTAAGGAAAATTTTGCATAGGAAATTTAAAGTTCCTGTTTATATTCAGAACGACGCACGATGTGCTGCACTTGCCGAGCTTAAATACGGCGCGGGAAGAAGATTCAAGAATTTCGTTCTTTTAACTCTCGGCACAGGAATAGGGGGAGCGGTTGTTATAAATCGCAGACTTTATCTTGGGAAAGGCACTGCCGGAGAAATAGGAAGCATGCTTATAAACAAAGATATTTACGAGCATTTAGCTTCTGGAACAGCTTCTGTTGCACTGGCAAAAAAAGCAGGGTTTAAGCATATATCCAGTTTAAAACTTGAAGAACTTGCAAAGAAACACAATAAAAAAGCCCTGAATGTTTATAAAAAAGTAGGATATTATCTTGGAGTTGGTCTTGCAAATCTTTCTTATGAACTTGCTCCTGATTGTTTTATTATCGGCGGAGGCTTTTCAAGAGTGCGTTTCATTTTTCCAGAGGCGAAGAAAACACTGAGAAAGAAGTATCGCATGTCTTCCAAGCCTGAAATTATAAAGGCAAAATTAGGAGATAATGCCGGCTTGATTGGAGCAGCTCTTCTTCCTAAATATCAAGTTTAGGGCGAGCCAATGCAAGAACCCTGCCCTGCTTTAGCTCGGAGTGAATTGCGTTTGTCAAAAGGCGAGCCAAATATTTTTCTATTAATGATGAATATAGAACAGTGGGCTGGTCGTAGCTCACTGCACGTATGTTAGTTCCTAATTGAGTTTTTAATTTGATAGGCTATATATTTAATAACTGTTCCAAACAAGAAAGTTTATGAAAAAATTAATAGCAATCTTGATTATAGCCGGAGTATTATTCGTTCTAACTTGCGGTCTTTTTCTTTTAAGATTAAGCCGGCCTCCAAACGAAAACTTAATAGGCATAATAAATGTAGGCAGTCAGCCAATTTATAATTTAACAATCACAATCAGAGATTATTCAGAAAATATTGTAGAAATTCCTTCTGAAGAAATGAGAAATGTTGCTCTTCCAGATTTAGGTTTTGAGGAAAGAGACATAAGACTGGTTTATACTGTGAATGGGGAGAGTAAAACTTGGTCTGGTGGTTATAGAGAGAGCAACTATTGCGCGTACATTACTATTGATCATAATAATTTTGTATCGATACACCATCTTAATTTTTTGGATTGTCCTTTATTTTAGATAACTTTTGCAGTAGAATTTCTGGATTTTTTGATTTTGCTATGGCTGAGGCAATTAAAACTCCTTTGCAGCCAAGATTAAAGGCAGCGCGGACATCTTCAGCAGTATGAATTCCTGCTCCGCATAACGGGAGAATGTTTGAATTTTTTAAGAGCGAAATAAATTCTTTTATCTCTTTTGTTCTGTAAGATGTTATTGATTTGTTTGTCGCTATTAGTTTGATGTCTTCAAAGGCCATTGCGTAGGGTTTTAATTTTTTTAATTTTCTTGCTTCAGCTAGGGTTGGCACGCATAAAACTGCTTTTAATTTATTGTGCTTTAGTTCTTTTAGGGAGCAATTAATCTGCGAGAAGGATAATTGATGCTCTGAATGATTTAATAAACTTCCTTCTGCTCCTGCTGAGCTTATTGTTTTGGCAGAGAGAAAGCCGGTTGAGCGTTCTGGTATTGCAAGGCAGTCAATATGCTGCGCAAAGACTTTCAGCTTTGTTTTTTCTGCGAGCATCTTTATGTCTGTGGCAGGAACAGCGATAATTGCATCTGGAAGATAGTTTTCTATTTTCTTTGCCAGACTTAGAGCTTTCTTTCCTTCTAAATAGTTTTTGAAATTTATTATTATCAAAAAATCTTTGTGTTTTACTGCGGACTGAAGTCCGTAGTTTGTTTGGATTTTTGGATGTCCAAGATTCTCTACGCACTGAAATGCATGGTTTGTCAAGAATCTTGGCATCATGCAAATATTATCCTCCTTATTTTTTTTGATAATTCTATAGGGCGAGGATTCTGCCAGATATTTCTGCCGATTGCCATTCCGCAAGCTTCTGCTTTCATTATTATTCTTGCGCTTTCTAGAAGTGTTTTTTCATTTGTTCTTAATCCTCCGGCAACAACGACTTTTGTTTTTCCTGCTGCTTTTACAGCCCATTGCAAATCTTTAAAGTTGTTATTCCAGTGCAATTTAACAATGTCTGCGCCTATTTCCAGGCCGACACGCGCTGCGTAAGCCATTAATTCTTTTTCTGTCTTGTTCTCGATAGATTTTCCTCGGGGATATATCCATGCAATTATAGGAATTCCTTTTTTATGAGCTTCTCTTTCAATTTTCTCAAATTCTTTCAGCATAATTGGTTCGTGCTCACTTCCTATATAAATTGTGTATCCTAGTGCGGCAGCGCCTAACTTAAGAGCTTCTTCAACAGAGCATAACTGCCTTGAAATCGGTTCGCCCTTGTAGAGATTTGTCTTACCGTTTAGTTTTATAATCAATGGGATTCTGCTTTTTTTTATCTCACTTTGATATTTTTCAGCAATTCCTTTTTGGAAAATGAGTGCATTGTATCCTGCTTTTTTTGCTATTTCTATAATATATTTCGGGTCTATGTTTTTATCGTTAAAATCTATTGGGCCGTGCTCCATTCCTTGATCATAGGCAAGATAAAACGCCTTTCCTCTTTTTAGAATTTTTTCCAGCTTAACTCTCATTTTATTTTTTAGAAAACGCGAGTTTATATATATCTTTTGCTTGTTAGTTCAATGGGGAAAATAAAGAAAATAAAAGAGCTGGAACCTAGAATAAAGATTGTGAGAGAGGTTATTCGGGAGAAAGATTCCAGGGAGATCTCGAGAGAGTCGCGCTCTTCCAAATTTGAGAATTCTTCGGAAGAGGTTGTTAGCAGAGATTCTTCTGGGAGAGCTCGTGTTCTTGAAGGAGTAAAAGATAATTTTGGAAGTGCCCCCGGCGGTGCGCGAGAAAGAGTTTCTTCGAGAAATGAGAGTTCGTCCAGGTTTTATGAAACTGGCAAGGCAGATACTTCTGAAAGGAAGTATTCAAGCGGAGCGAGCATGCCTGCTAATCTATTAGGTCAACGAAGGAGAAATGTTAGTTTGAGCGATAATAGCAATCTTCATGCTGACAGGAATTCTCGCTCGATAAATGAGGTAGACACTTCAAGATTTCGCGAGAATGTTATGGACGAAGAATCAAGAAAATACAATTATTCAGAGAAGCGCTCGGAAGACTTGCATGTAAAGAGAAGAAGGGATCTTTTTTAGTACACGTGAGAAATCTCCAGCTTTTAAGCTGGAATTAGTCTTGCCGATTTCTCCCGGTCCTCACCAAACCACGGCAAACTCTCCCTTTTAAGGTGGAGTACAAACCCGAAGGGTTTGGTGATCAACATAAGGTTTAAATAAATTGCTCTATTATTTTAGTAATGGTTAAAAAAGAGAGCTATGGAAATTCAGCTAATTTTTATGCAGGAGCGGATTATGGCTTTGATTCTAGTTATGGAAAAGAATTTTCTTTGAATATGGACGCGGGATATAATTTTCCTGCTTCGCAGTTTGCTTTAACTACTGACCCCAGGTCAGCAAACCAACTGCTTGAAACCTCTAAGAAATTGAGTACTGGAGCGAAGGTAATTGAGATTACGGGCATTCAGATGAATATTCTGGATTCTATTCCCAAACAGCATTTTAAAGAAATTAATAGACTGAAGAAATTGACTGGGGTTGACATGACTTTTCATGGACCTTTAATTGAGCCAACTGGTATTGGACAGGGAGGGTGGGATCCAACACAGAGAGAATTTGCCGAGAGACAAATATCCAGTGCTGTTGAAAGGGCGCATGATTTGGATCCAGATGGAAATATTGTTATAACTTTTCATTCCAGCAACGGACTTCCTGAACCTAGGACAAAAGTTAAAACTGAAGACGGAAAAGAAATCAGCACTAGCCTTGCTGTTGTTGACGAGAGAACAGGCAGGTTTGGGGCATTACCAAGACCAACAAAAAATTATCTGACTGGAGAGGAGCCTAGTCCTGATAAAGAGCTTGAAAGGCTTAATACACAAAATTGGTCTACAGAACTTAGCAATGTCAATATAAGTGCGAGCCGGGGAAGAGAAGCATTTAGGTATCTTAATCAGCTAAAGGATGAAGCTGAAAACGATGAATCGCTAAAGGGACTTAGTGTAGAATCTATTTATAATATTGCAAATAGTGATAAAGGAAAGGAATTTCTTGATAGTCTAGAACCAGGAGCGCAAAAAATTGCAGAGAGATTGATTAATAATCTAAGTCATGCAGATATTTATGCCCGTGATTCTTATCGTGGATTTCAGGAATTGTTTAATCAGGCTTATGAAGCTGCCGAAAAAGTTGGGAATGATATAGACAAGGGAAAACTTGAGAAATTGAGAGAGGAGATTCTGCCTAGTATTGAAAATTATAAAGAAGACCGCTCTAAAATTGTGGCTCTTTCAGAGGCAGTTACAAAAGGTATTCGTGTTTTAGATTCTATTAAACCTCCTCAGATTTTTCAGCCTCTTGAAAAGTTTGCAATAGATAAGGCTTCAGAGACATTTGCCAATACTGCGTTTAATGCTTATAAGAAGTTTGGCGATACCTCTCCAATAATAAGTATAGAGAACCCTCCTGCTGGGAGCGGATTGAGCAGGGCGGAGGATTTGCGCGAGCTTATAAAAGCTTCAAGAGAAAAATTTGCTAGAAGATTAGTTGAGAAGCAGGGATTTTCTGAAGGAGAAGCAGAGAAACAGGCAGAGAAATTGATAGGAGCTACCTGGGATGTAGGACATATTAATATGATAAGGAAGTTTGGGTATGATGAGTCAGATGTTATTGCAGAGTCTAAAAAAATTGCTCCTTTTGTGAAGCATGTTCATTTATCTGATAATTTTGGATTGGAGCATACTGAATTGCCGATGGGAATGGGCAATGTGCCGACAAAGAAAATACTTGAACTGGATGAGCAGTTTAGAAAAGCAAAAAAAGTAATTGAGACAGGCGGACCATGGTTTCAGTTTTTCCAGAAATCTCCTTTAATGGAGACATTCAGGGCTTTTGGCTCTCCTCTCTATGCTATGAAAATGGGGCCTTATTGGAATCAAGCTGCTAATGCTACAGGAGGATATTTTGCTGGTTATGGACAGACATTGCCGGAGCAGCATTTTAATATTTATGGAGCTGGATTCTCTAATTTACCGCCTGAACTGGGAGGACAGATGGGTGGAAGAGCGAGAATGGGCGGAGCGCCTATTGAATAATTAGGATGCTTGAGGGTTTTCTCTGCTTCCAAGAGCATAAAGAATTCTTCTGACATTCTTAACCAGCTTATCATTTTTACTTTCAGCAACTTCTATAACTGATTCTCTTATTGCTTTGTATATGTCTCCGTTTTCATCTTTGATTTCATTATAGGTTTGCTCAGCTTCTGCTAATCTTGCGTCTATTCCTTTTATTATGTAATTTCTCTGTTTTTCTTCTGCTTTTTCATTTGAAACATTAAGTCCTGCTTTTACTGCCTGCTCAGAGAGTTTTCCTGCTGTTTCCTGCAATTGAATATCTCTGTATCCAAGTTTTTCCTGTCTTTCTGCTTCTTTCTTTCTAGCTGTTTCGTAAGCTTCTCTTGCCTCAGCTTCAATTCCTGCTTCAAGGTATTTCTTCATTTCCTGCGCTTCTTCTTCACGAATTCCCTCTTTATTTTCGAATCTCTCTTTGAGACTCTTGTTTTTTACAACTTCGCTGTAAGCAGAAAGAACTTTACGATTAGAGCCTTTAATAGAATTAACAAAATCTTCTATGCCGAGTAATGATTCAAGAGTTTCATTTGAAGCTTCATTAATTATTTCCTTATTTTCCTTATCAAAATAATGAGTTGCGTCATTGGCACGTTTTTGGTATTCTTCTTTAACGTAATTTTCAGCAACGTCATATCTTACTTCTTCTTTTGTTCTGTTTCTGTCTATTCTGCCGGCCTCAATACCGAGATTATAACCTATTTCTAAAACTTTATCTCTGCCTGGTCCAAATCTTCCAGGCCTCTCGCTATTCACATCAGTTAAGATTTCCTCTAGGTCTACTTCTCTCTTTGTTAATTCGACAAATTCTTTGAATTTGTTTGATGTTTCATCTGTCATAATTCCAGATATTTTTAGGGTATTTAAATCTTTCTATTGTAGGTACTTAGTAGTAGTAACTAATATTTTTATAGTCCTTTTAGTTACTGATACAGAGGGGTTATGGATAAGAGATTTCTTGGTGTTGGGGTGGTTGTTTTAGGTGTTTTGGCTCTATTATTTGGCTATACTTTTAGCATTCGCAATGATGGAGTTTCTGTTTTAACTGGGCAGGTTATAAACAAGAATTCACATGGTTTCTATACACTTATAACAAATACAACTCATGAATACTCGTGGGATTCTTATGGGTGCGGGAGCGGGGCTTATGAGCATGATTGTGTTGATGAGGTTAGTTCTCCTAATACATTAGATGGTCTTAATGCAGTTGTTAGAATGAGTGCAGTTAATAAGAATTACATTTACAGCACGAGCAGTGCGAGAGATGAAGTTTTTTCTGTTAGGGCGGGCGAGAGTATAAAGGATGCCAATGGAAGAAGTTCAGGAGTAGGAGAATATTATAATATTTACATTCATAACATATCAATAAATTATACTGCTCAGCAAGCTGGAAGCATAAAAAATATAATACAACCTTTTCTTCTTTTTGATGATTATGGAAAATATGACGGAGTAGAAAAAAGCGGGCCTGAGATTGTGCTAAGCAATGGATGGAGGTCTTATGCTGTTGAGTATGAAAAGAATCCATTTACAGGGCAACCTTGGACATTTTCAGATTTGACAAAGCTGCGGCTTGGGTTGAGTGTTCCGGATAAATTTAACGGCGGTGGCAAAGTCTCTCAGGTATTTGTTGATGTTAGATATTGTCCTATTGGAGAGACTACTCAACAGTGCTTCAGCAGATTTAAGGGTATTTAATTTTTAAATCTGGATAAGCGAAAGTTTAAAAATAATATTTGTTATAATATAATGATTTTGAGAGGTGAAAATGAGCAAGAGTAAGGTTGTTGCAAAGAGGGTTTCTGCCAGCGGGAATGTTAAAAAGAATTCTGTTGTTAATCGCAGTATAAGAAGTAACAAAGATATTGCAATGGATTTTGCCTCTAGAGTGCAAAAGAAATTTGACAGAATTGTGAAGGCATCTATTTTGTTCGGCTCGCAGACTCAGGGACTAAACAGTGCGACTAGCGGCTCTGATATTGATATTATCTTAATTATTGATGACGCGTCTATAGACTGGGATTTGGAATTAGTTTCTTGGTATAGGGAGGAGCTTGGCAAGCTGATATCTGGCCAGAATTATTCCAAAGAACTTCACATTAATACTGTTAAGCTTACTACATGGTGGAACGACTTGCTTCATGGAGATCCTGTTGTGATAAATATCCTGAGATATGGCGAGGCGCTTATTGATTATGGTGGATTTTTCAATCCGTTAAAGGCTTTATTGCTGCAGGGGAAAATTCGTTCGACGACAGAGGCAGTTTATGCTGCTTTGCAGAGAGCGCCCTGGCATATTGCCAGAAGCAAAGCTTCTGAGATGGGCGCTATTGAAGGAGTTTACTGGGCAATGGTTGATTCTGCTCAAGCAGCATTAATGATGGCTGGAAAAATGCCTCCAAGCCCGGAATATATTCCTCAATTATTAAGAGAGACATTTGTTGATCATGGCATGCTAAAAATGAGCTTTGTTCATTCTTTGCAGGAGATTTATAATCTTCATAAGGGAATATCGCACAGAGAGATAAGTGATATTAAGGGACAGAAGATTGATGAATGGCAGACTGATGCTGAGAAATTTTTGAGTGAGATGACGAGGATTATTGATTTATTGATAGGGAAAAAGTGAATCAGTCATCCATAATTATAAAAACCTTGTTTGTGTGAGAAGTAAATGGATCTTAATGAATTAAAGGAAACTTACGGGCAGTTTGAGAAAAAATACAGACTGCCTAGTTTTGGCAAGGCCAATGAGAATTTTGAGATAGAGAAGCTGGACAGAGACAGCGATGCATTTTTGAGGGCAGTTAGGAAGGTTATGATTGATAAGGTTGTTAATTCTTTTGGATTTGTAGAAATGCTTATGAATCCGATTAATGCGCCTAGAATGTATTTTTCTTACATACATTCTATGGGATTGGAAGACAAAAAAAGACTTGATTTTATTTATACCAAACTTGCGGAGCTTAGTCTTGCTTCGCTTGAACTTGAAATTGATTACAGCGAAAAAGGAGAGGCGGAATTAATAAAAAATATTTGCTCTACATGGGATGAAATAAAGCCGGTGTTCAGAGAGATATTGAAGAATATCAAAAAACCTGACTTAAATTTGGTTAAAAAAGAAAGAAATTATTTTGGCTAGCCAGACAGACTGGCAATTTTAAAAATTTCCTCTAAAGAAATTTCTATTACAGAAATTGGCATTTTAATGTTCCATGCTCTTAGCGTTTCAGGAGCGACTTCTCCGATATAGCCAATTTCATTATTTTTGATCATGATTTTTGCGTTTCTGCCGTTAATAAGATTTGGGTGGAGAGATTCTTTTATTGAATAATCAAAATAGAACAATTCTGCTATGTAATCTAAGATTTGCTTTGCTTCTGTAAAATTCGAGGGCGATAAAGCTATTATTAAGCTTTCATTTTCTCTTATTTTATTTTTTGACAGCGAGAATGTTGTTCCTATTTCGAATATTTTTTGGGGATATTCGTGGTCTTTGTTTTCTGATAGAATTCTAAGAGCAGGAATAAGAAGATTCAGCCTTAGAATTTTATATTCTGTCTTTGAGTTTTCTACCTCTATTTTTTCTTTTATCCTCATTATCTGAGCTTCGCGCTCCTTTATTAAATGATAGGAAGATATCTCTATTAATCCAAGCCCAACAAGAACGTCTGACAGTTTTTCTTTTATTTTTTCTTCGTGCTGTTCTTCCGAGGATGTATAAATATTTGGTATTTCTGGAATAAATTTATTATAGCCATAAGCTATTGCAATATCTTCTATAATATCTACTTCATGCAAAATATCTGTTCTCCATGCAGGTATCTGGGCTGTTTTGTTTTTGTAATCAATACCCATCTTTTTCAGCAATCTTTCTACTTCAGATTCTTTTAGGCTGATTCCAAGAAGTTTATTTATATTTTCCAGAGAAATTTTTATTTTCTCACTTGTGAGATTTGGCGTTATTTCTCTGTTTCTTTTTTCGTAAACTAGCTCCATTGAATAAATTTTTCCACCTATGTCAGCCAGTGTTGTTACAATCAAATTTAGTGTTTTATTTACAACTTCTTTATTAAAACCAGAACATTCTATAAAAACCTCTTTTGTTGATTCGTTTATTTTTCCTGTTTCATTGCTATTGATTATTGGGGGCATTGACAAAATATTCATTTTTGAATCAATAAATACAGGAAATTTTTTGTAACCTTCCAGAAGATGAGAGTACGCTCTTCCAGCTGGATGCTTTTGCAGTATTTGGAGAGCATTCATCTCTTTTTCAGATTCTAGAGGAATGAATTTTATGTCTTGCGGGGAAAGCGCCTTATATGTTATCGGAAGAGCAATTTTCTCTAAAGGATAAATGCCTATTGCAACTTTTTTTCTGTTTCTTCCAATGGTGGCATGCAATTTCTCCTGGATGTTTATTATTTCTTTTATTTTTTCATTGTCTAGACTTAGGTTCTTCATAATTGCGCACGATGTAAACGGGCGGACTTCTTTTACAGACTGGTCTATCATTACCAAGTAATTTTTTTCAGGTTTGCTGACAGAATATTTTTTTAAGCTTTCGTCTTTTCCGAGAAAAGCCTTAAAGCTTCTTATAAAACCGTGCATACTCAGCAGATCCGGGCGATTTGGGTATATTTCAATTTCAATTTCTTCGTTGTTTAGAGATTGAAGAGGCGTTCCAAAGAGGCTTATTTTTTCTTCTACTTCTTTTGTTATTTTTATATGTTTTTCGAATTCTTTTCTCTGGAATTTTACGCTGGCCATTTTAAATTTTTATTTTTCTTAGTTTATTTATATCATTTTCATACATCTCTCGCAGGTCTTTTATTTGGTAGTGATCCATGAGCATTCTGTCGAATCCGGGACCCCATGCGAGAACTGGGATGTTTTCTCCCAGAAGAGGTATTACAACCTCTGGACGGAATATACCTGCTCCCCCTAATTCGAGCCAGATATTCTTTTCCGGGTGCCATACAGAAACTTCCAGACTTGGCTCTGTATACGGGAAGTAACTTGGAGTGAATCTTATCTTTTCAAAACCCATCTTTCTGAAAAATTCCTTTAAGCAGCCAAGTAAATGCATGAAATTCGCGTTTTTATCTATAATTATCCCTTCAGACTGGTTAAACTCAAAACCGTGAGACCAATCAAGTGTTTCATTTCTGAAGCATTTTCCGATTGCAAAAAATTTTGCAGGCAGTTCATTCTTTTTTATTGTAGATAATTTCTTTGCTGATAGACAAGTTGTGTGCGTTCGTAAAACAATTTTTCTTGCTTCTTTTTCATCCCATTTGTACGACCAGCCCTTGCTTTTGCCAACTCCTTTCTCATGCGCCTCTTTGACTTTTAAGACAATTGATTTCTCTGGCAATTCTGAGTACGTATTTTTTATAAAAAAAGTATCGTGAAGATCTCTTACAGGATGGTCTTGCGCAGTAAATAGGGCGTCGAAGTTCCAGAATGAGCTGACAGTTTTAGATTCAGTCATCTCTGCAAAACCCATATCAAGCCAGATTCTTCTTGCTTTTTTTATTCCTTCATTGACAAAGTGCTTTCTTCCTCCGTAAATTCTTGGGACATCAGAGTAGAGGTCATACTTTCTGAATCTTTTATTTTTTGTCCATGAGCTTATTATTTCTGGAGTTAATTCTTCTATTAAATCTGATTTTATTTCCTTTCCTGCTATTTCCTTTCCTAGATTAGTTAACTCAAAGCTAATTTCGCTTTTTTCTTTTATTTCTATTATATCTTTTCTTCCCTTTAATTTCTCCAGAGCGTATTTTTGTTCTGAAGTAAGAGAATCTTCATCTAGAGGAAGATTTTCCAGAAACTTTTCTTCTAATGTCTTTTTAATTATCTCCTCTTTTGAGGCGTTTAATTGTATTTTTTCGTTTTTTATTATGATTAGAGCTTTGTTTTTTAGAACGCCTAGAGAAACTTTGAATTCGTTATCTGAAAGTTTAGAGAGTTTTTTTGCTTCTTCTATTGATATTGGGCTTTGTTTTTCCAGAAGAGTAAGTAAATTTCTTTCTGGGAGATGATTTTTTCTGTAATAAATGCCGTTTGTTCCCAAATTTATTGTCCTTCTTTTTGTTGTATGAACTACTACCATGTTTTTGTTTTCTAAGAAATGTAGCGCCCTAATTATGGATGTCTCATCAAGTTGTGTTCTTTCCTGTATTGTTTTTATGTCTTTATTCAAAAAAGGAATTATTTTTATCTCAAGGGGGGATAGAGAATCTATGACATTATCTAGGGCTTTGTGCTCTGGCATTTTAGTTAGAATGAGCGTGCAGTTATAAAGATTTCTTTTGGTACGGAAAACTGAATTATTGTTTTTGTAAGACAAACAATTATATATTACTTTATTTTTCTTCCTGTTATAATATGGCTCAACAAAGAGGTGGTGGAAAGAGAAATAATAGTCTGAAATTTGCGGTTGTAACTCTCTTTGTTGTTTTGAGTGTTTTATTATTCTTTGTCTTGGCATTTCTTAATTTTTATATAAAAGAAGAGCCTCTTTTGGCTCCTAAGGCGTGCGGCGGCACTGATCCTAATGCGCCGGATTATATAAGATGTTCTTGCGGTGATTTTGTTAGCAGAAGCTATACAATGGACCAGGACTTAAAGTGTGGAGTTTTGGAGAATGGGTTGGTTTTAGAAAATCTGGACAGCGCTATTCTTGACTGCAGGGGGCATAAAATAGAGGGAAATTATGCGAATAGCGGGATTGGGATTAATATAGGCCTCTCCCAATTTACTACAATACAAAATTGTATTGTTCGGGGCTGGAATGCTATGGGCATTACTTTTGGGAAATCTGCAGTTACTGCTATTCTTAATTCTGAAATAGCTTATAATAATCATTATGGAATCTTAGTTGGTCCTACTAGCAGGATGAATATTCCAGGGTATAATCTTATTGAAAATAATAATATACATCATAATACCTTGGGAGGAGTCATCCTTGACGAGAGCGTACGAGTTGAAATTGCTAATAATCAAATACATCATTCTCCACTTAACGGAATAGCAATGCTTTCGGTTATGGAAGATTTGAATCCTAATGATGGCTTAACCGGGAGACTTGATAAAGTAGCTTACGATAGTCACAATATACATAACAATGTGATTGATCATGTGAAAACTGGAATATATATGGATACTACTGGAAGCACTATTAGAAATAATAATATTCGGGATTCATATAACGGTCTTATTATTAAACCTTTAATCCCGCCTCCACTTGGTTCTGTTGCTCTTTCAGGGTCGGGGCTTTCTGAGAATAGCGTTTTGAATAATGACTTTCTTGATAACGATATAAACTTGGATTTTAAATTTTTGACTAGTGAAATAGCTGCGGGAAATTATCAGTATTTTAGAGATACTTTTGCTGGAAATATTGTTCAGGGAGAGGGAACGCGATGGGAATTTGCTCTTGATAGTGTTGTATTAAGCGGGTTAAATCTAAATAGTTTTGTGTGCGTCTCATGCAAAAATGTGGCAATCAGGGATTCTTCTATAAGGGATTTGATTTTGCTTGATTCGGAGAATATGATTGTTAATAATGTAATTTCTATTGGCGGGTCTTATGGGTTGTATTTTGTTTCTTTGAGAAATAGCCAGATAAGGATGAGTATTCAGAATGCTTTATTTTCCTCTTATGAAGACACTGGCTCTTTTAATGGTGGCAATTCTTTTGGGAATACTATTGTTTATGATAGGAATAATTGCGAGGACTTTGATAGTGATGGTTTTGATGATTGTGAGATTGGAGCGTTTAGTGATGATGGCGAAGCACTCTCTTGCGATAGCGGTGCGTGCGGGTTTGGATGCTCGCAGTATTGCTCAAACACATGTCTGCTTAGTGCTGCGAGATGGAATGTTCTTTCTGCAGGTGCGCTTCAAACAGTTAATTTAATTGTTGAGGGCAATGGATGTACTGGGGAGAGCATAGGGTTAAAGTTTTATGATTCTAATTCAAATTTAATTCCTGTTTTTGAACAGGGCGTATTTATTATGGTGGATCCTATGACTACTTACTCTTGGAATATTGCAGATGTTCTTGCTTATGACTATGACAACCTTCGTACAGGTGGAGTGTATTATTTTGAGGCATTTTTGAAGAATAATCCTTCTATTAAAGTCAGAAGTAATAATTTACAGGTTATTGGAACCAGCCAAATTGCTAATTATGACCAGGATGGTGATGGAATTCTTGATGCAAATGATAATTGCCCTTTTGTTTTTAATCCTAGTCAAGAGGATTTTGATGGTGATGGTATCGGCGATGTTTGTGATTTTCTACCGCAATGCTTGTTTACGAGCGCGCAATGGAGCTCGACAAATGCTATACATGGAGATCTTCTAGAATTGACTATTCAGGGATTGAACTGTGATGGTGAAAAAACTGAATTTGAGGTGTTTAAGGATGGAGCTGTTCCTGTTAAAGTTGCTGCAATGTCTGTTATGTTTGGAAGTAGTCAGGTAAGAGCTGCCTGGAGAGCTGACATTTCAACAGGAGGAGAGGGAGATTATTTCTTCAAGGCAAGATTAGCGAGTGATAGTTCAGTCAACAGAAATAGCGGAAATATAAATATAATCAAGGGAACTTGCAAGGACGAAGATTTGGATGGGTTATATGATTATAATATTGTTAACTGTCCTCCTGGAAGGGATAATTGTGTTGAAACTGGATTAGCGTTTAGCCCTGGAGTGAGAAGTGACTTGATACCGACTACTTCGAAGTATACTACTGTTGACTTTAATACATTAACTGATTTGAGAGATAATGTCTTTTATCTCGACTTGAATGGAAGGAGAAGACTGGAGTTCAAAGATAAAGTAAGCTTTGTTAATGTAGATTCAAATGGATGCTTTATAACAACCCAGAAAATAGATTTGGACAGTGCTTTTGCTATTGATGACAAAAAAGTATTGGTTGATGGAAATATTTACAGAGTGTTTGACAAGAGCGCGTTTTTGAGCTTTTACGGGAGTTTTATCGCACCTAAGCTGAAGAAAGACGGAGCTGATTGTACGGATTGTATTTTAATCAGCAATACCAACGGAGTTATTAAATTTGAAGTTCCTGAATTCAGCAGTTATGAAATAAGCGAGGGAGAATATTGCGGTGACAGCATATGTAATAATGGAGAATCATGCTCGAGCTGTTCTGGTGATTGCGGGGGATGCAGTGGCTCTGGAGGCGGTGGCGGAGGCGGCTCTGGCGGAGGAGGAGGCGGTGGCGGAGGTGGTGGCTTCATACCTCCTAGAAGGAATTTATCTGGAAATTTGAGTGTTGGACAAAACAGCAGTTGTGTGGAAAGATGGATTTGCGAGCAATCGTGGAGCGAATGCTTGAATGGAAAACAGACTAAAGAATGCAAAGATATTAACAAATGCGGGAGTTCTATCAGTAAGCCAGAGAGCGAGAGAGTGTGCGGAGATGTTAATATTGCCGGTGAAGAGGGAGAAAAGAGTTCTTTTAAGCTAAGTAAAATAATTGTTATTGGTGGGCTTATTGTTTTAGTTTTTGCTGTTATATCAGTATCTGTTTTATTTTTCAGAAGGCATAAAAAGAAAGAGTAAAAACGAGTTTTAGAATTTTTGAAGAGCTGAGTGTTTTATTTAGTTTATTTGTTATTTATGCTGTTGAGAGCAATAAAGTATTTATATGTGTTTGGTATAATTTTAACATGGCTAGGAAGAAAAAGCAGGATATTAATGTTGAAGCATTGAATTTTAAGCCAATACTTGATGAGACTGTAATGTGCTCCAGACTTGGGAGGACTTTAGCTAGTTTTGGTGCGACGCTTACTGGCAGGGAAAAGCATAATGCTGAGCTGGTTTATTTATTGTTAAAGGTGGGGAGAGAATTGCCGAAATCTCCCGCAACTGCACATATTTCTAGTGATAAAAAGACTAAAAAATATGGCTATGTTGACGCAGTAAAATGGTTCGCTAACAAATATCCTAATGCAGCAGAACCATTGCTTGCAAAACTTGAGGAAACTTATGATACAGATGAAATAGCTGTTGAGTACGGGCTTTCTCCTGATAGAGATTTTAGTGATGATAATTATATTAAAATTTTAGTTGATGTTTCAGGAATGCCCCAGCAAGATGCAGCTACTTTGTATCATGGAACTCTTAAGCCACATTTAGAGAGGGCTAAGCAAGAAGAAGGACTTGCTAGAGCGGTTATGAAATAAACTGTTTAAATGCTTCTTCTGCCTGTTTTGTCGACGCGCCGAGAGAGATAAGGAGATTAAACACATCTATTTTATTATTGCAATTTATACACGCGAATCTTGTTTTTGATTTTCTGCATATTCTTATATTTTGAATTATTCTTGCCAGTTGCTTTGCTTTCTCTTTTTTATCCATGCTCCTTATTTCTTTTAAGTCTACACCTAGTGCTATACTATTTTTTGCAGCTATTTTGGCAAGAACATGATTTAATCCGGAATTTAGCTGTTTAAGCTTGTCTTTTTTCTCTCCTTTCTCTGGGGAGAGGAGAATGTCGAATTTTCCGTATTCAAGGATTTTTCTATTAAATAAATTGTCCTGTGCTTTTATTATTATAGGTTTCTGTTCTTTTTTTATCAATTTTCTTGCCAGCTCCAGGTTGGTAGTTTCTATCATTTTAATTGTAAATTGTTGTTCCTATGAACTTTTTATTTTTAAATATCTTCGAGAGATTATTCATGTCTGGACCGATAATATAGGTTTTTATTTTATGTTTATTTATTATGACTGATGCATTTTGGTCGAGTATGAAGTTTTGTCCTGCTTTAAAGCGTATTGCAAGAGCTTTTTTCTTAAAATCCTTCCAGGAGATGCTGGAAATGAGCTTTGCTTTTTTGTTTATTTTTGGGTTGTCTGAATAAAGACCCTTTACATTTGTTATATTTACGAATTCTGTTTTTAGGCAGGAGGCTAATGCTGCTGCTGTGCTGTCTGATGTAGAGTTTTCTGAGTATCTCAGCGCGCCGCAGATAACAACGTTGTTTTTTGCTAGATTTCTCTTTATTTCTTTCATGTTTTTTGGCAGGGTGTCGTTGGCTTCTTTGCCGAAGAGCTGCATTATAAACAGGGCGTTCATTCTTGTTGCCCTGATTCCTGCAAGTGAAATCTCTTTTTTTGATTTTCCCTCTTCTTTTAATACTGAAATATACTTTCTGGCTATTGTTCCTCCTCCGCAGACTATCACAAATTTATGAGTTTTGTAGTGTTTTTTCAAAGTTTCTTTAAATTCGTTCAAGAACTTAGTGTTTATTTTTTCTGGAATAATTACAGAGCCGCCGAGACTTATTACCAGGGTTTTCATTTATATTACAGCTCAATTTTAATTTTAAAGCTGTCGGTTGCGGTTTTTGGCTAGTTGTTATGTATTGTGCATTACAACAATGATTTTTAAGTAGTTCTTTCTTGTTTTTTCATGCCTGATTTGAGTGATTATTTTGCCAGAAGAACTTATCAACATATTCTTGAGATAGCTGGTAAATCGCGAGTAACGTTTCGCAATGGCGTATTCGGATATAATTCGGAATACCCTTCTAGTTTACAAGTCTGGAAGGACTATGAGATTCGCTTTGTTGACAAGGGCAGAACAATTGATGTTGTTTTGAACAGCCATAGAAAACCATTTAGCAATGCGGCAAAAAGACTCAGCGATTTAAGAGTATCCAGAGATTATAAAGAAATTTTTGATGATATAGCTGTTCGTTCTGAAGAAAGTCATTTGGTTTTTGAAGTTCAGGCTGTACCTAAGAAAAATAGCTCCGGCAGAACGCAGAATGAGGATAAACTTTTCTATGCTCTTTATCAATCAGTTGTTAAACCAATTTTATCTTTTCTATTTGAAATTGAGAGCAGAAAGTAATTACTTGAATATCTCTCCGTTTTCCATGCTCCAAAATAACAAATCAAGTTCATCCGGGGGAATTCCTATTTGTTTAGAGAACTTAAGAAATTTTTCTTCTGTTTCCAAATAATTATTTTTACTCTTTATTTTATTGTCGGATATAATATTAAATTCCTTTAGATTTTTTAGAATATGCCTGTCTAGAATTGCGATTTTGTTGCTTGATTTTCCTATATTTCTCAGAAAATGCGATGATTCTTTTAAGCCATATCCCTTTACATTTTCCGCCAGAACATTCCTTAATTCTTTGATGTTTTGACTTTTGATAAGCTGTTTTATTTCATCCCATTTGGATAATCCTTCTAGGAGATACAGTGTTTTATTGTTGTGAAAACGTGTTTTAGTTTTTAGGATTTGAGCTACATTAGTTTTATTTTTGTCTTTTAAGAGCTGGATTTGAGCTACCGCTTCCCAGCATCTTTGAGCATTGCTTTGAGGAGTAAGAATGCAGAACATAAACTCTTTTATGTAAAGATTTTCTGGAAGAGTTCTGAATTCATTTAAGCGGGCTTGTATCTTTTTTTTATCTTTTGAATATTGCTCTAGAATTGTTTTTTTCAGGTTATTCATCTAATAGAGTGAATGATGGGATTTTAATACATTTTGAATGGAGTTCTTTTTTGTATTATGAAACGCGTGCCTACGAACTCTGAAATGACTGCTGTTATTAGTATGTCTTTATAAGCTGCTCTGAAAAGACCTGATACAATTGGAACTCTTGTTTTTTCTGATATTTCCTCCATTAAAGAGTTTATTTCCTCTTCTGAGAGAGTTATTTGGGTTGCTTGTATGCTGCCAGCCTTGTTTATTAGAACATTTTTTCCTGGGCCCGGGCATTCAATACTTAGCACTGCCGGGTCTGACAGAAATTGAGCTGTTCTTCCGAGATTTATTTTTACTTCATTTGCTGATTCTTTTTGCGGAGGAGGCGGAAGATTTGGCTGGAATTGGTTAATTCTCTGAGGCGGTCTTCTTTGAATTGGCAGACTTTGCATTGATAAATTTGAAGGAGTTAATCTGACAACTTTGGGCGTTAAAACAACTTTTTTTTCTTGAATGTTTTTTGGGTTTATTTGAAATGATGGAACTTGCTGGTGAAGTTGAACCTGCTGCCTGCTGGAAGGCACCATAAACTCTTTTTTTTCTATCTTTGGCGCAGAACTTGCAATTAGGGAACGCACGAATTCTTTTATAACATACTCCTGTATCTCTTTTTTTGTTTCAGACATTTTAGAATCTTGGGAGAGGTCTGTTGCTCTGGTTTATTGACCTTGGTTCTTCGTTCATCTCTTTTTGCGATGCCGGGCCGTAAACGCGCTCGCGCATGCGCTCCTCCATTAATGTCAATCCTTTTGCAATTGTTTTATTCTGGTCTAACAGGCGATCAATTTTCTCAAGAAATTCTTTATCTTTTTCATACTCTCCGACTGGCGCATGGCTTGCCAGATTTTTCGCAGTTACCTCGAACAAAGCAAGCAAGCTAGTTATTTCTTTTGCTAATTTGTCGAATTTTTCTGCCAGTTCTGTATGGACTTTCTGCAGTTCAACTAGATTTTTCAGCAATGCTTCTTCCAAACTTTCTTTTCTTTTAGGATGTTCACTAGAATGTTCGGCAATTGCCCCTCTTTTTTTTGGCATAATAGTTTTAAGACAGAGCAATTTATAAATGTTTTTAAATGACGTTTAATTTGTTGTTTAAGGGTGCGT
>ERZ1292623.1318-Hain-H51-01um-R1-1318-length-24118-cov-6_pt1 | contig 24118 bp, 22 predicted proteins | sample MGYA00564398_ERZ1292623 | MGnify/ENA primary metagenome ERZ1292623 (study PRJEB36523, sample SAMEA6512633) | groundwater metagenome | collected 2019-01-07 | study: AquaDiva: Metagenomics assemblies of 32 groundwater samples | reverse complement strand
AGACAGCTTTAGACATTGATCTGATGGCCGCTGTTTTTATGAGAGATTCTTCGGCTGTGCCCTCTATCTCTTTAAACAAACCTTTCAAATCCTTTACGGCCACGCCCTTTTTGCTCACAGGCAGATCATAACCGAGAGCTTTGACCAATATAGAAAGGTTTTCTATTTTTTCTTTTGCCGGCACGTCATGGATGCGGTAGAGAAAAGCACCTTTATTTTTTTTGGATGATTTCCACATAAACTGTGCTACTTCACGATTGGCCAGAAGCATGAATTCTTCAACTAATTTATGGGCATCTTTGCGGGTTTTTTTATATATACGTATAGGCCTGCCTGTCGAATCGAGTTCAAATTTCACTTCATCCTGTTCGAAGTCTATAGCACCCGATTCCTCCTTGGCTTTTTTTAATTTTTTGGCGATTTCATTCAGTTTGAGCAATTCCTTTGAATATTTTTTTGATTTGCCTTCCAATACTTCCTGGGCGGCTTCGTATGTGAATCGCTCCCAAGAATTTATAATCGTCTTGCCGAACCATCTTTCCAGCACGTCGCCATTATCATTCATTATAAATACGGCGGAAAAAGTTAGTTTTTCTTCTTTTGGATTGAGAGAACAGAGATCGTTCGAGAGAACTTCTGGAAGCATGGGAATCGTGCGGTCAACGAGGTATGTCGAATTGCCACGCTCGCGCGCTTCGTGGTCGAGAGCAGTATTTTCGCGGACATAATGAGACACATCAGCAATATGTACGCCGATTTCATAGAGGCCACCGGGCAGTTCTTTGAAAGAGATAGCATCATCAAAATCTTTTGCGTCTATCGGATCTATGGTGAATGTCGGAGTCGCACTGAAGTCCCTGCGTTTAGCCTGCTCTTCTCGTGTGATGTTTTTTTCTTTTCTTTTTATGGTCTCAGCTTCGCGAATCACTGCTTCGGGATAATCATAAGCCAGTCCACGTTCGAGGACGATGGCTTTCATTTCAGCATTATGTTCGCCATGACTGCCGATGACTTCCAATATACGGCCTATGGGATAGCCGATTTTTTCTTGCCATTCAGTGATTTCCACATATACTTTATCACCAGTCTTTCCGTGCAAACTTTTGCTTTTGGGAATAAAAATGTCTTTGTATAGTCTCTTGTCGTCAGGCACCAAGGCAAAACCAGTTTGAGCTTTTTCCAGTACGCCAACAAATCGCATCTTGTCACGCTTTACAATCCGCACAACTTCCGCCAGAGGTCTCATGAATCTGCTCTTTTGGCCGAGGGATCTTATTTCAACTATATCTCGATTGAGAGCCGTATGCAGAGCCTCGGGCGCTATTTCAAAATCGGCGCCTTGCTTTTCATTAGGGTTTTCTACAAAGCCGACACCTTTCGAATTGACGCTTATAGCGCCGATTATCAGCTTTTCTTTCTTATGATCAGTTTTCATAACCACTTTGTATACAGCACTTTAACAGAATATATAAAAATTGACCATTTTTGATTCTTTTGCTAGTATCGTTGTCTATGTTAATGATTCGATTGCAACGTGTCGGCCGAGTGAATATTCCGACTTTCCGTGTCGTGCTAACGGATTCAAAAAATTCGACAAAGAGTGGCAAATTCCTCGAAGTTCTCGGCATGTATGATCCTGTAAACGATGTAAAAGAAATAAAGGCCGACAGAGTAAAACACTGGATGTCTCACGGCGCACAGCTCTCCCTCACCGTCCATAATTGGCTGGTAGACAAGAAAGTCATTTCAGGTAAAAAAATAAACGCCTTACCAAAGAAGAAGCCTATAAAGAAAGAGGCACCGAAGAAAGAAGAAGTACCCATAAAGAAAGAGGAAACACCAAAAACATAAGGTTCATAGAAAATTACCACAATGGCATTTTCTTTTTGTGTGATGGTGGTACAATGATACACAGAGCATTTCTGCTCGATATTATCTGTTCAATTTAGTTTGCTAATTAAACAACATGACTGAAAAAGATGCACAGTTTCTCGATTTTCTTGTAAAGTCTCTGGTGGATTATCCGAATGACGTAAAAATTACTCGTACGGTAGATGAGATGGGAGTTCTACTCATGCTTGATGTCAATTCTGCCGATATGGGTAAAATTATCGGCCGTGAGGGCAATACAGCAAAGGCTATCCGAACCCTTCTCCGTATCGTTGGCATGAAAAATAATTCCCGCGTGAACCTGAAAATTTCTGAACCAGCTGGTAGTGCGCCAAAGGAATCAAAAGTTAACAAAACGGTGGATGAAGCGATGGCCGATTTGAATTTGTAATCTCAAAATACATGACATTTCATATAGTGACGCTGTTTCCCGGCGCGTTTGATTCGTATCTCGGCGAGTCGATTTTGAAGCGCGCCATAGAAGACAAGAAAATAAAAGTAAAGTTTTATAATCCGCGCGATTTTACCCATGATAAATGGTCGAGAGTAGATCGTGCCCCATACGGTGGTGGTCCTGGCATGGTTATCCAAGCTTTGCCTGTTGCTCGCACTTTAGAAAAAGCTTTGAAGTCATGCGGAAAGGTGGGCGGGAAAAGAGGTGTAAAAAGCCCAGCGGTGAAAATTATTTTTTTTAGTCCGAGTGGTCAGCAATTTGATACTGAATATGCAAAGATGGCGGCAAAAAAATATGGCGATAACGGACACATCATATTTGTCTGTGGCCGATATGAAGGCATAGATACTCGCATAAAAAAAATGTTTAAAATGGAGGACATCTCTGTCGGACCATTTGTACTCACGGGCGGAGAATTGCCGTCCATGATCATGATGGATTCCATTTCTCGGCAAATCAAAGGCGTCTTGGGTGATTTTAATTCTCTGGAAGAAAATCGCATATCGAGTGCTGATTCATATACCCGCCCTGAAGTTGTGGAATATAAAAAGAAAAAATACAAAGTGCCGAAAGTTTTGCTTTCTGGGAATCACAAACTCATAGACGAGTGGCGAAAGAATAGAAAGAAGTAAAAGAAAAAGAGTAACTTTGATATACTCTCGACAGTTTTAATAATGAGAAATGAATCAATTTGCGCATAAAGCCGAATTTCGAGAAAAGAGAGATGAAGATGTACTCTCTGCGTCGTTCGAGTATCCATACCTTTTTGAATTACTTGTAGAGCGATACGAGCAGGCTTTTATACGCAAAGCTAGAAATGTCGTGAAAGATGAAGAGGTGGCACGGGATGTCGTGCAGGATACTTTTGTAAAAATCTATATATACGGCAAGAAATTCCGGCCGGTAGAAGGCGCGCGGTTTTCTAGTTGGGCATACAAGGTACTGATGAACGTCTGTTTTAATTGGTATAAAAAAATAAAAAGAGAGCATCAGTTCTTTTCGGCTTTAGATGAGGATATGGAGGCTATTTTACCTCATGATGATGAAGAGGAAAGGGCTCAAAAACTCGACCGAGACTATCTCGAATCTATGTTCGCGCGATTGCCTGAAACTTTTGCTCGCATATTGCGATTGTATGTAATTGATAGCAAGGATTATAAAGAAATAGCCTCGGTCGAAGGTGTTTCAGAGGGTGCGATCAAGACCCGAATGCATCGCGCTCGGCACGAATTACGAAAGATTAGCAGAGATGTGACGTATTAATATATGGTTATGATATTAGAAAAAAATATGCTGAATAATATACTTGCCAGTAAAGTGATGAAAAAAGTGCGGACAATATTTTTCCTGCGCCGGTTCGTCACGCCTTTTGTAGTTCTCATGACTTCAACAGTCATCATTGTTTCAACGGTGTCCGTTTCCAATGTCATAGCCAACATGCCGGATTTGTTCAATATTCAAGCCGTGGTCAAATTCTTCAGCGCGGCTTTCGCGCACGCAGATATTGTCATAAAGAGTGCGCTGGTTGCGGGACTTGTTTTTCTCGTTTTGACCCTCAAGGGTGCGATAGAAAGCAGACGACTTTCGGTACGCTTTGAAAGGGCTTAAAGTTCTATCAAAATTGCATAAGCGGCACATATATAAGATTTTCTATGATTGAAAAGTTATCCACACCGACTGTGCGAAACTTTATCTTTTCTTTATCTTTGTTTTGCTAAGTTTGGAGCATGCAAAAAGATTTTGATAGGTGGAATGAAAGTAAAAAAATTATTCATAGTGTGAAAACAAATAAGGTTTACCACGAACGCCATATTTGGTGGTGTTCACTTGGGGTAAACATCGGTTTTGAACAGGATGGTTCAGGATTAGATTATTTACGTCCAGTTTTAATTTTAAAAGGATTAAGTCTTCAAACATGCTTGATTGTGCCGCTTACTTCTTCAAATCAAAAACATAAGTTAAGAATTCCTGTGGGATTAATAGCAGAGAAAGAAGCTTCGGCTATTTTATCACAAATACGTGTGGTTGACACAAAACGATTTGTTGAAAAGATTGGTTTCTTAACACCAGAAATATTCGAACAAGTACGAAAAGCTGTTAGAGATTTCCTCTAACAGCTTTTCACTTTTCTCCCTCTTGCGAGGGTAAACCCGAAGGTACTTGTACCTATAAGTATAGCTGATATATTTTCAGTGTCAAACTCAACTTTAGGCAAAAACAAAAACTTGCGGTAAAGCGAGTTTTTAAACAGAGAATCCTTGATGTTATCGCAGATTTTCCGGCAATTGAACGTTGAGGGTGGAATTTAGGGGGTTCATTTGCCACATAGTATACACCTATTGTCTATAAAAGTCAATAGACAATAAAAGCATCGTGATGTATACTGTTTGTAACTTCAAGCGAGATTGAGTTCTGGGGGAAACTGAAGGATTATTTAGGGTTTCTAGGATTTTTAGTCCTTTTCTTGCTTAAAATTTCATAAAGACGAACCAACAGACGTGATATGCCTTTTGTAAAAGGTATTTTTGCGTTTTGTTCGGTTTTTATCATCTTTTGCCGTCTTTATCGGGTTTAGAAGATAAGGGAGGGAAGTAGAAGTGAACGAGTGGAGACGCCTGAGGCCTGACGAGGCCGAAGCCGAGGAATTTTTCTAGCAAGAAAAATTCCGTGCTCCACGAGTTCACTTCTGCTTCCCAATATTATAATTTTTTTATTATGCGTCAACAAAAATATTTCGGCCGATGGAAGGAAGCCCTAGTGGATATTCCAAACCTAGTAGAAGCGCAGACCACATCATTCAAGTGGCTGGTGGAAAAAGGCCTGACCGACCTCTTCCAGGAATTTTCTCCTATCAAAGACTACTCAGACAAAAAATTCGAGCTTTCTTTCACCGGTTTTGAACTGGCAGAAGCAAAACATGGTGAACATTTTGCCAAAGACAACAAACTCTCATACGAAGCGCCTCTAAAGATCAAGATAAAACTAAAAAATAAAATGCTCAATTCGGAAAAAGAGCAGGAAATCTTCCTGGCTGATTTTCCTCTGATGACTGATCATGGCACTTTCATCATAAACGGCATAGAACGCGTCATCGTACCTCAATTGGCCCGTTCTTTTGGTGTCTTTTTCACATCCGATGAAGTAAAAGGCAAGATGGTTTTCGGTGCCAAGGTTATCCCTGCCCGCGGTGTCTGGCTCGAAATTGAAACCGACACAGATGGTACTCTCTATGCTCGCATAGATCGCAAGAGAAAGTTTATGGTTACGGCTCTCTTGCGCGTTCTCGGGGCCGATACGGACGAAAAGATTCTGGCCTACTTCAAAGGTGATGAGACAGCGCATAAAATTATAGTCGCATGTCTCGCCAAAGATACAGCTAAAACTATTTCTGATGCTTATGTTGAAATCCATAAACGTCTGCGTGATGGCGATCTGGCCACAGCGGACAATGCTCGGGAATTCATCTCCGGTCTCTTTCACAAAGATCGATATGATCTCTCCAATGTCGGTCGTTTCCGCTTCAACAAAAGATTTGGCAAGCCGATGGACGATAAATCTCTTGAAAAGAAAACCATAGACGCGGAAAATTTGGCTACCATCGTCAGTCACATCATTCACCTCAACAATGAGCTCGATGCCATGGAAGACGACATCGATCATCTCGGCTCCAGACGTGTCCGCTATGTTGGCGAATTGATGCAGCAGAAATTGCGCATTGGTCTCTCCCAAATGAAACGAAACATTCAAGACAGGATGTCTACTATAGAGCCTGACACCACAACACCTCTGACTTTCGTTTCTCCCAGACCCCTCCAAGCTCGCCTCAAAGAATTTTTCACCACAAACCAACTTTCGCAATTCATGCAGCAGGAAAACATTCTTTCCGAGCTCGAACATTTACGCACTCTCTCCGCTCTCGGTCCTGGAGGTCTCACACGCGAGAGAGCGGGTTTCGAAGTGCGCGACGTCCATCCGTCCCACTACGGTCGTCTCTGTCCGATACATACTCCTGAAGGTCCGAATATCGGTCTCATTTTGCGCCTTTCCACATATGCCCGTCTCAATAATTTCGGCATGATAGAGACTCCATATGCTCGCGTAAAGAACGGCAAAGTGACCAAAGAAATCATTTATTTGAACGCTCTCGAAGAAGAGAGTCATAGGATTGCCCATGCCGCCACTACTTATGATAAAGAAGGTAAAATAACCGAGGAAGTAGTGGAAGTGCGCCGAGACGGCAGTCCGGCGATTGTTTCCCGTGAGGAGGTAGATTTTATAGACGTCTCTACCAATCAGGCATTCTCCATTGCTACAAACATGATTCCGTTTCTCAACCATGACGATGCCAATCGAGCGCTTATGGGTTCGAACATGCAGAAACAAGCGACGCCGTGCATTATTCCAGAAGCTCCTCTAGTCGCCACAGGTATAGAAGCAAAAGCCGCTGAATATACAGGCAGAATAATTCTGGCTCCAGAAGACGGCATTGTTACAGCCGTTGACGCAGAGCATATTGTTTTTAAGGGCGCTAAAAGTAAAGAGAAAACATACAAATTAATTTCTTTTCAGAGAACAAATGGATTTACGGCATATCATCAGCGTCCAGTAGTAAATCTTGGCGACAAGGTTGAAAAAGGCCAAGTTCTCTCCGACGCTTCTTCATCTGATATGGGTCAAATCGCTCTCGGCCAAAACATGCTCGTGGCCTTTATGTCATGGTCCGGCGCAAACTACGAAGACGCCATCATCATTTCCGAACGCGTTGTCAAGAATTCAAAATTCACTTCTATTCATATAGAGGAATTTGTCGTCAATGTTCGCGATACAAAATTGGGACCTGAAATTACCACTCACGACATTCCAAATGTAGGCGAAGGCAAGCTCCGCAACCTCGACGAAGACGGTATTATCCGCATAGGCGCCGAAGTCCGCTCTGGCGATATTTTGGTCGGTAAAATCACGCCAAAGGGCGAAACCCAGCTCACCCCCGAAGAACGCCTGCTCCGATCGATTTTTGGAGAAAAGGCCCGCGACGTCAAAGATACTTCCAAACGGATGGAAGGAGGTAAGCGCGGTCGCATTATTTCCATCAAAGTTTTCTCCCGTGAAAAAGGCGACAAGCTCGAATCGGGTATCATAAAACGAATTCACGTAGAGGTCGCTCAACTCCGTACAGTGTCTGTCGGCGACAAGCTCGCTGGTCGTCACGGAAACAAAGGCGTCATCTCTCGTATTTTGCCAGAAGAAGACATGCCATACATGGCCGATGGAACGCCTATTGATGTCATTCTCACACCTCTTGGCGTGCCGTCTCGTATGAATCTCGGTCAGATTTTGGAACTTCACCTCGGTATGGCTGCTCATACTCTAAATTATCAAGCAATCGTGCCACCTTTTTCTGGTGCTACGGGCGAAGAAATTAAACAAGAACTCGTAAAAGCCGGTCTGCCTGCTAACGGAAAAATTCCTCTCTATGATGGTCGCACAGGTGAAAAGTTCCAACAGGATATTTCCGTTGGCTATATGTACATACTGAAGCTCCACCACATGGTTGAGGACAAGATTCACATGCGTTCGATTGGTCCGTACTCGCTCATTACCCAACAGCCTCTCGGAGGCAAGGCACAGGGAGGGGGACAGAGATTTGGAGAAATGGAAGTCTGGGCACTGCTCGGTCACGGTGCGGCTTATACTCTCCGTGAAATTCTGACGGTCAAATCGGATGATATCCAAGGCCGCTCTCAAACATTTGATTCGATTGTAAAAGGCGAAAAACTACAACCGCCGAATATTCCGGCATCTTTCCATGTATTGCTGAACAGTCTCCGAGGACTGGCATTGGATGTCGAACTGCGCAAAGACGGCAGAGATATAAACAAAAGAAAATAAATTTATGGCATATACACCTAGAAATAGATCGAGCGAGCAGACAAATTTTGATGTGGTAGCTCTACGTTTGGCTTCGCCGGAACGCATAAAAGAGTGGTCTTTCGGAGAAGTGACAAAGCCGGAGACTATAAATTACCGCACCCAGCGCTCCGAGAAAAACGGCCTTTTTGACGAGAAAATTTTTGGTCCGGAAAAAGATTATGAATGTTACTGTGGCAAATATCGCGGGATCAGATACAAAGGCATTGTCTGTGAAAAATGCGGAGTAGAAATCACCCGCTCGATTGTCCGTCGCGAGAGAATGGGTCATATAGAACTGGCTACTCCCGTTTCTCATATATGGTTTTTGCGCTCTATGCCGTCTCGTCTTGGCATCATTCTCGGCATGACTACGGCGGATTTGGAAAAAGTTATTTACTTTGCTGGTTACATTGTTACAATCGTCCACGAAACCGCTCGCGCCGAAATAATGCGCGATCTCGAATCCGAATTCAAAACCAAAGCCAAAACTGTCCAAGACGAAAAGACAAAAGAAGCCCTCAAAAACATGTATCAGGCCACCAAAAAAGAAATTGGAGCCATAGAACAGGGTGTCGTTCTCGATGAGTTGGAATATGGCAAATATGCCATGAAATATTCGACTCTCTTTGAGGCTGGTATTGGTGCGGAGACAATATATAATATTTGCAAAAATATAGATCTCAAAAAATTAGAGGCAAAAGTGGTTTCTGATCTGGAAAAAGCCAATAGTTTAGAGAGAGACAAAATGAATCGCAGACTCTCTGTGATCAGGTCTATGATAAAGAGTGGCACTAGACCGGAATGGATGTTTCTATCACGCATTCCCGTCATTCCGCCAGCACTCCGTCCCATGGTTCCTCTCGATGGTGGTCGTTATGCCACGTCAGATGTCAACGATCTCTATCGACGCGTTATAAACAGAAACAATCGTCTAGCAAAACTGAAAGAAATTAATGCTCCTGATGTTATTTTGCGAAATGAAAAACGCATTCTCCAAGAAGCGGTAGACGCCCTGATTGACAATTCCATCCGTCACGGCAACTCGACGACCGCCGCTGGGTCTCTGGCTGCAAAGCGCGCTCTCAAATCTCTAGCTGACAACCTCAAAGGCAAACGCGGACTCCTGCGAGGCAATCTCCTCGGCAAACGCGTTGATTATTCAGGCCGATCGGTCATCGTCGTTGGTCCCGAACTGGCCCTCGATCAATGCGGTCTGCCAAAACACATGGCTCTCGAGCTGTTTAAGCCTTTTGTTATTTCAGAACTTCTAAAAACTGAACTGGCTTACAATATCCGTGGCGCGTCTCGCCTCATAGAAGAAGGAATTCCTGAAGTCTGGGCCATTCTCGAAAAAGTAATTGATGGCAAGTATGTACTCCTCAATCGTGCCCCGACCCTCCACCGACTGGGTATTCAGGCTTTCCGGCCGATTCTCATCGAAGGCAATGCTATCCAAATACACCCACTTGTCTGTTCGGCTTTTAATGCCGACTTTGACGGTGATCAGATGGCCGTTCACGTTCCTCTCTCACCTGAAGCTCAAAAAGAAGCAAAAGAAATCATGGCTTCCGACAAGAACATCTTGAAGCCTGGTTCTGGCGATCCGACACTCATAAACAAAATGCTCGATATTGTGCTCGGAGCATATTGGATGACCAAACACGTAAAAGCAGAAAAAGGTGATGGTAAGATATTCGAATCTCCGGAAATCGCTATTCTAGCAGCTGATTTCGGCGCAGTTTCCTATCGCGCCAATATCAAAGTACTGGCTCCGAAAAATTTGAAATATGCTGAATTCAAAGACAAGGTATTTGAAACGACCATTGGTCGTATTCTCTTCAACGATATTTTGCCAACTGACTATCCCTTCATCAACAAAGAAATTGATAGAAAAACCATATCAGTTATCGTAGACGAGCTCATCGTGCGTTATGGCATAGACAAAGTGCCGTTTATTCTCGACAAAATAAAAACATTTGGCTTCACTTACACTACTTATTCAGGTATCACTTGGGGTATAGACGATGTCATAGAACCTGCCGGCAAGGGAGCCGTCATATCTATGTCCAAAGCTGAATCAGAAATGGTCAATGATCAATTTGGTGAAGGGCTGTTGTCTGAAGATGAACGGGTCAGAAAAAACGTGGAGATTTGGCACAAGGCAAAGTCAGATATAGAAAAATTGATTCCCGATTCTCTAGAATTAAATGGTCCTGTGACTGACATTATCAAATCTGGCGCTCGAGGTTCCATTGGAAACATTACTCAAATGGTAGGCATGAAAGGTCTCATTACTTCAACTTCCGGCGAAACCATCGAATTTCCGATTATTTCTGGCATGAAAGAGGGTCTCACTCCGATCGAATACTTCATCACTACTCACGGTGCCCGCAAAGGTCTGACGGACACGGCTCTCAACACTGCTCGTGCAGGATATTTGACGCGCCGACTGTTCGATGTGGCCCAAGATGTCATGGTTACGGAAGAAGATTGCGGAACAAAAGATTCAATCATCATAAAGAAAGAAAGCATATCAGGTATCGAGGTCTCAATCGCTAAAAATATCCGTGGTCGCATCCTAGCTCTCGATATAAAATCATCTGACGGCAAGATTTCCTATAAAAAAGGGCATCTCTTGTCAAAACATGATGCTACGAATATTGAAAGCACTCATATAACAGAAGTGCGTGTCAGATCGCCATTGACATGTAAAACTCTCCACGGTGTTTGTAAACAATGTTACGGTATAGACCTCGGCAAGAATCATCTCATTGATATAGGCGAAGCTGTAGGTACGGTTGCCGCTCAGGCTATAGGTGAGCCGGGAACCCAACTCACTATGCGTACATTTCACGCCGGCGGTACAGCGAGCGTCGGAGGTGACATTACCTCAGGTTTGCCTCGCGTAGAAGAAGTTTTTGAAAAACGCCGACCGAAAAATCCGGCCATTATCGCTACTGTTTCAGGCACAGTTTCTTCCGTAAAAGATCAAGGTAAAGAAAAAATCATTACCATTCTGCCTGATATAGAAGACAAAAGCAAAGTCAAAAAAGCCTCTGAAATAGAGTATCTATTCAATTATAAGCGTATGGCATTGGTAAAAATGGGCGATAAAGTCACAAAAGGTCAATTTCTGACGGATGGTTCGGCCGATATAGATGAAATATTTGAATTTTCAGGCAGAGAAAAGGCCATGGAATATATCATTCACGAAATCGGTAAAATCTATGAACTTCAGGGCGAGACTGTTTCGCGCAAGCATATTGAAATTATCGTTAAACAGATGTTTTCTCGCAGGCGTGTCACAGACATCGGAGATACTAAATTCTCTGTTGATGATTTGCTCGATGTATACGACTTCAATATTGAAAATGAAAAGGTAAAAATGGCAGACAAAACTCTTGCTGTTGCGGAATCCGTCGTCATGGGTATAACCGAAGTATCTCTATCGCGTCAGAGCTTTCTCTCGGCGGCGTCATTTCAGCACACGACCAGGATCTTTATTTCTGCTGCTATCCGTGGCACAGAAGACAAACTCACAGGACTGAAAGAAAATGTCATCATCGGCCGTCTTATTCCAGCTGGTTCTGGTTACAAAGGTAGTCCAAAATATGAGATGATTGATAAAGTAACGCCGAAGGATGATCCTTACAGAGGAGAAGAATAATTTTCAGAGCACCTCACCCCGCTTCGTGCCAAAAAAATCATGAGCCATGTAGAAGACATAAAAGAGCGTCTCGACATTATAGATGTCGTCAGTTCTTATATAAAGCTCGAAAAATCTGGCGCAAACCTCAAGTCGCGCTGTCCTTTTCACAATGAAAAAACTCCTTCATTCTATGTTTCTTCCGAACGTCGTTCGTTCTATTGTTTCGGTTGTGGAGCCAAAGGCGACATCTTCACGTTTGTTGAAAAATTTGAAGGTCTGGATTTCATGGGTGCTCTCAAAGTTTTGGCTGAGAGAGCAGGGGTCAAACTCGATAGGATGGGCTCGCAAAAAGACAATCGCAAGGAAATTCTCTATGAAATTCTCGAGATTGCCACGGAATTTTTCGAAGAAGAATTAAAAAAAAATCAATCGGCCAAGCAGTATATTCTCAATCGTGGCCTTACAGAAAAACCTCTGGATAGTTTACGCATAGGCTATGATCCGAATGATTGGAGGGTTTTGCGGAATTTTTTGAAGTCAAGAGGCTTTAGTGATGCAGATGTATTGGCAGTGGGTCTCATAAAGAAGACAGACAAACAAGGCAGTGATTCGTATTATGACGTTTTTCGTGGGCGCATCATGTTTCCTATAGGCGATACATCCGGTAGAATTGTCGCTTTTTCCGGTCGTATCGTCGTAGACGATGAAAAATCGCCAAAATATCTCAATAGCCCTGAGACCCAGCTTTACAACAAATCCAAAATCCTCTATGGTCTAGACAAAGCTAAAACAGATATACGTAAACGTGATTATTCAATTTTGGTTGAGGGTCAAATGGATTGCGTCTGTTCTCATCAGGCCGGCTTTACGAATACTGTGGCCTCTTCAGGCACAGCCTTCACCGAAGATCGTGGTATAGATTCGGCTTTTGGACTTCTGACTAGGCTCTCTGTCAATATCGTTGTCGCTTTCGATGCTGATACTGCTGGCCAAAAAGCGGTGCGTAGAATTGTGCCAGCTATATCTCTCGGTATGAATGTCAAAATTGTGGATATAAGAGGAGTCAAAGATCCAGCTGATATCATAAAAGCCAATCCAAAAGACTGGACAAGGGCCCTGGAAACAAAAAAAGATTTCATAGACTTTTTGATTGACAATTTGATTGATTCAAAAGCATCTTCTGGTAATGTTCTAAAGCAAGTGAAACAGGATATCTTTCCATACGTCAGGGCAATTCCTAGCGATACTTCTCGATTTCAGGCCATAAAAAAAATTGCCGACAAATTGGCTGTGAGTGAAGATGCCCTCTGGAGGGATTTGCAGGAATATGTGAATCAGAATAAAAACGAAATAAAAAACACTTTTCTCGCAACTCCCAACCAGGTTCGTCGCCTAGAACGTCTCGAGTCCATAGAGCGTAAAATCATAGGTATTCTCTATGCCAAAAAGTATTTCAATGGAGATGAACAAAAGAAAAATGAATTTGAGAGTATCGTTGGTAAAGAAAAAATGAAAACATTTACGGCGCTTTCTCCGGATGATATAGCAGAACTTACTCTAGAAGCCGAAATAACTTACGAGGAAGCAGATATAGATAAAGAATGGAAGATTCTCTTACTTCACCTAGAGGAAGAGTATGCAAAAAAAAAGCTCGAAACTGTTATGATGGAACTTCACAAGGTAGAGAAAACCAAAGGAGAGACGAGGGAAATTATGGAAAAAATCCAGCAATTAACCAAGAGAATTCAAACAATAAAAAATTTAACAGAAAAAACCTAACAGCTCTGCTATAATACACAAATGGCTAAAAAGACAAGAAAAATAGGCAGTAAAAAAGGAAAAAAAACAATCAAAAAGGCGAAAAAAAAAGCGTTAAAGCTAAAGTTAAGTCCAAAGCAACAGAGAGCAAAGGAAAAGGCTCGTGAAGCGACACGAAAGGCTGATAGATTACTCGCAAAGGGTAAAGAGCGTGGTTTTGTGACATATGACGAAATTTTAAAAGAATTTCCGACTATTGAAGATGATATTGTATTTCTCGATGATCTATACAATAAATTGTCCTCGGCAGGCGTAGATGTTTTGGAGTCGGGAGGCATATTGGATCTCGAGCCTCCGGCAAAGGAAACCACCAAAAAATATGGTTTAGGTCGTGCAGGCAGTGAATCCTCATATGATTCCATTCAGATGTATTTGAAGGAAATCGGCCAATATCCTCTAGTTTCTGCCGCTATGGAAAAAGAATTAGCTCGCCGTATTGAGGCAGGAGATGATGAGGCCAAAGGTTTACTCGCAAAGGCGAATTTGCGTCTGGTAGTTTCTATTGCCAAAAAATATGTGGGACGTAGTGCCGATCTCACATTACTCGACTTGATCCAAGAAGGAAATCTTGGTCTGTTCAAGGCCGTAGATAAATTTGATTGGACAAAAGGTTATAAATTTTCTACATACGCTACATGGTGGATTCGTCAGGCTATTACCCGTGCTCTGGCTGACCAGTCCAGAACTATTCGTGTACCTGTGCATATGGTTGAAACAATTGCAAAGTACAAACAGGTTTTTCGCAGGCTGTCCCAAGACCTCGGTCGAGATCCATTGCCTGATGAAATAGCAACGGAAATGGGATTGGAAGTTGAAAAAGTCTATCAGATAGAGAAAATTGACCAAGACACCGTGTCGCTTGAATCTCCCGTGGGCGATGACAGTGACGACGGCAAGTCTACTCTCGGCGACTTTCTTTCGGATGACAAAATTTTGTCGCCCGACCAAGAATCTTCGCGCAGAATATTGGCTGATCAAGTAAAAAACATTCTCGGCGATCTCTCACCAAAAGAGCGAAAGATTCTGGAAATGCGCCATGGTCTGAATGATGGTATTACTCATACTCTAGAAGAAGTGGGCAGGGAATTCGGCGTCACCCGCGAGCGTATTCGCCAAATCGAAGCCAAAGCTCACGAAAAAATCCGCCAACACGAGAGGATAAATCAGCTGAAGAATTACTAGAAAAGCGAAAGGAAGAGTGTCTCTCGAAAACAAACGGAAATTTTTTTGCTAAAAATCTTATTTTGTAAGTTTAAAGGAAGCGAAAGAAGTGTCCTCGTGGTGTACGCTGTCTCCGCCTGCTGGCGGAGCAGCTCGTTCTCAGCTACCTTCGCAGCTTCCGAAAGCCACCACTCGGACACTTTTTCGCTTCCCAAAAAAGCCTTAATATAAGCCACAGAAAAGAATATTACCTAAAAGCTTGACTTTTATGCATGTTATGGTGTACAATACAGGGGTAAAAAGTACATTGAAAGAAGCAGAAAATCAGATGCGAATTTTTGGTTATTTCAGCCTTGCGGCTTGAAAATGGACAAAAATTCGCATCTGATCGCACCCGATAAGCACTCTTGATTTCGCTTTTACAGGAAATCTAGAGATGACACGGCACCGATACGATACGAGATATAACATGACAACCAAATCCGCCAGCCCAGAGTCAGTGTTCAGTCTTCACGGGCAAATGTGCACGCGCGCAAATTCTCTCAACCTCTCGCAAGAGCGGGTTGATGGAATCAAGCACGGCGCAGATCCCGAGTTCTGGTCCGCCTACGATCGCCTAATGCGCGGTGAATATGACGGGACAATGACCGTCATTGCAGACGAACGTTTCGAACAAGTTGGCGAGTTCAGTGTGGTCGTGCCGGAAGGTTATGATCATGCCACTCACTTGGCCAAGTTCAGTTATGCTCACCGCAAGGAATTTAATTATTACAGTGACACTATCACCGACAAGAACTACAGCAAGGCGACGACCAAACTCGTTGCCGGCCGGAAATTCAAAGTGAAGGTTTTCCAGATCAAGGAAACAGTCACATCGACAGATTGCCTCGGGTTCCTCAAGAACCAAAAGGCAGTCCTTGTCGGTGCCCACGGCGCTTCACTTGCTTACGAGCAAAGGAAAAACCAACTACCCGTCAATCGCTGGAGTGTCAGCTTTGATGAAAAAAAGGCGCTTTGGCAGGATGCCGACGGCCACCACAGGGTTCCCTGCGTGTGCCGGAGCTCGTATGTCGATTTCAAGTTCTACTTGGGCTTCTTCGAGAATGACTGGCACGACAGCTACTGCCTCCTCTGCTTCTGCGACAAATAGTGCTCTGGCACTTTGTCGCTTGAAGAAGTTCTTGGGTCTTTTGACCCTTTGAACGCGAGGCCCCTGTTTGCACAGGGGCCTTTTCTATACTCAAACATTTAGTATACTTTTATCTGGAATTAGATTGCGAGTTCGGCTACGGCTTCACTCGATCGAATTCTCGTATGAGGAATCGGCCAGCAATCCGCCGGGTATGCCTTGCGGATGAGTATCACCTTTTATGAAAAAATCAAATAAGTCGGTGCGATAAACTATCGAGCAAATAAGGCTCGGAATAAAATACAGAGGGCGGCTGGTGTCTCCCTCGGTGGAATAGGCGGTTTATCGTACAAAGCTTTGGCAGAATGCCGACGGCAACCACAGGGTTCCCTACGTGAACCGGAACTCGAATGACGATTTCAAGTTCAACTTGGGCAACTTCGAGAATGACTGGAACGACAACAACTGCCTCCTCTGCTTCTGCAACTTCTATGATTTCTCCCTCTATTTTGTAGAGGGAGTTTTCTCTTGAATATTCTTTTTCCAACCGCCGAGCATCCTGCCGACATGATCAAGTTCGAGAATGAGCGTACTGTACTTTTTATGGTCTATTATTTTATGCTCCCAACCTATTTGAAGAAAGAATTTTAAAATATCACATTTACTTATAGCTCCGGAAACGAGTGATAGTTTTTCAAATTTATCTGGAGCAAAACACGCTCTAAAAATCAGTTCAAGCAAGGCGAGAAATATACCGTCTATTTTTTCGCCGATAGTTATTCGGTCGAGGCGTTTTAGATTTACCAAATAATCATGCCATAGACGGTATGTTTTTTTGGCCCCTACAAGCACTAGTGGTGCTTGTAGGGGGGGGGGTAGAATGAGGAGTATGTTCAGTCATGAATATAAATATATCATAACTCTGGAAAATCTCCTTGCCACATGGGAAAAATTTCTCTCCGGCAAACGGCATAGGAAAGATGTTGCCGCTTTTGAAATGGATTTAGCCACAAACATTCTAGCTCTTTATGATTCTTTGAAAAACAAAACCTATACTCACGATTCATATACAGCATTCAACATTTCAGATCCAAAACCTAGGAATATTCACAAAGCGACCGTTCGAGACAGAATTGTGCATCGTCTCATTTACAAAGAAATTTATTGGTATTTTCACTATAGGTTTATTTACGATTCTTATTCGTGTAGAAAATACAAAGGTACTCATAGAGCACTCGACCGATTCAAATGTTTTGCGGGCAAAGTTTCAAAAAATCACACACGGACATGTTTTGTTTTGAAATGTGATATCAGAAAATTTTTCGCGAGCATAGATCAATCGGTTCTCATGGATATACTCAAAAGACATATTCAAGATGCCGATATTCTCTGGCTTATTGAACGGGTGATTTTCAGTTTTCATTCCAAGTTCGATGGCATTGGTCTTCCTTTAGGTAATTTAACCTCACAGCTTTTGGTAAATATTTATATGCACGAATTTGATATGTATATGAAACAAGAACTAAAAGTAAAATATTATATACGCTATGCAGACGATTTTGTGATTCTGTCCGAAAACAGGGAATACCTTGAAAATCTCTTATCCAATATTCATAAATTTCTCAATGATAAACTCCATTTATTTCTCCATAAAGACAAAGTCTATATCAAAACATACGCCTCTGGCGTGGATTTTCTAGGATGGACACACTTTCCGTACCACCGACAGATTAGAACGACTACCAAACGGAAAATTATAAAAAATATGCATTGGTATCCCAAACCACAAACAACAATTTCGTATCGAGGGTTACTTTCTCATGGTGATACTTATAAAATCATGAAGCAGATTGGAATTTATTCATAATAAAAACAAGAACCGTTTACTATAGACAAATCTCATATTAAATGATATTCTAATAATAGCAAGATGCTCTTGCGACTGATTCGGCAGATTTCCGAAAGTACATTGTAAATAAAGGAAACGATGAACACTACAATCATCGACGCAGGCTCGGCCAAATTGGCTGGCTTGCAAATTGATACCCTCTCGAAATATCGGGCGGGTCAGATCACTATTAATCAATGGGAAAGGTTCAACAACCTTTCTCCGAATGATCGGGAGGCTCGTTTCGGCGACTGGAAGAAGCCGGAGCCCAAAGTTTCTGCAGAATCCACTGGAAAATTCGCTCTGCTCGTGGACCTCGGCATCATCACGGTGCCCGACGACTACGTGCATGAGAAGCGGCTCACGACGTTTGGTAAGCAGAACCGTAAGAAGTTCTATTACTACAACGACGAGATCACCGACAAGAACTTCCCGAACCCGACTCGGGTCCTGAAGCCTGGCGACAAGCTCCGCATTCGCGTGTGGAAGCAAGTCGTCGGCGGCACGACCACTTCGGAGGAGCGCATGGCATTCCTTGCCACGCAAAAAGCGGTTTACACTGGCGCACAAGGTCTTTCTCTTGTCTTCGATCAAAAGAGTAACCAATTGCCGAAAGGAAAGTGGTATGTCTCCTTCGATGAACCGAAACGGCTTTGGCAGAGTGCCGACGGACACCACTGGGTTCCCTACGTGCACCGGTACTCGAATGACGATTTCAAGTTCGACTTGGGCCGCTTCGTGAGTGTCTGGCGCGGCAGCTACTGCCTCCTCTGCTTCTGCGACGAATAGTGCTTTGGCACTTTATCGCTTGAAAAAGTTCTCTGGTCTTTTGATCCTTTGAACACGAAGCCCCTGTTTGCACAGGGGCTTTTTCTATACTCAAACATTTAGTATACTTTTGTTCTGTTTTTTATTCGGTAAAGAAAAAATCCTTCACGTCCGATGATTCTGGTATATATTCAAGGATTTGATTATAAATATCCCGCAAAGTCCCTTAATTTTATAATTTCTTTCCCAGACAGATCTTTCAATTTATTAGGCATAAGCCGTGCGAGGTATTTCAAAATTTACTAACAATGATGGTTCGGCAGAAATTCCCAAAGAAGCCAAGTCCTCATCTTCTATATAAAGTGCCATAGCTTCCCGTATATTATTTTCCAGTTCCGGTAGAGTTTTCGCCGAAGTAAAAATAGGAAAATCTACTGCTTTGGCACAGTAAATACCGTCCTCATCTTTTTTTATTGTAAATTGTATTATGCTTGACATATAACAATTATATAGCCCTATAAAAACAAAAGCAAGTTTTTTGGTTTTTTTACTTTACTCCCACTAATTGCACTTCAAATGTCAGAGTAGAATTGGCAGGAATAGGACCGATGGCTTTAGTGCCGTAGCCGAGTTCAGGAGAAATGACGAGTTTGCGCACACCGCCAACCCGCATGCCTGCGATACCTATATCCCAGCCTTTGATGACTTTACCTGCACCTAGAACGAATTCAAATGCGTCTCCGCGATCGAGCGAACTATCGAATTTTGTGCCGTCTGAGAGGAGACCTATATAATGTGTGGCGACAGTTTTGCTGGAGACTGCTTCAGCGCCTTCTCCTACTTTTTCATCATAGATTTCCAGTCCGGTTGTTGTGGAGATGTTTTTCATAAATTCTTGTTTTTGGGTTGCTTCATTTGTATCACTTGTAATGGGTGGGGCTGTTTGATCTGTGTCTGCACTTCTTCCTGTTATAAAATTCCAAACATTACCTCCAAAGAAAAGTATACCTGCTCCCGCTACTGCCACTACGACAGCGATCCGTTCACGTGTCTTAAACGATCTCATAAATAATTTTAATTTAGCTAATATACCTACATTATACTATAATATTGACATATTTTATACGAGTTTATCAACATACATGTTAGAAAATTTTTGGAAGAAACAAATAGACAAGGAAGGGTGGACAGAGAAACATAACTCGGCGCATGGGCTCTCTCGCCAGGATTTTGTAGCAGATTCCCGGCGCAGACTATCCACCATAAACAGTGAATTCAGACACGCATTCAAATTCCTGAAAAACTATCCTCACTCCGTCTCTTTTTTTGGTTCATCGCGCTTTACCGAAGATCATCCATGCTATATTCACGCCCGTGCTCTCGCTCGCCGTATCGTAGAAGACCTACAATTCACTGTTGTTACAGGTGGTGGTTCTGGTGTAATGGAGGCGGCTAACCGTGGAGCTTTTGAGGCCGGTGGCAAATCGATCGGTATGAATATCGTCTTGCCTAACGAACAGAAAATGAATCAATACCTCACTGCCCATATGAGATTCTACTATTTTTTCATCAGGAAAGTAGCTCTGTCTTTTTCTGCCGAAGTATATATTTTCTTTCCCGGTGGATTTGGCACTCTCGATGAATTTTTTGAATTGATCACTCTCATCCAGACAAACAAAATTAGGAAAGTGCCGATTATCTGCATCGGCCGGGAGTATTGGCAGAGAATTCTCGATTTGATGACTGTCTTACACGATGATTACCAGACCATCAGTTCGGGTGATGAAAAGATTTTTCACATAACAGATTCGGACGACGAAATTATGGAAATCATAAAGAAAGCGCCCACGCGAAATGAATAGTAGAGAATAGAGAATGAAAAAATCAATCACCTTTACGATTGAAAAGAAAGTCTCTGCACTCGCCCGCGTTGGTAAAATTCATACTCCACACGGCATCATAGAAACACCAGCTTTTATTGCTGTGGGCACAAAAGCATCTGTACGCAGTCTCACTATAGAAATGCTCCGTGATGCTGGCGTAAAAGCCATTATGGCAAATACATATCACCTATACATGCAACCAGGAGATTTGAAAGTGAAAGTCCAAGGTGGTCTCCACAAAATGATGAATTGGCCAGGGCCAACCATGACCGATTCCGGTGGTTTCCAAGTATTTTCTTTGGGTGCCGGCTATGGTACAAATATTTCGAAAATACTGAAAAACGCTCCGATAGTGCCACTTATAAAAGAGAAAGATGAAGAAGAAATAAAACCGAAACTTGTAGAAATAGATTATGACGGTGCCACTTTCAAATCGTCTATGGATGGTTCTATTCATTACATTACCCCTGAACGTTCCATAGAAATGCAACACAATATAGGCGCTGATATTATATTCGCTTTTGACGAGTGTACATCGCCTACAGAATCTAAAAGCTATCAGCGTGAAGCTCTAGAGCGTACTCATAGATGGGCCAAACGATCGCTAGAATATCACAAATCAAAACAGGTAAAAGGTTCGCCAGCCGAAAAACAAGCTCTTTTCGGCATCGTTCAAGGTGGTCGCTATGAAGATTTGCGAAAAGAAAGCGCCAAAGCTATCGGAAATATGGATTTTGACGGCTTTGGCATAGGCGGATCGTTTGATAAAGAAGATTTGCATACAGCGGTGAGATGGGTCAATGAAATTTTGCCAGAAGATAAACCCAGACATCTCTTGGGTATTGGTGAACCCGAAGATTTATTCCTCGGCGTAGAAAATGGTTGTGATACTTTTGATTGCGTGGCTCCCACACGTCTCGGTCGTCATGGCACTGTCTATACGAGAGAAGGCAAGATTCACATAGGAAATGTTTTATACAGAGAAGATCTCCGCCCACTTGATCTAGGTTGTGAGTGTTATGCTTGCAAAAACCATAGCCGTGCATACATAGGCCATCTCTACAAATCACGCGAAATGCTCGGGCCTATGCTTTGTTCCGTTCACAATCTCTATTTCATCGTCAATCTGGTGTCCGCCATGAGAAAAGCTCTCCTCGCCGATAACTTTCAGGAATTCAAGTTTGATTTTCTAAAAAAATACAAAAAATAGCAACTCTACCCGATGTATCACCTATAGGAAACATGATTTGCCCTCGAGACAAAAATTCTCGGGGGCTTTTTATGTTTTCTATAGATTGAGAAGTTTCGTTTGAATAATTCGCAACAAAAAGCCTCAACGATTAAGTCGAAGCTTCTGGAAAAAAATCTGATTAAAACCTGATTACACTGCGACTGACCATCTCACATCGTGCTGTCGTCGGCCAATATCGTGATGATTATCACGATCAATGGTCGGACGGTTGTTGCGTTTTTCGTCTCGGCGAGCTTTATGTTCTTCGCGAGAACGTTGATGTCTAAAGGGGAAAATAATACGAAACTTTCTGCCAAAAAAGATTGCTACAGCTTTTGCCTTTTTCATAGCTTTTCCAGTCAAGGAGCGCAAGTTGAGAATTCTCATGACAACTTTCAAGGCCATTTTTGGACTCGAAGCCCTGAACTCTTTTGTTGTGCCGTTTTGAAGCAGGACGTAACCAGGTTGGTTTTGCATCGATACTTAATTATGCGGTTTTGTTCGGCTAATCAGAATAATTAGCTTTTCATAATCTATTTTACATCATTTTGCTTGTGGGTCAATATAACTTTGTGAATATCAAATTATTTGAAGACTTGTAAAGCATATCTTTGGGTTATAATAAACCCATGTCTTTTGCTCACAAAACTCGTGTGGCGGTTCTACGTGGTGGGCCTTCGTCCGAGTACGAGGTTTCCTTGAAGTCCGGTGAAACAGTTCTCAAGAATTTGCCTGCAAAATATGAACCGATTGATGTTTTTATTTCCCGTGTGGGTGCTTGGCATGTAGGAGGCGTAGAGAAAAAGCCGGCGGAGATATTGAAACATATTGATGTGGCTTTTGTGGCGCTCCATGGACAATACGGCGAGGACGGCAAAGTGCAGAGAATTTTAGAACATATCGGTATTCCTTTTACAGGATCAAAATCTTTTGCTTCGGCTCTGGCTATGAACAAACACTTGACCAAAAATGCTCTCTCTCACCTAAAAGACAAAATAAAATTTGCCGCTCACAAAGTTTTTACTCGAGATGAGATAAAACAGATAGGTGTTAATGAAATTTTTCGAATTATTCCACACCCTTCGATTGTAAAACCTCTCTCCGCAGGTTCATCTGTCGGTATTACCATCGTTAAAACTTTTTTTGATTTGGAATCGGCGCTAAAAAAAGCTCTAGAGCATTCCGATTCAGTCATTATAGAAGAATTCATAGAGGGCAGGGAAGTGACGTGCGGGGTTGTAGATAATTTTCGTGGGCAGAAAACTTATTCTCTATTTCCGATTGAAATTATTCCAAAAGAAGATTTTTACGATTATCACGCAAAATATATTAGTGAAGATACTAGATATATATGTCCGACCAAATTTGATGAATCTATAAAACAAACTATCCAAGAAGTATCCAAAGCAATCCATGAGCATTTGGGTCTACGTCATTATTCTCGTTCTGATTTTATTGTTCATCCCAAACGTGGTGTTTATTTTCTGGAAGTGAATACTCTACCAGGTATGACATCTCATTCTCTCATTCCAAAAGCTGGTGATGCGGGGGGTTTTCCTCTATCTGAATTTTTTGATCATGTGTTAACTCTGGCTATTGCACGTAAATAGTCTGGTGGTATTATTAGACGTATGAAAAATATAAAAATCTCGGTCAATGGCTTTACGATTATAGAGTTGTTAGTGGTCATTGCTATTATAGGCATATTGGCGTCTATAGTAACCGCCTCGGTCAACATCGCTCGTACAAAGGGTGCCGATGTCGCCATTTTACAAAACATGGCCGGTGCTCGTACCCAAGCAGCGCTTTATTATAGCGGTAATACGGATTCTTATGTTGGTGTTTGTGACACTACCGCTTCTGCTGACGGTACAGCTACGATAAATGCAAATTTGGTAGGTGCGCAGACTGCGTGGGGAACATCCACCAAAGCTCTGAATATTAATTTGGCTACGGCGGGTTCGTTTGATACTGTCACTTGTCATGAATCTACGGATGGTAGTGCTTTCGCTGTTGAAACTCCTCTCAAAGCTACCGCTTCCGGAGCTCCCGTCATGTATTGTCTTGACAGTGTTGGTGTAGCCAAAGAAAAAACGACTAATTTGATAGCAAACGTTACTTCTTGTGAATAGCTCCTAGATTTTTGTTTTTACTCTTGAAAAGCTTTAGCTTTTGAGCTATATTACCAAAGTCCAAATTCCAATTTGGGCCCTTAGCTCATCTGGTAGAGCACCTCATTTGCAATGAGGGGGTGGCAGGTTCGAGTCCTGTAGGGTCCACCATTGATCTGTACCCCATAAAGTGGACACGGTACAGTACTTTCTTTTGTTAGAATTA
>ERZ1292623.1317-Hain-H51-01um-R1-1317-length-24125-cov-18_pt1 | contig 24125 bp, 24 predicted proteins | sample MGYA00564398_ERZ1292623 | MGnify/ENA primary metagenome ERZ1292623 (study PRJEB36523, sample SAMEA6512633) | groundwater metagenome | collected 2019-01-07 | study: AquaDiva: Metagenomics assemblies of 32 groundwater samples | reverse complement strand
CGATTCTCCCGCTCTCCAATCTTCTGCTCTTGCCAATCTCCAGAAGACTGCTTACCCTCGCCGCTGTTTTCATCGGCGAATGCGCTGACCGGCAACCCGCTCATCGCGAGCGCAAGCGTCAAAGCCCCCACTGCGTATATAGATTTTTTCATACAAGTCGATTATAGATTATTTTGTTACTCTCGTAATATACCATTAAGACAACAGGAAATAATTATCGGTCCCAGAGTCGTTGTCGCCGTGCATGACGGAACGTGAATAGGAAATTCATACCGAAATTAAAAACCGAAACGACGCCCATGATGCCCACCTGGATAATAAGATACCAGCCGCCGAAAAAGTCGAGCGCGAACCATTCAAATAAGACCTTGGCTCCGGCAAGGAGCCCCGCGTTCAGAACGAGTCCTGAAACCGCGACGACGCTGTAAGAAAACAGTTGGTTTGGAATATGGCTTGATTCTGAATCACGAAATGACCAGTATTTTTGCAGTGTAAACGTAGCGAGAAGCGCAAGGACAAACCCGATACTGAGGCCGAGAAGATAGGTCTCCTCAAGACCCAGTAACGTTATCCAAATGTATAGGAAGAGAACCTGAATGACGCCGCCAGTAACGCCGGAAATGCCGTAGCGGATCAGGAACAGAAAGTGCGTGCGTCGGGTCGAAGAGAATGCTTCCTGGAGAGAATCCTGCGCAGATGTAGCGCTCGAGGACTTGTGCGCCCGGATAAAGATTGACTGCGCGACATGCTTGGCTCCCGGCACGTTTTCCAACACCGCTCCAACCAAAATAGAAGGCGCGATTAAGAATGCTGGGATACCGGGGAGTAAGAAGTCTTTGTAGTCCACGCGGGTATCTTCAAATCCCGCCCGCATTAATCTTTCGGTAATGAACCGTTTAGAGAACGCCATTTCCTCAGGTTCCAAATTGGCCAAGATCCGCAGTCGTGGATACGAAAAAATGGCATACACATAGGGATTGTAGATGTTTGGTTCCAGAAAAATAATCTTTCCATTCTCGTTCAGGAGACGCTGCATGCTCGCAAAAGCCTCGTCAAGATTGTGATAGAGGTGGTGGAGGATGCCGTTACCGACGATGTAGTCAAAGCGCTCGCCGGGAAGAGAATTGGGATGATTAAAGTCAACGACCTCGTACCGTAAATTCGGGAGTTTATATTTCTTCCGTGCATCTTCAATGAAAGGAACGCACAGATCGATTCCCACGATGTGAGCCGGAGACCGTTCGGCCATCCAATACGACACCTCCCCGGTCCCGCACCCTATTTCAAGAATGCGCGTGCCCGAGGCCACCTTCATTTCGGACAAGATAAGATTTGTCCTGCGCTCCATACGCACGATGGTGCTTTTGGACAGGGTAAATCCCTGGCTATAGCCTCGGTCGTCTTTAATACTTGCCATATGGTACAGTGTAGCCGATACTAACTCTCTATGTCCATGAACGCCAAGACTGTTTCGGCGATTATTGCCTGCTACAACGACGGGCAAGCAATACCTATCATGCACGAACGGCTGACGAATGTCTTCAAGACTATCGGCTGCCGCTATGAGATTATTTTTGTAAACGACGGCAGTCCGGACAATTCAGAAGAGATTTTAAGCGAACTTGCGCACAGAGATCATCGAGTAACGGTCATCACTCACTCGCGCAACTTTAGTTCACAGAACGCGTTCATGAGCGGCATGCAGGTCGCAACAGGAGATGCCGTCGTTCTGCTCGACGGCGACCTGCAGGACCCTCCCGAGATCATCGAACAATTTGTGCAGAAGTGGAAAGAGGGCTTCGACGTAGTCTACGGTGTCCGCATCAAACGCGATGCATCAATGTTTCTTCGCATTGCTTACAAGCTTTTCTATAGAATCTTCAGCAAGCTCTCCTACATACGCATACCGCAGGACGCCGGAGATTTTTCGCTCATGGACAGAAAGGTCGTGGACATCCTCATTGCGATGCCTGAGCGGGACTTATTTATCCGCGGCTTACGCGCATGGGTCGGCTTTCGGCAAATCGGTGTTCCTTACCATCGACCTGAGCGCATGTTCGGTAGAACCACAAACAGCCTTTTCAAGAATATACGCTGGGCGAAAAAAGCGATATTCTCTTTTTCATTCGAGCCGCTCGAGATGCTCTTCTATGCCGCGCTTAGCATATCTCTCATAACGTTCCTCGCCATCGTATTCTACTTCGCTTCCTATCTCTTCTACCCTGACCAGCCACGCGGCACGACTACCATCATTCTGCTTATTCTGTTCTTCGGTAGCGTGCAGCTTATAAGCATAAGCATCATCGGCGAATATCTCGGCCGCATATTTGAAGAAGTGAAGAGGCGCCCCGCGTTTATCGTAAAAGGAATATTCAACAAGCCCGAGAATCCTAAACGGTAGGGGCGTAATAACTCCATGTCGCCTGCATACCCTCTGTAAAGTCCGTCGTAGGGCGCCAGCCGAATTCCCTTTTCGCTTTGCTTGAATCTATCGCATAGCGGAAGTCGTGTCCGGGACGATCGGCGACATGCTCTATCATCTCAGAGCCTAGGCCGCTCATGATAAGTAACATGTCGGTTATCTCGACATTGCGCAGTTCGTTGTTCCCGCCCAGATTGTATATCTCTCCAGATTTCCCTTTGTGGAATGCGCAGTCAATGCCCTCGACATGGTCGCCGACATATATCCAGTCGCGCACATTGAGTCCATTGCCATACAGCGGGACTTTTCCATTTTTCAAAAGTGCGGTGATGAAGCGCGGGATGAGCTTCTCCGTGTGCTGATGCGGACCGTAATTGTTTGATGCGCGCGTGATGACCGTATCAAGCCCGAATGTTTTGTGATAGGCGCGCACCAAAAGGTCCGCCGCCGCTTTGGATGCGCTATACGGACTGTTCGGTAGAAGAGGGGCATCCTCGGTGACGGGCGGGATGCCTTCAGCAATCGAACCATACACTTCGTCGGTTGATATCTGATGAAAACGCGAAATGCCGTGCGTGCGCGCAAGATCCAGGAGCACTTGAGTACCGATAATATTAGTATCAATAAAAGCTTGCGGGCGTTCTATAGAGTTATCGACATGACTCTCGGCGGCAAAGTGTATAACCTGCGTCGGCGCATACTCTTTAAAGAGTCGTCCCATCGCTTCTCGGTCGCATATATTGGCCTGCACAAAACGATAATTCGGCGCACCGGCGACGCGTATATTCGCCGGATTTGCGGCATAGGTGAGCGCATCCACATTGATGAATTGGTAGCGCGGATAGCGCGGCACTATCGTGTTGAGGTAGTGGCTTCCGATAAACCCTGCGCCTCCGGTGATCAGTATGGTTTTATCGTACATACCAGCTACCGTTTTGATTTCGGTTTTTTCTTCTTGCTCATATGCGTCGATGCGTCAAGGAGACTGTCAAACGTCCCGACATCAAACCATTTCTTTTTTAATAGGACCGCGTTAAGCGCACCTTCCTTCGCGTATTTGTTATTTATGTGGCTTATCTCAAATTCACCGCGCGCAGAAAGCTTGTTGTCCAGCATCTTCTTGAACACGGATGAGTCATAGATGTAGCAGCCGGTAACCGCATAGTCCGACTTCGGTCTTTTCGGCTTCTCTTCGATGTTGACCACGTGTCCGTGCTTGTTGAATTCGGCGATGCCGAAGCGGTGCGGGTCAGAGACCTTCTTGAGAAATACCGTCGCGCCGCCCTTGAAATTACGGATGTGCGACGTGAGATCGTCTTCAAAAATATTGTCTCCCAAGAGCAACACGCAATTGTCTCCGCCTATGTAATCTTCAGCGATATGCAGACCTTCGCAGATGCCGCGTGGCTCGTTCTGGATTCCGTAGACGATTTGCAGTTGTCTGCCATCCGGCATACTGAAGTTCTGCCCGGAGCCGAGGAGCTTTATAAAATCCTCGATATGCGTACCCGAGGTAACGACCATAACCCTCGCGACCCCTGCATGAATCAGTTTCTCTATTGAGTAATAGATGACCGGACGATCGTACAGCGGCAACAAGTGCTTGTTGGTAGCAAGCGTTAGCGGCGCAAGCCGCGTTCCGTTTCCCCCGGCGAGAATGACTGCCTTCATAGATACCGCATTATACTGCGAACGAGCTGATTTGACTCGAGACCGATGCGGCGAAGCAGATAGTCTCGGTCGCCGACATCCTTCAAAAACGACTCCGGCGGGAAGCCGAAAGCGTGGAATTTCTTGCCTTCGATACCGTGCGCAATGAGCACGGATGCACAGATGGAGCCGAGTCCGCCTGTGGTGCTGTGCTCCTCAATCGTGAAAATACCCTTTGCCTTGCGCACGTGGGCGAGAAGCAGTTTTTCATCAAACGGTTTCAGGCTTGGCATAGAGAGTACGCACAGAGAGAGTCCCGACTTCCTCTCTATGAGTTCCGCCGTCTCAAGCGCAACATCAAGGACATTGCCGGTGGAAACAAGAACGATGTTGCTCCCCTTCCGCACCACAAATCCCTTCCCAAGTACGAATGTGAACTTCCTGTTCTTCTCATAAGCGACACATGGGCTCTTGCCGAGGCGCATATAGACAGGTCCCGTGTGACGGAGCATGGCCTTGGTCGCTTCGCGCGCTTCCCATGCGTAGGCCGGGCACAGTACCTTCATATGCGGCAAGACATTCATGATGGCGACATCTTCAACCGTGTGATGCGTGACGCCGTGCGTCGGATAATTGTAGCCGCCGCCCGTACCGATGATTTTCACGTCAAGATTTTGGTAGCACACGTCATTCCTAATCTGTTCATAAGGGCGCATGGTCGCAAAGGATGCTATGGAATACGCGATGACTTTCTTCCCCTCCAGAGCCAGACCGCTCGCCATGCCGACCATATGCTGTTCGGCAATGCCCACATTAAGAAATCGGTCCGGGAACCGCTCTTGTATCTTCTCAAGCGCGTTGAACCCGAGATCGCCGGTCAAAAAGACGATGGACGGATCGCGTTCCATCTCAATGAGCACCTGTGCTACGAAATCCTTTCTCATACGCGCTTCATGGCCTTCACCGCTTTCTCGTCAGGGACATAGTAGTGGGCGCCGAGCGTACCCTCGACTGCCGGCACCCCTTTGCCCGACACTGTCTTGGCAATAATCACAAATGGTTTCGTAGCCTTCGCCGCCCTGGCAAACGCCTTTTCAAGCGCGCGCGCATCATGCCCATCCACCCGCAGTACCCCCCAGCCGAACGAGCTCCACTGCTTCGCCATATCAAAGGGATTGTTCTCTCGCGAAGCGCCGAACCCTTGGAACCTATTATCGTCAACGACCGCAACGATGTTCGGCAGACAAAGCGCGCCCGCCGACAGTGCCGCCTCCCATATCGAACCCTCATTGCACTCGCCATCGCCAATGAGTACATACACTTTGCTCTTCGTACCTTTGAGCGCATACGCTATACCGACGCCTATGGAGAGTCCGTGACCAAGCGCGCCGGTTGACACCTCCACGCCCGGCACCGCACCCTTCGACGGGTGCCCGTGGAGCGCGCCACCGTTCATACGGTGACCGAGCAGTGTCTTGAGCGGGAAGAAGCCGCGGAGCGCGAGAGCCGCATAGAGTGCAGCGGCGCCATGCCCCTTACTCAAAACAAACCGGTCGCGATTCGGGTCGTCCGGCTTCTTCGGATTGATACGCAGCGTCTTGAAATACAGCACGGCGAGAATATCGCTTATCGAGAGCGAAGAACCCGTCTCGCCGGAATGGCTGCGCTCTGACATCTCGACCACCAATTGGCGTATCTTTGCTCCTATGCGTTCAATTTTTGTTGTCATGATTTTCTTTCGTCCATTCTATAGTCGCACGAAGACCATCCTCCAGAGAATAGCGTGGCGTGATGCCTAATGCCAAGCGTGTCTTACTCGTATCCGCAACCCATGTATGCGTGTCGAAGTTGCGATTTGCGTAGGCGCCTACGATTGGTTTTGACGTGCTACCAGTGAGCGCAACGACCTTATCAAACGCCTCTTTGATTGTGCGCTGAATACCGCTGCCGATATTGAATATCCCTCCCGAGAGCTCCGGCTTTTTCATAATCGCGCGATAGACATCGATGATATCATCAATATATATGAAGTCGCGCGCGGTCTCTGGGTCGACGAGCGGAACATCTTCATTCGCCAATGCTTTAGAAATGAGCGTTGGGATAAACCTCGTCGGGTCCTCATACGGACCATAAGCAGAAAAGGGCCGCAGAGTAATAACGGGGATTTCCTCTTCGCGGGCGAAGTGCTGGCAATAGAGCGTCTGGGCCGCCTTACCGACAGCATAATAACTATTCGGCTCAATGAGTTCATCTTCGCGCATAGGGTGATTCTTCGTGCCATATTCTGAAGAACTTCCCGTATTGATGACCATACTCACTCCGAACTCTTTTGCGGCATCAAGGAGCGCGACAGTCGAATCGAGCGTCGTGCGCATGATCATCTTTCTATCTTTTTCGTACGCGGGGTGAGAGCCGTATACTCCTAAATGGAAAATGGTGTCGGGTTGCGCTTCTTTGATTGCTGCTCGTATTGATTCTGCATCGAGCAAGTCTCCCGTGTGGAGATGCAACTCGTCTTTGATATCCGCTATCCTCCACAGATCAGACGAAGGTCGCACGAGCCCGTGCACCTCTGCGCCGTCTCGAAGTAGCACCCGAGCGAGCCCTGTGCCTACAAAGCCGGTAATGCCTGTTATGAAGATCTTCATACTTTTATAAATTCATACTGCTCTCTTGCGCGGCCTCCTGTGCTACGTACTGAACTGGTCCCTCCTCAAGTTGCGACTGCTCGGTGATTATGCGCGGATCGATCCGGCCGCCCAGATGTTCAGCAAGTCGATTCCCCAGAAACCCATTTCCGTAGACGACAATCATATGATGAATCCTACACTAGAACCCATTTCACTGAAACCCGTTGTGTGGTGCTCCTGCACGGCATCCACGACACTCTAAAGGGAGTTATAGTCTCAGTATCACATGAAAGAACACCTTATCTCCTTCCTGCGCTGGAGCGAGCGCTATATCATCCGCGATATCGTCAACGACCACCGGCCCGACTCGCATCACTAACGACTCCGCAGCGCAGAATCCGTAAACTTAGCGTGCGTCGGCATGATTCACGGTAAGTGGTAGATTTCGTACCGGTCGTCGGCGTACACGCGTACCGCCCCGAGTGCTTCTGGACGATAGTGCGACCTCAGCTCTTTGTCCTTCAGTAGGTACGAGACATGGTACTTCTTGAGATACGCTTTGATGTTCGGCTTGATGTCTGTCTGGAACTTGTTCTCTATATCAGCAAAGAACTGCTCGCCGAGCAATTCTTGCGACGTCGGCGGCGTCCCGCAGTCCTTGCCCTTGTCCCAGAAGAAAAGTATTCTGCAGACTTTTATCTCTCGTGCGATTGTCATTGCAGCGTGCGGCAGGTCATGACGCCCAAGGTATAGCTCCATTTTGCTCTCCCGTTTTAGGTTAGCGACGGTTATATCATTGAAATACTGCGAAATCAGAAATCGCTCATATACTTCCTCCGTGGACATGAGCGTCTGCTGTGCCGCCAGCGAGTAGAGCGGGAAGTGCTTGGTGAATATGGATAGATCGAACGATATACCGTCGGACGGCTCCATCCAGACTACGACCGGATTCTTCTCGGTGCGATCAAGCCATGCAAGCGGCTTGGCGTACAATTGCTCCTCGTGCCAAGAGGCGCTCTTCGCTCCTACATTTGCAAATGGGAAGAGATAGACAGAGAGGAAATAGAGGCTTGCGAGAGCACCTGTAGAAACGACGATGAAGGAAAACACGCGCAACCCTTTTGAGAGAATTGCGCGGCACCTCCATAGGTGCATCCCGACCAAAACTGTGGCGAACGAGAGCCATGGGAGTATCAGTATGCGAATATGTGCCCCTGTCTCAATCAGCTTGCCGGTAATGAGATTGTTACCCTGCATAATCCAGAGACCAAGTCCGGATACGCAGAGAAATACGCTCAACGCCACAAACTCTTTGTCCTCACGTAGCGCCGGCTTGTGCCACCACAAGAACAGTAAGCCTGCAAGCATAATGCCGATCCATCCGCCGGAATAGATGACTTCGGCTTCTGGCAGATGCGTATTCACGAGCCCGAAGCGGCCAACACTCTCCCAAAAATAGGGCGCCGTGTTTGAAAGCCAGAGCGAATACAGCGGTACTGGAAGCCCGATGGCGCCGCCGATGAATGAGGAGAGGAGTGTTGCTCTCATGAGCGACCAATTCTTGCGCACGAGCGCATAGAGGAAGAGGAGTCCGAGCGTGATGACGGCGATCTGCCACAGATAGGCGAAAATGTAGAACGCGGCCGCCGTAGCGCCCGCGAGCAGTCCTATGTTCTTGCGGTTTTGTTCACGAATAAGGCGAGCCAACGCAATATAGAATAAAAAATAAAAAGGATATACCGGCTGGAGGTTCACCGCTCGCCACACATACGCGTATGACTGCAGATAGAGAAAGAAAGTTCCGCCTGCGGCTATCCAGGGAGGAACCGCCCACCCACGGAACAACCAGTAGAGAAGTGCGGCAAATGCCAAACTCCATATAATGAAATTGAGCATCAAGGTTGACTCAAATGAGAGGCCTGCGAGAAGCGGCAAGGCGTTGACCCATGCGCCACCGAAAATGACGAGCGGGGTGCCGTTACGGTACTCAAACACAAATGGATTGCCGTCAGTCAGGTATCCCTGCCCTACCGCGTGCATATGCGCGTAATACACACTTTCGTCGGTAAAAGTGGGAAAGATTCCCTGCCACGCACTGCCGAGTACCAGGTGTACGGCGAGGAAAGGGGCGGCCGTAAGCGCCAGCACTACTCCCGCAAGCACAGTGGCGGGACGATGTCGTCTAAGAAATTCTTTTATTAAAATCGCCTGCTCCATACCAATAGATCCCCGCCATTGTAGCACTTCGTCAGCGGTGCAACTTGGGGCGACACGAAAGAGTTATACTAAGGCACACGATGAAAGAGCGCGCCATTTCTATCCTCCGCTGGGGCGAACGTTATGCTAAAACGGACATAGTCTACCTCACCAAGAACGCATCATGGCTCACGATAAGCCAAGTCTTGATGTCGGTCTTTGCGCTCCTCACCTCCATTGCCTTCGCGCATTTCATACCGAAAGATGTGTACGGTTCCTACCGCTATCTCCTTTCTCTCTTTTGGACGTTTACGACCTTCTCTCTCACCGGCGTCCCCGCCGCTCTCGCTCGCGCGATCGCGAAGGGCGAAGACGGAGCATATAAGGAGTCGGTTCGCCTGAGCCTCATCTGGAGCTGGCCGATGATACTCATCTCGCTCGGGCTCGCCGTCTACTATTTCGCCCAAGGGAACCTCTTGCTTTTTGCCGGCGCGCTCATTATTGCGGTCATCGGCCCCCTTATGCAACCGACCTACCTTTTCGGCTCGCTCCTTGAGGGGAAGCGTGCCTTCCGCGCCACCGCCGTTGCCGGCGTGGTGCTGAATCTCGTTCCCATGCTTGCACTCATCGCGATCATGTTCGTCTCCCAAAACCCGATTGCCTTCCTCGCGGTCTATCTCATCGCAAATGTGGGGACAGCTGCGCTTATCTCGTGGTATGTCTGGAGACGCTTCGGCGCAGAAGAACGCCGGCCTGCCGAATCGATCTTCGCGCTCGGTGCCCACTTCAGTGTCATGAACATCCTCGCGGGCATCGCTGGGCAGATAGACCGCCTCCTCGTCTTCCATTACCTCGGCGCTGTTGAGCTCGCGGTCTACTCCTTCGCTATCGCGCTTCCCGACCAGATAAAGAGCATGGGCAATAACATCGCCACTATCGCATTTCCGAAATTCGCGAACCGCCCGTTTACCGAGATCCGAGAGACGCTCTCGCGCCGGCTCGGCGGATTCACGCTCCTCATGGTCGCACTCGCGGGTATTTATATCGCCATCGCTCCGTTCGCCTTTCATATCTTTTTCCCCGCCTACACAGAGGCGATATGGTATTCGCAGATATATGCGCTCGCGCTCATACCGCTCGCAAGCATCTTCCCCACGACGGCGCTCCAAGCGCACGCGGCAAATAAGGAGCTCTACATACTAAATATCGTCTCGTCGGTATTTCAGATCGGCATCCTCTTCCCTGCCATCGCCTACTACGGCCTCCTCGGTGCGGTCGTTGCTCGCATCTTGAGCCGCACGTTCAATCTACTCCTGAGTGTTATGCTCACCAGAGCATACTCGTACAAGGCGGCCTAAGTATTTCAGGGCCGTATCGTACTCGTAGTCGTGGCGAGCTGGTATACCCCGAACCGCTCGGTACTGAAGATTGGTTTCGTGCCGAGAACGCGGCTCAGATCCCACGATGGGTCGTTCTCGACATCCCATACGATTATAGAAGCGCCGAGCGTATTGAGTTGTGCAGGGATGCTTTGGCGTGCATTCTTCCTATAGTCATCCGCGTACTGCTCGAGCAAAGAATCGGGTATCGCGGAATAGGAGCCATACTGGTCGCGCCAGTACACGCCGAAGAGGCGGTACGCGATATCTTCGCGCTCAGCTTGCATCGTCGCGAAAGCATCAGTGGCGTGGACTTTTCGCAGTGCATACTCCAGCAAGAGACGTTTCTCAAGGAAGGACTGCGGAATCGGGTCATATTCAGCGAAATCGTGGTTCGGCGCATTCTGCTTCGTATACATGGGGATATAGAGCGAAAGAGTCCGATTCGCCCAGACCGATTGGCCGGACGGCATAGTCTGTAAGAACGAAAATACGGGGGTATATGCTTGCGATGCGACGGCCTCTGCATAGTGTGCGGTATAGGATGCTCTCTGCACCGACATTGCGCTTAGGAAAAGTACCAAAAAACAGATGCTATACGCGATGCCGCGCAGTACCTTAGTCTTGAGCAACCATTCAATAAGAAAGACCGCGAAGAGTGCGAGTACCATCCCCGCGAGGGGTTTTGTGAGATACCAGTGATAGTGTGCCGGCTGGATCGCAATGCCGGTGAATATCTGCTGATTAAGCAGAATGGCGAGCGCCGCGGTGGCGATAGCGAAGAAGGGTCGTGCCGCACTGAAGCGGCGCGGCCATATGAAGAGAGAAATGATGAGCGCGATGAGCCAGAAGCCAACGATTGGTGTATGCGTATGGATGAGCCCTTGACGAATGGATGTTTCGGCATAGAAGGGGCTCTGCCACAGTTGGAGGAGATTGAGCAGGAACGGCACGACAGCCGCGAGCCCGACTGCAATGCTCGCGGCAAGCGCTTTCATGCAGGCATAGTCCTTCTTGAAGGCGAACCAGAGCAGGGAGAGCCCGAAAACTGCAAAGAGAAAAGAAGAGACAAATGGCGAGATATACAGTGCTCCGCCGGCGAGCAGGCCGAGCGCGGCAACAGAGAGCCACGTGGACTGTCTGTTCTTGAAAAAGACGCGCGCGAGGATAAGGAGCGCGACGAAGAGGAAGATCGCGCTCACTTCCGGATTTATCGGGCGCGCGGAGAGGAGGAAGCTCGTAATCGGAGTATGGCCGGTCAGCACCCCAATAAGCGTTGATGGGTCGCCGAGCACCGCATCGCCCGCGACGACGAGCGCGCCGGCGAGCAAGGCGCCGGGCACGGAGGCAGACAGTGAGTAGATGAGCGCATAGACGAGTAGCGCGATAAGGAACGGGGAAAAGAACTTCGCACCGACATTCGCGACCGCTGCACTCTGTGCGAATACCTGTCCGAACCGGGCGACAATGTTTTCGCCTAAACCGGGGACGAGATACGGCAGATCCTTCTGCGACAGAAACACGCCACCGAGTCTCGGGTAGCCGTCATACACTTCCTGCATCCGCGCGACATAATATTCCTCGGCATCGGTGCCTATCATCTCAATACCACGATAGGCCAAGGTATGCATGAAGATGAGTTGCGGTGCGATGACGAGCACGCCGAGTGCGAAAGCGGACAGCAACGCAAGCCAGTGACGGGTGCAGAGGTCAGCGATTCGGGTACGAGCCGTTGATGAGATGCGTGCAAACATGCTTTTTATCGTAGCACGAGACTGTCTACCGAACCGAGGCGAACCATCGCTTTTTGTACGGCATATTTTATAGCGAGGCGCTACAGTGGTACACTGGGTTGTATGGAAAAACCCACTGATATTTCGGTTGTTATTTTGTGTTATAAAGCGGCCTCATCTATTTCAGAATTCGTGAGAGACGTCAAAAAACTCCTCGAGGATCGTGGGCTCTCCTACGAAATGGTGCTCGTCGCCAACTATAATGCCCACGAGCAGGATACCGATCAGACGCCGCGCGTGGTGAAGGGACTCGCCGCGTGCGACCCGCACATTGTCGTCGTGTCTGAAACGAAAGAAGGCATGATGGGCTGGGACCTCCATAGCGGCCTACGGGCCGCCACAGGTGAGACGATTGCTCTCATCGACGGTGACGGCCAGATGCCGACTAAAGATATTATCCGCATCTATGATGCGCTCCGCTCCGGCGCATATGACTGCGCAAAAACGTATCGCATCGGCAGGTTTGATGGCTGGAAGCGTAAGATCATTTCAAAGGTATACAACACGCTCCTGAAAGTTTTTTTTCCGAGAATATCTCTCCGCGACGTCAATTCAAAACCTAAGATATTCACCCGAGAAGCGTATGCACGGCTTAATCTGCAATCCACCGATTGGTTCGCCGATGCGGAGATGATGATTCAGGCGAGCTATCTCGGCTTGCGCATTATTGAAGTGCCGACCTTTTTCCACGAGAACAAGCACCGTCGCTCCTTCATCCGCACGTCCGCGATAGTAGAATTTTTGAAGAACATCGTGGTCTATCGGTTCACCCGCATGCACGAGCTCCGGAAGTAATCTCTCGTTACTACCTAGATTTGTTTCCTATGAATGAAAGGATATTTTTTGCACGCGATTCCCAAGTATACCGCTTCACGTCTCCCAGTGCCTGCGCCGCGCGCTTCGCCGCTTCCTCCGGATGCGCAAGCGCGTAGCGGATGCCTTCAGCGAGCGCCTCTGGGTCGTCGGGCGCGACGAGAAAGGCATTCTTCTCGGAAAGCACCTCGCGCAAGGACGGAAGGTCGCTCGCGACGATGGGCTTGCCTGCGGCCATATACGAGAAGAGTTTCAGAGGCGAAGTGTATTTGGCCGAGATGTCGCTCTTTCCGCTATTTGGCAGAACGAGCACATCGGCTGCCGCCTGATTGTCTGCGAGCTCTCGATACTGACGAAAACCAAGAAAGATGATGCTTGGGTGCGTTTGTTGTAACTCTTTAAGTGACTTTTCTCCTTCTCCCATAATGACCACTCGGACGTGATGGGCGAGATAGCGCGTAGCGGCGTATAGAGTATCAACTCCTTTCCACGGATCAAGTCGCCCGATGTAGAACGCAAGCGTTCCGTCGAGCGGCAATCCGAGTCGTTTGCGCGCCGCCTCCTTTGATTCTGAGTGGGAGAAATCATCGAGGTCAACCCCATCTGCCGCTACGAGGATATGCTCTGTAGACACACCGAGAGAAATGAGCTCAGAGCGAATCCCCTCAGTAATCACCACGATGCCTCGTGATTGTATCAATCGAGTACTCATTTTTGAAACGATGGGGCTAATGGTATGGAGCTCGTAGACAGTCTTCCTGTTTGGAACCCACGCAGGCAATTCTCGCGTATAGACAACATCATACTGCGATGCGAGGAGATAGCACCATGCAGAGAGGTAGAACGAAAGCGTGCGAAGCCAGTAGAAAAACTTGCCTTGTGTGCCGGGGAATAAATCAACGCAAAAAAGGCGTGTGATGGCGAAGTTCTCCTTCATACCCGCATACACAAAAGGGTCATCGACAGGTGTCTTCGCGCGCCGCGGCACCACAAGCTCGACCTTAACGCCGCTTTCCGCGAACGCCTCGCACATCTTAAGGATCTGGATTGTGTGTGCCCAGTCATCCGGTATCCGCGCCGTTGAGAGGTAAATAAGCTTCACTGTGTTTTTGGTGTTGCGTAGAACTCCTCCACCGCATCGAGCCCTCGTTCCTCTTCTTTCGTATTTGACCACTCTGTTTTTGAAATAAAACCCCGTTCGCCTTCTAAACAATATCTGCTCATGCGATAGTATTCCGACAGCGCTTTAACACGAGGCCAAAGCCCTTTAGTATCGATAAGCCGGTTCAATGGGTGCATGACCGTGTTCCATTCACTCAAGTCACCTAGAGTTCCGTAACTCGCCACTTCACCTACTCTTGTCATCTTTGTCTCTGACAAATCAAACTTCCCCTCCATATACTCAAGCATTTCACGAGTATAAAATTCAAACGACCCGCGCAGAGAGAGTTCTTTCGACAAATGGAGCCATTGTCGCAGTCTTCGCTGCGCATGACCTGTTGTGTTGGTTAGAATAACCCATTCATTCTGCGGAAGAAGATCAAGATACATCTGATCCGTTAAAATAAAATTGTCGTCATGAGTAACGAGAATCTTGTCATATTTCTTATAATCATTTTTTTCTAGCCACTGGTTTGCGCACCCTAAATCGCCTATCGTATTTGGCTCAAGCGAATAACGCCAACCCAAACGTTCTATCTCGCGGACAGTTGCGATTTCCCGGTAGAGAATACGATCATAGAGTTCTCGCCGAGTAAATCCCAATCGAGAAAGCGACTCTTTCTTTTCTTGTTCGGAATATGATGGATCCCGATGAGAGATGACAAACAAATCGATTTCCCAGTCTTGCGGGATTTTCTGTCTGGCAATCTGTTCATAAAAAGCAAGAGGGAAATGCCAACCACTGGCTATAACAGCTAGACGCTTCATTATGTAACTATATCAATCATTGAAAGCGAAGGGAACCGCGCGTCAATGATCGTATACGGAACGCCCGACTCACGTATATTCGAAAAGCCGTATTTCACCATCCAGGGGATTTGCTCACGCTCCCCCGAAGCGCCGCCCTCAAAAAGGACAATGGCGCCCGCAGCTACCCTATCTTTCACGCCATCGTATAGTAGTTTTATCGTTTCTCCATGATTGGAAATGTCCACATGCAGTAAATCAAATGGTTCTGGATTTTTTATCCAATCTTTGAAATCTCCCTGCTTCAGGGTGATGTAGCTCGAGACTCCATACCGATCGATATTCGCCTGTGTTCCTGCCAAAGTCGGATGATTGTACGGGTACTTCTCGAACAAGTCGTATGCGGTAATACGGCCTTCACCGAGCTCGTCAAGAGCCATTGCCATGGCAATGGACGAATATCCATACAGCGTCCCCCATTCGACAATCTTTTTCGGTTTATATTTCAGCACTAAATCGTAGAAAGTACGGCCTATGTCATTCGCGCTGTACGAAGATTGGATATCACTTGGGTTTTTATATTGCATGTTTCGTTTGGAACTCTTCAAAAAGGGAACAAATATACGCAACGTTACGAGTCGAGACTCCGTGGTGAAGTGGTAGGAGCAGGTACTGATTTTCGAGCTCGTCCATTGTCGGCAGTGTTCGCCTACCCCCGAAGATGGTGTACTTGTCGTTCCGGTAATGATAGTCGCCGGTGTGCACTCCGTTTTCCTTCATAAATTTTATGAGTTCCTCTCGGCGGGGCGAAAGAACGTGAGCAAACCATATAGATGCCGATATGCCGTTCTTCTCATATTCAGCACCGAGTCTTTTGCGGTGAGAGATTATTTTATCTATCGACGCCAGATTGCCTCGGCCTATCGCAGCCGTAATATCGTTCATATGATATTTGTATCCTGCTTCAACGAGGTCGGTGTCTCCGAACTTTTGCTTCAACTCCCGGTCATATCCGAACCACCGTAACCTCTTTGCTTTTTCATGCAGATTTTTATCTTTACTGATTAAGAAGCCGCCATCGCCCGACGTGAGCGTCTTGATGGCCTGTAGTGATACGCAGGTGAAATCGGCCTTGCCCCAGAAATCCGAACCGACGGCTTGCGCGGCGTCTTCTATAAGAATCAAGTTCTTTTCTTTGGCGAGTTCGAGTAGTTCCTTGAGTCCTCTGTTATTACCGCCAAAATGGACAAAAACTATGGCTTTGGTCTTCGGCGTAATCTTATTCCGAACATCTTCTACCGAGACATTGAGGTCGGGATCTATATCAGCGAAGACTATCGCGGCCTTTCTGTGGATGGCCGGAAGACCCGACGCAGGGTGTGTTAACACGGGAATGATAACCTCATCTCCCTCGCCTATGCCGGCAAGTTCGTATGCTAACTCAAGCGCCACCGTACCGGAATTAACCGATGCGACATTTTCGAAACCGAATTTTTCCGCAAACTCTTTTTCGAAGGCCTTCACTTCCGGTCCTTCGCCGAGGTACGTCCCGTAATTTGATTTGAGGAGGAGCGTACAGACATTCCAGATGGAACGCAACGATATATATGATTTAAATAAACTTATTTTCCTCATATATAGAGTTACGTCTCTTGTGTAGGCTTAATCAATAATTTTAAACTCCGGAAGAGGGATGATGAATTTAGATTTGAGACCTTTCGCGCGCCAATTCTTAATAATGAAGTCGGCGAAATGCCAGGCCAAAATGAGCACGTACTCGGGCTTCTCCTTTAGCAATATTTCGTTGCTCACTATCGGATTATGCGTCCCGGGCATATATTTGCCGACTTTTTCAGTCCCCGGCAGTTGCGCGACGTACGGTACGAGCCCTGTATTGAGGCCGTAATAGTTCATGACCACGACGCCTCTTGTCGGGCACGAGTCGGCTACAACTCGTTGACCCTTCTTCTTAGCTGCATAGGCCAACTCGAGGAATTTATCCCTGCTTTCTTCCACTTGTGCCTTGAACTTCGCCCATGTCGCAGGCTTGAACAATCCCGCTTTTTCTTCCGCTTGAAGCAGTCGCTTCACTTCGGGGCTTATAGGGTGCTTTCCTTTTCGTCCGGCATAGATCCTGATACTCCCCTCGCGCGTCGTGGTCCTCTTCGCATCAAACACTTCCATGCCGTAATACGGGAAAAGTTTGACCAATGATTTAAGGCTATAGATGCGAACATGCTCGTGATATATCTGATCAAACTGATTGCGCTCGAAAACATCCAAAAGATATTGACTTTCGGACACCACCACACCGTCGGTATCCAAGAGGCGCTTTAATCCGCGCATGACCTCGCCTAGGCTCGATACGTGAGCGAACACATTGGTGAACGTGATCACTTTCGCATGCCCGTGCTTTTTCACGATATCTTTAGCGACATCCTCAGAAAAGAAAGCCTGCACCGTCGCGATCTTGTTTTCCTTGCGGGCCGTCTTTGCCATATTGGTCGGTTCTACGCCGAACGTCCGCATACCTTGGTCCCGGAAAAAAGTGAGTAACGTGCCGTCATTAGACCCCACATCAATACAGAGCGATTTCTTGGGCAAACTAAGCTTTTTCGTTATCTCTTGGGTCAAGGAGTTGAGATGCTCCCGTAGCGGCTGCGATATGCCGGTCCGATATACATAATCGGTGTTTGAGAAAAGAACTTTACTGTCGACAACGTAATTCAGCTGCCCGAGTCCCGATTCGGGGCATATCATGAGACGCAAAGGATAGTGCGTCTCTGACTGATGGAGACCCTCGCTTGTAACCAATGCACCGGCGGATGGCTGGAAACCGAGATCAATAGCTTCGAAGAGATTCCTGGAGCCGGTAATCTGACAGCGGTCCAATTTGCCGAGCTTGATATCTTGATTGAATCTTTTCATATATAATATGTTACTATAGAAAACGTACGGACGCTATGAAATAAAAGACTCCGCGGCCGGACTCTTGAGCCAATCTTGTAGAGAGCCAGCTCCCCTACAGTGAGCCGAGAGAAGCGGCGGGTCTTTGATGGGCCAGTCAATCGCTATTTCCGGATCGTTCCATGCGATCTCTCCTTCGCCGGAGGAGTTGTACGTAGCGCTGCACTTGTATTGTACTTCGCATTCATCGGTGAGCGTCTGGTAACCAAAAGCACATCCGATAGGTACGCGGATCTGTTTTTTATTTTCCGCACTTGCCTCGATACCGACCCACTGGCCCAGGGTTGGAGAATTCTTACGGATATCAATGGCGACGAGAAATGCGCTCCCTCTCGTTACGCGCACGAGCTTGGCAACCGGAGGGTTCCACTGGAAGTGAAGACCGCGGACGGTATTACGCACGAGCGACCGTGCATGATTGTCCTGTACGAAAATGTCGGTGATGCCGGCCTTGGCAAGTAGATCTTGTCGGTACGTTTCCATGAAAAAACCGCGCTCGTCCACGTGCGCCTTCGGCGTGCAGATATAGACGCCCTGTATCTTGGTTGGCTCGATGGTCATGTTTTTGTAACGATATGTGCGGTTGCGAGTTTACTGTCGTCTATGACTACTTCGGTAGGCACAATACCACCATCTCGCTCAATACGAAACGGTGCGGGACTTTCGAGGACGAGGCGGCCGGGGTATTCATGACGTTAATCTTTATAACTTTCGATGTGTGCGAAAGGTAGCAAGTTCGTCAAATTAGCTTTTTTGTATATCGTCCCAATGTGCCTTAAGGAATTCGGCTTGCTCAGCAATCAAATTCTCCGACAAAGTAGCGAATACCTCGACTCTGCTTGCATCCTCATTTACCGTAAAAGCGGTTTCCTCGGTTCTGCAGAGAAACGTCATGCTCACCGTTGACCCAAATCCGCGCTGATCTTCTTCGCTTGGATACTCAATATACCCGAGCAGTTTGACCACCTCCACCGGTTTGCCGGTCTCGTCACGCGCCACACGATCAATTGCTTGCACAACAGATTCCCTATATAAAATGGTTCCGCCGGGAAAATGCCATTGACCATTCCATGTATAATGCGTGCGCAGTGTTAAGACAATCCCTTTTGGAGTTTTGATAATGAGATCCACCGTTAATCGCATTACCTTTGAATAGAGGCTCTTAAATTCTTCGGGTGTAAACGGTTTTTTGTTTCTTTGAAATTCCATCTTGCTTGTCCTACCAATCCGCCTCACGCGTTTAAATATTGAGCGATGCCCTCAGCGAACGAATGGAGGGGCTTCCATCCGAGCTGACGGATACGGTCGCTCTTCATCTGGTACTTCATATCGATGCCCGGACGATGGGACACGGTGGTGGGGATTTTCTTTCCCGTAATTTCCTCTACTTTCTTTATGAGATTCGCTACGGTATATCCGTCGTTGTTTGTGACATTGTATGCCCCCGTCCCCTTCTCGAGGATGAGCTCGACGGCGGGCGGAATATTCACTACGTAAATATACTCGCGATAGCTGCCTCCCACGTCGAACACGGGTACGGGCTCTCCCGTTTCGAGCGCGCGCTTGATGATCGGCAATATCTTCCGCGTATCTTGGCGCGGCCCAAAGACGTTGCAAAACCGTGTCTCCGCTATCTTTCCTTTGAGGTTCGGGTAGGTATTTTCATAGGCGATATGGAGAAGTGAACCGATCGCTTTTGAAGCCGAGTACGGATTGCGGGGAGCGAGAATATCGGTCTCGCTTTTTAGTTCCTCACATTCGCCATAGACCTCATCGGTCGAGACATAAATAAATTTCTTAAGGTTCGGGAGATTCCGACACGCCTCAAACGCATGGAAGATTCCGTATGCGTTCTTTTTAAGCGTGCGGTACGGTTCTCGAATTGAGTAGTCGACGTCAGAAATGCCCGCCGCATGAATAACGTAATCCGGATTCTCTTTGAGAATGAGGTCCATGACTTCCGGCTCGGCCATATGCATGTTGTGGTGCACAAATGAGCCGTCGACAATCTCCGGGTGACTGCCGTCAGAGAGATTGTCTATTACCACGACCTTCCATCCTTTCCGGACGAAATATTCGGTGACATGCGAGAAAATGAATCCAAGACCGCCCGTTATGAGAATTTTAGGCTTCTCCATTGTGAAATGAGGGTACCATAGGAGCTTCCTTTATAAAACCACGCAATTGGCGCGCAAGTTGCGCCGAAAAAACATCGTAGCGCAGGTAGTTCGCATATGTCTCTCGAGCTTTGCGCTGCATGGTCTCAAATTGTTCTGGTGAAAGTTTCGCATGGAAGTCGGCAAGAATGTCGCTAATATGGTCCGTGTCGCGCCAATCGACGAATACGCAAAAGTCACGATAGTTGATAGTGTCCTCAAGCGGCAAGACGCAAGCGGTATCGAGGAAAAGCGGAATGCGCCCGAGTGAGAGTGCTTCATAAAAACGGACCGAATAATTCGCATCGCCTTTCACGCACAATGCGTAGTCTGAGTTCAGAAGATTTTCCACGAATTCACGGCGGTTATCTGCTACCGAACCCTGGATCGTCTTTATGTGCCCTGAGTATGTAGCGCGTGCGGTGAAGTTAGGCTGTACACGAGCACTCTGTGAAAGGGCCTTGAGTGCCCGGATACGGAATAAAAGCCCTTTGCGCTCAGCTCCTCTCTGCGAATCGAGCAACTCGCCGAACAGTATCGGTAATTCCTTCACCCACAATTTCAATCGGGCCTTAGGCGACAAGTTTGCCCACCCCGTAAAGCCAACGACGGGTTTCTCGGACTTTTCTCGTATCTGCAGTTGTCCGCCCGCATATGACTCGAGCAGATCCTCCGCAACACCCGGGACCGTAATTTCATTTGGCTGTTTTGAGTACGCATACTGGCTTATCCGCAAGATAACGCTGTTTGGGATAGAGATCGGGTACTCAAGATCGCCCGAGCCGTCGATAAGGATCGGCTTCCCCGCGAGCTTCGCTTCGCCGAGGATCATGTCCACCTTCGCTGAATTTGTCGCCTTGAAACGATCATACGGATACGGCAGGACGACAAAGTCGGCGTCCTCAATGCGCTCAACGAGCGAGAAATCATTTTTCGAATATTGATACTGCAGCGCCGCTGCCCGTACATACGGCGCGGACTCTTTCGCGGCGGCGCCCCAAAATGGAAAGAGGAGTTCGACATGCGTGAACAGTTTTGGTTCGCGATAACGGTCGGGAGCGTAGAGGGTAATCATGCGGAGAGGGTGATACTATTGACTTGCACGGCAATTTTATCATGTTGCTCGCTCGAATAAAAAAAGAGATAGGAAGCTTTTCCCGCTGGTTTACAGCGGTGCTCGTAGGTATCTTCGTACTGTATGTATCGTTGTGGTTCTTTACGATACATATAAGCGCCCTGCAGCAGACACAGCATATTACTCCGACACTGCCTGTCGTTGCGGAAGACAGTGCGGAATACGCGGATCTTGCCCAATCTCTGATCCAAGGGAACGTATTTTCCATGAATGGACAGTTCGAGACACTCCGGACTCCCGGGTATCCATTGTTTGTTGCCGCTATAAAAACAATCGGCGGTTCCTACTTCGCAGTAACGTTCGTGCAGATATTCATCACGCTTCTTTCAGCATTCGTCATACGGCGCATCGGAATGCGCTTCGCATCACAAAAGGTTGGTGAAATCGCAGCGATGTTATTCCTGATAAATCCAGTGACGCTCACGCTCACCTTACTCATATATTCGGACATACTCTTTCTTCTGCTGTTCACGCTTGGGTTCTACCGTGCGCTCATACTCGAAGAGACGGGGCTTCTCAAGCAGATTCTCCTCGTGTCAATACTTTTTGCGCTCGCAATCTATGTGCGGCCAATAGGCCTTCTCGCTATACCCATCTTCATCGCACCGATTATCGCATCGTCTCTCGCCTCGAAACTGAAATGGAAAGCAGTCGGGATTCTCCTCGTATGCATCGCACTCTTGATTGCGCCGTGGATGGTGCGCAACTACCTGCGCACCGGAGTCTTCAGTTTCACCTCAATTCAAGCATCGAGCATCGGTTGGGCTACTGCGCGATTCCTCGCCAACACAGACCATCTGCCGCTTGAAGCGGCGTATCAGACACTGACAGAAAGAATCGGCACTCCCGAGTCAGGGTGGCGCGATATCCGGCTATCGCAGAAAATAACCAGCGTTTCTGAAGAAATCATTCTGGCGAGACCATTCGCCTATGCGAAATATCATCTCACTATGGCGCTTTCTTTCCTATTCCCTTCCACCATTGCATTCGCTCTGGATCTCTACCATGACTCGATTGGGCACTCGCCGCCCTTTAGCCTCGGAGCAATCCACAGTCTCGCCTCAGGCGACCTGTATGCTTTTTACCAAGGAGTTACGTGGATGTGGTGGAAGGTACTCGAGAGACTCCTGTGGCTCGGCATTTGCATCATCGCTCTCTATGAGGTGTGGAGACGCCGGAGAGAGCCGCTCGCTTGGGCGCTCGTGTTTGTTATCGCCTATCTTATGGCACTTGCCGGGCCGGCTGCAGGGCCTCGCTACTCGCTACAAGCACTGCCATTCCTCTTCGTCCTCTTTACCGCAGGTGCTACTCACCTCCTTAGGAAATACCATTACTTCCGTGCTTCGAAATAGTAGCCGAGCGGCATCTCCTTCGCCGACATCTTGTTATCGGGCTTGAGGAATAGGATGAGCTTGTCAATGCCGCCGAAGAGCGCTATGAGCGGTGTCGCGAGCCACTGCCATCGCACAAAACCAAGCAGGGCGTGATAGATAACACTAAACGCCCCTGTGCCAAGCTCCGTGACCTGAATGTCACGGAACCCTCGTTCGCTAAATATCTTGAGTAATGTGCTCTTGGTATAGCGGAAATAATCGTTCGGCGAGGCGTGTACATTGAACATGAAAGGCACGACACCAGCAACTACCCCTCCCTCTTTGAGCACACGGTGCGCCTCTTGCGCTGCCACCGCATACTGGTAGAGGTGTTCAAGAATATTGACGAGCAGAACGCCATCAAAGGATGCACTGGGGAACGGCCACGGTTTTTGGGCATCAAAGACAACATCAATGCCGTATGCCTCATTGATATTACCGGTGGTAATCGTGTGGTTTCCTTTAATGAGCTCGTGGTAGCCGGATTTCTTTGAGCCGCCGACATCAAGGATTCTTCCGTCAATGGAAAGCCGTGCAAGCGCCTTATATTCCTCCCTTCGAAGAAACGATTTGGTGCGAGTGGTCATCGTTGGGTAATCATAGCGCCAATCAGCTTTTCCGTGAGTGCGCGTAGACTATTCTCCTCAACCAACAACACTGGGGGACGATGGTCCTTCCCAGCAAGCGCCGCCACGAGGCGCGCGGCAAGCTCCGCCGCCGAATTGAACTGGGAGTCCTCGCCAGCGGCATCTGCGAAGTCCGTGCTTGCCGCAAGGACGATGCAACCTGAAGCGGCGGCTTCAAAAATGGTCTTGTCCAGCATGCCGGAGGGCGAGGTATTTACGAAAATCTGGTGCGCGCGATAGAGGTCAGGAGTTTGGTTGTTTGGAATACCCGGAAGGAACGCGACTCTGTCCGCCAGCTCTAGCTCGCGTACTTTCCCTTTGAGACTTTCATAATACGCCTCGTCCTGCGGGAGCGGCGAGCCGACAAGGGTCGCGGTGAAATCGGCGCCGCTTCGCGCAAGCTCCGCAAGCGCGTCTATGAGCATCTCGGGGCGCTTGCTAGGCGACATGCGCGCGAGAAACAGTATTGAACGCGGTTTGCGCGCGATACGCTCGTCCGGAGAGAACCGCTCGGTATCCACACCGACCGGCATCAGGATTGTCTTCTTATATCTCGCGGTGTAGGACCGTTTCGAGGTACAGAATACTTTCTTGCAAAAGACCGCCGCAATATCAGTAAGCCACGAGCCCGCGTAATGGTTGCGCCAGAGGTATACCCGCTTGCCCAGAAGCCGCCAGAACCAACCTCCCAAGAGAACATACTCCTGATTCATATGCACAAAAACAGCGTCATACTCTCGGCGTAAAAGCCAGATAAAACGATAAAAATCAAAGAGATATCCGATGCGCGAGACGCCCCTCTCTTTGCCGAGCGAATGCACGCGCACGTTCTCGGGAAATGCGTGCTTCCCTTCTTTCAAACAGATAACTTCGATGCGCTCCACATGCTTCGCGAATTCTTCTATCCATCGCACGAAGAAGCCGAGGATCGGATCTTCGGTATCAACCGCTTGGGTAACGATGAGCAATTTCATGGATGTTGAAGTGTCCGTGCGAGGTGCTCCGCGATGCGGGATGGGATATCGCCGACGGACGCGAGGTGTGCGCGTGCGGTCTCTTCAGCGTGCCGCGGAAGCT
>ERZ1292623.1315-Hain-H51-01um-R1-1315-length-24134-cov-6_pt1 | contig 24134 bp, 29 predicted proteins | sample MGYA00564398_ERZ1292623 | MGnify/ENA primary metagenome ERZ1292623 (study PRJEB36523, sample SAMEA6512633) | groundwater metagenome | collected 2019-01-07 | study: AquaDiva: Metagenomics assemblies of 32 groundwater samples | reverse complement strand
ACGACTTAAGATCGTGTTCCGCAAGGAGTGTGGGTTCGATCCCCACCTGGCCCACGAGTTTTTCCGCCCATGTAGTCCTGGGAAACCCACGGTTTTCCCATTCCTTCCTCCACGGGAAAACAACTGTTTTTCCCGACCCCTTTCTCCTACTGGGCGTCCTTCACTTCGTTCAGTCCGCCCAGTAGGATTCGAACCTACGACCTTCTCCTTAAGAGGGAGCAGCTCTACCAACTGAGCTATGGGCGGTAGCGAGGGGTGGAATGAAAGCTTGCTTTCATTCTCCCCGAGCGACCCGTCCATACGGATTTCGTGTATGGGCGGGGTTCGAAAAATATAACATGAAATATTGCTTTGTCGTGATATATTCGCGGTACGGGTAGGTGGCGGAATGGTATACACGTCCCGAATAAAGTGCTGGGGTGGTGAAATTGGGAGACACGCCAGCCTTAGGAGCTGGTGCCGCAAGGCATGGAGGTTCAAGTCCTCTCCCCAGCACTTTGTACGGGACAAGCATGGCGCGGGAATGAAAAGCAAGTTGATGCTTTTCATCCGGTTCTCGCAAAGCGAGAAATTGCGGATGTGAGCGGAGCGAACAAGTAATAGGGTCCCGCAAGGGGTGGAGGTTCAAATCCTCTCCTCACTGACTTTGAGAGCTCCAGAAATTGGATGCAGTTCGAGAAGCGGGAGAAGCGGGCGAGGAGACGTACTGGAAGTACGTTGACGAGCACGCGCGGGACCCGCGACGAAGAAATACGCCGATTTCGGGAACTCTACTGCCCGAACGGATTCCCTACTTGTACGTTGTTAATGCGGCTCACGTCGGGCCGCGACAAGTTCAGTCCGAACGTGTTCACAATGAGTGCGATGATGCCATAGACAGAGACCATGATGAGCATGCCGACCATGCCCCAGATCATGTGCTGCTTCCCAGTGGTCTCCACCTGACCGCTCCGCAGTCCCCATAAAAACTCGACAAGCCCCCACAAAAAGAGAAAAAGACCCGCGGTAAAAACCACGCGGATCGCAGGGTCAACGATATAGGTGATTATGCGCTGCAGCAATTCCTCTCCTGCGCTCATATATGCTCACGCAACTCTGCGCACTTTACTGAATGAGCCGCGTGTCAATTTGAATGGTCTTCGGGATGACAGGCTCGGTTGAGGTCACACGGAACGTGCTCTGCAGAAGGCGGATGATACCCCAGATGGAGACCATGACGAAGATGGCGACGATGCCCCAGAGCATGGTCTGCAAGCCCGACGCCTTCGCTTCGCTTCCAGATTCCCAGAGGTATTGGATGAGCCCCCAGAAAAAAACGACGATCGCGAGCGTGATAAAAAGGTAGATGAGCGAGTTGAGGAATTGTGAGACAAGGGCGAGGGTATTGAGAAGTGTCTGCGCAGATGCAAAGATCGGTACAAGCGCGGTGAAAGCAGTAAGTGCTGAAAGGCCTGTTAATCGTATGCGCATAGCGTGCTTCTCGTTTATTTAACTGAGTAGTGCCTCAATCGTACCCCGCCCCAAAGGAGACGCAAGGAGAAATAGGCAATGGTGTGGATAGCGCTCCTTACCCTGCAACGACACGCAGGATCGCAATAAGAATAATGACCGCTATCATGACCGCGACCGCCCAGACCATCATATCGATCCCAACCTTGCGACGCTGCGTCGCAAACCGCGTAAAATAGACGATGAGCCCGCCGATAAAGAGCGTGAACGCGAGCGCGCCGGAGAAGCCGATGAGCGCGTAGAGGATGAGCGCGGCTGTTTCAGTCGCGCTCTGTTGCGCAAATGCGATAGAGGGCACAAGTAATAAGAGTAAAAGTGGAATGCGCACGCTCATACTCATTCAGCAACGAGGCAGTCCACCGCCGATTGGCATAAAATGACCGTCCCGCCGCCGCCGCTAAAATCAGGTGCTCCACCGCCAAAGAGCGTGTTGCGCAAGAGGGCTAGTATCCCCCACACGGAAATCATCACAAAGAGTGCGATCATGCCCCACAAGAGATGCGTGCGGAGGTTTTCGGTACCGCCAGATTTGAGTTTGCCGAGACTCGTCGCAATACCTAAAAAGTAAATGACGATGCCAAGAACGATGGCGACCCCGATGCCACCGTTCAATATTTGCACGAAAATCCCCGCGAGTTGCTCGAAGGTCTGCGGTGCGGCGAAGGCAAGCCCGGGGAGGAACAGTGCTACGAGAAAAATGGAGCGCAGCATAGGCTCATCAGCCGAGAAGCTGCCGTACAGTTCCCCCGATCAAAGTTGCTAAGACCCATGCGCTCAAAATAAGAATAGTACCGATGAGCACCCATTTGAAATTCTGATGTGCTCGTTCGATCTGCCCGGCATTACCGCGCGCTGATATGTAGAGGAATCCCGCCCACACGATAAATACCGTAATGATGGGAAGCGCAATGATGACGATTGCCTGCAAGACGCCTTCGATGAACTTCTCGATCGAGGGAAATTTGAGCGGATTTTGGAGACAATCCTGCCCCGTGCATTCTGCCGCAAGCGCCGGAAGTGCCGTGCCCCAGATGAAAAGTGCGAGGTTGATACTGAAAGTTCGAAAGTTGCACATGATTAAGGTGATGTTAGCTGCCGCATAGCTTGCTCCGCACGCTGTACGGCTTCTAATGCCTGTGCCGCGCCGGAAGTGACACTCTCAATCATATCGCGGAAGATACGCTCTGTCTCTCGCGCATTGGGGTCTTCCCAGGTGCGCAAGAGGAGCGCCATTTTCTTAAAGACCGCGTCATTGCCTTGCGCGGGCGCCGCGAGTATATCGCGCCGCGCGGAGACCTGGCCAAGCGCGAGCGCCAAGAGCTGCGAGCCTCCTGGTGCCGCTAAAAGATAAGCTGCCGTGAAGGCCCCGCCAGGGTTCTTCGATGCGCGTGGAACGGCAAAGGCATACGCATAGCCACCATCAACATACCTATCGGAGCCGCGTATCTGCGGGACGCTCGTTGCGATCGCGAAATTGAGGTTCGGATTCAAACGGCGGATCAGAGGCTCCTCGCTCACCGGGCCGATATAGAGCGCGACATCACCCTGCGCGAAGGCGACGCGCGATTCCGGGAGCCCTCTGTTCCAACTGTAATTCGTTCCCGAAGGATTCGCGAATTGGGTGTAGAACCGCAGCGCACTCTCTGATGGCTGCGATGTCTCGCCGACGCGCGCCGCCAAGGCGGGCACCAGGCTCCCCGCCCCGTCGCGCCCCGTGATCCGCCCTCCCGCTTGCATAATGAGCGTGCTCACAATCCCCTTCGCATGGTTCACGTTCGCATACTCGCCGAGTGCGATCGCGCTCTTCTGAATCGTGCCCGCGTCGTCACGCTTCGTGATCGCACGGACGATAGCGAAGAGCTCATCCCAATACTGCGGCGGCGTCGCAACACCAGCCGTTGCGAACATGTCGCGGTTCCAATACAAGACGAATGGATCAACGACAAAGGGAATTCCCAAGGCACCCGCACTACCCCAGAAGGGATCCGCTCCTTCGACCCACAGCGCCTGGAACTGCTCTTTTGAGAGCTGCCCCAAGTCTATCGGGGCGATCTTGGACGCCTCGGTGATAGTCTCGTCCTGCCGCAATACGAAGAGATCGGGCCCAGTGCCGGACGCGAGCGCATTGGCAAGTCCTACCGAGTACGTCTCCGGATCCTTCTGCACGTAAGTCACTTGCCGCAGCCGGCCGTCGGTTTCAGAGAGCTGGCGAAGGACCGTCGAGAGTGCTGTATCGTCGAATGTCCCCCATATCACGACTTCTCCGATAGTCGCCCCTGTGTTCGTCCCGACGAGAAAGGCGAAGATAAGGACGCCTGCGACAGCGAATGTCCCGAACACGGAGAGGAGGATTATCTGAAATGATGATATTCCTGGTCGCATACGTTAGAGATTCTTAGCGAGCCGTAGTGAGCTTGAGAGAGCTCTTACGCCCGCCCAAATTTCATCAGCTGCCACCCCTATAGTGTACTGCAACCAATGCCGTCCATATCGTCGCACTGTGAGTAGTAAGAACATGTTGAAATTTAGGCAGGTCGCAAAAATAGAGTCGTTCTCACTCCGTATTTTTGGCGACTTTCCGGAAAATGAGACCGTAGTGGTGCGCACCTGCATCAAATTCTTCCGCAAACACTAAGCCTGCCGCCCGCGCGAGCGCATAGGCCTCCTCCTTGGTCACGATATCCTCCTTGACCGGCCCCATACCTCCGAATGATTCCGACCAATCGATGATGGCAAGACGACCGCCGTGTCGCAGCACGCGCGTCGCTTCTGCGACAACGGCCTTCTTGTCTTTAATCTGAAACAAGAGATTCGAAATGAGCACGAGCTCGAGTGCTTCATCGTTCAGCTTGGAGCCACGCGGCATTTCGAGATCGCCCCAGAGAATTTCCACATTGGTAAGGTCCCGCCTTCGCGCCTCGTTCGTGATGCGACGAAGAAGATCCTTCTGGATGTCGACCGCATAAACCGACCCGCTTCCCGAAAGCATCTCGGCCATTGCGAACACGTAGGCGCCGGAGCCCGCGCCGAAATCAGCGACCTTCATGCCCATGCCGATACCGAGCGCGGTCACATTGCGCGCCGGATGCGCGAAACGTCCTTTGCTGTACATAGAACCTCCTGAACGAGCAGGGTGCATTACATGCATTATAGCCTCACTATGTGAAGTCAAAGCTTAAAAGGAGTGCATAAGCAATGTCGCGGTGTTTCCACCGCGACATCGTTGCGCTTTGAAGCCAGCCGTTCCGGTCACCCAGCAAAGGCGACAAGAATTCCGGCCCCAAACACGACCAAACCTATGATGACGACAGTTGCACTTTGAGCGAACTTTTGCGTGTTCGTCATGATTGCTTCCTCCTCAACAAGTAGGCCCAGTCCTACCTCCTTTATACACCTCTTCATCAAATAATGCAACCCCTAAATGTCAAGCTGTGGATTACTTATGTATGGTGAAGCAAGGTAGGAATATGCTTTTGCCGTCTCTCGCAGGCCGGCGGGCCGAGAGTGAGCGCTGCGCGAGCACGCGCAGACAGCGACGGCAAAAGTATATTCCTGCCGAGCGTTACTCCTCACCATCCAATACCACGCACGCTGCGATCTTGTCTCCTTCACGCAAGCGCATCACGCGCACACCCTGTGTCTGCCGTCCACTCGAGCGAATCTCTTTGAGATCAGTGCGGATGACCTGGCTCTTCTGCGACATCGCGATAAGCTCGCCGTGCTCTCCGACAGCGAGTCCCGCGATGACGGGCCCCGTTTTCGCGGTCACGGCAGAGGTCTTGATGCCTGAGCCGCCGCGACCCTGCACTTTGTATTCCTTGAACGGCGTCTTCTTGCCGAAACCATGCGACGAGAGGACGAGAAGCTCCGCATTTGAACCTTTCTCCACAACGCCGGCACCAATGACTGCGTCCGAGGAACCGATCTTAATGCCGCGCACGCCGCCAGCCTGACGACCCATCTCGCGTACGGCAGATTCCGCGAATCGGATGGATTGCCCCTTCGCCGTCACCAAAAAGACCGTATCGCCCTTGCGTGCAAATTGCGCTGATATCAGCGCATCTCCCTTGTCCAAGGAGATCGCGATCAAGCCGGAACGGCGCACCTCTTTGAACTTGTCAGCCGATGTCTTTTTCACCGTGCCGTTCTTCGTCGCCATGAGGAGCGAGAGCCCTTCCATTGCTTTCACTTCCTTGGGCATGGGGAAGATCGAGGTGATGCGTTCCCCTTGTTCGAGTGAGATGTAATTAACGATGGATTTGCCCTTCGTCGCGCGCCGACCTTCCGGAAGCTCATACATCTTTATCTGATAGGCCTTCCCGCGGTCGGAGAAGAAGAGGAGATCAGAATGCGCGCTCGCAGTCAAAAGATGCGTCACAAAGTCTTCCTCTTTCGTATCGAGATCGACGACGCCGACGCCGCCGCGCTTCTGCCGGCGGTATTCGGCCGGGTTCGTACGTTTGATGTATCCGCCCTGCGTGAGAACCAGCGCGAAATCCTCGTCTGCCACCAGGTCTTCAGCACTTAAGAGCTTTGCCGCACGCTTCACGATCTTCGTTCGCCGGTCATCACCATATTTTCCGGCTACTTCCTGAATCTCCTTCGTGATGAGCTGCATCATTTTCTTTTCGCTCTTCAAGAGCGATTCGAGCTCGGTGATCGTTGCCTGCACTTCCTTCAATTCATCTTCTATTTTCTTTCGCTCCAGGCCCGAGAGCTTCTGGAGGCGCATGTCGAGGATGGCATTCGCTTGGGTCTCGGAAAACTTGAATTTTGCTATGAGGCCTTGTCGTGCATCGTCCACATCCTTCGACTTCTTAATGAGCTGGATGATAGCGTCGATATGGTCCAAGGCTTTCGAGAGGCCAAGGAGGATGTGTTCGCGCTCTTTGGCCCGCGCGAGGTCGTATTTCGTACGGCGCGTCACCACCTCTTTGCGGTGCTTCACGAACTCCTCGATGATGGCTTTGAGAGAAAGCGTCTGCGGCACGCCGTCGACAAGCGCCACCACGTTGTAATGGAAGGTCTCCTCAAGCTGCGTGTGCTTGTAGAGGTAGTTCAGCACCGTCTGGGGGTTCGCGTTACTCTTGAGGTCAATGACGACACGGATATCTTTTGTGGATTCGTCGCGCGCGTCTTTAATGCCCTCGAGCTTCTTTTCGTGTACGAGTGCGCCGATCTTTTTGAGAAGCTCGGCTTTGTTCGCGCGGTACGGAATAGAGGTGATGACGATCTGGTAATCCCCCTTTTTATTCTCCGTTATCTCCGCCTCACCGCGCACGACGACGCCGCCGCGCCCCGTCGAGTACGCGTGCTCGATGTCCTTCTGACTGAATGCGATGCACCCTGTCGGGAAATCCGGCCCTTGCACGAACTGCAGAAGATCATCTGTCGTCGCTTCTGGGTTCTCGATGAGATGCACCGCGGCCTGTGCGACTTCCCTCAGGTTGTGCGGCGGGATGTTCGAGGCCATGCCGACCGCGATGCCGAGTGTGCCGTTCAAAAGAAGATTCGGCGCGGCGGCCGGCAAGACCACCGGCTCCATTTTGGTGTTGTCGTAGTTCGGACGGAAATTGACCGTTTCTTTATCGATGTCCTTGAGCATCTCGCCGGCAAGGCGCGACATCTTACACTCGGTATACCTCATTGCAGCCGGGGCGTCCCCGTCGATACTACCCCAGTTGCCTTGACCAACAATCAAGGGGTAGCGGAGCGTAAAATCCTGTGCCATTTTGGTCATCGCATCATAAACCGCGATATCACCATGCGGGTGGTATTTACCTAAAACTTCACCCACGACCGTCGCCGATTTGCGGGTCTTCGCCGAGGCCGTGAGCCCGAGCTCGTTCATTGCAAAGAGAATGCGACGGTGCACAGGCTTCAGGCCGTCGCGCACGTCCGGCAGCGCGCGTGCCGTAATGACTGACATCGCGTAATCGAGGTACGACTCGCGCATCTCGGTCGTGATAGAACGCGGGACGATATTCACCACGGCTTCTCCCCCTTCCTCGGAATGTGTCCCTTCCTTACGCGCCATAATTGCTCTATTCTACCAGAAAAGAGGTTAGTAGAAAAGCTAAAAAAAGCCCTAGAATCCGCCGCCTGAACCGCCAAATTGGTCGCTATTTTGGGTGTCAACGGTCTCTGGTCGATACTGGGAATTGAATTGTCCCCCTTCCAGCTGGTTCTGGGCGGCACTGTCACGGATCGCCCGCAGGTCTTCCGTGGAATTCTGATACATCTCGCTCAGCTGCCGCTCCGTATCACGAATGAGATTGAGGTTGAATTGGTCGGTCGGTACCGCCCCTCCCTCGAAACTCGCCGGCACCGCTCCTCGCTGGATCTTGCGTAAGAAAAGGAATCCCCAGCCGACAAGCAGGATAATGACGACAGTAATCGCAATGCCGCCTGCGACCGCCTTTTTCTCGTCATGCGGACGTTCCTTTAAATTATTTATTGTTTTCCCTACCACCATGTGCTCAAAGGCTTTGTGGAGGCATGTGTTTTCTGGAGCCTAGCGAGCACGACGGTGCGAGCTCGAGGAATTTTTCAACAGAAAAATATCCGTGCGACAGAAAATATATGCCGGAACAACAGCCTCTTCATTATACTATGCCTTGAGCACTACCACCTCATTCTCCTTCCCCGCCACATCCTTCTTTTTAAGCGTCAATTTCTCCTCTGGCTTCACCCCCTCCGCACCGGCCTCTTTCAGAAATTGCTTCAGTGTTTTTTCATTAAAACCTACCGGAATGACGATTTTCGCTTCGAGATTCACCGCGAGCTTCTGGGCCTCAGCGGGCGTAAGCGCGCCTTCGTCGCCGACGGGAACGATAAGGATGTCCGGCGGGTCAATATCCTCGAGGTCTTTAGGGAGCGCCGTTGTCCCGATGGCACCGGCATAGAAAACAGAGAGTCCGTCGAAGGTGACAGAGTAGAGCGTGTTGATGCACTCGCTTCCTCCATACTGCGAGGTTGAAGGAAACCCGAACGCCGCGATGTCTTTTATCTCATACTCGCCGGGACCGGAGATAACGAACGGCTGTTTATCGCCGCGCCCCGCTTCCTCAATGCCATTCATGTCGGGATGATTGAGGCTCACGAACGCCACATCCGCACCGAAATTCGTCGGCTTGAAGTTCTTCGAGGCTTTGGAGACGGGCCCAAAAACAACCGTCGTATCTCCCGCCTGCGCCCGAATACAAAACCCTTCGTGATACGTGAGGATCATAAATGATTTAGTTTGTGATGACGCCCTCTTTCACGAAGGCCGGCGGGCAGGCCCGCGCTCGCACGGACGCAAAAACCGTCGTAATAGGTCAATATCATACACTTCAGCATAGCATGCCTTTCTTTGACTTTTCCACTCTCCTTCTATATATTATGCCCACGCCTTAACAGTTCTACGAACAGGCTAATCCTCTGGCTTCCTCAAAGGAACGGATGCAAGAAGCGGAGAACCTGGACGTAATCACTCATGGCTACAGCTACTAAAGCTGCTCATATCGAAGCAGATCAAGATAACGAGAATGAAACGGGCTTGCCCGCCGACCTGCCCGACGAAGACTCGTCGCAGGCGGAAGCGAAGGCGGGGCCAATGGCGGAGTTTTTGGATGCGACGCCGAAAAGACCCGCGAACGACGACGTCGTCGAAGGCCCCGTTATCGCCATCGGCCGTGCGCGTGTCTTCATTGACCTACACCCCTTCGGAACCGGCATCATCTACGGCCGCGAATATCTCTCCGCGCGTGAATCGCTGAAAAATACCAATGTCGGCGACATTATCACGGCAAAAGTCGTCGGTACCGAAAAGAAAGAGGGTTATATCGAGCTCTCTTTGCGTGAAGCGCGTCAAGCGCTTATCTGGAACGAAGCGGAGCAGGCGATGCAGAAAAGAGCAGTTTTCGAGCTTCCCGTTGCCGATGCGAATAAGGGGGGCCTCATCATCAACTGGCAGGGCCTCGCTGGCTTTCTTCCGGCGTCGCAGCTTGCCCCTCTGCACTACCCGCGCGTTCCCGACGGCGACAAAGACAAGATATTCGGCGAGCTGAAGAAGCTTGTCGGCGAGAAACTTGAGCTCCTTATCATCACGGCAAACCCGAAAGAACAGAAGCTCATTTTTAGCGAAAAGGGTGCGGGGACTTCCGAGCGCCAGGGTCTCGTCGAGAAATACCATGTGGGCGACGTTGTCGAAGGCATCGTCACTGGTGCCACCGAATTCGGCGTCTTCGTGAAGCTTGAAGAAGGACTCGAAGGCCTTGTGCACATTTCCGAAATGGATTGGGCGCTTGTTGAGAACCCAAAGACCCGCTACAAGGTCGGCGACAGCGTGAAGGTGAAGGTCATCGAGATCAAGGACGACAAAGTCTCACTCTCCATCAAGGCCCTGACCGACGATCCGTGGAAAGCGGCAGCCGCGAAATACAAGAAGGACCAAACAGTGAACGCGGTCGTCATCAAATACAACAAGCACGGCGCCTTGGCTTCAATAGAAGAAGGTGTCGCAGGCCTCGTGCACATCTCGGAGTTCCCCAATGAAGAGACGCTCCGAGCCACTTTGGAGCTCGGCAAAGTGTATCCGTTCGTCATCAAACTCTTCGAACCCAAAGAACGCCGCATGACGCTCTCCTTCGCAGGAGAAAAGTAGGTATATCAACAAATGTCACAAAATTACCCCATGGGGTAATTTTGTAACATCTGACGCTACATCAAAAACCCCGCAGAAGTGGGGTTTTTGATTTCCCTACTACTGTTAATTCGCCGCTCCTGGTGTTGGCGTTGCATCATCTGCCCAGTCGGCTGCGGTATCAGTATCCACATTTACGTCAGAACGTATGAGGGAGTGGTCTTCAAGTGCACTGGGCGCAGGGTTAAAAATACTTATGTCGTCACCCCACCCAACTGCATCAACAGTCGTCGTCGCGCCGTTTGCGTTAAGAAGCGAGAGCGCATCACCAGTATTCGAGAAGCCGCTGCCGATCGCACTGCCAAGCACAATCATTGGCGTATCGCCCCAGAATGATGATGTTGTTGAAGTTGCAGCAATGACGATGCGTCCGCCTGCAGGAATGTTCGTCCCGTCAGGGATTTTATCGAGCGTCGTTGCATCCATGATCCACCAATTTGTGAGATCGACGAGCGAGTTTGTTGGGTTGTAGAGCTCGAACCATTCGTTCGCGTTCGCCGCCGTCGCTTCGGAGCCGTGCGTCCCTCCGACATCGTAATACACCTCACTGATCAAGAGATGATTCACATTTGGCGCGATGTCATCATTCGTAATCGTGCAGTTCTTCACATCGCCGTATGCGAGTGTGATGGTGCCGTTTGAAGCGCAGTCGCCGCCAATCGTGGCCGTATAGCCAGATTGATTCGTCTCTGAAACGGTTCGTGTTCCTGTTGCGACCGTCGTCGTTGCCCACGAAACAACCGGAGAGCCGTCAATGAAGAGCGGAAAATCGGCAATTTGTTTCGTGCCGCTGTTGTCGTTCACCACCACCTTCACGACGGTGAGTGTCGGAAGTTTGCCATTCGTAATCGTGCAGTTTTCCGTTGTGCCTGCGGCGACAACGATATCAGTGCACGTGTTGCTTATGACCACCCAACCAGTGGGCGGAGTTTCCGAAACATCGTAGGTGCCCGCCGTCACTTCGTAGTCTTTGCTCGTTGCGTCAGTCACCGTGCCTGCGCCGCCGCCAGTAACAGTACCTGTCCCCGATGCATTGATGGTGAATTCAGTCGGATCTCCTCCGGGCTGCGTCACTTTGTCGACGATAAGATGCCCTGTTGTCGGCGCGGCATCATCATTCGTAACCGTGCAGGTCGCGCTGCCGCCGTTTGGAATCACAACATTCGTGCAATTGTCGTACGTCGTCGTGTATCCATCGACAGGCGGTTCCGTCACCGTGTACGTGCCTGCATTAACCGTCACATCGTTCGTCCCATCTGCCTCAAATGCGGTTGCCGTGCCACCGTCCACTTGGAACGAAAAGTCTACTGCTGTCTTAGTACCGCTGTTATTATTTGTAACCACCTTCACGACATGCAATGTCCCGGGTTGGTCGTCGTTCGTAATCGTACATGTCTTATTCTGCCCTCCCGCAAGCGTCACCGAGCCACCAGCGGCGCAATCGCCGCCCCAACTGCCTGGCGTGTATCCGGCAAGTGTTGTTTCAGAGGCCGTGTGTGCGCCAACAGAGACCGGTTGTGCAACACCCCACGGTACGTTCACGCCGTCAATCTTAGCTTGGAAATTCGCTGCCGTCGCCGTACCTCCGTTGTTGTTTGGTAAGTTCTTTATCAGGGTTAAAGTCGGCGTCGGCGCGACGGTAACCGTTGCGCTTTTTTCAACAGTGCCATTTATACCAATACAGGTAAGCGTATATGTCGTTGTTACTGCTGGCGTGACGACCTCGTTCCCCGAGAGAATTTTCGCGCCGCTCCATCCGTTTGATGCTTCGCAGGATGTCGCGTTGGTTGACGACCACTCCAAAGTGCTCGAGCCGCCCTCGTCAATTGCCGTCGGATCGGCAGTGAAGTCGAGTGTCGGCGGAGGTGTCGGATGACAGATCTCCGGATCAATGAGAAGCCGCGCGAGCCGACTCCCCAGAGAATCCTGTCGCGCGCACAGTCGGTCGACAATACTTCGAGATGCGGCGCTTGCAAAAAGCGGGCTTAGTAAAACCGCAAAAGAGAGCCCCACAATCGCGGTGCTGATAAATGTCGCGTGTAATCTGTTTCCCATAAGGCAGATCGCTACACACGATCCCCCGCTCGTGCCCAATAATGCATACAGTATATCGTGACGAGCGCTCGACACGCTTCTTACACCTGTGTATAAGTCACGACAGCTTGTAACCAGTAGCTGGTAGCTGGTAGCCACTCAAAATCATGCTGTTTTGCTACGGGCTGCAGACGACAAGCTACCGGCTAATTAAACTGATTCATCGCAGTCGCACGTCCATCGCGGATGATCGTCTCTAAGGCCTCGCTCACGCGTTTGAAAACTTTTGAGAGCACTGCCGTATCGCTCGAGCTGAAATCGCCGAGTATAAATTTCTCGACGTTTTTCTCTCCTTCTGGTTTTTTGATCTCTCCGGAAGCGCTTGAAGGCGAGATGCCGATCCTGATGCGTACGAACGCGGTAGTCTTCAGCGCGCGGATGATACTCTCGAGACCTTTATGACCGCCGCTGCCGCGATCGAACGATACTTTCATAGTACCGAGCGGCAGATCGAGCTCGTCGTACACGATGATAAGCTTCTCCGCGGCTTTCACACTCTTCACGAAGCGCGAAACGGCATTCCCTGACTTATTCATGTAGGTATTCGGGAGTATGGCGAGCGTAAGCGCGCGCTCGATAAGCCCGCGTGCGATGAACGCATTCGCTTTTTTATCCTCTTTCCACTCCGAAAGCTCATGCGCCTTGGCGAATTTCTGCACCGCCATGCGTCCGGCGTTGTGTCGCGTGCGAGCGTACTTCTCATCAGGGTTCCCAAGACCAACAATGACCCAGGTCATAGTAATAGTTGATAGTACATAGTTGATAGCTGATAGAACGTTCCAAACTTTAATGCGAGAACTATAAACTATAGACGACAAACTATAAACTTCTATCGTTTTCCACACGCAACACTTGAAATACTTTGTGTCAACGGAGCGAATGCCGTATACTTGACCGTGATGACCAATCCCGTGATGACGGAAACCACATCACTGGAGAGACCACACGAGACGAATGCGACCTCACCTCGCTCATTTGCGTGGTACGTGACGCTTGCACTTGCTCTCGCGCTCTTCATTCGCTTCTTTATCGCGGCGCCCTACGTCGTTTCCGGTGCTTCGATGGAGCCGACGTTCGATAATTGGGACTATCTTATTACCGATCGCATCTCGTACCGCTTCGGAGAGCCTGCGCGCGGCGACGTGGTCGTCTTCTGCCTGCCAGGAACCGGCGATTGCTCGCTCCTGCAGCGCCTCATGCATCAGGAACTCACGGCACCCCGCACCCTCATCAAACGCGTCATCGGCTTGCCGGGGGAAACGGTCTCCGTTGAAGGAAGTACCGTCCGCATCGCGAATAGCGAGCACCCTGAAGGCTTCATCCTTGATGAACCGTACCTCGCAACAGCAAATCTCGGCGGCCCGACCGGCACCCACGTGACCTTGGGCGACACCGAATATTTCGTCATGGGTGACAATCGTCGCGTCTCCTCCGATTCACGCGTATGGGGCGCGCTTCCCGAAGACGATATCATCGGCCATGTGCTTCTGCGACTCTTCCCCCTCTCTTCCGTTGGCGTTCTTCCCGGCGATTCTAATTAGTAACGTAATGAAGCAGGTGCAATAAGTGACGTCTCTTGGTAGTGAGTCTTGAGCGCATGATCCAACTCAAACACACCCGCCTGCAATCGACCGCCGCTCTCATGGAGCGCGCGATCCGTACCGCCGAGTACTACGGGTTCATCTCACTTGATGCCGCCTTGACCGCGCGTGGGAAGAACCCCCTGCAATCCCCGAAAGCCGATTCGCTCCTCTTCGCGCGCAAAGACGAACGGCAGATGCTGCAGAGCGCGAAGCTCTCGCTCTCCCTCGCGCGCCGCCCAGGGGAAGTGCTCCTCCTCTGGCGCGTCGTCAAATATCCGGCGGGTGTGCGCGGACCTTTGCCAGCACTCACTCTGGAGCTGCACTGCATTGGTGCTTCATCGGCGATCGCGGAAGCGCTCCTCATTATCGTCCTCCACGCCATTTCCGACGACATCGGCATCGAGAAACGCGCGGTCGCGCTCAATTCCATCGGCTCACTGGAATCATCGAACCGCTACGTCCGCGACGTCGGACACTTCCTTCGTAAACACATTGAAAGTATCACACCAGCACTCCGCCCGCGCGCGGCGCATGATCCCCTCGGCACGTTAGTACAACTCTTTGAGAAGGGGCATCCGGCGATGTCGCGCGCGCCGCAGAGCGTCGAATACCTGACGGAAGAAGAGCGACGGCGATTCTGGGAGCTTCTGGAATACCTCGAGATGGCGGGCATTCCCTACGAATTGCACGCGGGTGTCTTGGGAAGCCGCGATGTCTGGGCGCATACGCTCTTTGAGATAAGCACGACCGACGAAGAAACCGGCACACGTCTCCCCTTCGCGCTCGGCGGCCGGTATGATCCTCTTGCAAGCCGTCTTCTGGGCGATCAGGTTCCTGCGGTCATCGGCACCATTACCTGCGAAGTGCGCGGCAAAAGCCGGGTGCACCCGATCCATAAGACGCCGCCGGTCCTCTATTTCGCGCACCTGGGAGCCGAAGCGCGCCGTCGCGCGCTCCCTTTGCTTGAGCAGTTGCGCCGCGAAGGTATTCCTGTCGAACAGTCGCTCATGTATGAACGCCTGCAGGAACAAATGGAGCGTGCTAGGACCCTGAAGATATCGCACATGCTCATCATGGGCCACAAGGAAGCTATCGAGGGCACCATCCTCGTGCGCGAAGTCGCAACGAACGCGCAGGAAGCTATTCCTCTTTTGGAGTTGCCGGGGTATCTGCGGCGCCAGCGCGTGCGAATATGAGTTAAAAGGAAAAAGTCATAAGTCAAAAGTACAAGTACAAAGTTTCATAATCTTGAATTCCACTTTTGACTTTTTAACCTTTGACTTTTGACTTCGGCACTAGTATAGTGCCGTCACATGATAAACGCAGAGGTACAGAAGAGCGGTGCGGAGAGCGCGCTTTCGGTCATCCGGAAGTTCTCCCGCCGCGTCCAGGGAACCGGCCTCATTCAGACGGTGCGCAAGCGCCGCTACTATGAGCGCAATGCTTCAAAGACTGTTTCCAAAAAGCGCGCTCTGAAGCGCATCAAACGCCAGGAAACCTACCGCGACCTCATCAAAGAAGGCAAGATCGTCGAAGCTCCGCAGCGCGGCCGCGGCCGCCCGATGAGCCGCGAGACTTCTTCTGCTCCTGCACAAGCTTCTACCGGCCGCTCGAGCGGACTGGGTGAATCCACTCCTATCGCACGTTAATGCGAAAGACCCCAATAGTTGAGATCACACGCACCGTAAAAGACACTGTGCGCTTACCGTTTGAGGAAATGGCGCGAGCGGTTCTGCCTGCGAACTACGAACTCTCCCTCGTCATCTGCGGCGATATGCTTGCGCAACGGATGAACACACAATACCGGAAGAAAACGTACAAACCGAACGTGCTCTCGTTTCCTCTTTCAAAACATGAAGGTGAGATCTTTTTAAATATCCGCAAAGCGGCGCGCGAAGCGCGCCGCTTAGGCATCCCCGCGCGAGCACGCATCGCACACCTCTTCGTACATGGCTGCGCGCATTTAAAAGGACTCGACCACGGGAAAAGAATGGATGCGCTCGAACGAAAGGTCCTGCGCAAAATCTCCCCATAACCTGAAATCCATGGCGGCCGGATGCGCTACAATGAGAAGACCATGGCGCAAAAGTACTACGCCGGCATTGATGTTGGGACGCACTACGTGAAGGTCGTCGTTGCGACGCCTCCGCAGAGTGCGGATTCGCCCATGCACATCCTCGCGACCGCGACCTCCGCCTCGAAAGGCATGCGCCACGGCTACATCGTCGACAGGAAAGAAATGACGCACGCCATCCACGATACCGTTGGGCGTGCGGCTGCAGCCGCACGCGTCGCAATCAGGAGCGCCCGCGTCGCAGTTGGCGGCATCTCGCTCGAAGAGATACGCTCGAGCGCTGACATCTCCCTTACGCCCTCCGGCGGCATCGTAACGGAGCGCGACATCGAGCGCTCTCTCGCGGAGAGCGAGAAACGCGCCTCATCCCGCCTCGTGAACCGCACCGTCGTCCACACCATTCCTTTGGAATTCCGGCTCGATGGCATCCCCGTCCAAGGCCGCCCCTTCGGCCTGCAAGGCACCAAACTCTCGGTCGATACGCTCCTCGTTACCATCCTCACGCAGCACCATGACGATCTCGTCGAGGCGGTCGAGGCGGCGGGAGTCGAAGTCGAGGGCATCATGGCCGCGCCGCTTGCAGCAAGTCTCGTGACCTTAAACAAAGCACAGAAAACTGCCGGCGTCTGTCTTGCCAACATCGGCGCGGAGACGACGTCCCTCATCGTCTTCGACAACGACCTCCCCATCTCGCTCAAGGTCTTTCCCGTCGGCTCCTCGGAAGTTACGCACGCCATCGCGCTCTCGTTCCAGGTGCCCCTCTCCGAAGCGGAACAGCTGAAACGTGGTGCCGTGACGGGGAGCTCCATCGCCCCCGGTAAGATGAACATTGTCATCACGGGGCGCCTGAAAGAGCTTTTCGGCCTCATCAATACGCATTTGAAATCCATCAAGCGCGATCGCCTCTTGCCCGCCGGCATTGTGATAACGGGCGGCGGCGCGGGGCTTAGCGCCGCCGCCGAGGTCGCGCGCATAAGCCTCAAACTTCCCTCGCAGATAGGGCTCCCCGCGATGTCGGCCCGTGTCTCCACCCTCGATGCGACCTGGGCAGTCGCCTTAGGCCTGTGCCGCTGGGGGTTTGCGGAAGATAGGATGGGTCGCCGCCACTCGTTGAGCGACCTCATCGGCCGGATGACGGAGGCTCTCCGGCACCTCTTCCGCTCGCTTCTCCCATGAAGTTTATACAGCGTACACGTGCGCGGAAGCGTGAATCGTTAACACTGCCGCGTCAAGTTTGCGTATGATACTCGTATGCTATGATGGCCGAACCTATGGTGAAGCAAGTCCGTCCTGACGTGGAATCGTTCGCTCGCATCCGGGTCGTCGGCGTGGGAGGTTCCGGCGGCAATACCATCAACCATATGGTTAGTACGCACGTCGTCGGCGTCGATTTCCTCGCCGTGAACACCGACGCGCAGGACCTCGCGAAATCAAAATCGAAGCGGAAGATCCACATCGGCAGGAACCTCACCCGCGGCCTCGGAACTGGCATGGACCCGGACCTCGGCAAACAAGCAGCGGAAGAGACGCGTGAAGAGATACAAGAAGCACTGAAGGGTTCTGACATGGTGTTCGTCACCTGCGGGATGGGTGGTGGAACGGGTACCGGCGCCGCGCCAGCGGTCGCGCGCATCGCGCGCGAATTAGGTGCTTTGACCGTCGGTGTCGTCACGAAACCGTTCGGTTTCGAGGGCGCCCAGCGCAGCCGCCTCGCCGATCAGGGCATCATGGAACTGCGCAAATCGGTCGACGCCATCATCGTCATCCCGAACGACAAACTCCTCTCCATCGTCTCCAAAGAAACCGGCATCAAGAACGCATTCGCGATGTGCGATGATATTTTGAAACAAGCCGTCGAAGGCATCTCCGACCTCATCACGACGACCGGTATCATCAACGTCGACTTCGCCGACGTCCGCACCATCATGCACAACGCCGGAAGCGCGCTTATGGGGATCGGCACCGCGATCGGCGAGAAACGTGCCGAAACCGCCGCGCGCCTCGCCATCAATTCGCCGCTCCTCGATGTATCTATCCACGGCGCGAAGGGCGTCCTCTTCTCGGTCGCTGGTGGCGAGGACTTGGGTATGCTCGAAGTGCAGGAAGCGGCGAACGCCATTACCGAAGCCATCGATCCGGAAGCAAAGGTCATCTTCGGTGCGGTTACCGACGACACCCTGAAGAAAGGCCAGATCAAGGTTACCGTCATCGCGACTGGTTTCCCGGAGAATCTCCCCGGGGGCCGCATCATGCCGACGCCAGTAGGAACGCCGCGCCTCTCGAAACGCGAGCCTGACACTATGCCGCCCATCCGCAAGAATCCTATCGACCTCTCCGCAGCCGCAGAAAAGCCGACACCACCTTCCCCACCACCGCGGGAGAAAGAAAAAGAAGCTCCTCCGCAGCGCAGCGACATGCCAAGAAGCGCTGACGATACCGATGATGACGTCTGGGGCGGCTTTCCTTCGTTTCTGCGAAGAAAATAGTTGATAGACTATAGTTTGTAGTCTGTAGTAAAATGCAGGCTCGGTTTTTATTCACTACAGACTACAGACTATGTACGACTTAGCTATCGTCGGAGGAGGACCTGCTGGCGTCGCCGCTGCCGTCTATGCCGCGCGCAAGCGCCTAAAGACTGTTCTTATTACCGATGATTGGGGCGGACAAAGTAACGTCTCTCCCGAAGTACAGAACTGGATCGGTGAGAAATCTATTTCGGGCCTCGAGCTTGGCAAGAAGCTGCGCGAGCACGTCGAATCCTACGCAGGCGAGTGGCTCGACATCAAATCCCCTCACCGCGCGATGAGCGTGAAAGAAATTGAGAACGGTGTCGAGATCGCCTGCAGCGATGGCACGACGCACCAAGCGCGCGTTCTTCTGGCTGCGTCGGGCTCAAACCGCCGGAAGCTCGACGTTCCGGGCGGGAAAGAATTCGACCAAAAAGGTGTTACCTACTGTGCCTCTTGTGACGGCCCCCTTTTCGCCGATCAAGATGTTGCAGTTATCGGCGGCGGGAACGCCGCGTTTGAAACGGCGATGCAGCTTCTCGCCTACTGCAAGAGTGTGACGCTTCTCGCGCGCTCTGACTTCCGCGCCGACGAACTCACTGTCGAGAAAGTACTGAAAAATCAGAAGCTCAAAGCGATTAAAAACGCGGAGATCACTAAAATTGAAGGTGAGAAATTCGTAAACGGCCTCTTCTACAAGGAATCTGGCGGCCCAGAAACACATCTTCCCGTAACCGGTATCTTCGTCGAGATCGGTCTCGTACCGAACACCGAGTGGCTTGGGAACATCGTGAAGAAGAACGAGTACGGGCAAGTCATTGCCGATCCGTATACCCAGCGCACTTCGCATCCGCGCATCTGGGCCGCTGGGGATTGCACCGATGGTAAGTTCCACCAGAACAACATTGCTTCCGGCGACGCCGTCAAAGCGCTCGAGGATATTTATAACTTCGTCCACATGACGAAGGAACCGATGGTGGTCTAAATAGTACCGTCTTCCATCACTGCGCCTGGTGGAATATATTTTTGCGGTTGTGGCACGTCGATAGCGCCTTGCAATACGGCGCCGCGCTCCTCCTGTGGTGCCTCTTCGGCCTGCTGCATGAGCCAGAAATAATAGCCCCCAACAGCGATAATAACGAGAAGAAGAATAATGAGGATATTTTTCATATTCATTTCGTACCTTCTTTTTTCTTCAGAAACTCACGGCCGTGGCCAACTTCGACATTAATGGGAATGTTGCGCTCGCAGAGCGGGCACTCCTTCTCATCCCACGAATCCAGATGAACGTTTAAGAGAACTTCAAAGCGGGATGGATTGCCGATATCTTTCGCCTTCACACCGCCGCGGTTGCAGATAGCCGCCACTCCCGCGACATCCGCCCCCACTTTACGGACCGCGTCGATGACTTTCTTGACCGAGCCGCCAGTCGTCATCAAGTCTTCAACGACCAAGACTTTGTGATGATCTATTACTCGGTCATATCCGCGCTTCACGATAAACCCGCCCTCGCCGTCCTTATCCGCATAGACGGCTGCAACGTCTCTTCCTGTCATCTCGCTTAAGTGAAAGGCGACCCACTGGGAAAGAACCGCCGCGCCGACTGCAGGGCCGATCACGACCTCGATACCATCATCCTTGAAACGCTCCGCCATCGCACGGCATAAATTCGAGGTCTCTTTGGTAAATGGATAGAGCGCATCTTTATTGATGTACTTATCGCTATGCCGACCCGACGTAAATACGAAATGCCCCGCTCTGAATGCGCCAACCCGTTCCAACACATCCAACACCTCGGCTTCAGTAATCATCATGTAATTACTATTCTACCAATGCTTTTCTAATTGCACTATCGAACTCCTGTGCTTTTGCGCGCGGGGAATCTGCAAAGATGATTGCACGCGATGTTGAAATTATGAAGCCTTTTTCACGCGCGTCTTTACCGTATCGGACTGACTTCTGAAGGTCACCTCCCTGAGCCCCTGTGCCGGGGATGAGGAGCGTTATATTGGGCACTTCGGAGCGCACGCGCTCTATCTCTTCGGGATACGTCGCGCCCACGACAAGCCCGCAGTTTCCGTTCGTATTCCACTTATCTCTGAATGAACGCGCCACGTGAATATAGAGCGGCATGCCGGCAATCTCAAGATCTTGGAATTCCCCCGCACCGGGATTTGAATTGCGGCACATCACAAAAATACCCTTATCCTTGTACGCGAAAAATTCCTTGAGCGATTCCCCACCCATGTATGGATGTACGGTAAGAGCATCAGCCTGCAAATGGTCGAATGCGAACGCAGTATATCCATTATTAGTATTTCCTATGTCTGCACGTTTCGCATCCAGAATAATCGGCACACCTGGAGCTATCGAATGCGCAAGCTCTATCGTACTCTGCAGCGCTTGTATGCCCTGCGCACCATACCGCTCGTAAAAAGCACTGTTCGGCTTATATGATGAGACAATGTCGTGCGTTTCTTCGAGGATAAATCTATTGAAAGCGACAAGCGTCTCTACGACGCTCTCCTTCTTCATCGACACAGGAATCTTTTCAACATCAGGATCAAGCCCGACGCACAGGAATTTCCCCTCGTCCCATTTCGCCGCAAGAAGCGTATTGAAATCGCGAGTCATGAACTACTTCACTTCCTCCTGCAGAACGCCGAAGATATTGTCTTCGGTGTCTTTGTAGTACGCGAGCCAGCCGACACCGGGCATATTGTTCTTTGCCAAAGCCTCCTCGCCGCCGGCTTTTTGTATTTTCGCGATGGTTTCGTCAATATTCTCGACGGTCATTGTGCAAACGTATCCGTTCACGGGAGCATCGCCTGCGGGCGCAGGGCCGCGGCGCTTCAGAATGCCGCCGTTGATGCCAGGGTTCTCCATGTTCGCCGGGTCCTTCGATTCCGGTCCTGTCATAACGATCCAATAATCAAACCCTGGAAATTCATACTTCTTTGTCGTCCACCCAAAGACATCGCCGTAGAATTTCGCCGCGCGCTCCGGATCCTCGGCGTGTATCTCGAAATGCACCGGCCGGTTGTGTGCCATACACTCCGGTAGTATACCACTCCTCGAACACTCACGAACTTGGCTCAACCAGATGACCTACTAACCTTCGCGCGGACTTTTTTCGAGCAAAGGTTAGAATATCCTCATCGCTACGCAATGACCCTAGCGGGAGTCGCACCCGCGTTCCCATCTTGAAAGAATGGTGTCCTAACTGTTAGACGATAGGGCCTTAGGGGCGCATAGTACAACACTTTTTTGAGGTTATGAAGGGGTTCGGATTGACGCCGTTTGCGACATGATATCCTTACGGGGATATGCGCGGTCCTGAAAACACGGAACGCGCGGCCGAAAAGCCGCGCGACGAAGATAATATTCCTCACGGTGGTCCTGAATTACGCAAAGCGATTGTCGCGGCACTTGCTCCGCATGCAGCAGAAAAATTGCGAAAGAAAAACAAGAAAAAAGAGACGATGTGACACGTGCCAAAAGAGGCTGATTCTGCTAGTATCTTCCTACTGGAGGCGTCGAACAGTGGTTTATTCCAGCGGTTTCGAAAACCGCCAGGCCGCAAGGCATCGTGGGCCCGCCCCGTTAGATAATCAGAAATAAGTGTACGATGTTGTTCTTTAATAAGTAAACATTATCGGCAATAGCGCGGAGAGGTGGCTGAGTGGTCGAAGGCACCGCACTCGAAATGCGGCAGGCTCGCAAGGGTCTCGAGAGTTCGAATCTCTCCCTCTCCGCGCTGCGGCTGAAGTTGATACGATTATCTAACGGGGTGAAAGTCTCACCACCTCCGCACACGAAACGAAAACGGAGCAACAATCCTCTGTCGCTCCGTTCAGGCCACCGTAAACAAGACGATGGCGTTTTTCTCTATTTCGAACTCTTGTATTGTCGTCGAACCTTCCGGCAATCTCATACCTCGCTTCGCAACGAAGTACCCGCGCGATCGCAAGAGCTCAACAACATTCTTGTCGGACGCCAAAAGTTGCCGAGCGGCGTCCTGCGCCTCGTCAAAGAATTCCTGAGTGAGAATTAAGGCCGTCATGACTCCTCCTGTTGGCTTATAAACGCCGCAAGTTTTTGTTTAAGTAGTTTAGGGGCCTCTTCGTCGGACAATAACATAACAGTTTCGGAATGTCCAGAGCGAATTGCGTCGGTCTCGTACACCTTTTCGTCGCTAATGGTATGAATAGCATGACCAAAATCAATGACATACGGCATGCCTGTTTCTGTGTCGATCAGCACGTTTCCTCCGTGCAAGTCGCGATGATAAAACCCTTTTTCGTGCAGAACCGCAACATAAGCTCGCAGCGCGCTGAAGAAGAGTTCAAGATCAAACGAGGCTGGCAGGAGCGTTCGTCTTTCCAAAACATCTTTAATAGACACAGCGTGTAAACGCTCCATTGCGATGGCGCGCACCGCATCGTTTTGAATGAAGTATTTCACGACAGGAGCACGGACATCAGCAATCGTTCCAAGATTCGCAACATCTCGCTGGAGGTCTGCCTCAATGGCAATGTCATTCGTACCGGACGGCTGTCGTTCGGGAGGGAAGAATACCTTGTAACAAATATCAGGATTTCTGAGGGAAGCAATCACTCTTCCTGACTGGCCCTCACCTATCTTTTCGTGTTTGCCTTCCGTAAGTCGCGCGATCATCTTTTGCACTGCAAGTGGTGACTCGCCCACTACCTCCACATGGGAAGGCGACATGGAGCGAACGGTGTTGAGTGCATTGCGGCGTTTTTCAGATACTTCAACTAAGGCAGCGTATAATTCGCTCAAAGGACGATTGGCATATTTTTCTTCCCAAGTCGCAACAAGAGCATCCGGCAATCGCTCTTTCTTTTTCAGCTCTGTAATTTTTTGATCAAACCCCTGCTGCAGCAAATTTGATTCCGGACTGCTCATACGAAAAACTGTATCATGAAGTTTGCAGTAATTGAGAAGCGGGTATCGCCCCTTCGCGAAGCACTTTTACTTCCCCCGAACTGACATCCACAACCGTCGAGGGCTGACGCTTCGGCAATTCGCCGGCGTCGATAACAAGGTCTATACGCTGTGCATTCTCGCCCAGTTGAGTGAGGATTTTTTTGACGGAACGCTCGGGCTGCATTCCTGCGGTATTTGCGCTCGTGGTTGTGAAAGGCTTCCCGAATGCTTTCGCGAGATCGAGGCAGAATTGGTTGTCGGGAATCCGGATGCTGAAGGTGTCCATCCCCTTTGCAATGCTAGCTTCAATGCCACTCTTCTTTTTTAGAATCAACGTCAAGGGCCCTGGCAAGAACTTCTGCGCAAGTTTCCGAGCAGCTTCACTCACTTCCGCATACTTCGCGGCCATTCCCAAATCGGCAACAATCGCATGTATCGGCTTCTTCTCATCTCGCCCCTTAATAGCACGCACCTTCGCAACCGCCTCATCAGAGAGCGCATCGGCCCCCAGGCCGTAGAGTGTGTCAGTTGGGTACAAAATGACGCCGCCTCGAGCCAGTACATCCGCCGCCTTCGCGACTGCCGCAAGGTCGTTGATTGAAAGGGTCTCCATACACGCATGCTACCGAATCTTAAGGGTTTCTGCTATATTATTCGGGCGCGGTTAGCTCAGTGGTAGAGCATCGTCTTGACGTGACGAGGGTCGTGGGTTCAATCCCCTCACCGCGCAC